>Ga0316217_10001532_pt1 | contig 29761 bp, 26 predicted proteins | sample 1anoAmetaG_FD_203633 | JGI IMG/M metagenome (GOLD analysis project Ga0316217, IMG submission 203633) | Freshwater microbial communities from Trout Bog Lake, Wisconsin, USA - 1anoA | ecosystem: Environmental > Aquatic > Freshwater > Lake > Hypolimnion/Profundal zone | place: USA: Wisconsin... | reverse complement strand
CACCACGTGGCGCAGCCCCATGAGGTGGGCCAGGGTCATGTGCCGGCGGGTCTGGGGCAGGATGCCCTTGCGGGCGTCGATGAGCACGATGGCCAGATCCACGGTGGAGGCGCCGGTGACCATGTTGCGGGTGTACTGCTCGTGGCCCGGGGCGTCGGCCAGGATGTACTTGCGGGTGCCGGTGCTGAAGTAGCGGTAGGCCACGTCGATGGTGATGCCCTGCTCGCGCTCGGCCTGGAGGCCGTCGGTGAGCAGGCTCAGGTCCACCTCCTCCAGGCCGCGCTTGCGGCTGCTGGCGGCCAGGGCGTCCAGGGCGTCGGCCAGGATCGACTTGCTGTCGTAGAGCAGCCGGCCGATGAGGGTGCTCTTGCCGTCGTCCACGCTGCCGCAGGTCAGGAAGCGCAGGATGCCGCGGTCGGGGGATGCGTGCGGGGTCTGGTCCATCAGAAGTAGCCCTCCTTCTTGCGCAGCTCCATGGAGGCTTCGCTGGTCTGGTCGTCCAGGCGGGTCGCGCCCCGCTCGGTGATTTCGGTGCTGGCGGTCTCGCGGATGATCGCCGCCACGTCGGCGGCCCGGCTCGGCACCGGCGCGGTGCAGGAGATGTCGCCCACGGTGCGGAAGCGCACCCAGTGCCGGGACACTTCGGCGCCGGGCGCGACCGGGGTCAGGTGGGTCACCGGCAGGAACGCGCCGCCGGCCTGCACCACCACGTCCCGCTCGTGGGCGAAGTAGATGGACGGCAGGGCCAGCTCCTCCTGCTCGATGTACTGCCAGACGTCCAGCTCGGTCCAGTTGGAGATGGGGAAGGCGCGGATGTGCTCGCCGGGGCGGATCCGGGCGTTGTAGAGGCTCCACAGCTCGGGGCGCTGGTTCTTGGGGTCCCACTGGCCCCACTCGTCCCGGAAGCTGAAGATCCGCTCCTTGGCCCGGGCCTTCTCCTCGTCCCGGCGGGCGCCGCCGATCAGGCAGTCGAACCCGAACTCGGCCACCGCGTCCAGCAGGGTCACGCTCTGGTGCCGGTTGCGGCTCTCCCCGGGGTGGCGCAGCACCACCCGGCCTTTCCGGATGCTCTCGTCCAGGGTCCGCACCACCAGGGTCTCGCCCAGCTCCGCGGCGCGCCGGTCGCGGAACTCGATCACCTCGTCGTAGTTGTGCCCGGTGTCGATGTGCAGCAGGGGAAAGGAGAAGCGCCCGGGTCGGAACGCCTTCTCGGCCAGCCGGAGCAGCACCACGCTGTCCTTGCCGCCGCTGAACAGCAGGGCCGGGCGCTCGCACTGCCCTGCCACTTCCCGCAGGATGTGGATGGCCTCGGATTCGAGCGTCTCGAGATGGGTCAGGGGGGCGCGGGTCATGGCTGGGCTCCTGGGTTCGGCCTGCGGTGCAGCCCGCATTCCTTGTGTTCGGGGTTCTCCCACCACCAGCGCCCGGCGCGCTCGTCCTCGCCTTCTGCCACGGCGCGGGTGCAGGGGGCGCAGCCGATGGAGGGGTAGCCCTGGTCGTGGAGGGGGTTGTACGGGATGTGCTGCTCGGCCACCAGGGCCCGCACCTGCGCCAGGCTCCAGTCCAGCAGCGGGCTGATCTTGACGATGCCGCCGTGGGCGGGGTCGGCCTCGAACAGCCGGGACGCCTCGCGGGTCGGCCCCTGGGCCCGGCGCAGGCCGGTGATCCAGGCCGGGGCCCCGGCCAGGGCCCGGGCCAGGGGCTCGACCTTGCGGATCCGGCAGCACGCCCGGCGCAGCTCCAGGCTGTCCCGGAAGGCATTGGGCCCGTTGGCGTCGACGAAGGCCTCCACCGCCCGGGCCTCGGGGAAGTACAGCTGGATCGGCAGGCCGTAGCGGCGGCGCAGGGCCGCCAGCACATCGTAGGTCTCGGGGTGCAGCCGGCCGGTGTCCAGCACGAAGATCCGCGGCGGCCGGGCCAGCTGGCTGGCCAGGTGCACCAGGGCCACGTCCTCCAGGCCCAGGGAGCAGGCCAGGGCGGCCTCCGGCCACAGGTCCAGGGCCGCGGCCAGGACAGCGCCGGGGGGCTGGCCCTCCAGGCGCCGGGACAGGGTTTCCAGATCGGTCATGAGGCCTCCAGGACGTGGGACAGACCTTCGATGCCCAGGCGCCGGGCGAAATCACCGAAAGCTTCCTGCGGACCCTGGGCGGCCCAGGCCGCCACCAGCCGCTCGAACAGCTCGCCCAGGCCGTCGGCGGCCACCTTCTGGCGCAGCTCGAAGGCCAGCTGGTCGCCCTGGGGGCTGCCGCCGGCGTAGACCGCGTACTTGCCCACCGCCTGGCCCACCAGGGCCAGTTCGGCGCTGTAGGGCCGGGCGCAGCCATTGGCGCAGCCGGTGACCCGGAACACCGGGGCCCGGTCCAGCAGCCCGTGGCGGACCAGGGCGGCCCGCAGCAGGCCGAGGAAGTCCGGCATGGCCCGCTCCGCCTCGGTGATGGCCAGGCCGCACAGGGGCAGGGCCACGCAGGCCATGGCCCGGCGGGCCAGGGGGTCCGCCTCCCGGGCGCCGCCCTCGGCCAGGGCCGCGGCCACGGCGGCCTTGGCGCCTTCAGGGATGTCCAGCAGGATCACGTCCTGGTCCGGGCTGAGCTGGACCGGCAGCCGGTGGGCCGCCACCACGGCCCGGAGCGCCGCCTTGAGCCGGCCGGCGATGCGGCCGGAGGGGGTGTGCACGCCGTAGGCCCAGGTGCCGTCGGCCCGGGGCAGCCAGCCCAGGACCCCGGAGGTGCGCCAGGGCGGCAGTTCCCGGTCCTGGAACGGGACGCCGGACCGGGCCTCCAGCTGTTCCCGCAGCCAGGCCGGGCCGCGGGCCGCCACCAGGTACTTGAGCCGGGCCTGCCTCCGGTTCTCCCGGTTGCCCTCGTCCCGCTGCAGCAGCACCAGGGCCTCGCTCACGGACAGGATGGCGCCGGCGGGGATCCAGCCCAGCCGGTCGGCCAGCCTGGGGAAGGTGGCGGGGTCGTTGTGGGTCATGCCCATGCCGCCCCCGGCGAAGACGAACCAGCCGTCCAGGGCGCCGTCCGCGAAGGTGGCGGCGAAGGCCAGGTCGTTGGTGTAGAGGTCCACCAGGTTCTCGCCGGCCACCGTGAGCGAGATCTTGAACTTGCGGGGCAGGTAGGTGTCGCCGTAGAGGGGCTCGGTCTCTGGCTCGGCGGCGGGCTCGCCGTCCAGCCAGATCTCGGTGTAGGCCCGGCTGCGGGCCAGGAAGTGGGTGGACAGCAGGTCGGCCACCGGGTCCAGCTGGGCGAGGTCGGGCCGCTGCCAGGGATTGGGGGCCACGGTGACGTTGCGCACCACGTCGCCGCAGGCGCCCTGGGTGGTGAGCACCGCCTGGCGCAGCTCCTGCAGCGTGGTCTTGAGGTCCTGCTTGCGCACCCCGTGCAGTTCGATGGTCTGGCGGCTGGTGACGCGCAGGCTGCCGTCGCCGTAGCGGTCCCCCAGCTCGTCCCAGGCCAGGTACTGGCCGGCCGAGAGCCGGCCCCCGGGGATGCGGCCGCGGAGCATGATCACCGGCGGCGGATCCTCCTTGCGCCGGTCCCGGTCCTTCTGCTGGTAGAGGCCGTGAGGCTTGAGCAGGTGCTCGGCATCCTTGGAATAGCCCGGGGCCGGGGCCGCGGTCTCCTCGGCCAGGGTGCCGCGCAGGTGGCGGCTGTTGCGCTTCAGGATCTCGATGGCGCTTTCGGTCATGACCGGTGCTCCTGGGCAGACGTGGTGCCCAGGGTCCCCCTGGGCACCACGTGGGGGTGCTCGAGGGGATCGCACGCATGCGTGCGATTAGAGCGAGCTTCGCTCGCGGGTGGTCCCCCCTCGTTCATGTCTGGCAAGTAGGCGTGGCGGAAGGCCCGCAGCAGGCGCTCGAGGCCCCGCCTGCGGCGTTCAGGATCGGGCAGCGCGGCCTTGAGCTGGCGGCGCAGCCGGCCGAGTTCGTCCAGGCTGGCGCCGTGGCCCGGGGGCAGCAGCTGGTCCAGCACCTCGCGCAGCGCCCGGGCCAGACCCGGGAAAGCGCCGTCGGTGCCGATCGCCAGGTGCCAGGGGCCCCGGCGGACGCTGGCGGCGAAGAAGGCGTCGCAGGCCGCGGGGTCGTCCACGGCGTTGCAGAAGATGCCCCAGGCCCGGGCGTCCCGGGCCACCCGGGCATTGGTGGGCGGGTCGTCGGTGGCGCTCACCGCCAGCCGGACCCCGTCCAGATGCTCGGCGTGGTACGGCCCCTCCACCCGTTCCACCCCGCCCAGGCGCTCCGCCTCCCGCAGGAAGCCTTCGCTGAAGCGGAGCGCCACCGAGCGGATCCCGGCCCCGGCGGCCCGCAGCGGACCCAGCTTGGCCTCAGCGGTCCGGCCGCCGCCCACCAGCAGCACGCGGCAGCCGCTCAGGTCGAGAAACAGGGGAATCCGGTTCAGGGTACTCATGGGCGATGATCCTCAGTCCGGCAGCGGGTCCCAGGTAGACGATGCCGGGGCCCGAGGTATGGGGTTGCAGGAGCCCGGCGCCGGCGAAGGCCAGCGTCGAACGGGTGACGGTCTGTTCCGGGCCGCCGGCGTCTTCCACCAGCACCACCGGCAGTTCGGGCGGAGCCCCGGACGCCAGCAGGCGCCGGGCGATGCCGGGCAGGGCCCGGGTGGCCATGAACAGCGCCAGGGTCGGCCCGGGGGCGGCCAGTTCGGCCCAGTCCCGGGGCCGCTCCAGCAGGTGGTGGCCCTCCAGGATCCGCACCTCGTCGGTGAGGCCCCGGTGGGTGAGGCTGAGCCCGGCGGCGGCGGCGCCGGCCTGCAGGGCGCTGACTCCCGGCACGATCTCGAACGGGATCCCGGCGGCTGCCAGGGCCTGGGCCTCCTCGTGGCCGCGGCCGAACAGCAGGGGGTCGCCGTTCTTCAGCCGCACCACCCGGGCGCCGCGCCGGGCGTGGCCGATCATGACCTCGTGGATCTGCTCCTGGGGGGTGCTGGGCCGGCCGCAGCGCTTGCCGGCAGGGACCACCAGGGCGCCGGCGGGGTAGAGCGCTTTGAACCCAGGATCCAGCAGGGCGTCGGGCAGGATCACCTCGGCCGCCTGGATCCGCTTCAGGCCGCGCACGGTCAGGAAGTCGGGGTGCCCGGGGCCGGCGCCCACCAGGCTGACGAAGCCGGCTGCGGGGTCAGGAGGGGTGTGGGTGCGAACGGTCATGTCGGCTCCAGGGCGTGGGGTTAGGAACGCGGGAGCGGCGACAGCTCGTGGATCCCTGGATGCCCTTGGTGTCGGCGAGATGGTTCATGGCGGCTCCCGGGGAGAAGGGTATGGATCACGGCTTGATGAATTGAAATTATGGGAGTGATATGATGACCAGTCAAGTAAACTTATCAAAAAAGATGGTAATGCCCGTCCGCCTGGCTGGGAGCGAACTGCAGCAGCGATCCGGCTGAACGGATACCCTGGAGTCATCCTCCTGGAGCCGCCATGGAAACGGGCATCACGCACTGGCTGTGGTCAGCTGCCATGAAAGATCTCTGGCTCACGCTGGTCATCCTCGCGGCGATCCAGGGCGCCGTGGCGCTGGGCAAGCACACCATCCGCACCCGGGTCGCCGACATGGACCGGCGCTACAAGCTCCGGAAGGCCCTCCAGGTCCTCGGGTTCGCGGCCATGGCGCTGCCGGTCGCGGTCATCTACCGGGCGCGGCTCGGCGGTCTCAACCTGGTGCTCGGCTTCGCCGGGGCCGGCTTCGCCTTCGCGCTGCAGGAAGTCATCGCCAGCCTCGCCGGCTGGGCCGCCATCACCGCCGGCGGGTTCTACGAGGTGGGGGACCGGGTCCAGATCGGCGCCATCAAGGGCGATGTGATCGATATCGGCCCGCTGCGCACGACTCTGATGGAAATGGGCAGCTGGGTGGACGGCGACAACTACAACGGTCGGATCGTCCGCATCGGCAACAACCTCGTGTTCAAGGAACCGGTGTTCAACTACAACGGTGATTTCCCGTACCTGTGGGACGAGATCAAGCTGCCGGTGCGCTACGGCTGCGATCACCGCTACGTCCTGGCCGAGCTCGAGGCGATCGCCAACAAGGTCGTGGGCTCGCACGCGGAGGGCGCCGAAGCCGCGTGGCGCGAGCTGGTGCAGAAGTTCCGGGTGGAATCGGCCCGGACCAGCCCCGTGGTCACCCTGGTCGCCACCGACAACTGGATGCAGTTCACCGTGCGCTATGTGGTGGCCTTCAAGGGCAGGCGGAACACCAAGAGCCTGCTGTTCCTGGCGATCCTGGACGCGGTGGAGGCCAGTGGGGGGCGGTTCCAGCTGGCCTCGACGACGCTGGAACTGGTGCACGTCCCGCCAGATCAACCGGCGGAGCGCACCTCCACCCGGTTGTCGTAGAAGGTGCTGCCGCCGCCCTGGTCGGTGAGCCGCTGGGAGGTGAGGGCGTTGACGGTGCGGTCGCCCGGGGCGAAGGCCAGCCACCAGACCCCCTCGGCCACCACCACGCCCCGGGGCGCCCGTTCAGTGGTCTCAAGCTGGAAGCGCACTTCCCCCCGCGGGTTGGCGGCCAGTACCGCCTGGCCGTCGGCGAGCCCCTGCTCCCGGGCGTCGTCCGGGTTCATGAGCAGGCGCATGCCGCCGGCGCGCTCGCGCAGGGCGTCCCGCTCCTGGAACGAGGAGTTCAGGCTGAACAGGGCCGGGCCGGTCATGAGCGAGAACGGCAGGTCCTCGGCCTCGGCGTGGCGGGGGAAATAGCCGGGCAGGGGCGGGTCCAGGGCGGGGTTCAGGAGCTCGATCCGGCCCGACGGGGTCAGCCAGGTCCCGGGCGCGGGCGGGCGCAGCGCCGCGGCGCGGCCGGTCTCGAACGCCTCCCGGTCCAGGCCGTCCCGGCGGGGGCTGGGGGTGTCCAGCAGGCGGTCGATGAGCTCGTCCGCGCTCTGGCGGAAGTAGGGTTCGGTGAAGCCCATGGCCTCGGCCAGCGTCTGGAAAGCCTGCCAGTTGGAGCGGCTCTCCCCCACCGCCGGGATGGCCGGGCGGGCCCGCTGGATGCAGTAGCTGCCGCCGCCCCGGTAGAGATCGCTGTGCTCCAGGGAGGACGTGGCCGGCAGCACCAGGTCGGCGTAGCGGGCGGTGTCGGTGAGGAAGCGTTCGTGCACCACGGTGAACAGATCGGTCCGGGACAGCCCGCGCAGCACCGCGTTCTGGTCCGGGGCCACCGCCGCCGGATTGGAATGGTAGACGTAGAGGCCCATGACCCGCGGCGCGTCCAATTCCCCCAGGGCGTGGCCCAGGCGGTTCATGTTGACGGTGCGCACCGGGGCGGCCTGGAAGTCCTCCCGGGTCACCTGGGCCAGATCGAACCCGCCGGCGTCGTCCACCCCCTTGAAGGCGCCGCCCCCCGGGCGCGCCCAGGCCCCGGTCACGGCCGGCAGGCAGGTGATGGCGCGCACGTTCATGGCGCCGTTGCCGTAGCGGGACAGCCCGCTGCCGAGCAGGATGAACGGCGCCCGGGCCCTGCCGTAGGCCTGGGCAAGTTCTTCCAGGGCCTGGACCGGCAGGCCGGTGAGGGCCGCCACCCGTTCCGGCGGGTACTGGGGCAGCACCCGCTCCGCCAGTTCCTGGAATCCCTGCGCCTGGGCCGCCAGGAAGGCCGGGTCGTGCAGCCCGTCCCGCACCAGGAGGTGCATCAGCCCCAGGGCCAGGGCGCCGTCGCTGCCCGGGCGCACCACGAAGGTCCGGTCCACCGAGGCGGCGGTGGCGGTATGGTAGGTGTCGATCAGCCAGACCCGGGCCCCGGCCCGGCGGGCCTGGCGTGCCCGCTGGAAACCGTGCAGGGTGGTGGCCAGGGCGTTGCAGCCCCACAGCAGCACCAGGTCGCTGTCCAGCACCGTGTCCGGGTCCAGGGCCGGGGTCCGGCCCATGACCGCCTTCCAGCCCTCGCCCTTGGCCGGGGAGCAGATGGTGCGGTCCAGGCGGGAGGCGCCCAGGCGGTGGAAGAAGGCGTGGCCGCAGTTGCGCTGCACCAGGCCCATGGTGCCGCCGGCGGAGTAGGGCAGGATCGCCTGGGCGCCGTGCCCGGCGATGATCGCCTTCCAGCGTTCGGCGATGCGCTGCGCCGCTTCTTCCCAGGAGATGGGCGCGAACGCCCCGCCGCCCTTGGGCCCGGTGGCCAGCAGCGGGGTGGTGAGCCGGCGCGGGGAGTGCACGGTCTGCTCGTAGTGGGTCATCTTGGGGCAGAGGGTGCCGCGGCTGTGGGGGTGCTCAGGATCGCCCTGGACCGCGGTGGCGCGGCCGCCGGACACGGTCACCAGCAGGCCGCAGGTGTCGGGGCAGTCGTAGGGGCAGACGGAACGGTGCATCGTGGGAGCCATGGGACCTCGTCTGCGGGGTGGTTTCCATGGTGTCAGTTCTTTTGGGATTTTCAAAGCCAGGGGGCGGAGAAAGCCCGGGCTTCGAGGCAGGATCCTGGGATTTCGAGATCAAGGACATCGTTTCCCGCAGGATCGAAGCGAAATGGCGGCGGGGTGAGCTTTCCAGGGAGGGCAGGGCGAGTTCCCGGACCCTGCAGGCCCAGTCATCCGAGCACGTGTCGGACCACGATTTCCCGAACCCCGAGGTGCCCAAGGCAGTCCCCTACGGCATCTACGAGCTGGGGGCGAACTTGGGCCGGGTGACCGTCGGTGCCGATCACAATTGTGTTGTTTTTGCGCGCTTTCAGGCAACAATAATGCATGGTAATTAATGGCAGGATTGCTCGGACTGAGGTAGGAACGGAAAAGGTGATTCGTGTTCTATGAAAATCGTGCAGGGCTAATTCCGCAAGATGTATACCGAGGTCTACGCAGAATCAAGAATCGCCGCGCCCTTGCCATAGGGATATTTTTGTTTATTATTTTGAGCCAATTTTTGCTCCAATGGCTGAATTTTTCAAACTATTATTGGGGCTTAACGGATATTTTTTTTATAGTAGCTTGGCTGGTCGCGATTTTTCGCTGGGAATTTTCTAGGTGTCCGAATTGCGGGAAATTATTTTTATCTTATTTTTCGTAATTTCGAATCCATTTTCATCACATTGCATGCATTGTGATATAAAACTGAATGCAAAACCATGAATGGCCTAACCATAATCTGCCTACTGCTGCTTGTTCCCATTGCCTCTGATCAGTGGACATAACCCAATCCTCGATGCTTTTGGCTTGGTGCCTTATCGGCTGTCCCCGGAATTCCTGGTTGCTCTGGCCGCAACCTTGACTGGCGCACGCTCGGTGTAGCGTGGGAAGTACCGGTTCAGCACCCGGTAGCCCAGCAGCGCCGCCAGGACCCCGGCGAACGCCAGCGGCTGCCGCACATCCGCCTTCACCAGCATGTAGAAGTGCACCGCCCCGCCCGCCGCGGCCAGGTAGGCCAGCCGGTGCAGCCGGCTCCAGCGCCGGCCTCCCAGGCGGCGGATCATGGCGTCGGTGGAGGTGACGGCCAGCGGCACCAGGATCAGGAAGCTGGCCATGCCCACGGTGATGAACGGACGTTTGGCCACGTCGGCGGCGATGGCCCGGACCTGGAACACCTTGTCGAACCAGACGTAGGTGAGCAGGTGCAGCCCGCCGTAGCCGAAGGCGAACAGGCCCAGCATGCGCCGGAGCCGGACCAGCCAGGGCTGGCCCAGCGCCTTGCGGGCCGGGGTGACCGCCAGGGACAGCAGCAGGAACAGCAGGGTCAGCACGCCGGTGGCTCGGGTGGCGAACTGGTAGGGGTTCGCCCCCAGCCGGCCCCGCCAGGCGTCGCTGGCCAGCAGGGCCAGGGGCACCAGGCCGTTCACCAGGATCAGCAGCTTGGGGAAGCGGATGTCGCCCATGGTTCCGGCCACCTCAGAACTCGGCCCGCAGGTCCATGCCGGCATAGAGGCTCGCCACCTGGTCGGCGTAGCCGTTGAACATCAGGGTCGGGCGCCGGCCGGGCACGCCGATGCGCTGCTCGGTGGCCTGGCTCCAGCGGGGATGGTCGACGCCGGGGTTGACGTTGGAGTAGAAGCCGTACTCGTTGGGCGCGGCCAGGTTCCAGGTGGTGGGCGGCATGGTCTCCAGCAGCCGGATCCGGACGATGGACTTGCCGCCCTTGAAGCCGTACTTCCAGGGCACCACCAGGCGCAGCGGGGCTCCGTTCTGGGGCAGCAGGGTCTGGCCGTACAGGCCCAGGGCCAGGATGGTCAGCGGGTGCCGGGCCTCGTCCAGGCGCAGGCCCTCCACGTAGGGCCAGTCCAGGATCCGGGTGCGCAGATTGGGCATCTGCTTCGGGTCGGCCAGGGTCTCGAAGGCCACATAGCGCGCGCTGCCCATGGGCTCCACCTGGTCCAGCAACTTGGACAGCGGGAAGCCGATCCAGGGAATCACCATGGACCAGCCCTCCACGCAGCGGTGCCGGTAGACCCGCTCCTCGGGCGGCGCCAGCCGGCGCAGGTCATCGAGATCGAAGGTCCGGGGCCGGTGCGCCAGGCCGCCCACCTCCACGGTCCATGGGCGGGTGACGAAGTCCCTGGCCCGGGGGGCGACGCCGTACTTGTCGGTGGAGAACTCGTAGAAGTTGTTGTAGTGGGTGATGTCCTGGAAGGAGGTCCTGGCTTCGTCCAGGGGCGGGACGGCCGGTCCCGCCGCGGCCTGGACGCCCTCGATGGCGGCGCCCTTCTGGGGCGGACCCTGGGTGGACGGGGCGAACTGGCGGTAGAGCCACGCCGTGCCCGCCGCGCTGGCCGCCAGGGCGGTTCCGCGCATGAAGGTCCGGCGGGACAGAAAATGCTGGGGGTCGGTGATCTCGCCGCTGGTTATTTCCTCTGGCTTCCTGATGATCATTGCGGTCTCCGGACCTTGGCGGTGTCAGGTGGCGCGGGACTCCCTGAACGCTTCCAGCGCCGCCGGGAACGGACCCAGGGCCCGCTCGAAGATCCCCAGCGAGTAGGCGATGGTCAGGCCGTAGTTGGTGATGGGCACCCCGGCGGCGCGGCAGCGGTGGATCCGCGAGAGCATCTCGCGCCGGTTGCCGGAGCAGTTGCCGCAGTGGACCACCAGGGCGAAGGGCGAGAGGTCGGCGGGGAAGTCGCGGCCCTGGACGTGCTCGAACTCCAGCCGGGCGCCCACGTACTGGGTGAGCCAGCGGGGGATCTTGACCCGGCCGATGTCCTCGCCCACCGGATGGTGGCTGCAGGACTCGGCCACCAGGACCTTGTCGCCGCCCTTGAGCCGCTCGATGCCCAGGGTGCCGCGCACCTGCTCCACCAGGTCGCCCTGGAACCGGCTCATGAGGATCGAGAAGGAGGTCATGGGCAGGTCGCGGGGCACATCGGCGGCCACCTTGAGGAAGGCCTGGGAATCGGTCACCACCAGCGCCGGGGGCCGGTTCAGCCGGGCCAGGGCGCTGCCCAGCTCGCGCTCCTGGACCACCATGGCCAGCGACTCGCCGTCCAGGAGATCGCGGATGGCCATGACCTGGGGCAGGATCAGCCGGCCCTTGGGGGCCTCCTTGTCGATGGGCACCACCAGGACGGCCAGTTCGCCCGGGGGCACCAGGTCGGCCACCAGCCGGCGGTTGTCGAAGAAGTCGGAAGGGGCCAGGGCCAGCAGCGCCTCGCGCAGGGCCAGGATGCCGCTGCCGTCCCGGGCGCTGACCGCGACCTGGGGGATTTCGGAAAGGCTGGATTCCACCGGGCCCAGGTCGGCCTTGTTGGCCACCACCAGGGCCGGGACCTTGCGGGCCTGCAGCTCGGCCAGCAGGTGGGCCTCGAAGCCGCCCCAGGCGCCGCGCTCGGTGACGATCACGCCCAGGTCCACGCGGTCCAGCACGGCCCGGGTCCGGGCCATGCGCAGTTCGCCCAGGGCGCCCTCGTCGTCCACCCCGGCGGTGTCCACGAACAGCACGGGGCCCAGGGGCAGCAGTTCCATGGGCTTCTCCACCGGGTCGGTGGTGGTGCCGGCAAAGGCCGAGACGATGCTCACCTGCTGGCGGGTGATGGCGTTGAGCAGCGACGACTTGCCCACGTTCCGCCGGCCGAACAAGCCGATGTGCAGGCGGAGCGACTTGGGGGCGGGCTGCATGGTTCCTTGACTCATCGCGGGGGGTTCCTCCATCCCAGCCGGCCCACCGCCTCGGGGCTGGTGAGCTGGTCGAACTGTTCGGCGCTGACCAGGCCCGAGGCGATGGCGGTGGCCTTCAGTCCCCGGCCGGTGCACCGGGCTTCGGCGGCCAGGGCCCCGGCGCGTTCGTAGCCGATCAGCGGCACTAGCGCGGTGGCGGCGGCGGTGCCGTTCTCCACCTGGGCCCGGCAGCGGGCCTCGTCGGCCTCGATGCCCTGGACGCAGTGGCGGCGCAGGATGTCGCAGGCCCGGGCCAGCAGGTCCAGGCTCTCCAGCAGACAGTGCGCCACCAGCGGCATGAACGGGTTCAGCTCCAGGCAGCCCATGGACACGGCCATGCACAGGGCCTGGTCGTGGGCCATGGCCATGATCGCGGCCTGGGTGGCCGCCTCGGGGATCACCGGGTTGACCTTGCCGGGCATGATCGAGCTCCCGGCCTGGCGCGGCGGCAGCTTCAGCTCGCCCAGGCCGGCCTCGGGCCCGCTGGAGAGCAGGCGCAGGTCGGAGCAGGTCTTGACCAGGGTGGTGGCCAGGGCCTTGAGCAGGCCCGATACTTCCACGAAGGTGTCCAGGTTCTGGGTGGCCTCCACCAGGTTCTCGGCCCGGGCCAGACCCAGCCCGGTGATCTCGCGCAGTTCCTCCACCACCTGGAAGATGTAGGCGGTGGGCGCGGCCAGCCCGGTGCCGATGGCGGTGCCGCCCAGGTTCACCACCCGCAGCCGCTCCTCGGCCTTGGCCAGGCGCCAGCGGTCCCGGTTCAGGGCCTCGGCGTAGGCGCCCATGCTCCGGCCCAGGGTGGTGAGCACCGCGTCCTGGCACTCGGTGCGGGCCACCTTGACCACGTGGGCCAGGGCCTTCTCCTGGGCCTGGAAGGCCTCCTGGAGGGCCAGCACCTGCCGCTCCAGCTCGCGCAGTCCGCCGATGGCGGCGATGCGCAGGGCGGTGGGGAAGGTGTCGTTGGTGCTCTGGTGCAGGTTGAGGTCGTCCAGCGGCGAGACCCGCTCGTACTCGCCCTGGGGCCGGCCCAGCAGCTCCAGGGCGCGGTTGGCCAGCACCTCGTTGACGTTCATGTTGGTGGAGGTGCCGGCCCCGCCCTGCAGCGCGTCGGCCAGGATGGCCGGGACCAGGGCGCCGTCCAGCAGTTCCCGGCAGGCCCGCTCCATGGCGTCGGCCTTGGCGTCATCGGGGAAATGGCCCAGGTGGCGGTTGCAGCGCAGGGCCGCCAGCTTCACCGCGCCGAAGGCCCGGGCCAGGGCGGGATGCACCGGCCGGCCGAGCAGGGGAAAGTTGTCCAGGGCCCGGGCCGTGTGGATGCCGTGCAGCGCCCGGGCTGGCAGGGCCATGGCGCCCAGGGCGTCGTTCTCCTGGCGGAACGGGTCCGCGGGGCCGGGGTTGGTTTCGGGATCGGTGACTGCCATGGTCTCCATTATCCCCGGGGCGGTTCCCAGGCCTTGGATAAATGTCACAAGTGACCCCGGCAGCCGGGACCCGGGTCCGGGGTGGTGGTTAACTAGCTGGTATTCCATGCCAGCCGGATCGTTACGGGAGAGGTAACATGTCGGACTACCGGATCAAGGAGCATCCCATTCTGGCCGTGCCGCCGGAGGCCACGGTCCCGTTCACCTGGCAGGGCCGCGAACTGAAGGCCCGCGCAGGTGAGACCATCGCCTCGGCGCTGTTCGCCAACGGCATCCGGGTGTTCGGCCATCACCCCAAGGACGGAGCCCCCCTGGGGATCTTCTGCGCCAACGGGCAGTGCGCCCAGTGCTCGGTGATCGCCGACGGGCTGGCGGTGAAGTCCTGCATGGCGCAGGTAGCGGAGGGCATGGCGGTGCTGCCCATGGACGGCCGGCCCGAACTGCCCGAGGTCGATGAGGCGGAAGTGCGGTTCCGCGACATCGAGACGGTCCAGGTGGAGTGCCTGGTCCTGGGCGGCGGCCCCGCCGGGCTGTCCGCGGCGGCGGAACTGGCCAAGGCCGGGGTCGGGGTGATCCTGGTGGACGACAAGGCCAGCCTGGGCGGCAAGCTGGTGCTGCAGACCCACAAGTTCTTCGGCTCGATCGAGGCCTGCCACGCCGGCACCCGGGGCATGGACATCGGCGCGCGGCTGGAGCGGGAGCTGCGGCACTACGAGAACGTCCGGATCTGGAACAACAGCAACGCCCTGGCGGTGTTCTCCGATCGCAAGGTGGGGGTGCTGCGGGACGGCCACTACGTGCTGGTGCAGCCCCAGGTGCTCCTGGTGGCCACCGGCGCCCGGGAGAAGTCGCTGGTGTTCAGGGGCAACAGCCTGCCCGGGGTCTACGGCGCCGGAGCGTTCCAGACCCTGGTGAACCGGGACATGGTGCGGCCGACCGAGCGCCTGTTCATCATCGGCGGCGGCAACGTCGGCCTGATCGCCGCCTACCACGCCCTGCAGGCGGGGATCGAGGTGGTGGGCCTTTGCGAGGCGCTGCCCGAGTGCGGCGGCTACAAAGTGCACCGGGACAAGCTGGCCCGCATGGGGGTGCCGATCTACACCTCGCACACGGTGCTCTCCGCCAACGGCGCCGAAGAGGTTGAATCGGTCACCATCGCCCGGCTGGACCCGGCCTGGAAGCCGGTGGCCGGCTCGGAGCGCACCTTCAAGTGCGATACCGTGCTGGTGGCGGTGGGGCTGGAATCGGTGAACGAGTTCCATCTCAAGGCCAGGGAGTTCGGCCTGCCGGTGTTCGCCGCCGGCGACGCCGAGGAGATCGCCGAGGCCAGCGCGGCCATGTTCACCGGGCGGATCCGCGGCCTGGAGATCGCCCGCAGCCTGGGCCGGGACGTGGGCGAGGTGCCGCCGGAGTGGCACCGCACCGCGGCGGTGCTCAAGTCCCGCCCGGGCGCCACCATCACCGAGGAGATCCCGGAAACGGAAAAGGGCGTGTTCCCGGTGTTCCACTGCTCCCAGGAGATCCCCTGCAATCCCTGCACCAGCATCTGCCCCCAGGGCTCGATCCAGATCGAGGGCGGGGACATCCTCGGGGTGCCCACCTTCAACGAGCAGGACTGCATCGCCTGCGAGCAGTGCGTGGCGGTGTGCCCGGGGCTGGCGGTGACCCTGGTGGACTACCGCCGCTCCGAGGGCACGGCCCTGGTCTCCATCCCCTACGAATTCCCGGCCAACACCCTCCAGGTGGGCCAGGTGGTGACCGTGCTGGACACCCTCGGCCAGGTGCTGGGCAATGTGCCGGTGGAGAAGGTCCGGGCGCCCAAGTTCGCCGACCACGCGGCGCTGGTGAAGGTCCGGGCCCCGCTGGACATCGCCAAGCAGATCGCCGGGATCCGGGTCCAGCAGCCCTGGGTGGGCGAGGCCATGCCCGAGACCGTGCGCCGGCTGGACGACGACGAGATCGTCTGCCGCTGCGAGCGGGTGACCGCGGGCGAGATCCGCCGGCACATCCGGGCCGGGGTGCGCGACCTGAACGAGCTCAAGGGCGCCACCCGCTCGGGCATGGGCGCCTGCGGCGGCAAGACCTGCCCCAGCCTGATCCTGCGCCTGTTCCGGGAGGAGGGCGTGCCGCTCTCCGAGGTCACTGAGCTGACCCGGCGGCCGCTGTTCATGGAGGTGCCCATGGGGGCCTTCGCCGGCCTGGTGACCGGCGAAGGCCCGCAGCCGGACGTGGCCAGGGTGCACGCGGTGAGCGCCTTCCTGGGAGGTCTGTGATGACCAGCACGGTCTATGACGCGATCGTCATCGGCGCCGGCAGCATCGGCATGCCGGCGGCCATGTACCTGGCCGAGAAGGGCCTGAAGGTGCTCTGCCTGGACCAGTTCGCTTCGCCCGGCCAGGGCAGCAACAAGTGCGCCCTGGGCGGCATCCGCGCCACCCATTCGGCTCCGGCCAAGATCCGGCTATGCCTGGACAGCCTGCACGTGTTCTCCCGCTGGGAGGAGCAGCACGGCTACAACATCGAGTGGTACCAGGGCGGCTACGCCTTCGTGGCCTACCGGCCCGAGGAGGAGCGGCTGCTCAAGCAGCTGCTGGTGGTGCAGAAGCGGGCCGGGCTGAACATCGACTGGAAGGACCGGGACGAGCTGCTGCGGGCCTGTCCGGGCCTGCGCCAGGAGGGGCTCCTGGGCGGGACGGTCTCGCCCGAGGACGGCTCCGCCTCGCCCATGCGCAGCAACCTGGCCTTCCAGCAGCGGGCGGTGGAGCTGGGGGTGGCGTTCCGGTTCAACGAGCGGGTCACCAGCATCATGCGCCGCAAGGGCAAGGTGGTGGGGGTGCGCACCGACAAGGGCGGCTTCGCCACCGGCTGCGTGATCAACGCCGCCGGGCCCTGGGCCCGGTCCGTGGCCCAGCTGGGCGGGCTGGACGCTCCGGTGGCGCCGGACTGCCACGAGGGCGGCATCACCGAGCCGGTGGCGCCGTTCCTCGACCCCATGGTGGTGGACATCCGCCCGGCCCCGGGCTCGTCCAACTTCTACTTCTACCAGCACCGGCCCGGGCAGGTGATCTTCTGCTACACCCCCCACCCGGCCATCGTCGGCTCCGACCGGCGCGAGACCTCCGCCTACCTGCCGCTGATCGCCCGGCGGATGGTGGACCTCATGCCCAAGCTGGCCAACCTCAAGGTCCGCCGCACCTGGCGCGGCCTGTATCCCATGACCCCGGACGGCTCGCCCATCGTCGGCCGGTCCCCGGAGCTGGAGGGCTACATCGACGCCATCGGCATGTGCGGCCAGGGCTTCATGCTGGGGCCGGGGGTGGGGGCGCTGGTGGCGCGGATCGCGACCGGGGAGCTGCGGGACGGGGACGAGGCCATCCTGCGCGAGTTGAGCCCGTCGCGGGTGTTCGGCGGGGCCGAGGCGTTGAAATAACTTTCATTCCAGACCTGTCCGGGACTCCAGGGTGGCATGGCTGAGGGTGCCAGGCATGCTAAGGTATATTGAAAACATCATTATGGAGGACTCATGAGCCTGCCCATCGCCTCCGAACGCCTCACGGTGGTGCTGCGGGCCGCCCAGTATCTGAGCAACCTCTCCCTTCAGCAGAACCCCTGGGCCGAACTGGCCCAGGCGCTCAAATCCTATTTCAATTGCGACCTGGTGCTGATCGTCAGGGTCGGCAAGGATGGCCAGCCGCACCTCGAGCATGCCTTCAGCTCCGGGATCGAGACCGCCGAAGTGCTTGCCCAGACCGGCGGCGAGGTCCGGGCGGTACTGGAGACCGGCTTCCTGGGTTCCCGGATCCTCACCGATCCGCCATGCTCGCTGGTCTTCCTGCCGCTCCCGCGGGATCGCCGGACCGCCGCCCTGGCGATCGTCGGCCATGCTGGCGTCGAGCCATTCTCCAAGGAGGATCTGGAGATCCTCCTGGCCCTGGGCGGTCTGTTCGGCAACGTCGTCGCCCGGGTCGAGACGGAGCGGGAACTGCGGGACTACCAGCAGGACCTGGAGAGGCTGGTGGCCCTGCGCACCGCGGAGCTGGAACATACCAATGCCCAGCTTCTGCGTGAAATCGCCGAGCGCAGGCGGGCGGAGGAAGCACGGCACAGGTTCGAGGAACGGGTGATGCAGGCCCAGAAGCTCGAGGCGCTCGGGGTGATGGTGGCCGGGGTGGCCCACAACATCAACAACGTCCTGGCCCTCATCATGGGCACGGCCTCGTTGCGCGAGCAGCCGGACACCGGCCCGGCGGACCTGGAAGCCTACCGGAACATCGGCAAGGCCTGCCAGCGTGGGAGAGACGTGGTCAAGTCGCTGATCCACTTCGCCCAGCCGACCCTCTCCAGCCAGATCCCCCTCGAGCTGCACGCCGTCGTCAAGGAAGTGACCGACCTGATGCACAGCACCTCGAGGAACCGCATCAGGTTCATCGAAGCGCTGGCCGCCGAGCCCCTGTGGATCAATGGCGAGGCCGGGAACATCAACCACGTCCTGGTGAACCTGTGCATGAACGCCATCGACGCCATGCCCCACGGCGGCACCCTCACCTTCCGGACCGGCCTTCTGCTGGCGGACTGGGTGGAACTCGCGGTGGAGGACAACGGCGCGGGCATGGCCCCGGAGGTCCTCGCCCGCGCGCTGGAACCCTTCTACACCACCAAGACGGTGGGCCGGGGCACGGGGCTGGGCCTGAGCATGTCCTACGGGGTGGTCAGGGCGCACGGGGGCACCATCGACCTTGCGAGCCAGCCGGGCCAGGGCACCACAGTGCGCCTCCGGTTCCCGCGGATCGCCGCTCCCGCTCCGGTCCAGGATGCGGCTGGCGGCGTTCCGGGGGCCTCCCTGGGCGCCATGAACGTACTGATCGTGGACGACGACGAAGACGTGCGGTTCCTGATGACCCGGATGCTCAGGAAGGTCGGAATGGTGCATGTCGAGGCCTTCTGCGGAGGCGAGGAGGTGCTGGAGCATCTCCGTTCTGGAGGCCCTCCGGACCTCATCATCCTGGATGAGAACATGCCCGGCCTGACCGGGACCCAGACCCTGGAACGGATCCGGGTCCTTCATCCGAATGTGCCGGTGCTCATCTCCTCGGGGCAGCCGGACATCGAGCACTGGGACTGCTTCAGGCGCCCCTGGGTCGCCGTCATCCCGAAGCCTTTCACGCTTGATGAGATTTCACTGAAACTGGCGATGATGGGAATCCAGCGGTAATTGGGCGCATGGGACCGTCCTGGCCCGATCCATTCAGGCAGCGGGTCCCAGCACGTCCCGCACCAGCTTGACCAGGTCGGCCGCCCGGTACGGCTTCTGCAGGAACCCCGCCAGGCCCTTGCCCATGAACCGGTGCACCGCCTCGGATTCGTTGAAGCCGCTGCTCAGCACCACCGGGGTCGTGAAACCCTCCTGGCGCAGCTGCCGGTAGGTCTCCTCCCCGTCCAGGTGCGGCATGGTCAGGTCCATGAGCACCAGGCAGATCTCCTCCCGGTGCAGGCGCAGGACCTTGAGCGCGTCCAGGCCGTCCTCGGCCTGGAGCGCCTTGAAGCCGATGTGGGCGAAGATGCCCACCGCCACGGCCCGGATGCTTTCCTCGTCGTCCACCACCAGCACGGTGCCGGAGCCCTGGTAGGCGCCCACGGCTTCCCGGGGCAGCTCGGCCTCGGCCAGCAGGCTGGTGGCCGGGAACAGCAGCCTGAAGGTGGTGCCTCTGCCCACTTCGCTCTGCACCTGGATGCCGCCCTGGTGCCCGCGGACGATGCCCTGGATGGCCGCCAGGCCCAGCCCGCGCCCGGTGAACTTGGTGGTGAAGAAGGGGTCGAAGATCCGGTTCAGCACCTCCGGGCTCATGCCCGAGCCGTTGTCGGCCACTTCCAGGACCACGAAGCTGCCCGGGGCCAGCGGCTGGCCGGCATAGGCGCGGGCCAGGGCGTCCTGGTCCAGCTCCGCGAAGCGGGTGCCCAGCAGGATGACGCCGCTCTGCTCGCCGATGGCGTCCGCGGCGTTGATCACCAGGTTCATGACCACCTGCTGGATCTGCGAGGGGTCGGCCTCGATGGAGGGCAGCTGCGGGTCCAGGGCGTAGCGGATGACCGCCTTCTTGGGGATCGAGATGGCCAGCAGGTGGGTCATCTCCTGGACCAGGTCGTTGAGGTTCAGGGTCTTGAGCTGGAACTTGCCGCGCCCGGAATAGGCCAGCATCTGCCGGGTGAGGTCCGAGGCCCGCACCACCAGCGCCTCGATGGTCTCCAGGCGCTGCCGGGCCGGGGCCATGGGACTGATCTCCATCTGCGCCAGGCCGAGGTTGCCCAGGATGGCGCCCAGCAGGTTGTTGAAGTCGTGGGCGATGCCGCCGGCCAGGAGCCCCATGGATTCCAGCTTCTGGCTCTGCAGCAGGGCCAGCTCCGCCTCCTTGCGCTCGGTGATGTCGGTGCCCAGCAGGCCCAGGCCCCAGGACTGTCCGGTGCCGTCCACCAGCGGGAAGCGCTGGACCAGGTAGTCGTGGACCTTGCCGTCGGCGTGGGTCCACTGCTCCTCGCGCTCCGTGGTCTCGCTCCGCTCGATCAGCCGCAGGTCGGCCTGGTGGAGGGCCGCGCCCATGGGTTCGGGCGTCAGGTCCAGGGTGGTGCGGCCCAGGATCTCCGCCTCGGGCCGGCCCAGCAGGGCCTCCATCCTGGGGTTGACCAGCAGGAACTGGCCTTCCAGCCCCTTGAAGGCGATGGCGGCGGTGGCGTGGTGGATGAAGCCCTGGAGCCGGGCCTCGCTCTCCAGCAGCTCCCGGGTCTTGGCCCGGACCATGCCCTCCAGGTCGCGGTTGAAGGCGATGAGCCGGTTTTCCGCCTCCACCTGGCGGGTGATGTCCCGGGTGACCTTGGCGAAGCCCTTGAGCCGGCCCTGGTCGTCCCGCAGCGCGGTGATGATCACATTGGCCATGAACCGGCTGCCGTCCTTGCGCACCCGCCAGCCTTCGGCCCGGTAGACTCCTTCGGTTTCGGCCACGGCCAGGTTGTGGGCGGGCAGGCCGGCGGCCACATCCTCCTCCGGGTAGAAGCAGGCGCAGTTCCGGCCCAGGATCTCCTCGGCCCGGTAGCCCTTGATCCGCTCGGCGCCGGAGTTCCAGCTGATGACCACGCCGGCGGGATCCATCATGAAGATGGCGTAGTCATGCACCCCGTCGATGAGCAGCCGCAGGCGCTCCTGGCTTTCCACCAGCCTGCGCTCGGCCATGCGCCGTTCCACCCGCTCCGTGGTGAGCGAGGCCTGCAGTTTCAGGGCCTGGTCCAGTCCCGGCGCCCGGACCACCTTGGGCACCAGCCGGATCAGCAGGACGGCGGTGCCCAGGCTGGCGGCCGCGGTGAGGATCTTGACCGCCCCGGCCAGCCGGAAGGCGCCGTGCCAGGTGTTGTAGACCTCCATGGCGTGGGTGAGGCCGCAGGCGAAGATGAACCCGCCGAACAGAAGGACCATCCAGCTGAACGGCAGGGTCCGGCGGCGGCGGAGGATCTCCAGCAGGGTCAGGGACAGGGCGAAGTAGCTCAGGGCGATGACCGCATCGGGCAGGACGTTGCTCCAGACCACCCAGGGCTCCCAGCCCCAGCACACCCCATGGGGCATGAGGTCGGCGGCGAACAGCCGGGTGATGAATGCTCCCACGGAGTAGCCTCCTCGGATGGGCTCTGGATTATGCCGTTGGAATCTTGAAATGAACAAGAAAAATAAGTTAGAAAAATCAATATGACTTCCCCCGGCTACCTCGTGAAACTGCCGCGCCTGGTGTGCCCGGACTGGCCGGGGTCAGGCGGCACGGGGTGAGGTAGGATGGTTCATCACTTCAAGCTCGGAGCAGGCATGACCGGAAAGCTGATTCTCTGCACCATCTTCGCCCTGGCGGTCCTGGGCTGCGCACCACCTGCGCCGGTGCCCGAGGCCCGGTTCGCCGGTCTGGTCGGCACGAAAGTGGACCTCCTGCCCGCCGACCTGGGGCCCGCAATCCGGATGGTCGACATGCCGGACGGCCACGTCACCTACGTGTGGGACCGGGGCGCCGCTCAGGTGGAGCCGGTCAAGGAGCAGAAGTTCTACACCGGGATGCCGCCGCGCCCCCCCGTGACGAAAGACTGTCTCCTGCTCGTGGAGGCCGACCCGGCCGGGGTCATCGTCAAGGTCAGCCACCTGGGGAACGGCTGCAAGTGAGCCTTCGGCCGGCCGGGTCGCAGGCGCTTCGGATCCGCGTCAGTCCTGCGCCGGCGCCAGCACAGGCTCCACCCGCCGGAACAGGGCGAGGAAGCAGGCGCTCACCCAGATGCTGATGAGGCTCACCAGGAAATTGATCACCCACAGCAGCGGATGGGTCAGCCGGGTCCAGGGCGTGGGATCCGGGACGAAGCGGTCCATGACCAGGTCCAGGAGGTAGCTGCTGGCCAGGTAGATCATGGCGATCACCGAGCTGACCAGCACCACCCGCTGCCAGGCCCGGACCATCATCTGGATGCTGGCCCGGCCCGCCTGGGCCAGGGATTCGCCGCGCAGCAGGATCCGCAGCGGCACCCAGCCGAACATCATCAGCACCATGATCCCCGGCACGATGAACAGGATCAGGCCGATGCCGGCGGCCAGGGACAGCAGCACCTTGCCCCAGAAGGCCCGCAGCCAGCGCTCCTCGAAGCGCTGCTTCCACTCGCCGGGCAGGTTGAGCGGGTTCTGGCCGGCCTGGGCGTCGATGGCGATCATCAGCCGCGGGATGAAGTAGAGCTCCAGCGGGATCAGGCCGGCGAAGGTCAGCAGCTGCTCCACCTGGGGCTCGTCCGGCAGCCCAGCCCGCAGCTGGATGAACGCGGCCAGGGCGAACAGCAGCATGCCCAGGGCGGCGATGCCCAGGACCGCGGCGGGCCGGCGGGTCAGGTAGCGGGTGCCTTCACGGAGGCATGCGAGATCGGATTTAGGAGAGGTCGTCATTCTATGAGAGTAGCGCGCTATGATCTTCCGCATGAGTCATCTGGCCCCATGCATACTCGTGGCGAGTCCTCTGCTTCTGGACCCGAACTTCATCCACACGGTGATCCTCCTGGTCGAGCACGACGATGCCGGCGCCATGGGGGTCATCCTCAACCGCCCGCTGCCGGTGACCTTGGCGCAGATCTGCGAGGAAAGCCGGCTGCCCTTCCAGGGCGACCAGGACGCCACCGCCTGGCGCGGGGGCCCGGTGGATCCCCAGCGCGGGATCGTCCTGGTGCGCGGCGGGCTGCCGTCCGCCGAGGACACCGTGCTGGATTTCACCGACTTCATCAGCTACCGCAAGGATCTGCTGGAATCGCTGCTGGTGGAGTCCTCGGCCCGGTTCCGGCTGTTCCTGGGCTACGCCGGCTGGGGCGAGGGGCAGCTGGACGACGAGCTGGACAAGGGCGGCTGGGCCCGTCTGCCGCTGAATCCGGAGTGGCTGATGAGCAACGAGCCGCTGGAATTGTGGAACAGGGCCATCAAGACCATTTCCGGGTGAGGCAGCCGGGGCAAGCGGCCCCGGCCCTCAGGCGATCGATTTGGCGGCATCGGCGGCCAGGCGGTCGACCCGCTCGTTCTCCGGGTGGCCGTTGTGGCCGCGCACCCAGGTGGCTTCCACCCGGTGGGTCTTGAGCTGGGCGTCCAGGGCCTGCCAGAGCTCGATGTTGATCACCGGCTGGCCGTCGGCCTTGCGCCAGCCCTTGCGCTTCCAGCCTTCCAGCCAGGACTGGATGCCCTTCACCACATACTGGCTGTCGGAGTAGAGCGCCACCTCGCAGGGGCGGGCCAGCGCCCCCAGGCCCTCGATGGCGGCCCGCAGCTCCATGCGGTTGTTGGTGGTGCCGGCCTCGGCGCCGCTGGCCTCCTTCTCCCGGGGGCCATCGGCGGTGTGCACCCGCAGCAGGTAGCCCCAGCCGCCCGGCCCGGGGTTGCCCAGGCAGGCGCCGTCGCAGTAGAGCTCGACTCGGGTGCGGGGGACGTTCGGGCTTTTCATCCGTCCAGGCTACCATGGGGGTTCCGGAGAGCAGACCCATGGCCGCCGACATCCAGGTTACCGAAGCGCCGCTGGACTCCGCCGGCATCCGCGCCGCGGCGCTGGACCCCCGGGCCGGGGCGGTGGTGCTGTTCGAGGGCTGCGCCCGGGACAGCCACCAGGGCCGCGCGGTGGAACGCCTGGCCTACGAGGCCTTCGTGCCCATGGCCGAGGCGGAGCTGGGCCGGATCCGGGAGCAGGCCATGGCCCGGTTCGGCCTGGTCCGCTGCCTGATCCACCACCGCCTGGGCGAGGTGCCCCTGCTGGAAGCGGCGGTGGTGGTCGCCGCCGCCAGCGCCCACCGCAGGGAGGCGTTCGAGGCCGCGGCCTGGATCATGGACCGGATCAAGGAGCAGGTTCCCATCTGGAAGCGGGAGCGCTATGCCGGCGGCGGCCAGGCCTGGGTCGAGGGCGAGGGGCGGCAGGGCTGAACTTGGCACGGGCTTGGCACTACCTGGGCCAGAGGTGCCCAGGTGGATCCCGCATACTACGTCGCAGCCGGCAGTCTGAAGGCCCGGTCCTTCCAGATGGACCTGGTCTCCAACAATCTGGCCAACGCCGCCACGGTCGGCTACAAGCCCGAGAAGAGCTTCTTCTCAGTGTTCAACAAGGCCAAGGCCGAAGGCCGGGGGCTGGCGCTCTCGCCCTTCGTCAACGACGGCACGGTGCTGGCCCAGAGCACGGTGGATTTTTCCCAGGGGAGCCAGAGGGCCACCGGGCGCGCCCTGGACCTGGCCATCCAGGGCAACGCCTTCTTCATGGTCAAGACCGCCCAGGGCGTCCAGGCCACCCGGGACGGCCGGTTCCAGATGGGAAAGAACGGCCAGCTGGAAACCCTGGACGGCTCAGCCGTGCTGGGCAATAACGACCTACCCATCACCCTCGATCCCGCCGGGGGCAAGGTGACGGTGCTGAAGGACGGCAGCGTCCAGCAGCCGGGCGCTGGGCCAGGCGACGAGGCCGCCACGGTGGGCCAGATCGGCCTGAAGGCCTACGCCGACACCGCCACGCTCAAGCGGGCGGGGGCGAACCGGTTCGATCCGTCCGGCGCCAGGCCGGCCGCGGTGGACGCCACCGTCGACCAGGGCGCCCTGGAGCAGAGCAGCGTGGACCTGCCCACCTGCATGATCGACATGATCAGGCTGAACCGCCTGTTCGAGATGAGCATGAAGGTGGCCTCCACGGTCATCAACGACATGGACGAGAAGACCCTCACCGACGTCGCCACCGGTCACTGACAGCCAACCCATCCCCTGTAGGAGTCCGCCATGATGAGCGCCATGTGGTCCGCCGCCGCCGGCATGAACGTCCAGACCATGAACATGGATACCATTTCCAACAACTTGGCCAATATCAACACCACCGGGTTCAAGGGCGGGCGCGCGGAGTTCCAGGACCTGCTCTACCAGACCATCAACACCGCCGGCACCAGCACCTCCACCACCACCACCCAGCCCACCAGCATCCAGCTGGGCCACGGCTCCAAGCTATCGGCCATGGTCAAGGACTACAGCACCGGCAGCCTCCAGCAGACCAGCTCCCAGACCGACCTGGCCATCCAGGGCGCGGGTTTCTTCCGGGTGCTCCAGACCGACGGGACCTTCGCCTACACCCGGGACGGCTCCTTCACCCCTGACCAGAACGGCAACCTGGTCAACTCCAACGGCAACACCCTCGACCCGCAGATCACCCTGCCCCAGGACACCATGAGCGTGACCATCGCCTCGGACGGCACGGTGACCGTGACCGAGCAGGGCCAGAGCACCCCCCAGCAGGTGGGCCAGATCACCCTCTCTAATTTCATCAACCCCAACGGGCTCACTGACCTGGGCCACAACCTCTACCAGGCCACCCTGGCCAGCGGCGATCCCATCGACGGGGTGCCGGGCCAGTCCGGGCTGGGCACCATCGCCCAGTCCTCCCTGGAGATGTCCAACGTGGACATGGCCAGCGAGATGGTCAACATGATCGTCGGCCAGCGGGCCTACGAGGCCAATTCCAAGACCATCCAGACCGTGGACCAGATGCTCCAGCTGGTCAACAACCTGAAGCGCTGAACCGTGCGCGCCGCCTGGATCCTGATGCTCTGCGCCGCGCTCCGCGCGGCCCCCGCGCCCCCCGCGCCCGCGCCGGGCCAGGCCCCGCCCGCGGACCCGCCGGGCGAGGCGCTGGCGCTGGCGCCGGTGGAGCAGCTGCAGATCGACGCGGTGGACTACGTGCAGGCCCAGGCCGAGTCGAGGTCCGGCCACTACCTGTTCCGGGTGCTCAAGCCGCCGGTGCTGCCGCGGTTCGCGGCGGCGGGCAAGCTGACCTTCGAACCGGACCACCTGAGCCGGCGGGACCTGGGTGGAGTGTTCTTCGTCACGTTCCGGATGTATATGGACGGCCGGCCGGCCGGGCTGGTGCGGGTGGACCTGGAAGGAAAGTGGACCGGCTCGCTGCTCCGGGCCGAGGCCGCGATGCCGCGCAAGGCCGTTCCGGAACCCGGGCAGTTCGAAGCCTTCAATTTCGAAGGCACCCCGCCGGCCGGCGCGCTGGAGCAGGTGCCGGCCGGCTACCGGCTCCGGGCGCCCGTGGCGGCAGGCCATATCCTGGTGATGCAGGACCTGGAAACGATCCCGGTGGTGGTGGCCGGCGAACAGGTGCGGCTGGAAATGGTCAGCGGACCCCTGGTCATCGCGGTGGACGTCCTGGCCCGCACCAGCGGTGCTGTGGGTGAACAGGTTAGGCTGGAAATGCCCAGCTCGCACCGGAACGTCCAGGCCCTGGTGACCGGCCCGGGCGAGGCGCGGGTCCAGTGGCCGGGCGGGAATTAGCCCTGGTGGAATGCCTCCGAAAGCCCTAATCTGGTAGCTCGATTAGGAGCCCCCATGGCCCATGAACATGACCATCAGAACCCCGACCACAAGTGCGGCTGCGGGCCCGAGGATCCCTGCTGCGAGGAACACGAAGAGCATGCTGACGAGATCGAGGTGGTGGAGCTCGAGGACGAGAACGGCGAGAAGGAGGAGTTCGCGATCCTGGAGGAAGTGGATTTCGAGGACCGCCACTTCGCCATCATGGCCCCCCTGGCCGAAGTGCAGGCCTATTCCGACAACGGCGCCGAGGAGGGCGAGAACGACGACAACCTCACCATCGAGATCTTCGAGGTGAAGGGCGACGACTTCACCATGCTGGAGGACGAGGCCTTCGCCCAGCGGCTCCTGGCCCACCTGGACGAACTCTCCGCCAAGCTCGAGCAGGAAGAGGGCAAGTAGCTCCGCCTCCCGCCACCCTGACCACCCCATGCCGCGAGGGCGATCCCTTCGCGGCATGATTCTTTCACGGGCCGGGCGCAGGTTGTACCTACTACGCCCGGGGGCATTTATGCCATCCTCATGGGATGGTGATGGACTGCATCAAGCTGTCGGGCCGCGTGCTCTTCCTCTCCGAGGACCCTTCCAAGGTCCAGAGGCAGCTCCACGGTGCGAACATGAACCTGGACGAGGCGCTGCCCTTGCGCGACGGCGTGTCGGTGGACGAGATCGCGCCGGCCTGGGTCTGCTACTACTTCGGCCAGCGGCTGGAGGACTTTCCCTATCTCGGGTTCCAGGCCGGGGGCAGCTATCCCTTCCCCGAAGGCGCCGTGGCCCGCGGCGGGTTCCAGGTGGTGGTGTCCGGGGAACGGCACGGGGCCCAGGGGCCCCGGGAGGCTGCCCTGTTCGCCGAGTTCGCCGCCGGCATCCGGCTGGTGGTGGCCCGGAGCTTCGATCCGGCCTACCTGCAGCACTGCCATGCGCTGGGCCTGCTGACCAGCACCGACCTGGGCATCCTGGAACCGCTGCTGCGGGGCGAGCCGCTGCCCATGGAGCACTTCACCCGGGGCCAGGACCCGCTCACCGCCGAGATCATCCGGAACGGGGGCCTGTTCGGCTTCACCCGGGCTCGCCTGGCCGGCACCGCGGTGCTGCCGCTGCCCCCTGAGCGCCCGGAACGCCGGGCCGCCATGACCCTGGGCGAGAAGATCCTGGCCCGGGCCGCGGTCACGCGCCTGGCCCCCGGCCCTGGCGGGGCGCTCCCGGCGGTGGCGCCGGGGGACAGCCTGCTGGTGCGCGCCGACTGGCGCTATTCCCACGAGACCGCCACCAACCTGGCCGCGGCCATGCTCGACGCCTTCCTGGCCGAGCAGGTGCCGTTCCATGCTCCTTCAGGCATTCTGGCGTTCCGGGACCACCTGCGCCTGGCTGGAGAATCCGGCCAGGAGGGGGCCAACGCCGGCTTTTCCGAGGTGGTCCGGCGGCTCCAGGCGTTCCAGGACACCTTCTGCGCCGCCCACGGTTTCCGTTCCGCGGGGGACGGACCCGGGGGCGCCTCGGCCGGCATCAGCCACGTGGTCATGGCCGAGCGCTACGTGCTGCCCGGCCAGGTGGTGGTGGGCACCGATCCCCACGTCTGCCACGGCGGCGCCCTGGGCGCCCTGGCTTTCGGGGTGGACGCCGCTGACCTGGCCAATGCCTGGGTCACCGGGGATGTGCGGGCGGTGGTCCCCCCCACCTGCCTGGTGCGCCTGCGGGGCCGGCTTGGGGCCGGGATCTGCGCCACCGATCTGGTGCTGCACCTGCAGACCCTCCCGGTCATGGTCGAGGGGATCAAGGGGCACATCATCGAGTTCCAGGGCGGGGCCCTGGCCGACCTGAGCACGGACGACCGGGCCACCCTCACCAACATGGCGGCGACCTTCGGGGCGCTCACCGGGCTCATCGCCCCCGACCAGGAGACGGAACGCTTCCTCCTGGAACGCCGGGGCGCGCCGTTCCGGGTCGAACCATGGATGCGCGGCGATCCCGGGGCCGAGTACCGGCGGGTGGTGGAGGTGGACTGCGCCGGGGTGCGGTCCATGGCGGCGGCCCCCGGAACCCCCGGCAACGCCCTGGCCCTGGACACCCTGGCCCGGGAAGTGCCGGTGGACATCGCCTACGTTGGCAGTTGCAACGGCGGCAAGCGCGACGACATCGAGCGGGTCCACGAGGTGGTGCGGTGGGCCCTGGACCACGGGGTGATGCTGCCGCTCCGGGTCCAGCTGTTCATCCAGATGGGCAGCGAGGACGTGCGCCGCCATGCCGAGGCCCAGGGCTGGCTGGCCGCCTTCGAGGAGTCGGGCGCCCGGGTCCTGAGCCCCGGATGCGGGGCCTGCATCCACGCCGGACCGGGCATCTCCACCCGCGCCGAGCAGGTGACGATCGGCTCCTTCAACCGCAATTTCCCCGGCCGGAGCGGCCCGGGGCCGGTGTGGCTGGCCAGTCCCGCCACCGTGGCCGCCAGCGCCTTCCGCGGCCGGCTGTGCAGCTTCGAGGAGCTCCAGGCCGTCACAGACGCGTGATCGGAGCATCCAAGCCGTCATACTGAGGAGCGACCATGTCCAACCCCCTCCAATGGCGCCCGGGCATCCTGGAAACCTACGCCGACGTCTGCACCCCCGAAGCCCTGGGGGCCCTGGCCGCGCTGGCGCCACTCAACCGCGAGCGGCGGGCCCTGATGGCCGCCCGGATCGCCCGCCGGGCGGCCCGGGCCGCCCAGGGCGAGCCGATCGGCTTCCTGGATCCGGCGTCCCTGATCCCCGGCACCGGCATCCGGGTGGCCGACGCCCGGGCCGGCGCCTTCGACGGGGCCGAGATCCCGCCGGACCTGGTCCGCCAGTGGATCCAGGGCACCGGGCCGGCCACCAAGCCCCGCTCCGGCCCCCGCGAGGGCCTGCGCAACGTGGCCCACGCCCTGCTGTCCGGCGCCGACGGCTGGATGTTCGACGGCGAGGACGCCCTGGGCCAGGTGGACACCATGTCCCTGGACAACCAGCGCAACCTCAAGCTCGCGCTGGCCCGGGACCCGCTGTTCCTGGAGGCGGCCGGGCAGGTCGCCGGGGAGATGAACGCCTGGAGCCAGGGTTTCCTGGGCCGGCCGATCATCTCCGACTGGCGCGCCCAGCTGGACTTCACCACGGTGCTCTACCGGGCCCGGGGCCTGCACCTGGACGACCGGCACGTGCGGGAGGCGGACGGGACCGGGTTCTCCGCCTCCATCACCGACCTGGTGCTGTTCGCGGTGAACAACCAGGCCGTGCTGAGCTCGCGCGGGAGCAGCCTGGTGTTCTACCTGCCCAAGATCCAGACCGCCGCCGAAGCCGCGCTGTGGAACGCCATGCTCCTGGCCCTGGAGCGCCACCTCGGGCTGGCCGAGGGCACCGTGAAGGTCTACGTGCTGGTGGAGCAGCTGG
>Ga0316217_10001529_pt1 | contig 29856 bp, 23 predicted proteins | sample 1anoAmetaG_FD_203633 | JGI IMG/M metagenome (GOLD analysis project Ga0316217, IMG submission 203633) | Freshwater microbial communities from Trout Bog Lake, Wisconsin, USA - 1anoA | ecosystem: Environmental > Aquatic > Freshwater > Lake > Hypolimnion/Profundal zone | place: USA: Wisconsin... | reverse complement strand
GAGGCCTCCCACAGCCGCGGCACCGGGATGATGTCGCCCTCCTGGGTCTCCAGGCCCACCCGCAGGATCCAGCCGCCCTCGGAGAGCCGGTCGGCTTCCTGGATCGCGTCCTTGCCCGGCGGCACCGGCGGCGCCTCCAGCTTGAGGCTGGGCCGGATCCACTGGACCCGGGCGCCCTCGCTCCACTGCTCCAGCTGCTCGCCCAGGGTCCGCTCGGTGATGCCGATGGTGGGGAATTCGTTCATGGGGTGGCTGAGGGCCACCATCAGGCGTTCGTCCCAGGGCAGGCGGTCGCGCTTGTGCCCGCGCAGGCGGTGGATCAGGCCCAGCCTGGGATCCTCGCCCTGGCGCAGGGAACCGGCCACGAACCGGACCAGGAAATCGGCGCCGTCCTCCAGGAAGGCCCGGAGCACGATCTGGCCGCTGGGCGGCTGCGCCAGGTCGTCGTCCAGCTCCTCGGGCTCGAGGGTGCCCAGGGCCAGGCCCTTGGTGAAGGCCCAGCCGTCGTCCTCGGGGAACCCCAGGACCGAGGGCGGCATGGCCTTCAGCAGCTGGTCCACCGCCTCCCGGTCGGCGGGGCTGGTGAGGCTGATGCCCCAGGTGGCCCGCCAGGGGTTGCCGCGGGTGTCCAGCTGGGGCAGCAGGGCGCCGCGCAGGACCAGGGACTGCAGCAGGCGCAGGGCCACGGCCCAGAAGGCCAGGCTGCCGCCGACCCGCTCGGGGTCCGCCGGCAGCGAGGCCAGCCAGGGCAGGGCCCGCTGCCAGCGCAGGGGCACCGTGTGGGTCTCCACCAGCCGGCCGTCGGGCAGGAACATCCGCGCCCGGGCCGGGGTCAGCCGGTCCCGGCTGTGCAGGTTGCCGGGCAGCGAACGCAGGGTCTTCTGCCAGTCCGCTACGGAATTTTCCCCATGCAGGCAGAGCAGAAAGCCCCGGTCCAGAGGACGATACTGGAGGATTGGCCGGGTCATTCAGTTACCCTTTTACCGGGAGCCACAGTATGAAAATTGGTTTTGCAAGCGATCATGCGGGTTATGACCTCAAGGAGCGGCTGCGGGCTTGGGCCCTGGCGCAAGGACACGAGGCGATCGACTATGGTACCGATGGTCCTGCCTCTGTGGATTATCCGGATTTCGCGCACCGGGCAGCGGCTGGAATGGATCAATGGGAACGCCTGGTTCTGGTTTGCGGTTCGGGCCTCGGTATCAGCATGGTTGCCAACCGCCACGCCAACATCCGCTGTGCCCTGGTGACTTGCCCCGAGCACGCCAGATTGGCAAGAGAGCACAACGACGCTAACGCCATCGCTTTCGGCCAGCAGCTGACGGATCCGCTCCAAGCAGAATCTTACCTTAAAACCTTCCTGGAAACCCCATTTCTCGGCGGGCGGCACAAAAATCGGATCAGGAAGATCGAACTGGAGCCGGGCGATGATGAGAAACTCTAAAGAACTGAGGCCCCTGGCCCTGGAAACCGGCGTCCAGATCCACGCCGACGGCTCCTGCCTGATCCGCCTGGGCAACACCCACGTGCTCTGCTCCGCCAGCCTGGAGGAGCGGGTTCCCGGCTGGATGAAGGGCCAGGGCCGGGGCTGGATCACCTCCGAGTACGGCATGCTGCCCCGCAGCACCCACACCCGCACCGACCGCGAGGCCGCCAAGGGCCGGCAGCAGGGGCGGACGGTGGAGATCCAGCGGCTGATCGGCCGCAGCCTGCGCCAGGCGGTGGACCTGGCGGCTTTGGGCGAGCGCCAGCTCACCCTGGACTGCGATGTGCTCAACGCCGACGGCGGCACCCGCTGCGCGGCCATCACCGGCGCCTGGGTGGCCCTGGCCCTGGCGCTGCGCGGGCACGACCTGGGCGCGGCCCTGGCCCGCCAGGTGGCGGCGGTGAGCGTGGGCGTGCTCGACCCGGAGGCCGGGCCGGACCTGCGCCGGGGGCTGATGCTGGACCTGGAGTACGAGGAGGACCACCGGGCGGCGGTGGACTGCAACCTGGTGGCGGCCCGCCCGGCCGCGGTCCCGGGGGCCGGGCTGGAGCTGGTGGAGTTCCAGGCCACCGGCGAGGGCCGCAGCTTCAGCCGGACCGAGGCGGTGGACCTGATCGAGCTGGGCCTGGGCGGGTGCGAGAGGTTGATGGCCGCCCAGCTCGCCGCCCTGGCATGAGCCGACGGCTGGCGGCGCTGCTGGTCCCGGCCTGCCTGCTGGCGGCCCAGGAGGCGGAGCCCTTCGCCGTCCAGGTGATCCCGCCGGACTTCGTGTTCCGGTTCGCGCCCCGGGTGGAGCTGCCCGGGCGGCCCAGCCTGGCCCTGGTGCTGAGCGGCGGGGGCGCCCGGGCGGTGGCCGACATCGGGGTGATCCAGCGGCTGGAGGAGCTGGGCATCCCGGTGGACAGCATCACCGGCACCAGCGCCGGAGCGCTCATGGGCGCGCTGATGGCCTGCGGCTTCTCCGGCCAGGAGATCGAGACCCTGTTCACCCGGGTGGACTTCAACCGGGCCTTCCTGGACCCCCTGCGGCGCAGCCCCGGCCGCACCCTGCAGGAGGACGAGGCGGACAACGGCAGCTTCGTCTCGCTCCAGGTGGAGGCCGGGGCGCCCTCGTTCGCCCTGGCCCTGCGCGACGGGGTGGAGATCCAGCGCACCCTGGAAGGGCTGCTGGCGCGGGGCGCCTACTTCTCCAGCGGCGGCTTCGACGGCCTGAAGTACCCGCTGCGGGTGGTGGCCACCAACCTGGATACCGGCGAAGGGCGGGTGTTCGACGACGGCGACCTGGTGGAGGTGCTGCGGGCGTCCATGGCGGTGCCGGGCGCCTTCAGCCCGGTGCTGATCGGCGGCCAGCACTACGTGGACGGGGCGCTGGTGGAGAACCTGCCGGTGTTCACTGCCCTGGAGAGCTTCCACCCGGACCTGACCCTGGGGGTGGACGTGAGCACCCCGCTGGGGGTCGGCTCGGTCAGCAACTTCTTCTCGCTGGCGGCCCGCAGCCTGGACCTGGTGGTGGAGCGCCGGCAGTGGGAGAGCCGCGCGGCCGCCAGCATCCTGGTCCGGCCGGAGTTGAAGGCGGTGGATTTCACCGACTACGGGACCCAGTTGCCGGCCCTGGTGGCGGCCGGCCGCAGGGCCCTGGACGCCCAGCTGCCGGCGCTGCGCTCGGCCATGCTGGACCGCGTGGGCGGGGAGGACCCGGTCCCGGCGCGCCGCTGGGAGTACCAGTCGCCGGCCCCGCTGCGGCCCGAGGCCGTGCAGATGCTGGGCCGGGTCCTGGCGGAAGGCCGGCCGATCCGGCGCCAGGACGTCATCGTCGCGCTCCAGCAGATGCTGCTGCACGGCTGGGCCGAGACCGCCACCGCGGCGGTGGCCGCGGTGGACGGGGAGGCCCGCCTGCAGTTCCGGTTCGTCCCGTTCGCGCCGATCCGGCAATGGCGGGTGGTGGCCCCGGCGGAATGGCGGAGCCGGCTCGAGGCCGAGCTCCAGGCCCGCTTCCCCCAGGGCGAGCCGTTCAATCCGGAAGCCTTCGGGACCTTCCTGGGCGGCTGGGTGCATCGCATCCTGCTGGACGGCACCCCGCTGGTGGACGTCCGCGGCTCCGGCTTCCAGGGCGACCAGGGGCTGCTGACGGTGGTGGTGCGGGAGCCGCAGGTCCGCACGGTCACCATCCGCGACGCCGCCGGCGAAGCCGAAGCCCGCTACCTCCGGGCCCGGATGCAGCCGCTGCTGGGCTGTCCGCTGCGCACGGCCCGGCTGCGCCAGGCGATCAACCTGGCCGAGCGCCGGCTGCACCTGATGGAACTGCGCTACCAGATCCGGCCGCTGCCGGACCAGGAGCCCGGCGAAGAGGGCGGGGCCGACCTGACCCTGGTGCCGGTGCACCACCGGAGCCAGACCCTGTCCCTGAACCTGGGCTACGAATCCAACCTGGGGGGCGAGACCGGTTTCAGCTACCGCACGGTCAACTTCGGCGGAGTGGGGGTCGAGGGGGAGCTCTCCGGCGCCCGCAACCGGCTCCAGGACCAGGTCCTCCTGGCCGTCCGCGGGCCCATCGTCACCGATTCGCCCGGGGCCGGCTTCGAGCTCTGGGGCGGGTCCTCGCGCCAGCGGCTGGACCAGCCCCTGACCTTCCCGAACCCCGCCATCCCGCGCAACGCCGGGGACGCCAGGATCGCCCGGCTGGACCTGGGCGCGGGCTGGTTCTCCCGGTTCGGCAACCTGGGCCAGGGCAAGGCCGGACTGGACGCCATCTGGCGCGAGGCCCGGTTCAGCTCGGACGGCCGGGGCAGTGTCGACCACCAGGGCATCCTGGAACTGTCCACGGAGTGGGACAACTTCGACCGCCACACCTTTCCGCGGGAGGGGCTGCTGCTCCGCGGCCGCTACGGCCTGGGCCGGTCCCTGGACGCGGCGGCCGACAGTCCCGGCAAGGAATTCCGGTTCGCCTACGTGCGGGCCAGGGGCCTCACCGCCTTCGGCTCGGGCCGGTCCCCGGTCAATCCGGGCCTGGACCTGGACCTGGAATGGGGCTACGGCCGGAACCCGCCACTGGACCGCTGGTGGACCCTGGGCGGCAGTTCGTTCCTCCTGGGCTCGCGCTCCCAGGGCTACCTGGCGCCCAATTTCCTGGTGGGCCGGCTGGGCCTGCCGGTGCGGATGCCCGGGCCCTTCGGCAGCTCCTACCAGGTGATCCCCCGGGTCGACTGCGGCGTGGTGGCGCAGGATCCCGGGGCCCTGTTCGGGCCGAACCGGGCCATGGCCGCCGGGCTCCTGCTGCGGACCATCCTGGCCAAGTTCTACGTGGAGCTCTCCTACGGGTTCCTGCGCACCCACGATCCGGACGCGGGCTGGAACCGGACCACGGGCTCGTTCAACGCGCTCATCGGGACCCAGCCGTTCGACTTCTGGACCCACCGGTAATGGCCCCCTCCCTGGCCAGGGACCTGGCGGCGGAGCAGCGCGCCTTCCTGCGCCGGGACCGGGCCCGGTGGGGCGAGCACCTGGCCCTGGCGCGCGGCTTCCTGGGCGACGGATTGGTGGCCGCGGGACCGGGGCCGACGCTCATCCTCGGGGCCGGTTCCGGCCTGGAAGTGCCCTGGAGCCTCGCTCCGGCCGGGGCGGTCGGGTGGGACGCCGACCCCTGGAGCCGGGTCCGCACCTGTCTCCGGCACCACCGCTGGCCCCCCTGGGTGTTCCAGGACCTGACCGGCGGGATGGCCGAACTGGCCGCCACAGCCTGGCGGACCGCGCGCCAGCCCTGGTCGGGCAAGGTCCGGCCCAGCCGCACCGCGACCCGCCGGCTGGCCGGCCTGGTCACCAGCCTGAAGCCCCGGCCGGATCCCCTGCGCGACTGGATCCTCGCCCACCGGCCGAGCACCATCCTGGTGGCCAACGTGATGGGCCAGTTCGGGGTCGGGGCCCAGCGGACGGTGGAGCGGGCCTTCGCCGGTCGCCATCCCTGGGTCCAGGACCCGGACCAGCCGGACCCCCTGGAGGAGGCCCTCAACGGCTGGACCGCCCGGGCGGTGCGGGCCTTCCTCCAGGTGCTGCTGGAGAGCGGGGCCGATCTCTGGCTGCTGCATGACCGGGCGGTGCTGTTCGGGACGACCCCGGTGACCCTCGGCCCGCTGGCCGAGCCCTGGCCGGCCCAGCTCAGCGCCGCCCTGCCGGTGGAGGCCTCCGATCCGCTCTGCGGGGTGGATGTGGTGGGGGAGCTCCGGGGCCGCGCCTGCCTCCGGCACCAGCGGTGGCTGTGGCCGGTGGCCCCGGGGCAGACCCACTTGATGGAGGCGGTCCGGACTCAATGACCTGTGGCATCCTTGCACCATCTTCCTGCATGGTGGTGCTCCCGGTCCCGCATCCTACTGGGATAGGCTCCAAGGGACCCGTACGGCTACCGGATGCTGCGGCTGGGGAGCTGGAGGATCTCCAGGCCGGAGAGCAGTTCGGCCAGGGTGCGGTGGTTGGGGGTGAGGACCATGCAGAGGAACGATACCGGAAACCCCAGGGCGGAAACCAGGTGGAGCAGGGAGAAGGACATCCGCCGCTCGGGCAGGTCGCTGTCCAGCAGCAGGCCCTCCATGCCCATCATTGGCGACTGGCCCACCAGGACCAGCGGCACCATGAGGTAGGCCCAGGAAATGGCGGTGTGCACCGGCAGCAGGTAGGGCCAGAAGAGCGGGTAGACCCGGGACGGCGGGCCCCCGGACATCCAGCAGGCCACCAGCACCAGCAGGCCGTTCAGGGCGACCAGCATGAGGCATTCCAGGGCCTCCATCTTGACCACCGGCCAGAAGGAGTCGGTGAGGCCCTCGGCGCCGCCGGCCGCCGGGTCCGGGCGGAGCTCCGGATCCTGCAGCGGGCCGGGTTCAGGCGTCCCGGCCAGGGGCTGGGGCACCCGTTCCAGGATGGCCAGGGGCTCCACCCGGCCGAGGGCGGGGGTGGACAGGGACTGGCGCTCCTCCCGGATGGGGCCGGAGAGCTTCAGGGCCGAGGCCTGGAACAGCAGAGGCCTGGGCAGCGGCTGCCGGAGCAGGGAGAGCCCGCAGACGGGGCACTCCAGGACCAGCGGGGTGATCCGGCAATGGCAGCTGGGGCATTGGGTGCGTGAGGTCAAGGTCAGCCCAGAAGGTGGATCCAGGGGGTCCGGTCGGCGGCGGCCATGCCCTGGAGCGCTTCCAGCAGTTTAAGCCGGACTTGCCAGGTCTTGTCCTGGGGGAACATGGCCCGGCCCAGGAGCAGGACCTCCCTGGCCTCGGCCATCCGGTCCTTGCCGGCGTAGAGCGGGGCCAGCGCCAGGGCCACGCGCCGCGCCCGGTCCTGCAGCTCCGGGTCGTCGGGAGCCTGGGCCAGGAGGCCGAGGACGGTCTTGCGCGCCCCCTCCAGGTCGCCGGCCTGGATGGTCTTGTCGACCTCGGCGGCGGTGCCCGGCCCGGCCCGGCCGGCCAGCCCGGCCTTGGCCTGGGCCAGGAGCCTGGCGGCGCCGGGGTTGTCGGGATCCAGGCCGACCCAGGCCTTGGCCCGGTAGTAGGCAAGCAGGGGGGAATCCTCGACGGCGGCCTCGGCTTCGTGCTGGAGGGCCTCGGCGGACTCCACCAGGGAGGGGATCTCGACCATCCGCGACACCGGGCGCAGGGCGCTCTGCTTGGCCGCGGCCACCGCCTCGCGCAGGGCCACCTCCTGGCGGTGCACCCCATAGAGGGACAGGGCCAGGACCAGCGCGAGCAGCAGGCCCAGGGTGATCGCCAGGTTCCGGGGCCGGCGCAGCCACCCGGGCAGGCTGAGCTGCTGCAGGCGTTGCGGAAGCCTCGACCGGCGGCTCTGGATCAGGTCGGGCAGGCGGAAGCCGCTGCGCTGGGGGGCGCTGCGGGTGACGGCGGCGGGCGGTCCCACCGGGGCGGGGGCGGCCACCGGCTGGCTGCGGCCGGGCTCGATGGCGATGGCGATGGCCGGGGACGGGACCGGTTGGCCGCTCCAGGCGGTGAGCGGCGGTTCGATCCGGGCGTTCAGGAGGGCGCGGGCCTGGTGGTAGCCCTGCAGGATGCGGGGATCATGGGGGGCCATGGCCAGCAGGCGCTGGAAGGCCTGGACCGCCTCCTCCAGGCGCTGCCCCCGCAGCAGCTGTTCGGCGCGCACGATCCTGGAATCCAGGGGTTCCGGGGCCGGGCCGGACGCCGCCATCGGGGCCGCCGGCGCCCGGACGGGCGCCGACCCCAGTTCGTTGCGGGCCATCTCCAGGTAGGCGGGCGCTTCCCGGTGCTCCGGCACCAGCTCGAGGGCCCGGTGCCATTTGGCGATGGCCTCCTCGGCCATCCCCATGTCATAGAGCTGCACCCCTTCCAGGACCAGCTGGTCGGCCCGGGGACCCGGGGCGTCCAGGGGGCTGCCCTCCGGTGCCGGGACGGGGGCGAGGGGCGGGGCGGGCGCTGCCGGGGCCGCGGCCTGGCCCTGGGATCCGGCGCCGGGAGCCTGTGGGGCGGCCTGGCCCAGTTCCCGGCGGGCGTCGTTGACGTAGGTGCGGGCCAGCCTGTGCCCGGGGTCGGCGGCCAGGATCCGTTCCCACTTCTCCAGCGCTTCCTGCACCTGGCCCATGTCGTAGAGGGTGCAGCCCTCGCGCAGGAGCTTCTCGCTGTCCACCTCCCCGGCGCGCTGGTCGAGGAACAGCTTGACCTGGTACAGGCCGGCCCGGGCGGCCTGGTGGGTGGGGTCGCGCTTGAGGATGGCCTGCCAGATCTGCCCGGCCTGGACCACGTCCCCCGCCTCGAACAGGCTCGCGGCTCGGAGCAGGTGGGCCTGGAAGGGATCGTCGGCGGCCATCGTCACTCCATGGACATCGAGTCGACGGTCCGGATCAGCAGCATGAAGGTGCTCTTGCCGCATGAGAATTCCTGCCGGTCCAGCAACTGGGTGGGGCCTTCGACCAGCTTGCCGTTGGTGAAGGTGCCGTTGGTGGAGCCCAGGTCGGTGAGCCAGGCGGTGCCATCGGTGTGGATCTCGATGCGGGCATGGCGGCGGGAGGTCTCCGGGTCATTGATGACCACATCGCCCTCCTCCCGGCCGATGATCGTGACCGCGGCGGCCAGGGGCCGGGCGGTGGAGGCGTGGGGGCCGGTGAGGAAGGCCAGGCTGAAGCGCATGCCTTCCGGCAACCCGCCTTCGCTCAGCTTCCCGGCCATCAGCATGGCGTCCCGGTGCTTCCGGGAGGTGGTTTCGGTCGGCTTGCTCGGCGGCGGCGGGGGGACGGGCCGGGGCGGCGGGGCGGCGGGCGGCGGCACCGCGGCGGACCCGGGCTCCTGGGCGACATCGGCGCCGGGAAAGGCCGGATTCACCACCTCGAACACCATGGTGCACTTCGGGCAGCGGAACCGCTTGGCGAGGGCTCCCTGGAAGCGGGCGTCCGCATACTGGAAGCGCGCGGCGCAGGAAGGGCAGACGACGATCATTTCTCCCCCGGAAAATTACTAGCTCAAGTCTACTTTCTTGTCGCGAAAAAACTGAACTCCTCTTTGAGGGGTGTTCCCGCCGGCACCTTGAAGCCGGTCACCGCGGGCGGCAGGGGCTGGTTGGTCACCAGGGGCCCGAGTTCCAGCAGCCAGGAATCGCCGCCCCGCTCCACCCAGTGCACCTGGCGGGGCAGGTAGGAATCCTTGTCGACCCAGAGGTAGAGGACCTCCATCCGCTTCTTGAGGGACAGGCTCCGGGGTTGCAGGGTGAACATCAGGGTGCCCTTGACGTCCTTGCCCTCCTCCACCGAGATCTTGAAATAATCCGAAAGATAGGAGAGCTTCTGGCCCAGGCCGAGGAACTGCCGGTTGGCGTTCTTGATGAAGCCGATCTTGAGCATCTCCCCCACCCCGGCGGCCGGGCTGTAAGAGATGAGGGCCTTGGGGGTCAGGTGCAGGACCAGGTCCTCGGGCGGCGCGAAGGCGAAATGGACGAAGTCCGAGCCCTGCAGCGACAGGGTGCCCTTGGTGACGGTGGGGGTCTTGAGCAGCAGCCGGCGGATGGTGAGCGAGAAGGGCGCCTGCAAGGTGTTGACCTTGGCCTGGGCGGCGTCGAACCGCTCGGCGGCTTCCTGCACGCTCGGCGGGCCTTCGGCGCCGAGGGTCAGGGCCGAGAGCAGGAGGCAGCCAAGGAACCTGGCCCAGGGAGCCATCAGTTCACCATGAGCGTCGCGCCCTTCATGGGGCGGTCCTGGCCGGCCTGGAAGCCGAGCGCGATCAGCATGGAGGCCAGCCGGAGCTGCAGGGTGACGCCGCCCCGGGTGGTGGCGACGTCGGCGATCCGGCGCTGCTCGGCGCCCACCAGCAGCACGGCGGAGGGGCTGAGGGCGAACCGCAGGGAGGCGCCCGCGGCCTTCTGCTTGACCGGGAAGGGCATCTTCTCGACCGCGTTGAGATCGGCTTCCAGGCTCAGCTTGGTGCTCTGGCCGAAGTCGAGCTGCAGCCCGGCCCGCACCTGGGGCTTCAGGTGCACGTCCCAGAGGGTCCTGGAGTTGAGCTGGTCCAGGGTGGCCCCCACCCGGACCCCGGGGGCCAGCTCGGCGTCCAGGCCGAAGTCCAGGCCGTAGCCCAGGGTGTGCGGCGAGGTGGCGGTGAAGGTCATCTGGGCGGACTCGGGGTCGCCGAACCCGGGTCCTGGGCTGCCGAACTGCGCGACCTGCCGGCCCATGGCCCAGCGCTCGATCCGCAACTGGGCGCCCAGGTTCAGGCCCTGCTGGACCGGGCCGCCGCCGGCCAGGCTCAGGCGGTCCACCGTGGTCCGGCGGCCGTCGAGGGTGGAGGTATTGCCGGCCAGGCCGGCCGTGCCCAGGTGGGTGGGGTCCAGGTCGGGGTGGGCCAGCATCCCGTTGGACTGCTCCCGGGTCAGGCACAGGCTGGCGGAGTCCTTGATGTTCTGGATGCCGTAGGCCCGGGTCCGCAAGGCCCAGGGCGCGCCGTTGAGCCGGTCCAGGGCCGCCGAGGCGGCCACCGGGTCGGCCGAGGCGGTGTCGCCAAGGATCGACTTGTTGTCCTGGGCCCGCTGGTCGCCGTCCAGGAAGCTGAAGTACCAGCCCTGGGGGGCTTGGCTGGTGCGGGCCGGATTGCCGAGGGGATTCATGCCCTCGGAGAACACCTTGGAGCCGCCGAAGGCGCCGCCGTCGGTGAACAGCGGCGTCTGCGCCCAGAGGGGCGCGGCGACGGCGGATGCGGCGACTACGATCCGGGCGAGCAGGGGCTTGGGAGTCATGGCTTCATCCTGAGGCTATTGGGTGGGGGCTGCAACCGGCAAAGGCACCAGCTGGCAGGCGAGGTGGAGGGCGGCCCGGGCGTCGCCCAGCACCTCCTCCGCCGCCAGCCGGGCCAGGGCGGGTTCGTTGTTGTGTTCGCTCAGGTGGGCCAGGACCACCGTCCTGAGCCGGGGGGTCAGCACCCGGCCCAGCAGCTCGGCCATGCTCTCGTTGCTCAGGTGGCCGACCCGGCTCAGGATGCGGGCCTTCAGCACCGGCGGATAGTCGCCCTCCCGGAGCATCTGGACATCGTGGTTGGCCTCCAGGGCCAGGAGGTCCAGGTCGGCGCAGTGATCGGCCACCAGCGCGGTGGGCTGGCCTAGGTCGGTGACCACCGCGGCGCTGAAGCCGGCCCACTCCAGGCGGAAGGCCACCGGGTCGGCGGCGTCGTGGGGCACCGTGAACGGCAGCACCCGCACCCCCTCCCAGTCGACGGCATGCCCGGCCCGCAGCGGGATCAGCCGGGCCGGCGGGATCTCGATGCCGTGGATGGCCTGGACCGCCGCCAGGGTTTCCGCGGTGGCCAGGAAGACCCAGTCGGTCTTGCGCAGCAGCACCGGGACCGCGGCGATGTGGTCGCTGTGCTCGTGGGACAGGGCCACCGCCGCCACCGCCGCCGGATCCCAGCCGATGGCCGCCAGCCGCAGCCGGATCTGCTTCAGGGAGATGCCCACGTCCACCAGCAGCGTCTGCCGGCCATCGGAGAAGGCATGGCAGTTGCCTTTGGAACCGGAGGCGAGGGCGGCGTAATTCACCGCCCCAGGATAGCAGCCCCGGGCCGGCGCATTGCCGTCCGCCCGGTCAACCCGATTCGCGCTAAAGTTGACAACATGAAGGAAAAATCTGAATGCTGACCCGGCTTGAGCAGTTGCGAGCCCACTGGAAGCTCATCGGCCCAAGTCCGGAGCTGCTGAATCCGCTGCGCTACCTGGGGCCGGGCCTGCTGGTGGCGGTCGGCTTCATCGACCCCGGCAACTGGGCCTCCAACGTCGCCGCCGGCGCCGGCTTCGGCTACACCCTCCTGTGGATGGTCACCCTCTCCACCGTCATGCTGATCTTCCTCCAGCACAACGCCGCCCACCTGGGCATCGTCACCGGCGACTGCCTGGCCGAGGCCGCCACCCGCCACCTGCCGGCCTGGGTGGCCCGCCCGGTCCTCGGTTCGGCGGTCCTGGCCGCCATCGCCACCGCCTTCGCCGAGATCCTGGGCGGCGCCATCGGCCTGCAGATGCTGTTCCACCTGCCCCTGAAGCTGGGGGCCTGCCTCACCGCCGCCGTGGTGGTGGGGATCCTGTTCTGGAACTCCTACCAGCGGCTCGAGAAGGTGATCGTCGGCTTCGTCTCCCTGATCGGCCTGGGCTTCCTGTTCGAGCTGTTCCTGGTCCACCTGAGCTGGAGCGAGAGCTTCACCGGCTGGGTGAAGCCCGCCTTCCCGGCCGGCGCCATGACCGTCATCATGAGCGTGCTCGGCGCCGTGGTGATGCCCCACAACCTGTTCCTGCATTCCGAGTTCATCCAGAGCCGGGGCCTGAACCGGCAGGGGCCCGAGGCCATCGCCGCCCACCTGCGCTTCGAGTTCCTGGACACCATCTTCTCCATGGGAGTCGGCTGGGCGATCAACAGCGCCATGATCATCCTGGCCGCCGCCACCTTCTTCCAGCGGCACCTGGCGGTCGACTCCCTGGAGCAGGCCGAGGCGATGCTGAGGCCGATCCTGGGGCCGGCCGCCGGGGTGGTGTTCGCCCTGGCCCTGCTGTGCGCCGGGATCGCCTCCACCACCACCGCCGGCATGGCCGGGGCCAGCATCTTCACCGGCATGCTGGGGCGGCCCTACGACATCCTGGAGCGGGCCTCCAAGGCCGGGGTGCTGGTGGCGCTGCTGCCGGCGCTGGCGGCCATCTTCTTCGTGAAGGACACCTTCCAGGCCCTGATCCTCTCCCAGGTCCTGCTGAGCATCCAGCTGCCGGTCACCATCCTGATGCAGATCCACCTGACCAGCTCCCGGACGGTCATGGGCAGCTACGCCAACGCCCCGCTGGGCAAGATCGTGCTCTGGACGGTGGCGGCGGCCGTCATCATCCTGAATGTCCTGCTGCTCCGGAGCCTCTGGTCCGGCGGGTGACCGGGGAGTAGGCCGCCCTCCCGGCGAATGCTATGCTGGATGCAGACCATGGATACCGACAGCCCTGCCCAGACCGTCCAGACCCGGCTCGCCGAGGCCTACCGTGACCTTCCCGAGGCCATGCGGAGGATCGCCGATGCCCTGATGTCGGACCCGCTGCTGGGGGCCCTGTGGGGCATCGAGGCGATGTCCGAGCGCGCCGAGGTCAGCGTGGGGACCGTCGTCCGGTTCGCCAAGCGGCTGGGCTACCGTGGCTTCAGCGAATTCCGCGACGCGCTCCGGGAAGCCTGCCACACCCGCAGCGGGGACGCCGAACTGGAGCTCATGGAAGTCCCCACCGACGTCTTCGGGACCCTCGCCGAGGTGACCCGGCGGGACGGCGAGAACCTGCGCCGGCTGCTGCAGATGGTCGACCAGGCCACCCTCTCGGCGGCCACCCGGATGCTCGAGGAGGCCCACCACCGGGTGATCCTGGGCCGCGGCGTGTCCCACGTGATGAGCCTGATCCTGGGCTTCTACCTCACCCAGGCCGGGCTGCCCTCCATCGCCGCCATCCCCTCGGACTTCTCCAACCAGGTGGCCAACCTGGGCGCCAAGGACCTGCTGGTGGTGCTCAGCTTCTTCCCCTACAGCCGGGAGGCGGTGGACACCGCCATGTTCGCCAAGGACTCCGGCATCCCGGTGCTGGCCTTCTCCGACCGCGCCGACTCGCCGCTCAAGCCCTACGCCGACATCCTCATCCCGGTGCCCAGCGAGGACCTGCTGTTCAGCTGCAGCATCACCACCTTCGCCGCCCTGGCCCACGCCTTCGCCATCGTCGTGGCCTCCTCGGACCAGGCCGGCACCCTGAAGCGGCTCAAGGCCGCGGACAAGGTGGCCCAGCCGCTGCTGGTGGACCACTGGCTGCCGATGCACCCGGGCGCGTTCAGCTTCGAGCGGTTGCCCAAGCCGTGAACCGGGCCGGCCGACGAACCGGCGACCCGAGTCGACTTTCCCATAACCTGCCAGCAATTCTTGCTTTTCCTGGAGCATAATTCGCACCAGGGAAACATCCCCGGGGGCCTATGGCTGATTTTCGACGTCTTCTTCTCGGTCGCCGACTGGCCAGCGATGAGACCCAGCACACCAGGATCAGCAACCCCATCGGGCTGGCGGTGTTCTCCTCGGACGCCCTGTCCTCGGTGGCCTACGGCACCCAGGAGATCATGGCCTCGCTGTCCATGGCCTTGGGCCACGGCGGCGCCGGCATCGCCGCCGGGGTGGCGGCCTCGGCGGTGTTCGGGCTGTCGGTGCCGGTGGCCATCGGCATCGTCATCCTGCTGGCCATCCTGGCGGTCAGCTACCGGCAGACCATCATGGAGTATCCGGGCGGCGGCGGGGCCTACATCGTCGCCAAGGACAACATCGGCGAGATGGCGGCGCTGACCGCCGGCGGCTCGCTGCTGATCGACTACGTGCTCACCGTGGCGGTGTCGGTGTCCTCCGGCATCGCCGCCATCACCGCCGCGGTGCACCCGCTGCGGGGCTTCAACGTGATGCTGGCGCTGCTCGCGATCGCCTTCATCGCCATGGCCAACCTGCGCGGGGTCAAGGAGAGCGGCAAGTTCTTCGCCATTCCCACCTACGGCTTCATCAGCTGCATCCTGGTCCTGCTGGCCATCGGCTTCGGCCGCTGGATCTTCGGCGGGCCGCCGCCGGCGGAACCCGCGCCCGGGCAGGTCCACGCCGCCTTGGGCCACGCCCAGCAGCTGGCCGGGCTGGCCTTCATCTGGGTGTTCATGCGGGCCTACTCGGCCGGCTGCACCGCCCTCACCGGGGTGGAGGCGATCTCCAACGGGGTCACCGCGTTCAAGGAGCCCTCGGGCAGGAACGCCGCCATGACCATGGTCTGGATGGTGGTCCTGCTGGGCACAATGTTCCTGGGGATCACCCTGCTCAGCCACCACTATGGCGTCACCTACCAGCACAGCCTGGATCCCACCCTGGTCCAGGAGACCCTGCTGTCCAGGCTCACCCGGCAGATCCTGGGCACGGCCGGGGTCCTCGGCCTGCCGGCCCGGGTCTACTACTACATCATCCAGGGCTTCACCTTCGCCATCCTGGTGGTGGCGGCCAACACCGCCTACGCCGACTTCCCGCGGCTGGCCGCGCTCCAGGCCAAGGACGGCTTCCTGCCCCAGCAGTTCACCAGCATGGGCGACCGGCTGGTGTTCTCCAACGGCATCATGATCCTCTCGGCCCTCTCGGGCACCCTGGTGTTCCTGTTCCACGCCAATACCGACGTGCTGCTGCCGCTCTACGCCCTGGGCGTGTTCCTGGGCTTCACCCTCAGCCAGACCGGCATGGTCCTGCACTGGGGCAAGAAGCGCGGCCGCCACTGGCAGGCCAAGGCGGTGGTGAACGGGGTGGGGGCGGCGGCCTCGGCGGTGGTCATGCTCGACATCGCCGTCACCAAGTTCGCCGGCGGGGCCTGGATCGTGATCGCCCTGCTGCCGGTGCTGGTGATGATCTTCTTCAACATCCACCGGCACTACATCAAGGTGAAGTCGACCCTGGCGGCGAGCCGGACCGACGCCTTCCTGCCGAGCAAGCACCACGCCATGGTGCTGGTGTCCAGCCTGCACGCCGGGGTGGTGCAGGCCCTGGCCTACGCCCGGCTGATCTCCGGCCAGCGGGTGGAGGCGCTGACGGTGGACCTGGGCTCGGACGGCTTCCACGAGAGTCCGGCGATCCAGAAGCTGCGGGCCGACTGGGCCTACTACGGGATGGGGGTGCCGCTGCGCAGTGTGCCGAGCCCGTACCGGCGCATCGTCGAGCCGATCCTGGCCGAGGTGGACCGGTTCCGGCTGGCCGAGCCGGAAGTCTGCCTGACCGTGATCCTGCCCGAGTTCGTCACCCCCAAGTGGTGGCAGCGGGTCCTGCACAACCAGATGGCGTTCCGGATCAAGGCCCAGCTCATGCAGAAACCCGGCGTCATCGTCACCTCGGTGCGCATGCACCTGCCGGATTAAGGTGCAGGGGACCTGACCGGTTCGGGTCCCCGACCTCCGCCAGGGCCGTCCCGGTCGGTTGCTGCGCAACCGCCGGCTACGCAATCCAGGCAGAGTTGGTTATCGTCGTGTCCCAATTCAATGGATTGAAGATGCGGCACCCTCCCTGCTTTCCATTGAAGTGGGACATGAACATGAAGGCCGATCCGAGAGCGCGTCACGGCGGTTGCGTAGCAACCGTCCGGGACGGCCCTGGCGGAGGTCCGGGACACGGGTAAGGACGCGGCTAGGGCTTCCGGTGGATCGAGCCGGCGCGGTCGCGCAGGGGGCCGCCGGGGTGCCCGGCCAGGGTGGCCTGGACTTCGGCGATCATGGAGAGGGCGATGACCTCCGGGGTCTCGGCCCCGAGGTCCAGGCCGGCCGGCCAGTGCAGCAGGTGCTGCTGCGCGGCGGACAGCGGGCGGCCGTCCTCGGCCAGTTCCTTCAGCAGCCGCTGGCTGCGGCTGCGGTTGCCCTGCAGCCCCAGGTAGCCGATCGGGGTCTCCAGCAGGGCGGCCAGGGCGTCCCGGTCCTCGTCGTAGACGTGGCTCACCACCAGCGCGGCGCTGCGCCGGTCCAGGGGCAGCCCGGCCAGCACCGCGGGGGGCCGCCCGACCACGATCCGGTCCGCCTCGGGGAACCGCTCGGCGGTGGCCAGGGCCGGCCGGTGGTCCAGGATGCCGACGAACCAGCCCAGCTCCTTGGCCAGCCGGGCCAGGGGCCGCGAGTGCTCGCCGGCCCCGTAGATCCACAGGGCGAACGGCGGCAGGATGGGCTCCAGCAGCAGGTCCAGCTCGCCCCCCGGCACCGGCAGGGTGGCCATCTCCGCGGCGCGCCCGGCGAGGTTGCCGGCCAGCCGGGAGCGCAGGGCCTCGCCGAGGGGGCCGGGCGGCAGCAGGCCGGGCCCGTCCTGGTCGAACAGGAAATGGCCGCCGGCCTGGAGGCTGCCGGCGTCGCCCCGGGTCTCGTAGACCGTGGCCAGGGAGCCGCTGCCGCGCCGGTCCAGCAGGCCGGAGACCTGGGCCATCCAGGCCGGGACCCGGCCCGGGGCCAGCGGCTCCAGCAGCACGTCGGCCTTGCCCTGGCAGCCCATGCGGGTGCCCCAGATCAGGTCCAGCTCGCTGCTCAGGTCGTAGGCCGCCAACTGCGCCGCCTGGCAGGCCAGCACCGCCTCGACCCGGGCCAGGATGTCGGTCTCCAGACAGCCGGCGCTGATGACCCCGGTGCGCGCCCCGGAGGGGGCGAACAGCATCCGCGCCCCGGGCTGGCGGTAGGAACTGCCCTTGACCCGGACCAGGGTGGCGAGCGCCGCGGGCTCGGTCAAAGCCCCCACCGCGGCGACGATCTCCTGGAACCCCTTCATGCGCCCTCCGGATGCATCAGTATCACCCGGATCGACCGCTAGAAGCGATCCCACAGGCGGACGGCGAGTTCCCGGCTGCGGGCGGCCAGGGCGGCTTCGTCCACGCCGATCAGCAGCTTCTTGCCGGCCATGAGCACCCGGCCGGCGCAGATGGTGGTGTCCACGGCCGCCTGGGAGATCCCGAAGATGAGGTGGCCCAGGACCGTGCTGCCGTCCAGCGGCGTGGGCGGATGGTAGTCCACCAGGATGACGTCGGCGGCCGCGCCCTCCTCCAGGGTGCCCAGGGGGAAGCCCCAGAGCCGGGAGGCCAGTTCGGGGTTGCGCGCCACCAGGGTGCTGGCCAGCTCCATGAAGCCGCAGGTGGGGTTGTCCTGGCGCAGGTGCTGGGCCCAGAGCCCGACCCGCAGCTCCTCCAGCATGTTCACGGTCATGGCGTCGGTGCCCAGGCCGACCTGGACCCCGCGCCCGACCATGGCCTGGACGTCGGCGGTGCCCACCGCGTTGTTCAGGTTGGACTGCGGGTTGTGGGCCACGAAGGTGCCGGACTCGGCCAGCAGGTCCATGTCGGCCGCGGTGACGTGCACGCAGTGGGCGGCAATGCTGCCCCGGCCCAGCAGGCCGTGCCCGTGCAGCCGGGCCACCGGGGTCCGGCCGTGCTCGGCCAGGTTGGCCTCCAGGTCCGAGGCGGCTTCGGCCACGTGCACGTGGAAGCCGGTGCCCAGCTCCCGGCCCAGGCCCGCGGCCCGCTCCAGGGTGCGCTCGGACAGGGTGAAGGCGGCATGCAGGCCGAACAGGGCCCGCAGCTGCGGATCCGCCTCGGCGGCGCAGCGGCGGGCGAAGGCGGCGTTCTCCTCCAGCCCCTCGGTGGCGATGGCCTCGTTGTCCCGGTCCGAGACCTCGTAGCAGAGGCAGGCGCGGACCCCCACCTGCTTGACCGCCCGGGCGATCCGGTCCAGCGACCCGGTCACCGCGAACGGGCTGGCGTGATGGTCCACCAGGGTGGTGGTGCCCTTGCGCACCGCGTCCAGCAGGATGATCTGGGCGCTCATCTCCACGTCCTCGAGGGTCAGCTGGCGGTCCAGCCGCCACCAGAGGTGCTCCAGCACCTCCTGGAAGCCGCAGCTGGGCGCCGCCTTGCCCAGGCCCCGGACCAGGGTCGAGTAGAAGTGCATGTGGGCGTTCACCAGCCCGGGCATCACCACCTGGCCCCTGGCGTCCAGCACCTGGTCGAAGGGCCCCGGGATGGCCTCCTTCGGGGCGATCCGGGCGATCCGGCCGTCCTCGATGAGCAGGGCCTGGCCTTCCAGGACCCGGCAGGGGGAGCCGAAGGTGATGAGGGTGCCGTTCTGGATGAGGATGCGCGAACTCATGGGGATCACCGCGGATGGGGAAGACGATTGGATGAACAGCGTCCCTCCGCGACCCGAAGGCCGCGGAGAGACGGTTTCCGGTGGAGTCCTAGGACCTGGCCACTTCCTGGTTGAACTGGCCGATCAGCTTGTCGAAGTTCGCGGCTTCCTCGGTGAACAGCTCGGTCCAGTACTCCGGCTGCCACTGGGCGCAGATCTCCTCGTAGGTCTTGCCCTGCTGCTCGACCCAGGTGTAGTACTTCAGGTTGTGGATGGCCTTCTTCTCGGGGAAGGTCAGCTCCTTGAAGTTGTCCACGCCCTGGCGCTCCAGGCTGCCGACCTGCGCCTGGGCGGCGTTGATGCCGGTGAAGGCGCCGTGCTGGGCGGTCTGCTCCTCCAGGCGGGAGCGGTACATCTCCACGCTGTCGGTGAAGATCGTGAAGATCACGTCGTTCTCGTTCAGCTCCCAGTACTTGGCGGCCTTGATGGCGGCCAGCAGGTTGCAGACGCCGCTGATGCCCAGCAGGCCCAGCTGGCCGATGGTGGCCTTGGGCACTCCCAGCTCGGCCAGGTAGGCCTGGCCGGCGGGCTCGTTGAACAGGCGCAGGATGCGCATGCAGTCCTCGTCGTCGATGGCGGCCACCGCGTCGGTGTTGCGGACGTTGTGGACCCAGGGCACGTGCTTGTCGCCGATGCCTTCGATGCGGTGATCGCCGAAGCCGTTCATGAGCAGGGTCGGGCACTGGATCGCCTCGGTGGCGATGGTCCTGGAACCCGGGTGCAGCGACTTGAGGTAGTCGCCGGCGGCAATGGTGCCGGCGCTGCCGGTGGCGCTGACGTAGCCGGCCAGCCGGGAGCCCGGGGCCTTGACGCTGTTGAACACGTCCTCGATGGCCGGGCCGGTGACGTTGTAGTGCCAGACCGGGTTCCCGAACTCCTCGAACTGGTTGAAGATCATGTACTTGGGATCAGCCTTGAGCTCCCAGCACTTGTCGTAGATCTCCTTGACGTTGGATTCGCAGCCGGGGGTGGCGATCACTTCCGAGCCGATCTCGGCCAGCCAGGTGAAGCGCTCCTTGCTCATGTTCTCGGGCAGGATGGCGATGGCGGTGACGCCCAGCACGGAGGAATCGAAGGCGCCGCCGCGGCAGTAGTTGCCGGTGGAGGGCCAGACCGCCTTGTGGTAATCGGGGTCGAATTCGCCGCTCACCAGCCGCGGCACCAGGCAGGCGAAGGCCGCCCCGACCTTGTGCGCGCCGGTGGGGAAGTACTTGCCCACCAGGCCGATGATCCGGGCCTTCACCCCGGTGATCACCGAGGGGATCTCCAGGTAGTTGGGGCCGCCGAACAGCCCGCTCTGGGGGTCGTTCTTCCAGGTGATGCGGAACAGGTTGGCCGGGTCCACGTCCCAGAGGCCGACCGTCTTGAGCCGGGCCTGGACGCTGGCGGGGGCGGTTTCCGGATGGCGCATCTGGGCGAAGGTGGGAATGACGATCCCGCGCTGCTTGCAGCGTTTGGCGGTGCGCTTGACCACTTCCTCGTTGTAGGTCTTGATGATCCTGGACATTTTTTTCTCCCGATCCGTTACAGGCAGAGGTTCTGGGCGCGGTTGATGATGCTTTCCAGTTTCGCCTTGGGGTCCTGCATGCGGGTCAGGAACATGAGGGCGCTGATGACGAAGGGCTTGTAGCTGGCTTCATGGTAGGTGGGGATCCGGTACTGCTCGAACACCTCGGCCGACACCTCGCCGGCCTTGCAGCTGACGTCGGTGATGTCGGCGGGCAGGCAGTGCATGTAGAGCGCCTGCTTGCCGGCGGTGAGGTCCATCTTGGCCCGGGTGCACTCCCAGTCGGTGTGCTTGGCGTTGTTGGCCAGGCATTCCTTCTCCAGCAGCTTGAGCCCGGCCTGGTCGGAGACCTTGAGCAGCTCGGTGCGCTTCTGCATGACGTGGAACGGGGCCCAGGACTTGGGGTAGACGATGTCCGCGCCCTGGAAGGCCTCGTCCATGCTGGTCATCTGCCGGAACCGGCCGCCGGCCTGGGTGGCCTGCTTGCCGGCCAGCTCCACCACCTCGGGGATCAGGTCGTAGCCCTCGGGATGGGCCAGCCGGACGTCCATGCCGAACCGGGTCATGAGGCCGATGATGCCCTGGGGCACGGAGAGCGGCTTGCCGTAGCTGGGGGAGTAGGCCCAGGTCATGGCGATCTTCTTGCCCTTGAGCGCCTCCAGGCTGCCGAAGTGCTCCTTCAGCCAGCACAGGTCCGCCAGGGACTGGGTGGGGTGGTCGATGTCGCACTGCAGGTTGACGATGCTGGGCCGGCGGTGGAGCACCCCGTGGGAGGCGCCGTCGGTGAGCGCGGCGCCCACCTCCTGCATGTAGGTGTGGCCCTCGCCCAGGAACATGTCGTCGCGGATGCCGATGACCTCGGTGAGGAAGCTGATCATGTTGGCGGTCTCGCGGACGGTCTCGCCGTGGGCCACCTGGCTCTTCTGCTCGTCCAGGTCGGACAGGCCCAGGCCCAGCGCGTTGGCGGCGGAGGCGAAGCTGAACCGGGTCCGGGTGGAGTTGTCGCGGAAGATGGAGATCGCCAGGCCGGTGTCGAAGGCCCGGAAGGAGGTGCCCTGCGCGTGCAGCCGCTTGAAGGTGTCGGCCAGGGTCAGGATGGCCCGGATCTCCTGCTCGGGATGCTCCCAGGTGAGCAGGAAGTCCTTCTGGAACAGGTCGGTCTTCAGGGCCTGGAAGGCTTTGAGGTTCTCGGCGATGGTGGGCATGGGGGACTCCTGTGGTAGGGAAAGGTCAGGTGAACGAGAGGGAGCTGGTGGCCGGCTGCAGCAGGGTGCCGTGGGGCTGGCGGTCGAGCAATTGGCCGTCCTCGACCCGGGGTTCGCCCCGGAGCAGGACATGGCGGAAACGCAGCTTCGAGGTGAAGCCGGGGTAGGGTTCGTGGGCCGGGACGAGGGTGGAGCCCAGGGGCCGTTCCGGCCCGCCCGGGTCGAGCACCACCAGGTCGGCGTCCAGGCCCGGCTTCAGGGCGCCCTTGCGGGCCTCCAGGCCGGCCCGGCGGGCCGGGTTCAGGGCCAGGTGGGTGGCCAGGCCGATGGCGGCCCGGTCCGGGTCGTCCTCCCAGATCTTCCAGGTGACGTGGGGCAGGGCCCCCAGGCCCGGCAGGCCGTTGGCGCAGGTGCGCAGGTCCCGGCGGTCCCAGTCGTCCTTGTCCTCCGGCCGGAAGGCGCAGTGGTCGGTGGCGATGATGTCGGCCCCGCCCTGCCGGGCCAGGGCCCGGAAGGCGGCCCGCTCGGCGCGCAGCGGCGGTGAGCACAGCCAGCGGTGGCCGTCCTGGCGCTCCAGCCAGCTCTCGTCCAGGACCAGGTACTGGGGGCAGGTCTCGAAGCTGATGTCGCCGTGGGCGCGGTTGCGCACCAGCAGCTCGGCGCCCTCCAGGGTGGACACGTGCACCACGTGCATGGAGGTCCGGTGGGCCAGGGCCAGGGCGATCACCTTGCGGATGGCCAGCACCTCGGCCGCCTCGGGCCGCAGCCGGGTGTGGGTCGCCGCCCGGCCCAGGTCCAGGCTGGCGGGATCCACCGCCTCGATGAGGCCGTCGTCCTCGCAGTGGATCATGAACTGGGCCCCCTGCGGGCCCAGCCGCTGGAACAGCCCGCCGATCTGGTCGTAGCTGGAGTAGATCCCGGCGCCCTTGTAGGTGGTGTAGAGCTTGAAGGTCTTGTAGCCGGCGGCCAGCAGGGTCTCCAGGGCGCGCAGGTCGGCCGGCCCGAAGCTGGTCGGGGTGAGGTGCCAGAGCACGTCGCAGTGGCTGGTGCCCTCGGCCTTGGTCCGGGCCCGGGCCATGGCCTCGAGCAGGGTCCCCTCCGGGCCCTGGGTGACGAAGGTGCAGAGCGTGGTGATGCCGTTCAGCAGGGCCACCCGGGTGCCGCTCTCGTAGCTGTCGGCCAGGTAGAACCGGCCGATCTGGTCGTCCACGTGGGTGTGGAAGTCCATGAAGCCCGGCAGCACGTAGCAGCCCGCCGCGTCCAGCGTGCGGTCCGCCGTGGCGTCGGCCAGGGCTCCGACCGCGGCGATGCGGCCGTCCTCCACCAGGATGTCGACCGGTTCGATGCGGCCGTCCAGGACCGCGCGGCCGTTGCGGACGAGGGTTCTCATGACGGCACCGCCTCCAGGACCGGTTCGATGGCAGGGGGAATGCTGATCCGGGCCAGGGGCGCCTCCACGTCCTTCAGCCCGTGGCCGGTGGCCAGGAGCACCACCCGCACGTCGGCGGGCAGGCGCCGGGGCCCCTGCTGGAGCTTGGCCAGGCCGGCCACGGCGGTGGCGCCGGCGGGCTCGGTGAAGATCCCGGTGCGGGCCGCCAGCAGGGCCTGGGCCGCCAGGATCTCCTCGTCGGTGACGGTGAGGGTCAGGCCCGAGCTGGCCAGCACCGCCCGGCGGGCGCCGTGGGCGTTGCTGGGGCAGGTGACCGAGATGGAATCGGCCCGGGTGGTGGGGTTGGCGGCGTCGGCGTAGCGGCCGGTCTCCACGTAGCGGTGGATCGCGTCCGAGCTCTCCGCCTGGACCCCGATCAGCCGCGGCAGGCGGTCGATCAGCCCGGCCCGCAGGAGGTCGACGAAGCCCTTGTGGACCCCGGCCAGGATCACCCCATCGCCCACCGAGAGGACGATCGCGTCGGGCACCTGGTAGCCCAGCTGGGCCCAGATCTCCAGCCCGGCGGTCTTCTTGCCCTCGATGGTGAGCGGATGGTAGGCGGTGTTGCGGTTGAGCCCGCCGCGCTCCCGGGTGTAGTCCAGGGAGAGCCGGAAGGCGTCGTCGTAGGTCCCCTTGACCGGCACCACCCGGGCCCCGTAGAGCACCATCTGCACCAGCTTGGCCTTGGGCGCGGTCTGCGGGACGAAGATCAGCGCCTGCTGGCCGGTGGCGGCGCAGACCGCGGCCAGGGCCGAGGCGGCGTTGCCGGTGGAGGCCGCCACGATCAGCTCGATGCCCAGCCGCCGGGCCTCGGCGCAGACCAGGAAGGAGGCCCGGTCCTTGAGGCTGCCGCTGGGGTTCAGGCCGTCGTTCTTGACCCAGAGCCGGTCCAGGCCCAGGTCGGCGCCGAGCCGGCCGGCTCGGGCCATGGGCGTGTTGCCCACCGGCAGCTCGGGGTGGAACTCCGGCTCCACCGGGCAGAACAGGTTCCAGTCGGGCCGCTGGCGGTCGAACCGGGCCCGGATGCCGTCGTAGTCGAACACCGCCTCCAGCACCCCCAGCAGCGGGATGCCGGGGCGGTAGGCCGGGCCGCATTCGGGACAGAGGTAGCGCACCTCGTCCCGGGGGTAGGTGCGTCCGCAGTCGGTGCAGCGATAGGTGAAGGAGGCCATGGTGGATTTCCGCAAAGGAACGCGGGCCGGGGGCGCGAGGCGCCGCCGGCCCGCGGGGGGGGCGTCAGACCTTGCCGTTGAGGCGGGCCACGAGGCCGGCGTAGAACCCGGAGGCGCCGGACAGGTGCTCGAGGGGGCAGTGCTCGTTGGGGAAGTGGGCCAGCACCTCGTTGCCGGGGCCCAGGCCGATGCAGGGGATCTTCTCCATGCCGGCGATGGAGACGCCGTTGGTGCTGAAGGTCCACTTGTCCACCAGCGGCTGCTTGCCCTGGGTGCCTTCGTAGGCGCTCACTGCGGCCACGACCCAGGGGCTGTCCTGGGGGGTGACCCAGGTGGGGTAGTATTTTTCCATGGGATACACCAGGCCCGTGTAGGCCGGTTCAGCATACTCCAGGATGGTCACTTCGGCGTCGGGATAGCCGGCCCGGGCGCAGGCGTCCTGGACCTCGGCCACCGCCGATTCCTTGGTCTCGCCCCAGGTGAGCCGGCGGTCGAGGTTGACCCAGGCGCTGTCGGGCACCGCACACTGGCTGGGGCCGGTGAAGAACACCTGGCTGACGCAGACGCTGCCCTTGCCCAGGAACGGGTCGGTCATCAGCCGGGTGTGCAGCTTCTCGATCTCCAGGGAGATCCGGCTGATCTTGTAGATGGCGTTGTCGCCCCGCTCGGGAGCGCTGCCGTGGCAGCTCAGGCCCTTGACCTTGACCGACATCTCCATGCGGCCCCGGTGGCCCCGGTAGATGTTCATGTTGGTGGGCTCGGTGATCACCACCATCTCCGGCCGGATCTTCTCCTCGTTGATGATGTACTTCCAGCAGAGGCCGTCGCAGTCCTCTTCCATGACCGTGCCGGTGAACCAGATGGTGAACTGCTCGTTCAGGCCCAGCTCCTTGATCATCTTGGCCGCCGAGACCATCGAGGCCATGCCGCCTTCCATGTCCACGGTGCCGCGGCCCCAGACCTGGCCGTCCTCGATCTTGGGGGTGAACGGGTCGAAGTTCCAGAGGCTGAGGTCGCCGGGGTAGACCGTGTCGATGTGGGCGTCGAAGGCGATCACCCGCGGACCGTTGCCGATCCGGCCGAGGATGCTGCCCAGGCCGTCGATGCGGATCTCATCGAAGCCGACCTCCTCCATCTCCTTCTTGATCACCTGGATGACGTCCTTCTCCTTGCCGGAGAAGGAGGGCACCCGGACCATGTCCATCAGGAAGCGGGCGGTTTCGCCTTCCAGTTCCTTGGCTCGTCGGGCGATCTGCTGGTAAAGGTTGCTCACGGGAGTGCTCCTCGAAAGGATGGGGTGGGGCGGCCTTGCGGGTTGGGGGAGAGCGCGCCGTCCGGGGCCTGGAGGGCCAGGGCCGCCCGGGCCCTGGATGGCGCTTGCCTATAGGACTTCAGGGTGCCGCGGGTCTAGAAGTGGAATTCCGCAGCCAGCATCAGGGCGTCGACCTGCTGGTTGTTGTTGTAGGGCTGGCTGGCCGGGGCGGTGACGTTCTTGCCGCCGAACTTGTTGTTCCAATATTCGAAGCCGGGGCCGATGAAGACGGCGCTGGCCTTGCGACCGAAGACGCGGCTGATGTCGAACATCAGGTAGGCGTCCCCTACGGTCTCGGGCTTGGTGTCGGCCCCGAAGCCGTCCTTGCCCTTGGCGCCGATGTAGTTAAGCCAACCCTTGAACTTGGCCGGAGTGCCCAAGTCGAAGCTCTTGCTCCAGGCGGTCCAGACCACGTAGGTGGACTTGAAGTCCACTTCCTTCTGCACCACGCCATTATAGTTCTGCTCGCGGCATGCGCCGATGCCCAGGTCCCAGAAGCCCTTGTCGATCTTGAATCCGAACTGGGGCCCGGCCACGATGTACTTCTTGTTGGAAGCGAAAGCGTTGTCCTGGGAATCGAAATCGAACCCGGCGGTGAAATCCACTTCCCGGACCGGGCCGAAGCCCAGGTCGGTCTTGAATACCTTGCCGAGGTCGAGGCTGGTGCGGTAGACCACGTAGACTTCAGTGTTGCCGGGGACGCCGTCCTGGGCCTGGCCGGTGGAGTCGTTGGCGGGTGACCGGTGCGAGGCCGCAAGCATGTTCACGTCGAAGAAGTTCGACCCGAAATCCCAGCCGTAGACGCCACTGAGTTCGATGCGGTTCTTGACGACCGTGCCGGCGATTCCTGGATCCCGGAACTGGCTGCTGTACTGGTAGCCGAGGAACGTGTCGCTCCAGTTGGCGGCGGCGGCGGGGAGGGCGGCCAGGGCTGCGATGCCCAGGGCGAGGGTGAACTTCTTCATGATGGCTCCGAAAGTTGGGAGGCCCGGGTGGCGTCCGGTCCTCATGGGTGGGGTACCTTGCAAGTTTGCCGGGAAAAGGTGTAAAGATTGTCTAAATCAAGCTTCACTGGCGAGGCTGGCGCCCTTGACTTCCTCGGCCGCATGGGCACTCGCCTGCAGCCGGTTGAAGAAGAGATTGAGGGTCACCGCCACGATGGAGGCGAGCAGGATGCCGCTGCCCAGCAGGGGGCCGAGGAACTTGGGCATCTGCACGAAGAACTTGTCCGCCACCAGCGGGATCATGCCGAAGCCGATGCTGATGGCCACCACATAGAGGTTGGCGCGGTTGCGCTGGAAGTCCACGCCGCTGAGGATCCGGATCCCGGTGGCGGCGACCATCCCGAACATGACGATGCCGGCGCCGCCCAGGACGAACATCGGCACCGAAGCCACCACGAAGGCCAGCTTGGGCAGCAGGCCGAGCAGCAGCAGGATGCAGCCGCCGGTCACGCAGACGAACCGGCTGCGCACCCCGGTGACGCCGACCAGGCCGACGTTCTGGGAGAACGAGGTGTAGGGGAAGGTGTTGAACAGGCCGCCGATGAGGGTGCCCAGGCCGTCCACCCGCAGGCCGTCGGAGATGTCCCGCTGGCTGAGCGGCTTGCCGGTGATCTCGCCGATGGCCAGGAACATGCCCAGGGACTCGATCATCACCACCACCATCACCAGGCACATGGTCAGGATGGCGCCGAAGTGGAAGCTGGGCAGGCCGAACTGCAGCGGCCGGACCATGGCGAACCAGGAGACCTGGCCGATGTTGGCGAAGCTCACCTGGCCCAGGGCCATGGCGATCAGCATGCCGACGACCAGCCCCAGCAGCACCGAGATGTTGGCGAAGAAGCCCTTCACGAACCGGGTGATGAAGATGATCACGGTCAGCACGATGGAGGCCACCGCCAGGTGCATGGGGGCGCCGTAGGCCGGGTTGGGCACCGGGCCGGCGGGGGTCATGTTCATCGGGTTGTTGGCCCCGGCCGCCCAGGTGATGCCGATGCGCATGAGCGAGATGCCGATCACCGTGATGATGCTGCCGGTGACCACCGGCGGGAAGAAGCGCAGCATCCGGCTGACCACCGGGGCGATCAGGATGCCGAACAGGCCCGCGGAAATCACCGCGCCGTAGATGCCCAGCAGGCCGATCTCCGGATTGGTGGCCATCACCACCATCGGGCTGACCGAGGCGAAGGTGACGCCCATCATCACCGGCAGCTTGATCCCGAACCGCCAGATGCCCAGGGACTGGATCAGGGTCACCAGGCCGCAGGCGAACAGGTCGGCGTTGATCAGCAGGGCCAGCTGCTCCTTGGGCAGCTTGAGCGCGCCGCCGATGATCAGCGGCACCGCCACCGCCCCCGCGTACATGACCAGGACATGCTGGATGCCCAGGAGGGTGAGCTTGCCGACGGGCAGCACCTCGTCCACGGGATGGATGACGGCCTGGTTGTTCATGGGACCTCCGGCTGGCAGCCGGGCGAACCGGCTCTTGACGGGAAGATGGGGGACCTGGGGTGGAACGGTTGGCAACGGCCCGGGAGCGGCGTGGCATGGGCAGCGGCAAGACCCGGAGGCACTCGTCCCCGCTCGCCGGCCCGATCAAAATCCCTTTGATTGACTTAAAGTCTAAGATAGAAGATCAGGGCGTCAACAAAAAACTATCCATCGATGAAAAAATTTTTCACTCCTCCGTCCGGACCAGGTCCGGGACCACCGACTCGGCGTTCCGGAGCACCAGCAGGGTGGCCCAGGGGGTGAAATCCACCTGGGTGCCTTCGGCCAGGGTGCCGGTGGCCTCCCAGCCGAGCAGGCGCCAGGAACCGGTCTGGAACCGGGCCTCGACCTGCCCGCTGCGGAACCGGGTCTCGGCCGCGCCCACGGTCAGTTCGCAGGCCTTGCCGGCCAGCCGGGCCTCCAGGAACAGGCCCTCGGGCCGGCGTTCCATGCGGAAGGCGTCGCCCTTGGCCTCGCGGAAGCCTTCCGGGTCGATCCAGAACCGCGGCTTGTCGCGGTAGGGCGCGCCGGCGGTGGGACAGAAGGTGTCGCAGTTGCCGCATTCGTTGCAGAAGTCGGCGATGTTCATGGTCTGCACCGGCTGCGCCACCGCGAACGGCCGGCTGCCCTCGGCCACCAGCCGGCCGCCCCGCTGCACCAGCACGGGCAGGTCCAGCTGGACCGGCGCCATGGCGTAGGCCAGGTTGGCCCGGTTCGGGCAGACCGTGACGCACAGGCTGCAGAGGTCGTCGCAGTCCAGGCACCGGCTCGCCTCGGCCGCCGCGGTCTCCGGGGTGAAGGACTGGTTGACTTCCCTGAACCCGGTCCGCTCCGCCACCGGCAGCACCGGCACCTTCAGGCCGGTGGCGAGCCGGGCCTTCTTCTCCATCAGCGCCGCGCTGGCGCTGCCCTTGTCCAGCTGGGGCTCGCCGCCCAGTTCGGCGCCGTGGCGGCGGCCGATGGCCGCGGCCGCGGCCCGGCCGTCGGCGATCGCCTGGATCACCGAGGAGGGCCCGTGGACCACGTCGCCGCCGGCGTAGAGGCCGGGCAGGCTGGTCTCCCGGGTCGCGGGGTCCACCACCAGGGTGCCGTCGCCCTTGCGGGCCACCGGCGTCCCGTCCAGGAAATCCAGCACCGCCTCCTGGCTGATGGCCGGGATGATGGTGTCGGCCGGCAGGACCTCGTCGCCGCCGGGCACCGGCACCGGCCGCGGCCGGCCGGAGGCGTCGCGCTCGCCCAGCTTCATCCGGGTGCAGGCCAGGCCCGCGACCTTGCCGTGCTCGGCGACGATGGCGGCCGGGGCCAGCAGGTCCCGCAGGCCGATGCCCTCCTCGATGCAGTCCAGCACCTCGGCGGGATCGGCGGGCATCTGGGCGCGGGTGCGGCGGTAGACCAGGGTCACCTCGCCGTCCTTGACCAGCCGCCGGGCGGACCGGGCGGCGTCCATGGCCGAATTGCCGCCGCCGATGATCAGCACCCGCCGGCCCAGCTCCATGGGCGTGCCGGCCTGGACCTTGTCCAGGAACTCCAGGGCGTCCATGACCCCGGGGGTCGTCTCCAGGGGGATGCCCAGGCGCTTGCCCTTGGCGGCGCCGATCCCCAGGAACACGTAGGGGAAGTCCCGGCGCAGCTGCTCGAGCGTGAGGTCGCGGCCCAGGGCCCGGCCGAAGTGGATGCGCACGCCCAGCTGGGCCAGCCGCTCCAGGTCGGCGGCCAGGGCGTCCCCGCTCAGCCGGTAGCCGGGGATGACCCCGCTGACCATGCCGCCCAGGCCGGCCTTGGCCTCGAACACCTCGGCCTCGAAGCCCATCTTGGCGAGGAAGTAGGCGGCCGACAGCCCCGACGGGCCGGCGCCGACGATGGCCACCTTGATCCCCCGGGCGGGCCCGCGGGTCTCGGAGTGGGCGCCGCCGTACTCGAAGGCGAACCGCTTGATCTCGCGGATGGCCAGGGGGGCGTCGTAGAAGTTGCGCACGCAGCGCTCGGTGCAGGGGTGGTCGCAGACGCTGCCGGTGATGCCGGGCTGGGGGTTGGTCCGCAGGATCACCTCCATGGCCTCGGC
>Ga0316217_10001526_pt1 | contig 29862 bp, 24 predicted proteins | sample 1anoAmetaG_FD_203633 | JGI IMG/M metagenome (GOLD analysis project Ga0316217, IMG submission 203633) | Freshwater microbial communities from Trout Bog Lake, Wisconsin, USA - 1anoA | ecosystem: Environmental > Aquatic > Freshwater > Lake > Hypolimnion/Profundal zone | place: USA: Wisconsin... | reverse complement strand
ACGGGGATGGACGGGGATGAACGGGGATAAAAATGGGATAAAAACTGCAATACCATAACCAAACAGGTTTGGCACAGCGGAAGGCTGGAACCTGAAAGCAATGTTATTTAAGAATCAATCTACTAGAAATCGAACCCGGCGGAGAAGGTGACGCTGCGGGCCGCGAGGATGGTCAGGTAGTCGCCCGGGGCGGGCACGGACGTGGTGGCGGCCGCGGGCGAGACGCCCACGATGGCGTGGGAGTCGTTGAGGTTGTTCACCGAGAGCTTCAGGCGGATCTGCTTGACCTTGGCCGAGGGCGTCTTCAGCGTGTAGTTGATGAAGAGGTTGGGCATGAAGAAGGGGTCGATGGTCACGGCCTGGTGGGTGCTGCCGTTGTCCTGGTACATGGTGCCCACGCGCTTGCCCATCAGGCCGATGCTCCAGTCGTAGTTCTGGTAGTAGAGGGCGATGGCCTCGGTGTCCTTGGGTGCGTTCTGGACCCACAGGCCCGTGGCGTCGTACTTCGCGCTGCCGGAGGTGGCGTTGAGGTAGAGACTGAAGCCCCCGCCCAGCAGGATCGTGCTCTCGGCCTCCACGCCCTTGGTGGTGGAGGTGCCGTTGGCGAAGTAGCTGGTGTTGCCGTTGTTGTCCGTGGTGGAGGAGTAGGCGTTGTCGAACTTGATGCTGTAGGCGTCGAAGTCGAGGGTCCACCAGGCGCCCTTGTACACGGTGCCCACCTGCGTGGTCCTGGCCTTGGTGGGATCGGGAATGGTCGCGACCTTGGCGCCGGTCACGTCGAAGACGCCGGAGGGAGGGATGGTGTCGCCCGTGGCGTACTGGGCGTAGGCCGACCAGTGCTGGGCGAACTGGTAGTGGAGGTCGAGGGCGGGCAGGACGGTGCTGTAGCGGGCCGAGTTCTTCACGTCGGGCGCGCCGCCCAGGTTGCCGACGACCTTGCCGTTGTCGGCGAACTGGGTGAGGTCCTGCTTGTAGGTGGAGTATTTGACGCCCGGGGTGACCTTGAAGTCGCTGGTCACCTTGAACTCGTATTCCACGAAGGGCTGAAGCAGCAGGGTCGAGAAGGTCTCGTGGAAGTTGGGCATGGGCGAGTCGACCCAGGTGAGGGGGCTGCTGGGGACCTGGTAGCGGTCCGTGTTGGCCAGTTCCGACCACAGGCCCGCGCGGAAGGTGCCGAGGGAGGAGTCCTGGCTCAGGCGGAAGATGTTGCCGGTGGTGCGGTAGCCGTTGACCTTGTCCACGGCGCTGGTGGACGAGATCTTGGTGGCCGAGTTGTAGTTCTCCTGGTTGTGGTAGTCGTACGTGTAGAGCTTGTCGTCGACCTTCCAGCCCCCGCCCAGGTTCGAGGTGAGGCCCACGTACTCGAAGTCCGTGGTGATGTGGTACCAGTTGTAGCCGACGTAGTTGGGCTGGGTCGGGTCACCCGTCAGCAGGTAGTTGTCGCCGTACTGCGCGGCCTGGGCGCGGGTCGGGCCCTTGGTGCTGGGCGTGTTGGACCGCACGTCGATGTAGGAGGCGAAGGCGGTGAGCTGGGTGTTCTGCGAGATGGCGTACTGGTACTTGCCGGACAGGGCGTCCTGGGCCTGGGCGTTGTAGGTCTGGTAGCCGTCCGAGGCCATGTGCGAGTAGTTGCCCAGGAAGTTGGAGGCGCCGTTCCCGCCGAAATTGCCGGTGTCGTACTCCGCGGTCACGATCGAGGTGTTCCAGGTGCCGGCGGAGCCGTCGAGGCTGAAGCGCTCGTTGGGGTCCAGGGTCCGGGACAGGAGGTTGATGCTGCCGCCGAAATTGGCGGGGCCGATGGTCGTGGCCGAGCCCGGGCTGCGGTCCACCACCGCGCCGCCCAGGAAGGCGCCGGGGAAGAAGGCCCAGGAGTGGTGGGTCGGGGTGTTGGTGTCCTGGAAGGGGATGCCCTCGAAGGTCATGGTGTACTGGCCGTCGGCGAAGCCGCGGAAGAAGATGCTGGCCTGGCCCAGGCCCGGGCCGTTGGTGTTGTAGCTGAACACGCCCGGGGTCATCTGGATGACCTGGCTGTAGTCGGAAACGGGGTTGGTGAACTCCTTGACGAACGACTCGGGCACCACCGACTGGGCGGAGCGCGCGGTGAGCGAACCCTGGGAGATGGCCGCCTTGGCCGCGATGGTCGGGGTCACGGCGTCCTGGTCGGCGGTGACGTGCACCGTGGCGCTGAAGCGCTCGCTGACCAGGCGGACGTTGGCCTGCACGGGCTTGCCCGCGGCCACCGTCACCTGGTGGTCGGTCGCGGGCTTCATGCCGATGGCCTTGACGGTAAGGTTGTACCGTCCGGTGGGCACCTCGGGGAAGGCATACTCGCCCGTGCCGCTGGTGACGCGGTGGAGGGCCTCATGGCTGGCGAGGTTCGTGAGGGTAACCTCGGCGCCGGCGAGGGCCGTGCGGTCCTGGTCCCGGATGGTGCCGGCCACGGTGCCCGTGGGGGCCTGCGGCGTCTGGGCCTGGGCCACCATCGCCAGGGCGAAGGAGGACACGATCAACCCTTGTAATGTTTTATTCATTATTTCTCCGTAAGACATGGCTTCGCACAACGCCGCGTGGCGTATTTAATTAATTGAAGCCGTTGATTGTTATCAGGATACAAAAGACCCTGCGGCAACCCCGCTTGGGATTATTTAATAAGAATTTCTCATCGTTGAAATATTAAATGATGACCTGAAAGTGACGATTCGGTAACTTCGCACCCGGCTCGGAGCGCCACGTCGCGCGCCCCGATGCGAGCCGCCAGGTTCTCCAGCGCCGCCTTCAGGAGGCGCAGCCGGGCCTTGGTGGGCCGGATCCCCTTCTCCCACCACAGGCCCTTGACCTCCAGCAGTCCCCGGTCCCGGTGGAACTTGGGGTCCAGGCGGCCCACGAGGGCCTCCCCCTCCAGGATGGGCAGGACGTAGTAGCCGTAGGTCCGCTGGCCTTCCGGAACGAAGGCCTCGAAGCGGTAGTCGAACCTGAAGAGCCTCAGGGCCCGGGCCCGGTCCCGCAGGATGGGGTCGAAGGGGCACAGGAGGCGCAGGCCTGCCGGAGCCTCGGGCAGGGCCGCGACCCGGGCCTTCCAGTCCGCTGGGACGAAGGTGGGCCGGGGGGCCGCGTCGCCAGCCTGGAGTTCCACCTGCCGGATGCGCCCGGCCTCGAGGGAGGCCCGGCACCAGGCCTGGGCCTGGGCGGGCTCGATGGCGTCCCAGTAGGCGGCGAGCTCACGCGGCGTGGCGGTGCCCAGGCGCTCCAGGGCCGTCCAGCAGGCCCACTCCAGGTGGGCTTCGGGGGAGGGGAGGGTTGCGGCGTGGGCCTCGGGAAAGATCCGTTCGGGCAGGTCGTACACCTTGTGGAAGTTCACCCGCCGGGCCACGGCCAGGTCCCCGGTGTGCCACAGGAATTCCAGGGCGGCCTTCTGGGGTTTCCAGCCCCACCAGGAGGATTCGCCGCCCTTTCTCGTGTCCTCGAAATCCGCGCTGCGCAGGGGGCCTTCCCGGCGCACCCGCTCCAGCACGGCGGCCACCAGGGCCTCGGCCCCGTCCCCCACCCGCTCCCGCCACCAGGCGCTGGCCAGGAGCTTCCCGCGGCGGATGGGGAAGCGGTGCTTCCAGTGGCCGTACCACTGGAGGGGGATGGCCGAGGCGTCGTGGGTCCAATGCTCGAACAGGAAGCGCTCCCCTTCCGTGAGTTCGTCGAACCGGGAGGGGCGATAGTCCTCCAGGCGGCTGCCCAGGATGAGGTGGTGGGCCCGCTCCAGGACGTTGATGGAGTCCATCTGCACGTAGCCCAGCTGGTGCAGGAGGCCCCGGGCGCCGCCCGGGGGCGGGCCCAGGAGGCCCTGACCGGCCAGGAGGAGGCGCCGGGCCTCGGGGAGCTGCAGGACCTCGGTGGTGGGAGCCATGGGGCCATTGTCGCAAATCTGCGAGAATGGCGCAGGAGGCTTATGTGATCGGATCCTTGACCCTTGTGCCTACCCCCCTGGGCAACCTGGGGGACATGACCCTGAGGAGCATCGAAGCCCTCCGGGACAGCGATCTCGTGGCCTGCGAGGACACCCGGCGCACCGGGGGGCTCCTGGCCCACCTGGACATCGACAAGCCCCTGGCGCGCTTCGACGACCACGCCGGGCTGGAGGCGCGGGACCGGATCATCCTGGCCCTGGGGGCGGGCCGGAAGGTCGCCTACTGTTCTGACGCGGGCATGCCCGGGGTGAACGACCCGGGCTTCGAGCTGGCCCGCCTGGCCCGGGAGATGGGGGCCCGGGTCACGGTCCTGCCCGGTCCTTCCGCCGTGACCCTGGCGGTGGTGGCCTCGGGCCTGCCCAACCACGCCTTCAGCTTCTGGGGCTACCTGCCCTCACGCAGCGAACCCCGGCAGACCGTCCTGCGCAGGCTGGCCGGGCGCGAGGAGACCGTGGTGGTCTTCGAGACCCCCCACCGCATCCACGAAACCCTTCTCGAACTGGAGGAGATCGTGCCCGGGCGGGAACTCGCCCTGGGCCGGGAACTCACCAAGCTCCACGAGACCTGGTACCGGGGCACCCCCGCCCAGGTCATCAAGGCCCTGGGGGCCGAGGGCCGGGGCGAGATGGTCCTGGTGATGGCGGGGGCCGACGCCAAGCGCACGGTGTCGGAAGCGGAGGGGGCGCTGGCCGAGGACGGCACCCTCCCGGCGTGGGCCCTGGCCTTCCTGGACGCCGCCCGGGACGGCGGCATGACCCTGCGGGAGGCGGCCAAACCCCTGGCTAGGCATCTCGGGGTAAGCGCCAGCGAGGTCTACCGCCTGGCCGTGGACCGCTGAGGCGAACCTGCCCGGCGCGGCCAAACCCGGGTTTGGGAATAAAAGACTGAACGTGGTTGTAAAAATGCATTGCGGTTATGCTTTCCTGAAGTAAGATCGCAAATTACCACTCCCCACTTCCCACGACGTCGGCCCAGGAGGGCCGGGGCGGCCCGGAAAGGCGCCTTCTCCCATAACCCGTCATCTGACCCCAAGAAAAAAACCATGACCGGTCCCGACACCAAGAACGTCCAAACCCACACCAGCGGCCCGCTTCGTCTCGTGATCCTCAAGCGGGATCCCATCCCGGCCAAGGCCATGCCGTCCAACGAATCCTGGACGCTGATGCTGCCCACGAGCCCCATCCGTATCTGCACGGGCGAGGACATCGAGGAGGGCGTCATCCCCAGGGGCAGCCTCGCGCTGCTCATGCCGGGGTTCGGCCACACCTACAAGCGCCACCATCCCGATACGCCCTTCGGCTTCACGGCGCTGCAGATGGACGGTCCCTTCCCGGAGCCGCTCGTCTCCATCCTCCAGCATCCGCCCCGGAAGTGGCAGGAGGCCAGCTTCGCGGTGCTCCGCAGCCAGAGCCTCAAGCAGCTGTTCGGGATCTTCAGCCAGGAGATCGCCAATCCGGACGGGCTGCAGCTCATGACCCGCGAGCTGTTCCTCATCCTCCTGGGGGCCGAGCTGAACCGTCTGTGCGAGAAGGAGGACCGGGCCCGGTTCCCCTACCGCCTCAGCCGCTCCACCCTGCAGCTGGTCCTGGACCACATGGAGGCCCACCTGGGCGCCCCCAACAGCGTGCCGGAGATGGCCAAGCTCGCCCGCTGCACGCCGGACCACTTCATCCGCCTGTTCCGGGAAGCCACCAGCACCACGCCGCACCAGTACCTCATCGAACGTCGCCTGCAGCGCGCCGTGCAGCTGCTCTCCGACGGCGAGCGGCCGCTGGACGTGGCGGAATCCCTGGGCTTCTACGACGCTTCCGCCTTCACCCGCGCCTTCAAGCGCAGGTTCGGCGTGCCCCCCAGCAAGTACGCCCAGGAAGCCTATGACCGGCAGTTCAAGAAGGGGTGATGGACCGGCTCGGCTGTGTCGTCGTCGGCGCGGGGGTCGTGGGTCTGGCCCTGGCGCGCCGGCTCGCCCTGGACGGCAGGGAACCGCTGATCCTGGAGGGGGAGGACCGTTTCGGAACGGGCATCAGTTCCCGCAACAGCGAGGTGATCCATTCGGGCTTGTATTATGCCCAGGACAGCCTCAAGGCCCGGCTCTGCGTCGCAGGCAACCCTGAGCTGTATGCCTACTGCTCGGCGCGCTCGGTGGCCCACCGGCGCTGCGGCAAGCTCATCGTCGCCACGGACGCGGGTCAGCTGGAAGCCCTGGAGGGGCTCCACGCCAAGGGCCGCGCCAACGGCGTCCCCGACCTGCGCTGGCTGGACGGAGATGAGGTCCGGGCCCTGGAGCCGGCCCTGCGCTGCGAGGCCGCCCTGCTGTGCCCCACCACCGGGATCCTGGATTCCCACGGCCTCATGAAGGCCCTGCTGGCCGACGCGGAGGCCGCGGGCGCCACCCTCGTCCTGCGCAGCCCCGTCACCGGGGGCGCGGCCCGGGACGGCGGCGTGCGGCTGGAGGTGGGCGGGCCGGAACCCATGTCCATCCTGGCCGAACGGGCCTTCAACTGCGCGGGCCTGGGCGCCGTGGCCCTGGCCCGGTCCATCGAGGGTCTGGACCCGCGGGGCGTGCCGGCCTTCCACCTGGCCAAGGGCAGCTATTTCTCCCTGCCCGGCCGCGCCCCCTTCTCGAGGCTCGTGTATCCCGTGCCCGAAAGCGCGGGGCTGGGCATCCACTTCACGCTGGACCTGGCCGGCCAGGCCCGCTTCGGTCCGGATGTGGAATGGGTGGACGCGCCGGACTATGATGTCGATCCGCGCCGCGGCGGCGCCTTTCTCGAGGCGGTGCGCCGGTACTGGCCCGGCCTGCCCGAGGGCGCGCTGCAGCCCGCCTACGCCGGCATCCGCCCCAAGCTGCAGGGCCCGGGGGAGCCGGCCCGGGACTTCCTGATCCAGGGCCCGGAGGCGCACGGCGTCCCGGGCCTCGTAAACCTCCTGGGCATCGAGTCGCCGGGACTGACGGCGTGCCTGGCCCTGGCGGACCAGGCGGCTGCCGAAAACTAGTTGCGGTTGGGCGGCACCTCGAGGCCCCAGTAGTACCTGTCCACAAAGGGCGCGTAGTCCTTCTTCGTGATGAAGGTCAGGAGCTCGAAGATCCGCCGGGTGGAGGTGAAATTCCACCGGAAGTTGGACTGGATGGATTTGAGCCACGTGAGGAAGACTTCGTCGCCAAGCTCCTGGTGGAGCGAGGCGAGCAGCGCGGGGCCCTTGGCGTAGAGCAGGTTCTGCCTGTGGCTGAACCGAAGCGACTCCTCCTTCATGAGCAGGGCGTTGGCCAGCGGGATGGGCGCCATGTTCGAGGACCAATTGGCCTTGGTGAAATAGGCATTGATATCCGACTTGAAGTAGCCCTTGCCCTTGTAGTCCCGGTCATAGAGGCTCGCGCAGTAGTCAGCGAAGGCCTCGGTGAGCCACTGCTCCTCGGCGCTGGGCATCTTCACCACGTAGCCCCAGTACTGGTGGGCGATCTCGTGGGCGAAGACATGCCGGACGTCCATGCTCTTCATCACCCCGAGGTTGACGTCGGCACCCAGCCCCTGGGCGGCCTCCTCCAGATGGTGGTGATACATCTGCTGATTGAAGGCCTCCTGGGTGATGAACATCATGCCTGCGGGAGCCTGGCCGTAGCCCCACGCGTGCTTCTCCACGACGGAGAAATCCTTGAAGGGGAAGGGTCCCAGGAAGGGCTTGTAGTACCCGATCACGGCGAAGGTCTGGTCCATGAGCACCTTCCTCGCCGCGCCGAGCTCCGAGGCGTAGGTGGCGATGTGGACGGTGAGGCCGTCCCGGGTCTCCTCGGCCAGGTGGTAGTTCCCGCCGAGGATGCAGACCATGGAGATGGGGCTGGTCGAGCGGGTCTCGATCCGCTCCAGCGCTCCCTCCTTGTCCCGGCGGACCAGCTCCCCGGGAAGCTGGGCGGTCCATCCGCCGCCGGTCCGGACCGTGCCGTGGAAGGTGAAGTTCTCTCCGGCGAAGGTCTCGAACGTGGGGTACCAGTTTTCGCCGACGGCCAGCTCCCAGTAGCTGTCGGCTCCCGGCCGCAGCAGGAACCCGCCCCCGTACTCGAAACGCAGGATGATGGCCCTGCCCGGCTGGGTCGGTGCGCCCAGCTGCACCACCAGATGTTCCTTGGCCTGGTCAAAGGGGAGGTCCCGGCCTTCGCCGTCGCTGACCCGGGTCACCTCGAGGTAGCGCAAGCCCTTGGTGGCCACGAAGGTCCGCTTGAGATCGAACCGGAGCAGCCGGTGCCCCGCCACGCCCGCGGCCAGGGTCTCCTTGACCCGCAGGAGCGCGTTGGTGTTGTCGGCCGTGGTGAGGTCCACCTCCAGGTCCCGGATCTGGTAGGCCAGGGGGCCCGGCCCCCGGTGGGGATCCCACTGGACGGGCTGGCTGGACAGTGGAATCAGGCAGAACGCCTCCCCGCCGCGCAGGGAGTGGAGGCGGTCCGGTTCAACCCAGGCAAGGCTCTCCAGCCGCCGCTCGGCCAGATCCAGGCCGTAGACCCAATGCGAGGTTCCATCCCCGAGCTCCGCGACGGCGAAGGGCCCCGATCCGGCATTGGCGGCCTGGAGCGCCAGCCCCTGGGCGGGATCGTAGGCGAACAGGGAGTCGAAGACCTTGGCATGTTCCTCCATGACCTTGCCGAGGTCCCCGCCGGCCGCGCCCTGCCAGGCTGGCAGGGGCAGGCCGGACCCGAGGATCCTGGCCTCCTTGAAGGCGATCGTCGCCGACGGGCCCTTGACGGTGGTTCCGGCGGTCAGCGGCGTCCACTCCTTGAGGTTCCGGGTGAAGACGGGGGCTTCGGCGGGGTAGGCGGAGGTGTAGACCAGGGTGCCCCTGCCCGAAAGGAACAGGCCGATGGCCCTGCCTTCCACCGACAGGGGGGCATACTCGCCCGTGAAGGTCAGGGTGGCGTTGCCCATGTCCAGACTGACGTTCTCCACCTTCAGGACGGGGCCCGCGACCGGGTGACGGTAGGGCGCCACGGGATTGGCCGCGGCTGCCGCCGCCAGGGGCAGGATGGCCAGAGTGAGGGCCAGACCGATGAACGAGGGGCGGAGCGCAGGCATGAGGGTCTCTTTTCAGGAATAGGCGGGGGATTAACCCACAGTATTTCAGCTAAATAAAACCAGGGCAACCCGTTTGATAGACCGCCTGCTTTGAGGGGTCGACACCCATAATGTCACCCAATTGCACCCATTCCTGCCGGCTGCTCAGACCGGGCACGTTGGCAGGAAGCGCGGCGCCCTTCGCGCCCGGGTGGCCTGCTCGAAGGCGTAGCCCAGCTTGAGCAGGGTCCCCTCGCCCCAGGCCCGGCCGAAAAATGACAGGCCCACGGGCAGGCCCAAGACGAAGCCGGCGGGGACCGTCAGATGCGGATAGCCGGCCACGGCGGCGGGGGTGGCGCAGCTCGTGCCGGAGTTGTCGCCGTTGGCCAGGTCGGTGACCCAGGCAGGAGTTCCCGTCGGAGCGATGAGGGCGTCCAGGTGGTGCTTGTCCATGACGCCGTCAAGGCTCGCCCGGGACAAGGTGCGGCAGGTGTCCAGGGCCTTGAGGTAGGCCGGATCGGTGAGGGGACCCTTGGCCTGGGCCTGGTACAGGAGCTCCTGGCCGAAGTAGGGCATCTCCGCGTCCTGCCTGCGCTCGTTGAAGGCGATGAGCGCCGCCATGTCCTTGAGGGGGCCGCGGGGGTCCCGGGCCTGGAGGTAGGCGTCGAGGTCGGCCTTGAACTCGAAGAGCATGGCCTCCAGCTCGGGCTTCTCGTAGTCAGCGGAGCTGAGTTCCACGGGGTCCACCAGGACGGCGCCCTGGGCTTCCAGGGCCTTGAGGGTCTTCTCCATGAGCGCGAGCACGAGGCGGTTCTCGGAAAAAAAGCTTCTCGCGACGCCCAGGCGCGCCCCCTTGAGGCCGCCCTTGTCCAGGAAGACCGTGTAGTCCTTGTGGGGCCGGCCCAAGGCGGTGGCGGGGTCCCGGGGATCCGGCCCGGCCATTACCCCCAGCAGGATGGCCGTGTCCCGCACCTTCCGGGTCATGGGGCCCGCCGTGTCCTGGGTATGCGACAGGGGGATGATGCCCGCGCGGCTGAGGAGGCCCACGGTGGGCTTCAGGCCGACGATGCCGCAGGAGGTGGCGGGGCTGACGATGGAGCCGTCGGTCTCCGTGCCCACCGCGGCCGCGCACAGGCCCGCCGCCACCGCCGCTGCCGAGCCCGAGCTGGAGCCCGAGCAGTTGCGGTCCAGGGCGTAGGGATTGCGCGTGAGGCCGCCGCGGCCGCTCCAGCCGCTCACGGAGTGGGTGGACCTCAGGTTGGCCCATTCGGACAGGTTGGTCTTGCCCAGGAGCACCGCCCCGGCCTCGCGCAGCCTGCCTGCGATGCCGGCGTCCAGGGGCGGCACGGCGGCGTCCAGCAGGGCCAGGGAGCCCGCGGTGGTGTGCATGCGGTCATGGGTGTCGATGTTGTCCTTGAGGAGCACCGGCAGGCCGTGGAGGGGGCCCCGGGGGCCGTGCTCCCGGCGCTCGGAGTCCAGGGCCCGTGCCACTTCCAGGGCGTCGGGGTTGACCTCCAGGACGGCGTGCAGGAGGCGGTGGTCCAGGTCCCGGATGCGGGCCAGGTAGTGCCGGGTCAGGCCCTCCGAGGTCCAGCGCCCGGAGGCCATGCCCTCGGCCATCTGGTCCAGGGTGGCCTCGTCCAGGGCCACGCCGCCCGGAGAGGGCCGGGGGGCAGGGCTGGCCAGGGCGGCGCCGGCGGCCAGGGTCGCACCCAGGAAGCCCCGGCGGTCCAGGAGGAAGGTGGCACCGGTCATCGCGACTCCTTGTCGGTTGGGCTTCAGGACTCCGAAGGAGCCATGGGGCTGTCCCCGCCCCGGGTGTGGCGGCGGATGATGCCCTGGGCCAGCCGCTGGAGGAACAGGCCCCGGGACGGGGTCCAGACCATGGCGCTGGAAGCCTTCCATTCCCCCGAGAGCTCGAACAGGGACGTGCCGTCCACCTGGGTTCCCAGGATCAGGATGGGGACCTTGCCGGCCGTGAGCTCCACCAGGGCCTTCGTGCGCCGCCGCTCGTCCAGGTTGGTGCCGTGGACGTGGAAGATGACCAGGGGCGGCCCCGCCGCCAGGGCGTCCTTCACCGCCTGGGCCGAGAAGGGCAGGCGGATGAGGGGCTGGATGGGCCTGAGGAAGGCTCCCAACGCTTCTTCAAGTTCCGGGTCGTTGCTCACCAGGAGGATGCCGGTGGGGCCCAGGGCCTTGGGCCGGCTGCTGCGGTCCTGTACGTCCATGCGCTGGGCGAGGCGCTCGCGTTCCTCCTCCCGGCGCAGGAAGATCCATCGGGACAGGGGCTGATCCACGGCGGCCGGCAGGCCGGGGCGGAACACCAGCCCGATGCTGCGGGCGCCCACGTGGCGCACCTCGGCCCGGGCCTCGATCTGGATCTCCTGGGACAGGGGCACGGACAGGAGCAGGGTGGTGCCGGGGCCGATGTGGGCGGGATCCAGGTCACGCTGGGCATGCAGACGAGCGCCCGTGCTGCTGATGTCCACCAGGGACCCCTGGGCCAGATCGCCCTTGAGGGTGGAGTAGGTGACGACGATCCGGCCCACCCGCTCGGCCCGGTAGGATTTGCGCTGGTCCTTCTCGTGGAGCGCCCTGGGCAGGGCCAGGCGCACCGTGCGCCTCCCGTCCAGCATCCCCAGGCCCAGCATCTCGACCTTGGCTTCGTAGAACCCCAGTCCGTCGGGAAAGCGAAGGTCCAGGTCCGGGCCGCGCAGGCCGAACATGGCGTCCTCCCGGGACATGGTGGCCTGGATGTGCAGCTCCCCGTCCTTGATGCCCACGAAGGCCGACTGGAAGCGCAGGTAGGGCGTGGCGAGGATCAGGAGCTCCCTGCGGCTGCAGGCCTGCTGCAGGATGCCCTGGATCTCGTCCGCCTTCTTGATCGTTTCAGCCACAACCGCTCCATCCCGATGATATCTCTTATTCGTTTCATTGTTGTCCAATCACAGGGACACGTCACCTGTGTTGAAATGGTTGGGCGGGGGAAGCTGTGGGGCGCGAGGACGTGGTGGCAGGCAACGGCGGTTCCCGGCCCATGGCCGTGCTGCTCTACAGTGCCCCGAAGAGCGGCTACGGGGATGAGTGGATGACCTTCCTGCCCATCGGGTTGGGCTACCTGCAGGCCATGGCCCGGTCCCGGGGCTACGCCTGCCGCCTGGCCAACCTCAGCGGCATGGGGCGCAAGGAGATCCTGGCCTACCTGAGGCAGCTGGCCCCCGCGGTCATCGGGGTCTCCATGTTCACCTTCAACCGCAAGCGCAGCTGCGACCTGCTGGTCCTGGCCCGGGAAGCCTGCCCGGGGGCGGTCCTGCTGGCGGGAGGGCCCCACCCCACCCACCTGGCGGAGGAGGTCTTCGAGGACTGCCCCAGCCTGGACGCCATCGTCAAGGGGGAGGGGGAGCTGCCCCTGCTGGAGGTCCTCTCCCGCCTGGCCGGTCCCGATGGGAAGGCCGCCTGGCGCAGCGCCCCGGGGCTCATCCTCCGGGAAGGGGAGACGCCCAGCGTGCCGCCCATGGAGGACCTGGACCTCATGGGCGCCCCCGTGGAGCATTTCCAGGCGGATTTCCTGGACGGCCCCGGCCAGCTCGCCTACCTCAGCACCAGTCGCGGCTGCCCGGCCACCTGCAACTTCTGCAATACCCCTGAGTTCTGGGGCAGCTCCGTGCGCTTCCGGAGCCCCGAGGCCGTGCTGAAGGAGATGACGCTCCTGCGCCAGCGCCACGGTCTCACCTACTTCAGTTTCCGGGACGACACCTTCACCGCCAACCGCGCCCGGATCCTCAAGCTCATGGACCTCATCCAGGGCTCCGGCCAGCATCCCCTCTGGAACTGCCAGAGCCGGGTGAACCTGGTGGACGAGGACCGGCTGGTGGCCATGAAGCGGGCCGGCTGCGAGTTCATGCAGTTCGGCGTGGAGCACGGCAGCGAGCGGGTCCTGCAGCTGCTGGACAAGGGCACCAACATGCGCCAGGCGCTCAAGGCCCTCACCCTGGTGCGCAAGGTGGGCATGAATCTGGGCATCTACCTCATCACCGGCATCCCCGGCGAGGAATGGGCCGACGTGGAACTCACCGCGGACCTCATCCGCAGCGCGCTGCCCCATGATGTGCAGGTCTCGCCCCTGGCCCTGTACCCCGGCACGCGGCTCTTCGACCGGTATCGCGCCGAGGGCCGCATCAGCCGGGATTTCTTCCGGGGCTCGGGGGATGCGGAAGTGTTCGCCCGGGTGGACGCCCATACGGAGAAGGCCCTGCGGCGCCTCACCCAGGTGGCCGAGGCCACCAAGCGAAAGGCCATCTACACCCCCAAGGCCTTCCGGGAACAGAAGGCCTGGCTGGGCTTCTGCGCGGTGACGAACCTGCTGTGCGGGGAAGCGGCCGAGGAACGGGAGCAGTTCCTGGAAGCGGAGGCCGAGTACGACGAGGTGGTGGCCAAGGAACCGGGCAATTCCTGGGGCTTCCTCAAGCGCGCCCTCCTCTTCCAGAAGACGGGGCGCCTGGACCGGGCCCGGGCGGACCTGGACGAGGTCCTGGCCCTGGCCCCCGGCAATCCGGAGGCCGTGGAGCTGGCGCGGGCCTGGGGCGCCGGCAAGGGCCGCACATGGAAGCCGGCCCAGGGGCCGACGGCCGTCATGAAGGGCGCCGAGGAATACCTGCGGCGCTAGCGACCCACAGCTGGCCCAGTTCCACGTCGCGCTGGAAGACGGCGGGGTTCGGGTAGTGGGCGTCCCACTGGAGGTTGCCCTCCTCCCGCATCCGGGGCACGACCCGGTGGATGAGGTCCATCACGCCCGTGATGTCCTCAAGGGTTCCCTGACGCACCTGCATCGCCTGTTCCCCCTGCGAACTCGTCAAAACGGCCGCCTGGGGGCCGCCTGGTCGGCGCCCACCCGGCCGATGGTGATCTCGGCGGCGGAAAAGCTCTCGCCCTTGGTCGGGCACCCGGCCATCCGGCGCAGGATGGCCAGCTGGCCCACGTGGGTCATGGCGTCCGCGAGCGGTCCCTGCAGCAGCCGGGTCCAGTCCGTGCCCAGGGGCTCTCCGGAGGCCAGGACCGCGTCCAGACGCTCCAGGCTCCCGTGGAAGCGGGCCACCTCGGCCTCCCAGGTGCCCGGGGTCGCGGCCTGCCAGGGCGCCTTGCCCTTGGTGAGGGCCAGGGTCCAGTCCACCAGGTCGCCCATGTGGGCGAGGATGCGCAGGGGTGTCTTGCCGTTGCCGGTGTCGTAGGTGATGAAGGCCTCGTCGGCGTCCCGGAAGCAGATGGCGGCCCGGTAGGCGAGGGTGGCCAGGAAGTGGCGGAAGAAGAGCTGTTCGTTCACGGGCGGCTCCTTGGGCAAGGGGTGGGGGACCTGGAACATCAGCCTAGCTGAATCGGGAGGGTTCCGCCGAGCAGGGATACGAGTCCACCCCACTCCACCCGTGCGGCTTCCACGTAGTGGCCCTGCTCCAGGCGCAGGAGGAGCCCGACTTTCTCCTCGGGGTCCACGATCAGGTATTCAGGGACGCGCGCGGCTTCGTAGGCCCACTGCTTGCGGCTCCGGTCCTTGCTGGCGGTGCGAGGGCTCAGAATCTCCACCACCACGTCGGGGGCCCCCTCGATGCCCCGGACACTGATCTTGGCCGGGTCGCAGACGATGAGCAGATCGGGTTGGACCACGGTGCGCGGCGCGAGATAGACATCCGTGGGGGCGACGAAGGTCCGGCAACCACCGCCCGACTTCTTCCGGGCCTCCTCGAGCAGGTTTCCGATCCGGAGCGTCAGCTCCAGGCTGATTGCCTGGTGGCTGGTGTTGGGGGCCGGGGTCATATCGTAGGCGACGCCATCGATGAGTTCCCACCGGCCATCCCATTGTTCCCAGTCGGCCAAGGTGTAGTCGGGCTGTTTAAGTAATGGTAAATTCATTGGTTCTGCTGGGAATTCAGGTGGTTCTTGGCTCATTCCTGCATCCGGAAGGTTGTGCGACAGCCAAGGATACTCCGGGACGCCCTCCTCCGTTCACGGGGAAGGTGCGCCCAGTTTTGACGTGGTTCCCTGGCACCCGGACCCTTCGGGGGACCCTGGGGCTGGGACAGCCGGCTGGAAGCCGTGGTGCCCCTCGTTTCCTCAGCCCAACTGGACGGAAAGGGATCCCCCCAGCAGGGCGACGAGTCCGCCCCACTCCACCCGCGCGGCTTCCACGTAGTGGCCGTGCTCCAGGCGCAGGAGGAGTCCGACCTTCTCCTCGGGATCCACGATCAGGTATTCGGGGACCCCCGCGGCTTCGTAGGCCCACTGCTTGCGGCTCCGGTCCTTGCTGGCGGTGCGCGGGCTCAGGATCTCCACCACCACGTCGGGGGCCCCCTCGATGCCCCTGACGCTGAGCTTGGCCGGATCGCAGACGATCAGCAGGTCGGGTTGGACCACGGTGCGCGACCCCAGGTAGACATCCGTGGGGGCGTGGAAGACCTTGCAGTCGCCCCCCGACTTCCTTCTGCCCTCCTCGAGAAGGCCAAAGAGCCGGGCTGTCAATTCCGTGCTGATTTCCTGATGGCTGAGGTTGGGGGCCGGCGTCATATCGTAGGCGACGCCATCGATGAGTTCCCACCGGCCATCCCATTGTTCCCAGTCGGCCAGGGTGTACTCGGGCTGTTTAAGCAATGGCAAATTCATTGGTTTTTTTGGGAGTTCAGGTAGTTCTCGGCTCATTCCTGCATCCGGAAGGTTGTGCGACAGCCAAGGATACTCCGGGACGCCCTCCTCCCTTCAAGGGGAAGGTGCGGCAGGCAGAAGCGAGGTTCCCTACCGGGACCCGCCCTGCCGCTCGGCCACCCAGGCCATCACCTGCATCGGGGTCATGCGGTTGAGGTCCAGGGCCTCCAATTCCGTCCGCAGTGGATCGGGCTCCAGCTCGAACAGCGGCAGCATGGGCTGGGCCGGTTGCGCAGGCCCCTTCTTCCGCCGGGGCTCCAGGGGCTTCTCGGGGGTCTCGGCGAGGATGCGCTGGGCGGCGGCGATGACCGTCCGGGGCAGGCCCGCCAGGCGCGCCACCTGGATGCCGTAGCTGCGGTCCGCGGGGCCCGGGGCGATGCGGTGCAGGAAGAGCAGGTGCTCCTCCCATTCCTGCACCTCCACGTGCAGGTTCTGGATGCGGGGATCCTCGGCCAGGGTGGTGAGCTCGAAGTAGTGGGTGGCGAACAGCGTGCGCGGCTCGCCGCCCTTGAGGTCGCGCAGGTGCAGGGCGATGGCCTCGGCCAGGGCCAGGCCGTCCCGGGTGCTCGTGCCCCGGCCGATCTCGTCCAGGATGACGAGGCTGGCGGGGGTCACCTGGTTGAGGATGCGGGCCGTCTCGGTCATCTCCACCATGAAGGTGGACTGGCCCTTGGAGAGGAAGTCCGAGGCGCCGATGCGGGTGAAGATGCGGTCCGTGAGCGAGAACCGCATCAGCTCGGCGGGCACGAAGCTGCCCACCTGGGCCAGCACCACCAGCAGGGCCGAGGTGCGCAGGAAGGTGGACTTGCCGCCCATGTTGGGGCCGGTCACCACGGCCATGGCTTGGCGGGCGGGCAGGGACAGGTCGTTGGGGATGCATTCGCGCCCGAGCCTCGCCTCGAGCATGGGGTGGCGGGCGCCGGCGAGGATCAGCTCCCGGTCCTCGCTCAGCTCGGGCCGGGTCCAGCCCGACAGGCGCGCCCGCTCCGCGAAGGCGCAGAGCACGTCCAGCTTGGCGATGGCCCGGCTGAGCCGGGTGAGGTCGGCGCGGTCCTCCAGGACCCGGGCCAGGAGGCGCTTGTACTGGGCCTCCTCCAGGCGCAGCAGGTCCGCCTCGGCGCTGAGCAGGCGCTGCTCGAAGGCCATGAGCTTCTCGGTGGTGAAACGCTCGGCGTTGGCCAGGGTCTGCTTGCGCACGAAGTGGGCGGGGGCCGCGGCCAGGTTGGCCTTCGTGATCTCGAAGTAGTAGCCGAAGACGCGGTTGTACTTGATCTTGAGGCTGTTGATGCCCGAGGCGGCGCGCTCGTCCTCTTCCAGCTCCAGCATCACCTGCTTGGCGTCCCGGGCCAGGCGGCGCACGGCGTCCAGCTCGGGGTCCACGCCGTCCAGGATGGTGTTGCCCTTCTCCAGCTCCAGGGGCGGGGCCTCGGCCAGGCTTCGCTTGAGTTCGGCCACCAGGTCCGCGCAGAGCGGCGTGTCCCCGGGCCACACGTCCAGGTCCTGGGCCTCCTGGAACCAGCCCCCCTCCAGGATCAGCTCGGGCAGGCGCTGGGCCCTGCCCAGGCCATCCCTCAGCTGGGCCAGTTCGGGCGGCGTGGCCAGGCCCAGGGCGACCCGGCCCAGCACCCGGTCCAGGTCGGGGATGGCCGACAGCAGTTTCTGCAGGGGCTCCCGGTGGCGGTCCTCGGTGAACCAGGCCACCTGCCTCCAGCGCCGCTCCAGGCCCTCCCGGTCGCGCAGGGGCTGGTCCAGCCAGGCCTTCAGCAGCCGCGAGCCCAGGCGGCAGCGGCACTGGTCCATGAGCTCCAGGAGGCTGCCGGAGCGGGAGCCGTCCAGGGTGTTGGCCATGACCTCCAGGTGCCGGGCGGAGGTGGCGTCCAGGAGGGGACCGGCGGCGCCCAGCTCCAGGTTCACCCCCTGGATGTGGGCGGGCCGCCCCTTCTGGGTGGTCTCCACCTGGTCCAGCAGGGCCCCCAGGGCGCCGATGGCCGCCGGGTAGGGGTCAAGGCCGACACCCTCCAGGTGGGTCCAGCCGAAGAAGGCCAGGATCTGGGTGCGGGCCCGGGCCGTCTCGAAGCGCCACCCCGGCAGGCGCACCCGGGCCGCCTCCAGGTCGAAGGGATCGGGGCTGCCCTCGGCCAGGATCAGCTCCTGGGGGCCCAGGCGCTCCAGGGTGGCGGCCAGGAAGGACGTGCCCTCGCCCGGAATGACCCGCAGCTGGCCCGAGGCGAGCTGGAGGAGGGCGATGCCCCAGCTCTCGCCGATGCGGTGGGCCGCCGCCAGCCAGCGGCCGTCGTCGTCCAGCCAGGTGCCCGGGGTGATGATGCGGGTGATGGCCCGGGGCAGCAGCCCCTTGACATCCTCGGGCTTGGCCGTGGGCTCGGCGATGGCCGCGGAGTAGCCCGCCGCCAGCAGCTTGGGCAGGTAGCTCTCCAGGGCGAAGTGGGGCACGCCGCACATGGGCGTCTCGAACTCCGTGCCCCGGCCCCTCAACGTCAGCGCGATCTCCATGACCGGCGCGGCCTTGACCGCGTCCTCCCCGTGCAATTCGAAGAAGTCGCCCATGCGGGTGAAGAGGATGGCGTCCCCGGCTTCCCGCTTGAGGGCTGCGACCTGGGTGAGCATGGGGGTGGACATCGGCGGGATCCGGAAGGCGGGGTCAGCGAGAGGGACCCTGGACTCCCTTCCCCCGGCACCGGAAGGGCAGCCACGATCCTTTCCAAGAATAGCACCAGGACCGGCCAGGACCGGGCGGGCCTGGAGGTCCAAGCAGGGCTATCACATCACCCTTGACTGAGGTCCCCCCATTTCCCCCCGGTACCTCCGCCGGCGCGGCCGGCGGAGGTTAAAGATGGGCCCAGGGGAGACGAGGGGGCCCTGTTGGCACGCCTTGGCTCCGATCCTTGGCGTGGCGCATGGAAGGGTTGGCCCTCATCGGGGGCCTGAGGCGTCGAGTCCAGTGGTCGGCGGCACCGGTCGGCGCCGACGTTGAATGGTAAGTGGCTTCATCCACCATGGGTGCATTCGGGCAAAGCTTGACCTCGACGATGACCGCTACCAAGTCAACCCATGGATGGGCTTGCCTGGAGGATGACTCTGGCGTTCATGCCCTTCCGGGGTTAATCAGTGGGGAACCCGAGGATGGCCTTGAGTCGGTAGGCCGGGTTCAGGGATGCCAGACTTCCTACGCGAGGGGATCAAGCTGAAGTCGGCGCCAACAGGTAACAACCACCCTTACTCGAAGCCTCAGGTCCCCCAGGAGGGATGGGCCCTCCATGCTTCTCCCCCTACCTCGGAGCCAAGGTGTGCGAACGTGGCCCCATCATCCCCACCCGGCCATCTTTAACCGACGCCGGCGGAGGAACGGGGGGCATGTCTGGGACCTCAGGGATTGGTGATGCGATGGCCCTGTAGAGGATACCTTCGCTCCTTGGGGAAATGGACGGTTCCCTGGTAGGATTTAGGCTCCAGCCGTACCGAAAGGGCGGCCTTCCTTTTTTTCCGGAGTGATCATGAAGATTCTGGTGGCCCTCAAGCAGGTCCCCGACACCGAGACGAAGATCAAGGTCGCCGCGGATGGCAAGTCCATGGACTGGAGCGACGTGAAGTGGATCGTCAGCCCGTACGACGAGTACGCCCTGGAGGAGGCCATCCGCCTCAAGGAGAGCGCGGGCGCCGAAGTCGTCGCCGTCTCCGTGGGCGGCGACAAGACCCGGGACGTCCTGCGCAACGCCCTGGCCCTGGGGGCCGACTCGGCCGTGCTGATCCGGGGCGGCGAGACCGGCGATCCCCTGGCCATCGCCCGGGTGCTGGCGGCCTTCGCAAAGGACCAGGGCTTCGACCTGATCTTCCTGGGCAACAAGGGGTTCGGTGGCGACAACGCCTCCGTGGGCCCCATGCTGGCCGAGCTGCTTGGGGTCGCCCAGGCCAACGTCGTCACCCGCCTCGAGATCCTGGACGGCCGCTTCAGGGCCGAGCGCGAGGGCGATGCGGACAGCGAGGTGCTGGAAGGCTCCCTGCCGGCCGTGATCACCGCCCAGCGTGGCCTCAACGAGCCCCGCTACGCCAACCTGAAGGGCATCATGGCCGCCAAGAAGAAGACCATCGAGGAGGTGGAAGCCGCACCCGTGGTCGCCACGGTGGCCACCGTCACCCTCGCGCTGCCCCCCGCGCGCCCCGAAGGCCGCAGGCTCGAGGGCGACCCCGCCACCCAGGCGGCCGCCCTCCTGGGCCTGCTGCGCGACGAAGCCAAGGTCCTGTAAACCATCCACCTCGAGGTCTGAAATGATTCTGGTTTTCTGTGAGACCAAGGACGGCTCGGTTCGCAAGCCCTCCCTGGAAGCCCTGTCCGAAGCCCGCCGTCTCGCCGGCGCCGCCGGTGTACCCCTGGGAGCCCTCTTCGTGGGCGCCGCCACCGCGGGCGCCGAGGAGGCCGCCCAGTTTGGCGCGGACGTGATCCTGAAGGTGGAGGCCCCGAGCCTGGCCGCCTATTCCAGCGACGGCTACGCCCAGGCCATCGCCGACGCCGTCCAGGCCAAGGGCGCCACGGTGCTGCTCGCCGCGGCCACCTCCCTGGGCCGGGACGTGCTGCCCCGGGCCGCCGCGCGCCTGGGTGCGGGCTACGCCGCCGACGTGACGGGCCTGGCCCTGGTGGACGGCAGGCTCCAGGTGTCGCGCCCGGTCTACGCCGGCAAGGCCTTCGCCACCACCCAGTTCGAGACCCCGGTGCAGGTGGCCACCACCCGGCCCAACATCTTCACCGTGACGGCCTCGGCCAAGGCCGTGAGCGTCGAGGCCCTGAAGGCTCCCGAGGGCGGCTTCCTGGCCGTGGTCAAGGAGATCCTCACCAAGGGCGGCGGCCACGTGGACATCGCCGAGGCCAACGTCATCGTGGCCGGCGGCCGCGGCCTGAAGGACGGCGCCAACTTCAAGCTCCTGGAGGAGCTGGCCGAGGCCCTGGGCGGCGTGGTCGGAGCCAGCCGCGCCGCGGTGGACGCAGGCTGGGGCCTCCCCCACAGCATGCAGGTCGGCCAGACCGGCAAGGTCGTGAGCCCCACCCTCTACATCGCCTGCGGCATCAGCGGCGCCATCCAGCACGTGGCCGGCATGAGCGGCTCGAAGATCATCGTCGCCATAAATAAGGACCCTGAGGCCCCCATCTTCAAATTGGCCTCGTACGGCATCGTCGGCGACCTGTTCGAAGTGGTCCCCGAATTGACCAAGGCCGCCAAGGCGCTTGGAATAGGAAAATAAAGTCTTTTCTCTGCGACCTCAGCGAACCTCTGCCTCCTCTGCGTATGAATTTTTTTCCCGGATGCTTCGGCGTGATTGTCAGCTGCGCGCCGACGCATCAGGGTAAAAAAAATCATACGCAGAGGAGGCAGAGGTTCGCAGAGGTCGCAGAGAAAAGATTTTATTGCGGTTCGAAGCCCTCGGCTTCAAGGAAGGCTCTCGCGTCCTCCACGTCACCGAACCGGGCGATGACCTCCACCCCTTCCCGCATATCCCCATCCGCCCGGTCCAGGCTGTTGAAGCCCTCCCGGATGATGCAGCCGCCGCCGGTCTCGTCCAGGCCCAGGTGCACCAGTTCCCAGGTGACGCCATGCTCGTCGCGCCAGACCTGGACGCTGATCACGCCGGCTTCTCGAAGAACAGCACCACCATGCCGAAGCCCACCCGGTCCCCGGCCTTGAGTTCCCTGGCATCCCCCGGGGCGAGGCGCTCGCCCTTGATGTAGGTGCCGTTGGCCACGCCCTGCTCCTCGACGAGGAAGTAGCGGTTGTGCTCGCAGAGGATGCGCGCGTGGCGCCGGGAGACGCTGAGCTGGGGGTCCTCCTCGGTGAGGTCGATGTCGGGGTGGATGCCGGTGTTGGGGTCGTAGCGGCCCACGAGCGCGCCGTGGGCGAGGATGTTGAACTTCCGCCCCGAGATGACCGACACGAGGCTGACGGCTGTCGACTGGGGGCGCACGCGGACGCCCTTGGAGTTGCTGTCGTTGTCCACGCGCCCCGACAGCTCGCGGTTCCGCTGGGCCAGGCGCTGCATCATCTTCACGGAGACTTCGGGGTTCTGCCGGATCATGCGCAGGAAGGTGCCCCGGGAGATGGCCACCACGTCCGTGTCCTCCAGGGCCACGGCCGTGTGGTGGCGGGGAATGGGCTCCAGCAGGCTGCCTTCGCCGAAGAAGTCGCCCTTGCCCAGTTCCTCCGACCAGTCCCCCTGGGCCTCGGGGCCCACGTACATGCGGATCTTGCCCGTGAGGATCACATACATCTGCTGGGCCATGTCGCCCTTGCTATAGACAATCTCCCCTTCCTTGAAGGAGAGCTTGCTCTGATCGATGAAGTTGGGTTCTGACATGGGGGACCGTGGCTGGACCTAACGATAACCTGCCTGGGGACCCGGAGGGAACTTCCAGGCGCTCTGATTTTTTCAATTATGCTGGTGGGATGCACCTCCTCCGCTGGATCCTCGCGCCGCTGGCCCCCCTCTACCGGGCGGGGGTAGCCTGGCGGAACCGGGCCTTTGACCGTCATCCCGAGCGGGTGGAGCGGGTGGGCGTCCCGGTGGTCTCCGTGGGCAACCTCAGCACCGGCGGCACCGGCAAGACCCCCGTCACCCTCCACCTGGCCGAGGCCCTGGCGGAAGCGGGTTACCACGCCGCCGTGGTGTCCCGGGGCTATGGCGGCCGGCGCTCCCTGGACCCCATGGCCGTCGACCCCCTCTCCAAGGCTGCCGAGACCGGGGACGAACCCCTGATGATGGCCCGGAGTCTCGGCCCCGGGCGGGTCGTGGTCGGCCGCCGCCGTCACCCTGCCGCGCTGAGGGCCCTGGCCCTGGAACCCCGGCCGGACCTTCTGCTCATGGACGACGGCTTCCAGCACCGGGGCCTGCACCGGGACCTGGACCTCCTCCTCCTCGATGGCGTGCGCCGCTGGGGCAACGGCCGCATGCTGCCCCTGGGCGACCTGCGGGAACCCCCGGCCTCGGCGGCCCGGGCCTCCTGCCTCGTGGTGACCCGGGGCAGCCGCGCCGACCGGGACGTGATCCTCGCCTGGTGGCGGACGCACGGCTCAGGCGGTCCGGTGTTCTGGGTGGACTTCTCGATCAGGGCCCTGCGCCGCTTCGGCACGGAGGAACGCCTGCCCATGCCCCTGGGCCGGCCGGGACCGCTGTTCGCCTTCTGCGCGCTGGGCCACCCGGAGGCCTTTTTCGCCGACCTCATGGTCGCAGGAGCCCCCTGGGTCGGCAGCCGCGCCTTCCGGGACCACCAGCCCCTGGGGCCCCAGCTCCCCGGCCTGGAGGCCGCCGCCTGTGAGGCCGGAGCGGAGGGGCTGGTGTGCACGGAGAAGGACGCCGTGAAGCTGGACCCCGCGGTCCATGCCATGGGCCTGCCCCTGTGGATCGCCGAGCAGCGCGTGACGGGGGCGGAACCGCTGGTAGCCTGGGTGCTTGACCGCCTGCAGGCGATCCGGAACTAGCACGCAAAGCTAGAGCGATTCCAGGATCTCCTTGCGCTTCTTCTGATATTCGTCCTCGGTGATGAGGTTCTGCTCCCGGAGGCGCTTGAGGGTCCTCAGGCGGGCTTCCTGGTTCTCGGGCACCGTGGCGGCGGGCTTGGCGGCCGGAGGTACGACCGGCGGCACGACCGTAGGCATGACCGGGACCGGCGCGGCCTCCGGGTTGGACAGGGGGGCCGCGATGACCTCGCGGACCGGAGCCGGCGCCACGGCCACCGGGAAGACCACCCAGTCGGCGCGCCGCGCCGTGAGCCCGCCGAGGACCGCGCTGGAAGCCGAAGCCCGGCTCCCGTAGACGAAGAAGGGCACCATGTCGTTGGCCCGGGCCCGGTTGACGAAATCCATGCGCGTATCGTGGACGAGCACGTTGACCATGCCCCCCTGGACGAACAGCCGCGCGGTGACGCCGTAGGCCGTGGCCAGGATCCCCGCCCCCCGCCGGTTCGTGCTCAGCAGGACGACCTCCTCGTCGGGCCGGGCCGAGGAGAAGGCCTCCTGGATCGGCTTGAGCAGCGTTTCCAGCTCCTTGGCCTCGAACAGCGTTTCCTCGCCGATGGTGATCCTGGCGAGGTTCCGGCGCAGTTCCCCGGCGTCCAGGAGCGCGGGATGCTGCACGGGGTCCGCCCCCTTCTCCACCGACACCAGCTTCACCCAGGTGTAGTTCGACAGCTCCCACGTGGTCCGGTGCGAACCGGCCGCCATGGCCGCGCAGGCGCAGAGCAGCGCGGCGGTGAAAACGGTTGCATGCCTCATGGGAACTCCTGGAAGCCGAATCGGATCAGGATACCAACTTCCCCACCGGTTGACCCCTTTTGTCCCCCGTGCTACGTTGACTCTTGCCCATTGCCGAGCTTCTCCGGGTTCCGCCAGGAGAATGCAGGACCCCGAAAGGTGCCGGGCATGCCTTTGACAGCAAGGCCACGCGGGCGTAATTCAGTGGCAGAATGTCAGCTTCCCAAGCTGAACGTCGTCGGTTCGATCCCGATCGCCCGCTCCAGTTGAAAACAGTAGGGTTGAACGAAAAAAAAGCCAGCCACGCTCCCCCTGCTCCAGCTTCCGCAGCTTCATGGCCAGCGAAAGGACCAGCCGGGCCTTGGCCTGTGCCACACAGCGTTCTCGCGCCCTCAAGCAGAGCCAGCGTTGGCGGGAGAACTTTGGGTGGAACGCGTGGAGAATAGGAGCCATGACCCATGATCTGGAACTCCTTCTCGACCGCCTTCAGCTCGGTGAGAACGCCGATTTCGAATTGAAGGCCGCCCAGGGCCGGGACGGCCAGGGCGCGGTCCCCCGCGAGCTTTGGGAGTCCTACTCCGCCATGGCCAACACGGACGGCGGCGTGATCGTCCTGGGGGTGGAGGACAAGACCCATCGCGTGCTGGGCATCAGGAACTCCCGCAAGGTCCTCAAAGCCCTCTGGGACGGCCTGAACGACCCCAATACCATCAGCCGGAACCTATGCCGGACAGCGGACGTGACGGCGATCCCCACCGAGGCCGGAGACCTGATCCGCATCCAGGTGCCCCGCGCCACACGCCAACAGCGGCCGGTCTACATCCGCAACCCTATCGGCGGCACCTACCGCCGGGGCCATGAGGGGGACTACAAGGTCGGGGAAGCGGACACCAAGCGGATGTTGGCCGAGGCCATGGAGGACTCCAGGGATTCCGGACTCCTTGAGGGCTTCACCTTGGAGGACCTGGATGCCGCGAGCCTCCAGGCTTACCGCAACCTCTTCCGCTCCACCAAGACCGGCCACCCATGGCTGTCCCTGGACGACAAAGGGCTCCTCAGCAAGTTGGGGGGATGGACGGTGGACCGCCCATCCGGCAACGAAGGCCCTACCCTGGCGGGTGTCCTGATGTTCGGCCAATTCCGCCCCATTCATGAAGCCCTTCCCCACTACCTGGTGGATTACCAGGAACTGCCAGGGAAGGGAGCCCCGGAACGCTGGCTGGACCGGGTCACCACCGATGGCATGTGGTCGGGCAACCTCTTCGACTTCTACCGGGTCGTGTACCCCAAGCTGATCCACGGCCTGAAGGTGCCTTTCCGGATGGAGGAGGGCCATCACCGGGTGGATGAGACGCCCGTGCATGAGGCTCTCCGCGAGGCCCTGGTCAACACGCTCATCCATGGCGACTATTCGGTGAGCGTCGGCATCCTGGTGCAGCGGCGACCGGACGGGTTCCTGTTCCGCAATCCCGGCAACCTGCGGGTCAGCCTGGACCAGGCCCTGGAGGGGGGCCTCAGCGATTGCCGGAACCGGAGCCTCCAGAAAATGTTCCAGATGATCGGGGAAGGCGAGCAGGCGGGTTCCGGCCTGCCCAAGATCGTATCCGCCTGGAAAGGGCAGCACTGGAAGGCTCCGGACCTGGAGGAACGGACCCAGCCCGAACATACAGTCCTGTTCCTGTCCCAAGCGAGCCTGATGTCGGAGGACACCCTCGCGGCCCTGGATGCGGAACTTGGCCCTTCCTTCCGGACCCTGCCGGAGGCGGCCCGACTGCTGCTCGCTGCGACCATGGAAGCTGGCGTAACCACGCACCTTCAACTCAAGGCCGTAACCGGACTGCATGCGGCAGACCTCACTCAACTCTTGAAGGATTTAAAACTTCAAGGTCTCCTTGTTCCGGAGGGCCGGGGCCGGGGCATGCAGTATCGCCTGGCGAACCCCCAACATTTGACCGAGAACCCCCAACATCTGCCCCTGGACCCCCAACATTTGAGCCCGAACCCCCCACCTTTGGGGGTGCTGCCAGCCGGGGCAGCGGAGGCTATGGGAGGTGGCCCTGGGTCCTGGGAACGCCTTGAACGCCTGGCCGAACCGGCAAGAAAGGCTGGCAAACTCCCCCGAACCCAGATGGAGAAACTCCTCCTTGAGCTATGCCGGGACCAGTTCCTCAGCCTCCAGGAGCTGGGACGCCTCCTCGACCGCAAACCCGCTACGCTCCAGAACCACTATCTCAGCCAGATGGTGCGAGAGTCCCTGCTGGAAATGCGCTTTGCTGACAAGCCCGCCCATCCCCAGCAGGCTTACCGGACCACGGAACAGCCCTGATTCCAAGTCCTTCCGGTAGGTCCAGCTTCCCAAGCTGAACGTCGTCGGTTCGATCCCGATCGCCCGCTCCAATTAATGGCATAGCCGATAAATCAAAATGCAACCAATCGGTTGCTCACCGGCTCTCCTGAGAGGTCTCCCCGTCGAAGGCCGTGGCGAGACTCTCCACGGCGGCGCACAGCTTCTCTACCAGAGGGTGATATTGGCTTCGACTCTACCAGAACACTCAGTTCATCAGTGTTGCGAAAGAGACGCCGGTACTGGTTCCGGAGAAGGTGCGGAAGGCGACTTTGGTGGCGTCCCAGGAGATGGCCGCGTTCTGGAACGTGGTGCCGGTGGCGGGCCAGGTCTTGGTGGCTCCGGTCCCCACGGTGTAGATCGTGTAGCCGGCACTCGTGACGTAACCGAGGCGGTTCCCCTGGGCCCAGGTGGGGTTCGAGCCCTCCCCCAGGACCGTTTCCGCACCCCCCACGGGGCTGAACGCCAATTGGCCGTTAGTCTTCACATAGGCGAGGTAGCTGCCGTCCTTGGACAGGACGCAGGTCGTCATGCCGGTCAACGGCGTCACGACCGGCGTCGCGCCGGAGGTCCAGTTGAGGAGGTAGATGCCCCACGAGGCCCCGGAAGCGGTCCAGCAGTACACCCCCTTGGAGCCATCCGAGGAGAGGGTCACCGGTTCAGGGTTCGCCGAATAGTTCGCAGCCTGGCCAAGGTTGGATGAATTGAACGCGTGGAGCACCGTGGGGGCGGGGACGCCCAGGACCTGGCCGGTGGAGGCGGCCATGAGTTGCATGGCTTCCGTCCCCGCCCACCAGCCCGTGAAGTAGGTGAGCGTGCCGTCCCCGAGGTAGGCGGGGGTATTGCCGCCATTCATGAAACCCTGGCTGGTCCAGTCCGTGACCTGGACGGGGGTGGCTCCCGCCTGGGCGGCCACGGTGAACACGTCCATGGAGGAACCCGCCGTGCCGGTCGTGACCGAGCCATTGAAGGCTATGGTCCTCCCGTCCGGTGACCAGTCGAGCTTATCGGAAAACACATCGTAACCGCTGGAGAGGAAGACGGTCGTGACCGAGACGGCCGGGGAGGAGCCGCCACTGCTGTTACTGCCGCTGCCACCTCCTCCGCAACCCAGGAGGATCAGGGGCACCCCGAACAGGGCAACGAAGTGGAGCTTCTTCATGGGAACCTCCTGGCTGGAATGATGTCCTTAATTTTCTCATCAGCCTCAAGCCCAAGGTTCAAAGCCGGTCGTCAGCCCGGAACACCCTCCCCCATGGACTTCTTCTTTTCGCTTTCCACCGCGCGGAACGCTGAGCCGGGGCCGCCTGGGGGCCGCGCGGCCTGGCCTGGGGCCGCCGGCGCGTGGAAGGCCGAACCCGGCCCACCGAGGACCGGCCGGGCTGCGGCGGGCGATGCCGCCGGCTCCGCCTGGGCCCCGCCGGCAGGGCCTTGGACGGGGGCCGCGATGACCGGGCGCCCCCCCCTTGACGCCGCGTCATCCAGGAAATAGAAGGTCTGAAACGGTCCCTTCACCGGGAGCCGCTGCCAGGCAGGCGGGTCCAGTGGACTGGAATGACTGCCACCGCGTCTGACCTCAAGGTAGCCGCCGGTCTCCTCCTCCGCCACCGTGAAGGTCACCTCCCCGCCGGCCCTCAGGGTCCCGAGATGGCCGGTCTCGTCAAGCTCCGGCTCCCAGAGGCGGTTCCCGGCGGCCGTCCAGGTCAGGCCCAGGGGGGCCCTCAGGAGCCAGGCCGAGGTGGACTGGTTCACCACCCGGATCCGGAGCCACTCGGCCTGGAGCATCCCAGTTGCGACCAGGCAGACGGCTATCGCTTTCCATGCAGGCATCGAGGTCTCCAAGGCGGGACCCTGCGGGCGTGGGTCCGGCCCACCAGGATCATCCCGATTTCAATGCCGAATTCATGACTGAGGTTCCCACGACGTCCCGGCGGCGCTTGGTCCTCAAGAGCCCGCTTCCCCCGGAACCTCCGATCAGGTCCAACCACCTAGCGGGTAGGCTGGGGAGTTCATTGGGGGGGGTGAAATGCACTCGAAGCGCGCATCCAGATTGCTTGCAGCCGTCCTGGGCCTGTTCCTGGCCGCCTCGCCAGGGGCCAAACGGGCCGCCACGGGACCTGGGAGGGCCCCTGCCGCCTCCTTGTCCGGCCTTCCTGCGGTGCTGAAAGCCAGCGTGGCCGGCTTCACGGGGCCCGGCGCCCTCCGCGAAATCAACCGCGAGTTCCATGACCTCGCCACTCGGACCAGCCGCAGCCTCCTCGTCAAGGCACCGGTCACCGATAGTCAGTTGCTGGCCCTGCTGGGGACCCATCCGGGCCTGCGCGACCTCACGCTGGGCGCCTGCGCCTTCCTCACCCCGGCGGGCATCCGGAAGGCCTTTGACCAGAACCCGTCGCTCCAGGCCATCGACGCCACGCTCTGCCCCGGTTTCACCCTTGACGTGGCGCGTGCCCTCGGGGCCACCCACCCCGGCCTCACGCGCCTGTCCGCGCGCGGGGACGTGGTTTCCGAGGAGGTCCTGGCACGGTTCGGGGATCGCCTGACGCACCTGGAGGTGCGCGGGCCCTTCAGGGGCGAGCGTCTGCCCGACTCCCTGAGAGTCCTGGCGGTGACGGACAGTCCCACGTTCACGGGCGAGCAGCTGCCGCCCGGCCTGGAGCAGCTGCGGGTGTCGGAGTGCCAGGGCTTCACCGGCAGGCTGGCGCAACCGGCCCTGAGGGCCCTGACCATCACCCGCTGCCCCCGGGTGACCTCGGACCTGCTGGCGGCCATCGGGCGCACCCATCCCGGCCTGGCAGCCCTGACCACGGATGTGCCCATCCGCGTGGAAGCCCTGGCGGTCTTCGCGGATCGGATGAGCTCGCTGGCGCTCTGGAACGGCCTGGCTCTCGAAAAGGCCGCCTTCCAGGAGTTCACGAACCTGGGCCACCTGGTGATCCATAATTGCGATGTCTTCACCGGCGCCAACCTGCCGGCCTCGCTGCACACGCTGGAGGTCGATGGCTGCAGGTGGTTCCGGTCGGAACACCTGGCCTCCTCCAGAGTCCACCAGCTGAGGGTCAACCTCTGTCCCCATTTCACGGGCCTGGGCCTTGGCGCCCACCTCACGGACGTGAGCATCCGGTCCTGCCCGGGCTGCACTCCCGGGCATCTGGGCATATTGCTCGGCCACCTGCCGGGACTCCAGACCTTGGCCTACCGTGACTGGGGCCAGGGGGAGGTGGACCCCGCCCTGTTCGCGTCCCACCCGAGGCTGCAAACGGTGACGATCCGGAGGGAGAGGAAGGGGCCAGAGACTGCCTGGCGGCGCCCTGCGGCCCCGCTGGACGGACGGGATCCGCCTTAAGCGCCTATCATCGGCTCAAGGAGAGTACGACATGGATATGAACCCCCTTGGCGCCACAGGTTTGAAGGTCACCCGACTCGGGTTCGGCGCGATGCACCTCAACGCCCCGGCGCTAATGAGAATTCCCCCAGGGCTGCTCGTGAAAAACCGCCTACCAACGTATAGCCGACCCAGTAGGCCGATCCGCCCTGCCGGATGAACAGATTCCACAACGCCCTTCACCCTTCCG
>Ga0316217_10001525_pt1 | contig 29874 bp, 28 predicted proteins | sample 1anoAmetaG_FD_203633 | JGI IMG/M metagenome (GOLD analysis project Ga0316217, IMG submission 203633) | Freshwater microbial communities from Trout Bog Lake, Wisconsin, USA - 1anoA | ecosystem: Environmental > Aquatic > Freshwater > Lake > Hypolimnion/Profundal zone | place: USA: Wisconsin... | reverse complement strand
TCAAAAAATAGGACACTCTCAAAAATTTGAGCTAGGCCGGTGCCTTGCGGGCCTCTAGCGGACGAGGTGGATACCCTGGCGCGGCGGCTGGCGGCGCTGCTGCATCTCTTGGGAGATTTCTTCGAGCTGGGACGGAGTGAACTGCTGGAGAGCGGGAAAGATCACGGTTTCTTCCATGTGGAGATGCGCCGCGAAGATCTGATCGAGGGCGGAAGTGACTTGCCGCAGGCGTTGAGCGAGGCTGGGCAGGAGCTCGGGTTGGCCGTGGATGGTGCCGCACAGGGAGAGCAACTCGGCGACCAGTTCATCGATGGCGCGGTGCTGCTCGACCATGGCCTGGGCGGCTTCGCGCAGCGGCGAGCCGAGCGGCGAGGCATCGCATAGACGCGGGAACAGGGTTTGGTTCTCATCGGCCTCGTGCAGGGGCAGCGCCTCGCTGAAGTAGCGGGTGAGGGATGCGGCGGCCTCGACAATATCTTTGGGCAAGGCGTCCACGGCCTCGGCCAGAGTGTGGCTCAGTTGCACGAAGTGGCGGATGCGGGCGTGGCAGCCCTGCAACATTTCCAGGGCAGTGGAATGTGCGGGTGCGTCCTGGGGCGGGTGGCCGGAGATGTTGGTAAACATCATCACACTACTTTGTAGCCAAGTGCCGGGGTTGTCGAGGACCGATGTCACAATCGGCAAGTGATTGGTTCGTAAGCGAGTTGGTTTAGGATTAGGGCTGAATTAAGAGCCCGGCGATTTCCCCTACCGGAATTGGAGAATACAATGGTACAATACCTGCGCTTCTGATTTGGAAGGACGCGAGACGGTAGAGGCGCCCTGTGAGCGGTAAAGAAAGCGCTGCTCCGGTACACGTATCTGCAGACGAAATCCCTCCGATTCACTCAGCCTGATTTCAATTCACGAAGGAAACAAGTAACACCATGGAACAAGGAATCGTTAAGTGGTTCAATGACGCGAAGGGCTTTGGTTTCATCAGCCGCCAGAATGGCGAAGACGTTTTCGTTCATTTCTCGGCTATTCAGTCGAATGGCTTCCGCAGTCTCAAGGAAGGCCAGGCGGTGCAGTTCAACGTCGTCAAAGGACCCAAGGGCTGGCAGGCTGAGAACGTGACGGCCGTCTAGTATCGCGTCCCATTGGTTTCAGATGGAAAGGGCAGCCAAACGGCTGCCCTTTTCGTGTCTGCACGTGACCCTTGTACATGTCTTTAGACGTGTCCTTGGTGCCGTTGCGCCGCCCTGGCGATCTCCGTAGGATGAAATCTCTCTTTGCGTACGGCCGCGATAGGCGGGTGGTTGAGCGACCCTGCCGGCCCGGCAGGTTGGAGATCGAAAGTGAAATTGAAGAAGAGTCTGCTGAAGCAGTGTGCGGAGGTGAATCGCGAGCTGTGGCTCATCTTCTCGCTCTTTGCCATTGTCGGGCTATGTAATTTTCTCATCGCCAACCGTGGCATGCTGCTCGGCTTTTATACCTTTCCCACGCTGTTTTCCGCCTACTACTACGGACGCCGCCACGCGATGCTGACGGCGCTGGCCAGCGTGCTGCTGGTGGTGCTGGTGACGTATTTCAACCCCGGCATGTTTGGGCACGGAGTGGAAACCATCAGCACGCAGAAGTGGTTTGACATCTGCATCTGGGGCGGATCGCTGATTCTGACCGCATCGGCCATGGGTGCGCTCTATGATCGCAACGCGGCGCGGATGCGCGAGTTGCGCGACACCTATCATGGCGTGCTGATGATTCTGCGGCATTTTATTTCCAAGGACGCCTACACCCAGAACCACTCGTACCGGGTTTCGATTTACGCTGCCCGCATGGCGGCCGAGATGGGCTTTGACGAGGAACGGATTGAGGACGTGCGCGCCGCCGCGCTGCTGCACGACATCGGCAAACTGGACATCAGCCGCGACCTGCTCTATAAGGCGGCGCAGCTGAACGCCAACGAAGTTCTGGAGATGCGTGAGCATGTGACCCGCGGGGTAAACCTGCTGGAGCCGGTGGGCGGCTCGCTGAAGCGGGTGCTGCCGATCATTCTGGCCCACCACGACCGGTACGATGGCTCCGGCTATACCGAGCGCGCCGGCTCCGAGATTCCGCTGGAGGCCCGCATTCTGTCGGTGGCCGACGCCTACGACGCGATTACCAGCGACCGTCCGTACCGGAAAGGAAGCACGCCGTATGAGGCGCGCGAAATTCTGGAAGGCAAAGCGGGCCACGAGTTCGACCCCGATGTGATCTCCGCCTTTTTACGCGCCTTCCGCAAGCAGCAGATGGACATTCCCGACCTGGTGGTGTGACGCCGCGGTGCCGGCGGCCTCACTTGGATTGCGAGGCCGCAAACGTATCAAGCAGCACCGCCGCGTTGTTCACCTGATCGACTCCGAAGATCAGCATCTGCCGGTTGGTCGCAGGGTCGCTGCCGTAATAGGAATAATTGATGTTGATCTTGTTTTCGCCCAGGCAAAGGGCGGCGCGTCCCAGCGAACCGGGGCGATGATCGAGGATGGCGACGGCGACGTCGTCCTGCTCGAAGTTGGCGCGCAGGCTGCGCAGTACCTCCAGGGCGCCGGCCGGATCGTCCACCACGAAGCGGGCCAGACTTTCGCCCTCCTCCACGTAGGACTGAAAGGCCAGGATGTTGACGCCACGTTCGCCCAGGGCGAGGCAGAATGAGCCCAGGGCGCCCGGCTTGTCTAGAATAGTTACAGTAAACTCCTTCGCCTTTGCCATCGAGCACGATCTCCTTCTCCGCGGCATTGGTGGCCGCAAGCCACCGCACCCGATCTTATCAGTTCAGGTGGCCCATCCGGAAAACTCAACCTGGGCGAGCGCCGCCACCCTCGGAAACAGGGGCGTTGCGCGTTGCTTCCGCACGGGGTATGGCACGGCATACCGCCGGAGTGCCGTCGTCGCTGCGCTTGCGGAGAGGCAAGGTGCGGTAAACTGGTGTAGCAACGCACACTTCTCCGCGCGGAGGGTTGTGTGAGCGGTTGAAACAGGCGGTCTTGAAAACCGGTCCAGCCTACCTGCTGTCGTTCGGAATCAACAACTTAACATCCGCATAGATCATGGTATTCGGGTGCTGTAAGGCCGCTCGGCGCGGAAATGTGCAACCGAGTGTGCAACCAGTGCAACCGATTATTCTTCCGCGCTTGCAGATCATTCACCGGGGTTAGTGAAGGCGAACTCCGCGGATTGCTCTGCGAGAACCATATCGGCACGCAGGTTTCGGTAACGCAGTCGCTCTGGTGTACAGCCACCTACATCAGCCTTTCAATGGCCTGCCACGCCTTACCCTCGCCGCGCAGCCTGAGGCATCGCTCGTCTTCATACCACAGTACGGTGATCTGAAGATCCAGGAGAAAGTTCATATAGGACTGCGATGGTTTTGTGATTGTCAGAAACGCCATGTCAGTTCCGGTGCGTCCAGGAAGGAAGCGTCGATAGTCGAGCAACTGACCAACGGCAATTCTCACGTCTCCTTTCTCATGATCTGGCTTTGCTTCGATGAGCAGATCACGATCCCCGTCGTACCCCAACGCCATAGCGTCGTATCTGCAATCCTGATGGTTGCCAGCCTCCAACTTCGTCTTCGGCAGAACCGATCGCAGGGCGTTGGTCATCCTGTCATGTCGGGCACGGTACATTACGGTCCTGCTCTTCAGAACTGCGGTTCGCTCGGCCTCATCGTAGGTGGGCAAAGAAGTCGACCCAGGACCTACGACCGCCTCGCTCGGCACAATCGTTTCACCAATAGTGATTTCCTTCAGGTCCTCGGCCAGAACGTCCAGCATCAAAGCGTCCGAGATCCCGAACTGACCGATAATGCCGATCAGACCCTTTACCTGATCATCCAAAGTGCTGTAAGCGAGATGCAGCTTCCTCAGCAGTTTGGTCACACCCTCTCGCCCATTCACTACTGGAAAACGCATTTTCGGGTCGAGACATGCGATTAATGGGCTGAGGAGATTGCCAGGGTCAGCTAGCGCTTTATCGTTCGGAGAAGGTATTCGCGGTAGCGAGCGGATTGTCAACGCCACGGCAATACGTTCCTGATCGTTGACCCCAAGACCTCGAACTGCCGCGATGATCTCGCTCAGCAATTCTCGATTTTGTTCGCACCAAGGAAGTGCTGAGTTCCGCCAAACTGTTCGGAAGTTCACGAAACCCGACCCGTGGTTCGCTGCACGCCGCACCGAAGGTGGCAACCTGAGCTGATCAAGGCTGCCTTGGAGATCTGACGTTGTCTGAATTGTCCCGCGAAATAAATCGGCCAGAGCAGGCACCTTCAGGACTTTCCAGTGCTCGCTACCGTTTGTGATCCATGTCAAGCGGAGCAGATTCCAGATGTCGCGTCCGCTCCAAGGCTCTTTTCGATTGCGCACGACGGCTTGGATCAATGAGGCAGTGTTGCATTCCGTGTTGTACCAGTGCCGCTGTGACGCGTCCGGTGAGACAACTCTACGTGCCGCAATGGCCATCTCAATCTTCCCTCTCGGCAGCGACATCGTAAGTCCAGGCATCACAGATCAGCCACGTGCTTCCGAGCGTCAGTAGTCTTGACGGATCAGTATGGCGCAAGTAGCAATGATCTAGAAGTGCAAAGAAGCCGGCGACTCATTGCTGAATTTCTTCATAACAGGTATACATGTCCGACTTTGTCCGCTTGCCGCATGCGCAGCCAAACAGTGGGCCACACCGAACTCCTGACCTCTACCGTGTCAATGACGGGCTAACCAGTATTTTCAATAACTTACACGACACGGGTCGCAATCGTATGTCGTTGAAAAGACAGATAGAACACAATAAGACATTTCTTATTGTGCATGAACTATGTACGAGAATAGCCCTTTCGTTGACTACGTTACAGCTTCGCTGTATGAGGAAAGGTTCACTCTCGAAATCACCGCGCGGGTATACGCTGCGGCAGCAACGGCAGCATACGCTTGCCAAAGGTCATTCTTCTTTTCATCACAATAATCGCAAATGCCACGAATCACAAAGTAGTGTTGGCCACTCTGCCATGCCGCATCTGCGATCCCGGAGCCTTCCATCTCGATCGCTTGGACGTTGTGGTCATTACGCAATTGATCTCGAAGATGGGGGTTTTTCAGCAGAACGTTGGACGCACCAACTCGTCCGTAGTGGATCTTGGGTTGTCCCGGACGGCGATTAGGATCGCTCGGATGACAAATAGGGATTGCGATATCATCCGTCCAACTGTACAGTTTGTCGCTCTCTTCGGGGGGACGGCCAGCGCCTGTCATTTGAGCACCGCGCTTAATGAATTCCTCCCATGGATATTTCTTCATGTACTCGTCTGCTTCCAGCAGTTTGACGGCTCCAGTCATGAGGGCTGACGGCCTGTCCGATGAACTTCGAAGCTTGATGTTGCCGATCCCGACTTTGAGATTGTCATACTGAACGATTCCCTCTCTGTTGGATACCACTACGTCACCGAGGCGTACATGTGTTTCCGGTGAGGCAGGGTTGGGGACACCGCCGGCGATGCCAACCATCAAAACGTCTCTGATCGTTGGGAAACTTCTCAGAAGGTGAGTTGCAGAAGCCGCGGCGCTGTTATTCCCCATCTCCTTCAACATCGTGACAACGACCGTATGAAATCCCGCTCCGTCCTCTGTTGCTATCGTCCCGAGGTAGTACTCGTTTGGATCGCCCGCGACGGGATTAGCCCTCTGCTCATCGAGCATCAAACGCATCGCAGCGAACTCCTTTGGCAATGCGGTCACTATACCTATTGTTGCAGCTTGGGCCCTTAATAGCTGCGCTAATCGACCTTGCAGGGACGCGTCTTCAGGAATGACTGCCAATTTCAATAGCGGCCAAACGGACGAAAGGATATTAACCGCGGCAGCAGAAGTAGTTGCTCGACCGCGGCTACCTGCTGTTCTCTTATCTGCGGCGATCTGAAAAGCAGCCTCGTGGAGTTGATCTGCCAACTCCACGTTACGTGGACGAACCTCATCCGCGATCCGCAGGCAGAGGAGAGTCATGGCACGATTGGTATCGCCTCGATCCAACGGTAATTGTTTCGCAATCGCCGGAAATCCACCAAGCTCTTGAAGAACAGAAGAACCTACCAGTTTGCCTCGCTCCTCGGCGGCAACGAAGTCCAGGGCGAATATCTGATCAACAGGCGTCAGATCAAGCTCTTTCGCTAATCGACCTACTGTTGACTCCGGAACAGAAGGACATACGCATATCTCGTGACCACATTGGACGCAAAGTCCGGGGTATCTCCGCAAAAACTCCGCTTCAAAATCAAACTCGGGTTTGCCGGCCAACTGTTGGTTAAGTCGGTGTTCGGTTGCGATAGCCATCAGGTATGAAAAAACGTCAGCTATCTCGCCTGCAAAGTACTTCGGATAGCGGTCAAATACTCGAACAGCCTCGGCTAGTTCGCCAAGCTCCTCGAGCAGCCCCACCGTACTTCGCCCGCTACCCAATGCACTGACGTCGCGAGGGTAGATATCCTCAAACATCTGTCGCCACTCATTCAACGAATTCGGTTTCCTGTTACTGTTCTCTGCGAACTTAACGGTGACTGCATCATGGTCCACCGTACGTTTAGAGCCTTGAGTCGTCTTGCACGCACTGTCGACATGTGGACACTTTCGACAGTACGGACAGGCATACGGGAACTTCCGGAAAATTAACCTTTCAAGGCTTGTCACACGGAACTTTGCCAGCAACGGGAACAACCAGCCTAATGCTTTGCACAGCGCGTCTTCTATTTCGCAGTCTTCGCGCTTCTTCTTTCGATCGTGGAGGGCTAGCATCCCGCAGACTTCCACAAAATGTGCGAAGGTTCTGGCAGGAGATCTCTGCGCGTTCTGCTCTGAATAGATCAAAGACACCATCAAGTACAAGTCGTCTAATGAGTACCGCTGTCGGGCTTTCTCAGGTGTATACATGGTTCAGGTCTCTTCCCGTGGTCACTGTTGAAAACATCTCATTTAAACAGCCAGGCCAAAGTATTCAATCAAATTATAGAGGTGCACCTGCCGCGAGAATTACCGCTGACAAGAAGTCGCTCACCATAGCAGATCTCGCAGCTTAGACTAGTTTAAACAATTCCGGCTCGGAATCAGCGGGGTACTTCTCTGTGAGCGGCTGCGTCCGGTCCTGTCCGGGCGCCCTGAGGCGACCCGGCTAACATCGGTGAGCGTCTGCCTTCGTTGGAGTGAGGTCCCTGCGTCATTCGACCGGGTGCAAGGACAGTCTCGGCAGTCGCCCAGGGTTTCGCCGGAAATAGATCCCAGTCGGGCAGTACTCGGAATCCTGTCTCGACTTGTGCTCAGCATGTGGGGATGGGCCGTGTTGGACGTTCCTTCCGTGCAATCTCACCGCGCCGTGGCAGTGCTTGCATCTGTACCGGGCAGCGTTTTCCCGGATCGCGTCCGCAACAGGAACAGCCGTCCACTCTTCGCGCTTCCGTCCGTCGCGCAGGAAGAGCTTTTTGACTTCGCATTCGTACATCTTCTCCAACTCATGCTCAGCCACCGGACTCCTCCTGGGTAGTCGCTTCGTACCTGCCGATCGACGCATATCGCGCAACGCCTATCAACTGGAAGAGCCCGCCGATCGTAGTGAAATTACAGCCACCCTCAGCAGCGGCAGTTCGCAGTTCGCGGTTGAACCATGCTCTCGAAATGCCGTTGGAGCGCCGTAGCTCGTCGTGCGCCTGCTCCAATTCCGATCTTGTCACTCCCTTTTCGTAGGGTCTAGAAGGATCGGTGTGATTGGGAATGAAGTAGATTAGGGCATCCTCACCGCGACGCTTGCCGACGCCCTTCACTCGGAAAGGCTTGGTGGCGAGTGGCTTTGGAATGGTCGTACCAGGCGGCACGGCTTTGATGATGCGATCGAATACCATCATGGGGCAATTCCTCAAAGCTGAGCGGTCGGCGCGATTGTACAATCTTTCATTTACGAATGGAACACTTCGCGCGGTTTGCCCGGCGCTGCATACAGGTTTACGAGTGAGTTGCGCCCGTCTCGGTCGTATCGCGGAGAGGGCTTACAATTGCGGGGATGGACTCAACACGGGCGAAAATGCGGGTGGAGGAAGACGGGCTGGCGTGTCCCGAGGTTGGGGCGTGGTCCGAGGACAAGTATCGGCTGATTTCACTCTACGATGAGTTGTTCACCTCGGGAATGAAAAACAAATGGGACAAGAGGGTTTACATCGATCTTTACGCCGGTGCGGGATACAGTCGGGTGCAGGGAACGCCCAAGGTGCTCAAAGGCTCGCCAATACTCGCCCTAACCGTACAGTATCCGTTTGATAAGTACGTTTTCTGCGAAGAGGATCCCGCACTCTTGGCTGCACTGAAGGCGCGGACGGAACGAATTGCTCCGCAGGCTGAAGTTGCATACGTCTTGGGGAACTGTGATGCCAGAATCGAAAATATCTGCCGTTCTATCCCCCAATACTCCGCCGGCAGTAGGGTGCTCTCGTTGTGCTTTGTGGATCCGTTCGACTTCGGTATCAAGTTCGAAACTCTGCGAAGGTTATCTTCCTACTACATTGATTTTCTGGTTCTGCTTGCGATCGGAATGGATGCGAACCGGAATTACGAGCACTATGTCGATGGGGAATCTACCAAGATAGACGAGGCGCTTGGAGGAACCGAATGGCGGGAACGGTGGAAAAGATCGGGCACTCCGCGGCGAGAGTTTAGATCTTTCTTGGCCCGAGAGTTTGCCCTAAGCATGGAGTCGCTGGGATATCTGCCTCAGGAACTGCATCGAATGAAACAGGTAAGGTCGGACGTCAAAAACCTCCCGCTTTATCACCTGGCGTTGTTCTCTCGTCACGAACTTGCATACAAATACTGGGACAGCGTGTTGAAGTACGGAACAGATCAACCGAGCCTTGGATTTGAGGATTAGCAATGTCCCTTCTGACGAAGATTGAATGGACCGATGCCACCTGGAATCCAGTTCGAGGCTGCTCGAAAATCAGCCCAGGGTGTAAGCACTGCTACGCCGAAAGGTTCGCTGAACGCTTTCGTGGAGTCCATGGGCATCCATTCGAGCAGGGCTTCGATCTCCGGTTGGTCCCCGAAAAGCTATCTGAGCCATTTCTCTGGAACCATCCTAAGTTGATCTTCGTCAACTCCATGAGCGACTTGTTTCATGGCTCTGTTCCGCAGAGCTACATTTCCAGAGTGGCTTCTGTGATGCGTCTTGCCCGATGGCACACATACCAGGTACTCACAAAGCGTTCAGGAAGAATGCGAGAACTCCTCTCCGGGCCGCTGTGCGATGCGGCAGCAGAAGGACACATTTGGTGGGGGGTTTCCGTGGAGGATCTGAAGCATGGTCTCCCCAGAATTGCTGATCTGCAATCGGCTCCCGCCACGGTTCGATTCCTTTCGATTGAGCCTCTCTTAGAAGATCTGGGAGCCCTGTGCCTGGAAGGGATTTCCTGGGTGATCGTCGGCGGCGAGAGCGGGCCTGGAGCACGGCCAATGCAGGAGGACTGGGTGCTGTCGATCAGAGAACAATGCCAGTCCGCGCACGTGCCATTCTTTTTCAAGCAATGGGGTGGAGTTCGGAAGAAGAGCAAGGGCCGCCTTCTACAAGGCAAAACGTATGATGAATACCCCGAAAGGGAGCATAACCCGGTCCCTCAGAAGGAACTGCGACTGGTTTACGCCTCCGAATACGCGGATGCGATGCGGTTCGATGTTTCCTCAAAATCGTTGACCGCGAAGGTACTCTAAACACGTATAACCAGCTCTGATGTTGCTTATGGGCCGTCAGGGCGGCAGAGCGAATAAGATAGAGACCATGATTGACGCTCTCGAACTCCAAGTGCCATGGGATATTTCCCCGCGCCAGACTTTCTGGTTCAACCGCAGAAGGTCCATTCCTCGAAAATCTGCCTACACAACGCTCCTTTACGACCAGGTCGTCCAGAAATTCGGAATCGATGGAAAACCTCTAGCGAAGCCGACAATCTTGCAAAATGCCTTGTTATATACCGGGTATGAAAAGCAGCGCAGCTTCTCCCGTCCAAAGGGACACAAACTAGAATTCAAGCGCACCCGCTACCTCACAGCCGAAAAGATAGTCCGTAAGGTTCGGGAGTACTTTGATATCAGTGCTGAACAGGCATTGGATTTGCGAGTCGTGCGCGTCGATTTTGCGGTGGATATTCCCGCTTCTCTCGACTGGTTCCGCAGGCACGCGGAGGTGAAGTTTAAGCAATCGTCGGAGCAGTTTCCGGGATGGAAAGCAGGAGCAAAGCGCGGTACGCGGACATTATATTTCGGCTCGAAAACAGACCTCTATCGGATCTACGACAAGACTGCGCAACGGATTGATACTGGCGAACCGTTTCTCTACCCTGGGGGGTACTCACCCGGAGGCATGAAAGACGCACCTCCACCCACCATCACGCGAATCGAACGTCAATGCACTACTCTGTGCGTTCCCAAAGAGGTCGGAACCCTCCGTGCGTTGTTGTCTGCCGCTGTGACGTTTGATCCGTTTGCCCGCCTCGTCCTTCACGGCGGTGACGGAAAGCCCACCATGGAGGGATGGGATGCTCAGAAATGGCTATGCTGTCTCGGTCTCAAGGCAGCTGTTGATGAAACAGACATACCTACGGTCCGGAAGCGATTGAACAGTCTGAGCGGAAAAAAGGCAAGCCGATACTTTGAGCGGTACGGAGACCTTCTGAATGATCAACCGGGGGTATCGAAGGCACATCTGCTGAAATACTATCTTCAAACCACCCAAGGACAGCTCTATCCGACTGCTCCTGGGCCGGCCTCCCGAGTGTGGGAGTTGTGACGCGCTCTATGTAACACCATGAAAGTCACGCCATTTTGGCGAAGTTGGCATACCCAGTGGGTGTACCGTGACATGAATCGAGGGGGGAGCTCAAGCTCCCCCTTTGCGATGTCCGGGAAGTGGTAAATGGGGTGCTCCTGTGAGTTCGGAGCCGTCTGCCAGCAACGGGCTGGCGAACGGAGTTGCAGCCACAACGATCTCAAGTCCGAGTTCGGCCCTTTACTTAATCATCCGGGCTAACAATACTGGATCTATCGTTCTCTTGAACATTGCTTCGAGATCGGCACCCATCACATGCTCGAAAGCATTCAATTCTTCGGCAAGCGCCACGATTGACGGCCACACTTGTGCATGATTGACGATAGTGGCGGCTTTCTGTTCCCAAAGATTGATGTAAGCGCTGATTGTTTCCTCACCACAAGCAAAAGCGTCATACATCGCAAGACGATTCGCCAGACGAAAAGCGCCCTCGTAATCGCCCTTACCGGATGTTTCGCGTAGGGTTTGCCAATCCACATTGAGCATCTTTGCTTCGGCCATAATTCCAGCAAAGAGCCCCGTCGCCCACCCATGTGCGCGATGGCGTGTACGTAAGCCCCAATTACGACGATTTAGGAAGGAGGTAGACCTGCGGTTGTAGTCGGTCGTTGGTGATGACTCATCCCCTGTTTCTATAGAGACGAAGTTGACCTTAAAGCCGTGCATCATATCCACGACAGCATGCCCCGCTTCGTGGTACGCGGTGGCTTTAAGTTCTCCATCCCTCCAATCCAAGAAATCCTTGAAGCCCTCCATATCGAATGTATTGCCCATGCCTTGATCTCTCCTCAATCAGATGGTGGTTGGCCGCTTCTAGCGACTATGGCCTGCTCCATCGCCTGATCTAACCTACGAAACGTCCTCCTCAAACCGCATCGTCTCGCAAGTACAATGTACCTCCCATACTCACCATCAGATTCCAGATTGGAGATGATGATCGTCTCCGCGCGCCGATGTCAGCGTATGCGGTCTGGCCGGGCCGGGCCAGACCCGATTAGCGCATCTCAGCCAGCATTCCTCCGCTAGGCGTCGAGTACATCGTACTTGCGGGATATGGCGACCTCACGGCCTCGAGTCTATGTTGGCTATGGCCGGAGTAGACGTTGTCGACAGGCTGCGACGGAGAAGTAATGGTTACAGTCAATTCGATCCGCGGCCCGAATCGTCTCTTGAGTACAACGTACCTTGCGCATCTGTGCTCTGGTCGCCTTGGTCGGTTAGGGTTAACCCACCATAGGAACCAAGACTTCGGTCTAGCCAGGTAGGATTTCGCGGTCTGCTCGGTACGCGGATTCATTTTGTGTAGGCGCACTTCAATTACTTGGAGTGGTGGAGAACCTCGCGTCTGCGCGTGATCTATAGAAGGACGAAGGTCCATCAATGGAGGCTGTAATGGTTGTGACGCAAAGGCCGCACTCAGCGGCTCGGGAACTTGGAACATATCTGGAAACGATGCCGTGGCAACTGTTTGCCACGCTGACCTTTCCCTACGAGATCAGCCGGACTGGAGCAGACGCATCCCTCCATAGATTCGTCGACACGCTGGAGCGTAAGACGAGGGGGAACATAGCCTTCGCCGGGGCGATGGAAACTCGTCACTTCTCAGGGTGTGGGATGTCCGGCGGACGGCCGCATTTTCATCTCTTGATGTCAGCGGATCACACTCTTGATGCTGGGTTTGTGAAGAAGGCCTGGACGGCACATGCCGGCCGGGGCCAGAACAAGTCTGCTATTGGTGGACCGGCGCAAGACAGCGCCGACGTACGGTTGTATGAACCGGGGAAGGGCGGTGCGGAGTATTGCGTGAAAGTGATTGATGATACTGGAGACTGGATCCAATGGAACCTTGAAATCATGAGCCCAGGCGATTGTAAGCCGGGTCGCTCTGCGCGTAGACAGCGTCGCAGCCGCAGCCGCTGTTCAGGACAGTGATGTCCCCGGCGGCGGGTTACACATGCGAACCTTCTGAATGGGATAGACCTGGAATGGGCGGATTCAGATCAGGATCCAGATCAGGCACGAATCGGAGTGGAAAAGTCCATCCTGATCTGCCTATCAGGGATGGAAGCTCACCGGAGCCTTACACTTCAGGGAAGCGAGGCCCTAAAAGTGACACACAGCGCGTTTGCTGTCAGGAGCTAGTCGGTCAGTTGATGAACTGACTTGGACCGTAGGGCAAGTGAACTTAGATCATTTACTCCGCTTGTCGGACTTCGGGGATTTATGCGGCGTTTCACCGAGTGCTCGCAGCACGATCTCGAGTTGGTGGGCGACGGCGCCAACAAATTGATTATTGTCATCCAAGACTTTTGCCTCGGATAGCTCCCAGCAGTAGAAGCACGACAGGCCGGGCCGCGGAGTCGCCATCTTACGGCGGGTCTTTGTGAAGTACAGATCAAACTCCGACTTTTCATCGGCCCTGGCGAACCGTTGTGAAACCAGTTCCTTCCAAAATCTGCCCCACTCTGTACGTGGGACAGCCCCCGTTCCATTAATCCGTTCAGTCCAATAATCGACGTATTCTTCAACCGGCGCGTCAGCCTTGGTCCATACGTAGCCTCGGGCCATGAAGGCGAAGTGGAAGTTCGGCTCGACCTTCCAGTTGTCAGCGCGAAGCAATAGCACTTTTGAGATCGCTTTGGGACGAGTGTAAAAGGCTTTTGCCTGTGTAAGCGAGTCACCAGGATATATTTTGAGCTGGATGAGCTGTGACAGTTTATCGAACTCCAGGAAAGCGCGGTCGACAGTCGATCGTCCTGGCAATTCCAACCAACCCTTGGTGGGACCTCCGGCGATCTCATCTAGCACCGCGTTCAAGCGTCGGCTAACGCGGAATTCGTTGTCCTTGCAATGTCCGAGAGTTGTGTAGGGACCCAGCCGTGAAAAATGCCTTTCCACAAAGTCCAGGAAATCTACGATGATCGTCCGTTCTGCGCCGGTCACGACCGCGCTCTCAACGAGATCGTACCAGGCAGCCAAAAGCTCGCGCCAGGAGACTGTTTGCACGCTCCCATCGAAACGCACCTGCGCTCCGTGGACGTTGAGGTACTGAGCTTGCCGCGCAGGGGCGCGACCTTCTAGCTTAGCTTCGATTACGATCAGCAACTCATCGCCATAGCGCACAATACCGTCCAGAACCTGTGAGCGCTGTGTGATCTGAACCGATCCCCCCACCGTCTCCGGGTCGGCGGACTGAAGCACGCTGATTCCCTCGAGCGGTTCGACGACCTCAGGCGCTTGCTCGAACATTTGCCAACGCTGAGTATCGAAGTTCCATGGACGCGGCAATTCATAAAGTTTGCGGTCAGGAGCAGCAAGAGACAGCCACACTTGATGAGCTGCGGGACTGATACGCAGCACGACGAGAAAAGCTCGCGTGAGTTGGTTCTCATGATGAGCAGGGATGTCTTTGTTGGGATCGAAGAAGTTCAGAGTGTCATGGCTTGGCATACGCCCCCAGTCTAGTCCAGGTATATCCTCACGTCCAAACGTGCCCCCGGCCGCTCTGAAACTAGGAGTCGTATTCGAGCGCGCTCGACGATCTCGACGCCGGGCAAGCTCTTGCTCGTCAGAGCGGCCGAGGTGCGGCCGGAGAAGCCGCTCTGCGATCATCTGTGCCTAGCCTCCGACTCTGCTCCTGCTAACCGCCGCACAGAAATCCTATTCCCATCGTCTCGGGTGCCTCAACAGGTGCCTACACCGCCAACATACCACCGGCGTGCGCTTTGCACTGCCGCTTTTTAAGGAGACCGTATGAAATTTACCCGTGTTCGCCGTCATATTCGCCCGCGGCTAAACCGCCGTCAGATTAACCAAGAGACCGCGCGTGTCAGCTCTGCGGTACGGCTCTTTCAAATCGAGTGGCTTGCCGAATCCGCCAGACCTGAACCAAGCCCGCGGCACATGCATACTCTCGACGACTCGATCCAGACATTGAAGGACGAACTCGATAGCTTGGTCCGGCAATGAATGGCTCCCCGCGCCGCCTCTTAATGAAGGTTTTACCGAGAAGCGGGGGTATCGGCTGAATCCGTTGCTTCCAGCTCAGCCGCCACCGCAAATGGCGGCCACACCCGGCCTTCGCATGTAACACCAGGAAAGTCACGCCATTTTGGCGAACTTGGCATAGCGCAACAGGCGGATGTTCCGGCGTCTCGATTGACAGGGGAAGCTCAGGCTTCTCCTGTCTGGCACCACCATGAAGAACGGCAGAACTCACCTTATCTCTTGCTTTTGCATGAGCTTAGAAGTAAAACAGAGTTATCCAACCAGAACTGACCGCGGCGCGCTATGATCGCATTAACAAGACTGGATTACTAAAGAATGGCCCTAAAGAAGTCCCAGCTCTACTCATCTCTCTGGAGCAGTTGCGATGAACTGCGCGGCGGCATGGACGCCAGCCAGTACAAGGATTACGTCCTCGTCCTCCTGTTCATTAAATACATCTCCGACAAATATGCTGGCGTCCCCTATGCGCCGATCACGGTCCCGGCGGGCGCCAGTTTCAAGGATATGGTTGCCCTCAAGGGCAAGCCGGACATCGGCGACCAGATCAACAAGAAGATCCTTGAGCCGCTGGCCAAAGCCAACAAGCTCTCCGACCTGCCCGACTTCAACGACGCCACCAAGCTCGGAGACGGCAAAGAGAAGGTGGATCGGCTGACCAACCTCATCGCCATCTTCGAGAACCCGGCGCTCGACTTCTCCAAGAATCGGGCCGAAGGCGACGACATTCTGGGTGACGCTTACGAATACTTGATGCGCCACTTTGCCACGGAGAGTGGCAAATCCAAGGGCCAGTTCTACACCCCGGCTGAGGTCAGCCGGGTCATCGCTCAGGTCATCGGAATCCGCGGAAAGCACACCACCAGTTCGACGACGGTTTACGATCCGACCTGCGGTTCGGGATCGCTGCTATTGAAGGTGGGCGACGAGGCGACGGCCAAGGTCACGCTCAACGGGCAGGATAAGGACGCAGCCACCAGCGCCCTGGCCCGGATGAACATGATCCTGCACAACAACCCGACGGCGCTGATCATGCAGGGGAACACGCTGACTACCCCCAAGTTCCTCGACGGCGGCACGCTAAAGACCTTCGACTACGTGGTTGCCAATCCGCCATTCTCGGACAAGCGTTGGAGCACGGGCCTCGATCCCCTCAAGGATCCCTACGAGCGATTCAAGTCCTTCGGTGTTCCGCCGGCCAAGCAGGGAGACTACGCTTACCTGCTGCACATCGTGCGCTCGTTGAAGCACACCGGAACCGGGGCCTGCGTTCTTCCCCACGGCGTCCTCTTCCGGGGCAATGCCGAGGCTGCGATCCGCCGCTCGCTCGTCCGCAAGGGCTACCTCAAAGGCATCATCGGACTACCCGCCAACCTCTTCTATGGGACGGGCATACCTGCCTGCATTGTCGTGGTCGAGAAGAAGGATGCCCAGGCGAGGAAGGGCATCTTCATGATCGACGCGAGCGCCGGCTTCATGAAGGACGGCCCGAAGAATCGCCTCCGCGCGCAGGACATCCACAGAATCGTCGATGTCTTTACCAATGCCATCGAAGTCCCGAAGTACTCGCGCATGGTCCCCTTCGACGAGATTGAGCGCAATGAGTTCAACCTCAATCTGCCGCGTTACATCGACAGCCAGCAGCCCGAAGACCTCCAGGACATCGAGGGCCATCTTCGGGGCGGCATTCCGGTGCGCGATGTGGACGCCTTGGAGCGGTACTGGGAGATATGCCCGGAGCTGCGGAAGGCGCTCTTCAAGAAGAACCGCGCTGGCTACGTCGATCTCCGGGTCGAGAAGGCGGCGATCAAGCCAACGATCTACGAGCACCCCGAATTCAAGGCGTTCACCTCGAAGATGCACGATCACTTTGCCACTTGGCGCCGCAAGTCCGCCAGGAAGCTGTGCGAGTTGAAGAAGGGCATTCACCCCAAGGAGGTCATCGGCGACCTTTCTGAGGGCCTGCTGGCGCATTACACCGACCAGCCATTATTTGACCGTTACGATGTCTATCAACGCCTCATGGACTACTGGGCGGAGACGATGGCTGATGACTGCTACCTGATTGCCGCTGACGGGTGGAGGGCCGATACCTATCGCGTGATCGAGACCAAGAAGGGCACGGACGGAAAGCCCGGCAAGTCGGTGGACAGGGGTTGGGCTTGTGACCTAGTGCCGAAGCCGCTGATCGTCGCCCGTTACTTTGCGGCCGACCAAGAAGCGATTGAGGAGGTATCCTCCGAACTGGAGTCCATCACGGCAAAGATTTCAGAGCTGGAAGAGGAGAACGTTGGCGAAGAAGGGGTGTTCTCCGAGCTGGAGAAGGTAAACAAAGTACAAGTTACTTCTCGTTTCAAAGAGATTAGGCACGACAAGGAATCGAAAGATGAACTTGCGATTCTTGCCGAGTGGCTTGACCTCACGCGTCAGGAAGCCGAACTCAAATCCAGCTTGAAGGATGCGGAGTCCACGCTCGATGCCACAGTCTATGCCAAGTACCCAAAGCTTATCGAGCCGGAAGTGCAGGCACTCGTAGTGGAGGACAAGTGGTTGGCGTCACTGGATACGTCGATTCACGACGAACTGAGTCGCGTTAGCCAGGCCCTGACGAAGCGCGTTAAAGAATTGGCCGAGCGATACGAGATGCCGATGTCGAACATGGTGAGCCACGTGGCAGGGCTCGATTCCAAGGTCAACGGCCACTTGGAGAAGATGGGGTTCGCATGGGACTGAAGCCCGGCTACCAGCAGACGGAGGTGGGGGCGATTCCGTCCGAATGGAAGGTGGAGAAGTTCTGCGACATCACGAGGCTAATCACCTGTGGGGTGGCCGCGACTCCAGTATATGTAAATGAGCAAAATGGAAAAGCCTTTCTCTCGGCTCAGAATGTTCGGGATGGGAAGGTCGTGTACGACAAACACAGATTTATCAGCAGGAAACTGTTTTCAGAAATAACAAGGCACCATAAGCCACAAAGAGGAGACATTCTCTACACTCGCGTTGGGGCTGGAATAGGTGAAGCGGCGGTAATAGAAGACGACTATGAGTTCGGAATTTATGTAAGCCTAACGTTGATCAAGGTTGATCCGAAGACAATTCACAGTCGCTTTATATCGCATCTCCTGAACAGCGAAAGATACAGATCGTTAGCCAAGAACGGACAGTTTGCGGGCGGCGGGGTTCAAAACCTCAATGTGGAGGTCGTACGCGGATTTCTTATACCTGTTCCGTTGCTGGCCGAACAGATTGCCATTGCCGAAGTTTTGAGCGACACAGATCTATATATTCAATCACTCGAACAACTCATCAACAAGAGATGCGAAGTCAAGCAAGGCCTAATGCAGGAACTACTCACCGGAAGGAAGCGCCTATCCGCATTTAGCAGCCGGTGGAAAGTAAGGCAGGTCGGACCGCTGATATCGCCGCTGAAGAAGACGAATAGGCCTGCCTCTGCGGGACAGATTGATGGCGCTTATCCATTTTTTACTAACTCAACTAAGCCAGTCGACAAGTTTATCGAAGAATTCGATTTTGACACGGAAGCGATCATTGCCAATACAGGCGGCGAAGCATTCTTTGATTATTTCAAGGGTGCTTTTGCAGTTATGTCCGACTGCTTCGTCTTCGAATCGACAGATTCGACCAAGTTTCTCTACTTCATGCTCAAGTCGATAGAGCGTTTCATCAATGAGAACGCATTCACTGGGTCTGGAATCAAGCACCTAGACAAGAGATTCCTTCTGGGTACCGAATTGAGCATACCTTCGGAAGTTGAAGAACAGCGTGCAATCTCTACTATCCTGAGCGACATGGATGCAAATATCAATGCTATGAAGGCCAACTTGGCTAAAGCTCGCCAGATAAAGCTCGGAATGATGCAAGAACTTCTCACGGGGAGGATTCGACTCGCATGCAAGCCGGAAAAAGCTACTACCGCGTAATGCTGGGTGAACAGAGCAAGTTTGCGGCGGAGTGTTTCGCCGGGAACTTCATCGGCACCGACTTTGACATTATGCAGGACCTGTCGAACGACCTACCAGACAACTGGCGGCAGTTCAACGAGAAGTTCGTTCCCATCTACCTCAGGACCCATCCCGCAAAGAACAGGATCGGAGCAGGCCTGGCCTGCGGCGCACTTTACACGGTCTCCAAGGGAATCAAGAAGGGCGACATCGTGCTTTGCCCGGACGGCACCGGGCAGTACCGTGTCGGGGAAGTCAGCGGTGACTACAGCTACGCGCCGGACCAGGTGCTCTTCCACCGTCGCCCCGTGGTGTGGCTGAACGTAAACATCCCTCGCGCCGTTATGAGCGACGCATTGAGACGGTCAGCCAGCTCGATTGGCACGGTGAGCAACATTACGTCGTACGCGGAGGAGTTAGGGAAACTCATCGGCGGAGTGCAGCTACCGACAATCGTCTCCACGGACGAGACCGTCGAAGATCCCTCGGCTTTCGCTCTGGAAGCGCATCTCGAAGACTTTCTGGTGGCTAACTGGGCGCAGACCGAGCTGGGCAAGGACTTCGACATCTACGAGGATGACGGCGTAAAGGCGCAGCAGTACCAGGTGGATACCGGCCGCATTGATATCCTTGCCGTCAGCAAAGATAAGAAAAAGTTGCTGGTGGTGGAGCTAAAGAAGGGAAAGGCCGCCGACACAGCCGTGGGCCAGACGCTTCGTTATATGGGCTACGTGAAAGAGGAACTTGCCGACGAAGGCCAGAGTGTTCACGGCGCCATCATTGCACTTGAGGATGACCAGCGCATCCGCCGGGCGCTGGCGATGGTGCCAAGCATTGAGTTCTACCGCTACCAGATCAGTTTCAAGTTGGTGAAGAACACAGCGGCGGCTTCTGCATAGTGAGCGCTGCGAGGGATTCTGATGGACCGGGCGATGACCGAATCCGAGATCGTGCGTGAGGTGGCCGAGCAGGCCCGCGATCGAGTGGTGCGTGCCGCGATCAGGGAGTTAAAGTGCCTACCCGCCGAACTCTCGGGCGACGACTCCGGACTGGACAATGTCTGGGAGGAAATCTGCGTGCAGATGCAGGGCCAACAGTCTGTGGAGTGGGCTGCGTATGAAATCACAGCCGAGCAGATCGTCAGCAATCGACTGCCGAAGCTGGCGCGTCACGAGAGGGCGGCGATGTGGCTCCAAACCTCTAATGGTGAGAGCTGGAGCCTCGACGATTACGATGCCCGCGATCGTGACGCGGTAGCCGATGAGGCCGATGTGATCGACCACGTGATGGAAGCATTGCTGGGGACGGCCTGCGATTTCACGGGTCGCAGGGTTCGCGAGTATGTAGAGAAGACATGCCAGACTGAGTAGTATTCCGAGACTTCGAGGGAACTATGAACGCTTTCGCCGTGCCCGAGCGCATCACACAAGACCGAGTGGTCCGGCTGTTTCGCGATGAACTCGGCTACCGCTATCTGGGCGATTGGACCGACCGGGACGGCAACAGCAACATTGAGGAACCGCTCCTCACTGCCTGGCTGACGAAGCAGGGCCACACGACAGCACAGATTAGCGCGGCGCTTTACCGGCTCAAGACCGAGGCCAACAACCACAGCCGTGACCTCTACCACAACAATAAGGCCGTATACAGCCTCTTGCGCTATGGCGCCCCAGTCAAGATCGAGGCCGGGAAGGTCACCGAGACCGTTCATCTCATCGACTGGGATCATCCCAAGACGAACGACTTCGCTATCGCTGAAGAGGTGACGCTGCACGGCAATCTTGACCGGCGACCTGATCTAGTTCTCTATGTGAACGGTATTGCCATCGGCGTGCTCGAGCTGAAGAACAGCCGTGTCAGTATCGGAGACGGAATCCGGCAGAACCTCTCCAATCAGCAGCCCGAGTTCAATGAGTGGTTCTTTAGCACTGTCCAGCTCGTGATGGCGGGCAACGATTCGGAGGGGTTGCGGTACGGAACCATCCTCACAGAAGAGAAGTACTTCCTCAAATGGAAGGAAGATGAACAGGACAACAGCGGCTACAAGCTCGACAAGTACCTGGCGAAGATCTGCCGCAAGGGGCGGCTGATCGAACTGATGCACGACTTCGTTCTCTTCGACGGCGGCATCAAGAAGCTGCCTCGGGTGCATCAGTACTTCGGGATCAAAGCTGCCCAGGAGCATGTGCGGCAGCGTAAGGGGGGCATAATCTGGCACACACAAGGGAGCGGTAAGAGCATCGTCATGGTGCTGCTCGCCAAGTGGATTTTGGAGAACTTGCCGGAGGCGCGCGTGGCTATCATTACGGATCGCGACGAACTGGACAAGCAAATCGAAGGAGTGTTCGAAGGCGCCGGTGAGCCGATCGTGCGGACGACCAGCGGCCGCGATCTCATGGACCGGCTTGGCCAGGCTACGCCGCGGCTACTCTGCTCCCTGGTTCACAAGTTCGGACGACGAGGCGTGGATGACTTCGAGGCCTTCATCAAAGAGCTGCAAGAACAGCCAAGCCACGCCGTGGGCGAGGTCTTCGTTTTTGTCGATGAGTGCCACCGTACACAGAGCGGGAAGCTGAACCGCGCCATGAAGGCTCTGCTGCCAAACGCAGTCTTTATCGGCTTCACCGGCACTCCACTGCTCAAGACGGACAAGCAGACGACCTTCGAGGTATTCGGCGACTACATCCACCCAACGTACAAGTTCAGCGAAGCCGTAGAAGACAAAGTCGTGCTGGACCTTGTTTATGAGGCGCGCGACATCGACCAGCATCTCGGCTCAGAGGACAAGATTGACGCCTGGTTTGAAGCGAAGACCAAGGGGCTGAACCACTGGCAAAAGGATGAGCTGAAGAAGAAGTGGGGCACAATGCAGTCTGTGCTCAGCTCGCGCTCCCGTATGGAGCGCGTGGTGGCTGACATCATCTTCGACTTCAACGTGAAGCCGCGCCTGTCCAGCGAGCGTGGCAACGCCATCCTAGTCGCTTCCAGCATCTACGAGGCGTGCAAGTACTACGCTCTGTTCCAGAAGACGCCCTTCAAGGAGAGGTGCGCTGTCGTGACCTCCCACAACCCGCAGGCAAAGGACATCACGCTGGAAGAGGTCGGGGCAAATACGGAGACTGACAAGCAATTCATTTACAACACCTACGTCGATCTGCTGAAAGGCATTGAAGCACAAGGCGGATTGTCCAAGACCGAGGTTTACGAGGACGGAGCCAAGCGCCTGTTCATCAAAGAACCCACGAACATGAAGCTCCTGATCGTGGTGGACAAGCTCTTAACTGGTTTTGATGCCCCTCCATGCTCGTATTTGTATATCGACAAGAGGATGCAGGATCATGGTCTCTTCCAGGCGATCTGCCGAGTGAACCGCTTGGACGGCGAAGACAAGGACTTCGGCTACATCGTCGATTACAAGGACCTGTTTACCAAGGTCGAGAATGCCATCGCGGTCTACTCGTCCGAGTTGGACCGCAGCACAGAGGGAGCCGATCCGGATGTGCTCGTCCAGGACCGGCTCAAGATTGGCCGAGAACGCCTCGAGAACGCCATCGAGGCGTTGGTGCTGCTATGCGAGCCGGTGGAGCCACCGAAGGGTGAGCTGGAGCATCAACGCTACTTTTGCGGGAACTCCGAGATCCCAACAGACCTGGGGGAGCGGGAACCGCAGCGCACCACCCTCTACAAGGGTGTTGCGACGCTGGTACGTGCCTACGCCAGCATCGCAGATGAGCTGGATCGTGCTGGGTATAGCGCGGACGACCTCTCGCGAATCAAGATGACCGTGAACGACTTCGTCGCGCTCAGAGAGGTGATCCGAAAGACCATCGGAGAGACGCTCGACTTGAAGCCCTTCGAGGCGGACATGCGGCACCTGATTGACACGTATATCGACGCCGACGAACCGAGAAAGATCTCACCGTTCGATGGAATGGGGCTGCTCGATATCATCGTGAAAACTGGTATTGCCGATGCCATCACGGACCAACTCGGTGGATTGAAGGGCAACAAGGATGCGATTGCCGAGGCGATTGAGAACAATGTCAGGCGTCGGATCATCAAAGAGCAGCTCACCGACCCTGCATTCTTTGAGTCGATGTCCAAGCTGCTCGACGAGGTCATCGTCGAGCGCAAGGCGAAGGCGATTGAGTATGAAGAATACCTCCGCAAGATCGCCGAGATAGCCAAGAGAGTACGCGCAGGCAAGGCGGACGATACGCCAGTTCGACTCGACACCGCCGGCAAGCGCGCTCTCTACAACAATCTCAATGGCAGCGAGGACCTCGCACTTCAAGTCGATGAGGCCGTCAAGGCGGCTCGACCGGATGGCTGGCGCGGCGTTCAGGCGCGCGAGCAGGTCATAAAGGGCGCCCTCTTCGAGGTTCTGCACGATGCTCAAGAAGTCGAGCGCATCTTCCTCATCATCCAGGCGCAAGGCGAGTATTGATGACAGAGCGCATTAGACTCGGAGACCTCTCCGTTGAGGTCCTACTCAAAGACATAAAGAACATCCATCTAAGCGTGCTGCCCCCGAATGGAAAGGTGAGAATTTCCGCGCCGGCTCGGATGAAGATCGACACCATTCGTGTCTTCGCGATCTCCAAGCTCCCTTGGATTCGCGCGCAGCAGAAGAAGATCATCGAGCAGGACCGTGAAACGCCCCGCGAATATATCGACCGCGAAAGTCATTATGTGTGGGGCCGGCGGTACTTGTTAAAAGTTAGGACAGACGCAGGCTCTCCGGGTGTTCAGCTCGAGCATCGTCACCTAGTTCTCCGCGTTTCCAGCAGAGCCAACGACGATTCGAGGCAAACTCTCCTTGCACGCTGGTATCGCGACCAGATCAGGGCGGCGCTGCCTGAACTGTTGGCAAGGTGGGAGGAAAGAGTAGGAGTGCAAGTAAACCGTGTTCTCATTCAGAAGATGAAGACAAAGTGGGGCAGTTGCAACCCCAGCACCCGCTCAATCCGCTTAAATACGGAACTGGCCAAGAAGCCTATCGAATGCCTCGAATACATCGTCGTTCACGAAATGGTTCATCTTCTGGAGCGCCACCACAACGATAGATTCCGGGAACTGATGGATCGGCTCCTACCCGATTGGCGGACGGTTCGCGATGAGCTGAATCGTGCTCCCCTGAGCCACGAATGCTGGGACTGCTGAACACGAACCATTCAAGTCTGATTGCGGGTAAGTTGACAAATTATGTCAACATCATAAAGGAAAAAACTTCCCCAAGTTACTATACTAAATATCCCTGGATGCAGAAGAAATATCACCTCTGCCCATCCGGAGCCCCATGCCACCTCCTCGCCGTCCCCAACCGTCTGAATACGACATCAGTACCCTGCTTTTTACGTCTTGCACCATAAACGATCCCCGCGCCGCGCCTGCGGCCACCCTACTTCTTTACGGTGGTCTCAGCATCGGGGAAGCGAACCGGCTCCGCTGGTCCGACGTGGACCATAGGAACGGAACAATAACGATCTGTGGGTACCACACAACTCCTTCCCGCAATCTTCGCCTGACCCCCTGGATCGCCCGGCAACTGCGTGCGATTGTCATCCGCAACCAACCCCTCGTGTTCGCCACGCCCTCCGCAACAGCACCCACTCTTATCGACCTCTTCAGGTTGGTCCTCCAAAAAGCGAAGCTGGGTCGCTTTACGTGGCAAGACTTTGCGACCTGGTCTAAACGTCAATCTCCCGGTGTTCGTACATCCCTCGCCACCTCCGAATAGTAGATCCGCGTGACCCTGGAACTCGATTCAGAGCGGTCCTCTAACGCTTCAATCTCCCCCTTACCACAGGATCCCAACAATGGAAACGTACAAAATCTCGCCCAGTAATCTTGCCTCGATGGCCGCACCTAATTTCTGTCCAAGATGCTTTTGGCGTCTTCTCCACCATCGGTTCAAAAGACCATTCAATATGCCGATGCCTGGGATCATGTTTTTTCTAGACAAGCACCAGAAGCAGCTCGCGCAGGTGTCCATGAACGAACAATCAAAACTCCCGAAATTCTTCGGCCGCTTCCAGAGCGCAACCGGTATCCTGCCGATCGAATGGGTTGAGTTCCTCGACAGCGATACCGGGATTCTTGTGCGAGGAAAGCCCGATCTCGTGCTGACGATGAAAAATAACAAAACCGTCGTCATCGATAACAAAACTGCGATTCACCACGGCGACGAGGATGTCTTCTTTCCGCGTTACCAGGTACAGACCAACGCCTATGGAGCAGCTTTAATGTACGGAGATCCCCCTCGCGACATTGACGCCCTTGCTCTCCTCCATTACGAATTCTCACCCCTTACTGATGAGGACGTTCTCGACGAGGTGGGTGACGAAGAAGTATGGGTTAAGTTTTGCCCAAAACTGGTAGAGGTCGAGTTTGACCCCAAGAAATACGTCTTCCCCTATCTGGCAAAGCTGCGCAAGTTCGTCGGTATGAGCAAGATTCCAGATGGACGCGAAGGCTGCAAGGACTGCGAGCTTTTAGATCAGTTGATGTCTTTCATCGCGAAGGACCGTATTCCCGACGGACCGGTGCACTTTTTCGATGAGCGGCAGCGTGATAGGTACCTCGCTGCTCTGAGATATCGTCAGCTAGTGGGCGCAGATACTTTCGTTGTTGACAAGAACAATAAACTGCTACCGCTCATCCCTCAGGAACCTCTCGGCGTCTTCGCCCTCTGGGATTATTCGGACTCCGAATAATCATCCATCTTTAAGTCCCCACTTCAGTCCCGCCGTACACCATCCTCTATGACGACCTCCGCAAAACCCGAACTCGTGACCGAAGCCGAAGTCGCAAACCGACTTCGGCTCAGTGTCGGCCAAGTCCACCATCTAGTCGCCACCGGGCAACTAGTGGAGATCATCATCTGCGGTGAGCGCCGGTACGATAGCGCCGACGTAATCGCACTTATCCTCACATACAAGTCTGTAGCCAATCGGAGAAGCTAATGCAAAAGAACAAACACTCATACGCTCACGGAGATCGTCAATGTTTTCACTGCGAAGACGATCTGCCCGCCTTTAACGGATTCCAGCACCTCACCTATGCGTGTCCTGCGGACGAATGTCAAGCGGCACACCGCACGAAATTCACACATCCTCGGCGCATGAAACAAATTGCCGCGGAGGTGATTCGCTGCCAGGCGCCAGACTGTCAGAACTGGGTGCCAGCCGGAACGTATATGGAACGCAAAAACCGGTTCTTCTGCTCCACTACGTGCTCTCATAGATTCTACGAAGCCCAAAATGTCGTCGGCACCTGCCTCTATTGCACCGGCGAGATCCGGGACGTTAAGTCGAGCAAGAATCGCAAGTTCTGCTCACGGAAGCATCAGCGCCGTTACTACGCCGAGATCGTCTTCGCCGAAAAAGCCGGGCCTTTTGCGGACGTACTGAATGAGTACCTTGAAGGTGTTGCCCGGAATAACTATAAGCCCTCAACGTGGGATTGCGCCCGGACGAATCTCTTGCACTTCGGCAGCTTCCTTCAGCAGGTGGGAATTACAGATCTTCGCGCCGTGAAGCCGAAGACGATCACGGCGTTCATCCGGCATGAACACGCTCGCGGTGTGACGGCTGAAAACAACATCGGCCACGTCTCAACATTCTTCCACTGGCTTGAAGCTGAAGAGCGTGTGGATCGCAGTCCCGTGATTCCGAGCATCCACAAGGCCACAAAGTCCCTCTGTATTCCGCGGCCCCTTACTGATGCCGAGCTTGATTGCTACTGGGAACTGCTCGATAAAGACGATTGCCTCCAGTTGAAGGTCGCCCTTGCGCTTGGCGAGGAATCCGGACTCCGCATTGGCGAGGTTGCTAATTTGCGCCTGGGAGATGTAGACCTCAACAAACTAATCGTTCACGTTCGCACCCCCAACAAAAACGACACGCCTCGTGACGTGCCGTGCAGTTCGAAGACGGTACTGTACGTTCGTGAATGGCTGCTCAAGCGTGATCCGTCATGCCCAACCGATCACCTGATTCACAGCATGGTCATCGGGCCCTACACCAGCTCGACCCTGAATCGCGTCTTCCAAAGCCGGCTGAAAATCCGGAACGGTGGCCCGGTTCCGTTCTCATTTCACAGGTGCCGGCATACATGGGCCAGCCGGCTGATCAATGCTGGAATTGAGCCGGCAGTCCTGATGGAGCTTGGTGGATGGCAGAGTTGGGAAGCGATGAAACACTACGTGAAAGTGCTTCAGACGACCATCGACCGTTCCTACCGCGAGGCGGTCGACAACATCCGCAAACAGAAGGAAGAAGGAGTTGAGCAGGTGTTTTCACTTGCCGACTTTGCGAACATCAGCACCCAGAGTGCGGATACACCGCTATCAGAGCGGGGTTGACGAACCTTGCGGGTAATTCAAGTTACCCGCAAGGTTCGGCGAGCTCTCTTTCTATTCCCGAACTCACCAAGAACAACTAAGTTGCTCGGTACGGAGCTGTTGTTCCAACAGCTCCGCTCACCGATGCCAGAGGCCCATACCATGAACATAGATAATTTCATCAGCGCGCTGGCAGTCAGGACCAGGAGCGAAGAAACGATACGCGCATACCGCCAGGACCTGGAACGCTTTCAAGTCTTTCTGCAATCTCGCAACCTGCGAGTGACGCAGGTCAAAAGCAAAACAATCACTGAGTACGTAGCGTACCTCGAACAGAATGCCGGCCGGACCCGCACCGGGACTCTTGCAGCGGCCTCGATTACGCGGCGTTTGGCTGTGCTGTCACGCTACTTTGAATTCCTTCGAGCCGAATCAAACGGCAAGATCCGTAACCCATTCCGAGATTTCAAAGGTCCGAAGGTCGACAACAACCTCCCCCGGGCAGTCGATGAGGGACACCTTCAGACCCTGATTGACGGCATTACCGACCCGCGAGATAAGGCGATTCTTCTTCTGTTTCTATATAGCGGCCTGAGGCTCAGTGAACTGTATCAGCTTAATGTTGACACCATTCGCGTTCATAGGCGCCAGCTTCCGACAGGACAGACAATCACGATCGGCGAGGGGGAGGTTCTCGGCAAGGGAAGCAAAAGACGGAGGTTCGTGATTGCCATCGAGGCGCTCACGGCGCTCGCAGCCTACCTTCAGGTCCGTCCGGCTGTTGCCGACCAGGCCCTCTTCCTTTCTGAGCGCGGCGCTCGCCTGAGCTGTCGCGCTATTCAGCAAAGGTTGCAGGAGTGGTGCAAGAGACTCAACTTGGCTCACATCCACATTCATCAGATGAGACATTGCTACGCCACGCGAATGGTAAACGCCGGAATGTCATTGGCAGTTTTGCGCGAACTGATGGGACACAGCTCATCGTGTACTCAAAGGTATTTTCGCATTCGTCCGGAACGAATGAGTCGTGAATATCACGCTGCAATGGAATTCGTCCGTGCCCAGCAATAGCGTGAACGTCAACCAGCGTCATTTAGACGATCCCATCACGATGACGCCGGGCCAACTCAATCAGTTGTTGACCGCCTCCCGTGAGCAGGGCTTTCTCCTTGCAGTCCTTTTATTCAAGCTCAAAACCAGTTGAAGCACACTTCTTGGCCGCGACGCTTTGGTACGCGATAGCTCATGCCCTAGGGTTGAGATGAAAGCCAGGAGTGCATCGGACCACCGAGCCGCGGTGCCGATGCGATGTTCTCCAAAACGCGATCCTTCAGCCGATCTTCAACACCAACTTTTAACCATCTCAGCGCCCTGTGCGCAACGGAGACAAACCGATGAATTGCAAGGAAGCCGTTGTACCTACAGAAAGCGATATAACCCTTCAACAGATTGAAGCTCTCTCGCGAGGAGAGCTGGGCGGATTGTTGATCGGCGACTTTCATGAAGTCATCAAAGGGATTTTCAAGGCATATCAAAAAGGGCGCGCGGTTGTTGTCCTGGCAACTAATAAAACGCTTCTTCACGGAAGCGAGTTCCGGGCCACCGTTTCCGGTCAAGGCGGCTGTGTTGTCGTTAAGGTGGACCCCGAGCAATGGTTTGCGACCGACTGCCCCATGATTGTCGAGGCTGCTCGGCGGCTTTTTAGTGAGAGGAAGTTGTCAATGCGGGTTCCGGCTCGCAGAGAAATGATTCGCCCTGCCATTTGTGCATAGGTGGGCCGTGTCCTCTGCATGGGTTTGAATGGAGTTCCCAGCAAGCAGAGGTCATGCTCCGGGCCCTTTACCCGCGCGTTTCCCGTGTCCTTGCCCTAGTACGATGACATCGACTCCGGTGCTCGCTGAACGCTGTGTTCTGCCGGATTCATAGGGCCGGAGCGAGTTCGCCCCCGCAGCACCTACCTGAAGCCGTGAGTTCGTTCCGAATCCCGCCCTCACAAATCGAAATCGCTAATCAACCTTGAAACATGGAGACACCCATGAATAATCCGCTTGCCACTCACTCCATCGCTGCTCTACCACCGCAATACGATTTCATCAATTCGAAGACACTGGCCCAACGCTGGTGTCTTCCAGAGTCTTGGGTGCGAGAACAGGTTCGCTCCCGCAGTACCGATCCGTTGCCCCACATCAGGTTTGGGAAGTATGTGCGGTTCCTGTGGGGAGGTCCGGAACTCCTGGCGTGGGCAGAGCGTCGCATGGTCGGTCCGACCAACACCGCAGAAAAGAATTCTCGAAAGAAGATGATTCAATGAATGAGGTTCATCAACACCAGAGTGGCTATATCTTCTTAAAAGGTGCGTCCTGGTACCTGAGGTACCGCGTTAATGAAGTGCAGCCTGACGGCACCGTTAAGCAGGTTCAACGGTGCCGCAAGCTAGCTGCTAATGGAGGGCAGTACAGATCGAAGAAGGCCGTCAAAACGCTGGCTGACGAGTTCCTGGCGCCGTTCAATAATGGTACGGTCACGGCGGAAAGCAGCATGTCCGTCGTGGATTTCTGGGACAGCAAGTATCTCCCGTATATCACCAGTCAGAAGACCCCATCAACAGTTAATGGCTACACGAAGATGTGGGCGCATTATCTCCAGGCTCGGGTCGGCATGCCGCTCAGGGAGTTCCGCACCGTGGATTGCGAC
>Ga0316217_10001523_pt1 | contig 29896 bp, 29 predicted proteins | sample 1anoAmetaG_FD_203633 | JGI IMG/M metagenome (GOLD analysis project Ga0316217, IMG submission 203633) | Freshwater microbial communities from Trout Bog Lake, Wisconsin, USA - 1anoA | ecosystem: Environmental > Aquatic > Freshwater > Lake > Hypolimnion/Profundal zone | place: USA: Wisconsin... | reverse complement strand
CGAGCTTCTTGCGGAGCCGCTCCTCGGTGAGGACCAGAATCCCCTCGACGATGACGACGCGGGCTGGCGCAATGCTCTCCCCCTCCGCGTCCCGGTCATGCTGGGCGAAGTTGTAGGTCGGCCGGACAATGGGGCGGCCGGCGGCGAGCTCGGTCAAGTGGGTGAGCAGGAGGTCGAACTCGAGCGAGTCAGGGTGGTCGTAGTTGACCTGCTCGCGCTCGGGGAGCGAGAGGTGCGACTGCGACCGGTAGTAGTGGTCCTGCTCGAGGAGCACACCCGTACCTGTCGGGAGCGCCTCGAGGATGGCGTGGGCGATCGTCGACTTGCCGGAGCCCGAGCCCCCTGCGATGCCGAGAAAGAAGGGGGGCGTCTGGGAGGGGTCGGTCATGCGCGGGGGGGCTTCTGACCGCGTCCTTTAGTCTCCGTTGCGCGGCGTGCGCAAGAGGCGCTCTGGCGCTCCCCCCTCCGGCGTCGCGACTCGCCGGAGAATCAGGCGCGCGCGTCTCGGCAAATCCCACGCAGCGTCCCCGCCCGGACCCCGTGAATCGGGGACACGTCCGAGGCCCGCGTGGGTCACACGCGATGCCGCCCGACGATAACCAAGGGAGGCTTCCATTCGAACAGCACCCCCGGAGGCTGTGTTGTCGGCGTCGGCATGATCTGGTTCGCGGGGTGCTCGTCCTCGACATCAACGACCACTTCGGGCGCTGATGTGCCTGGCGAGCTGCACCGAGGGACGAGCTACAGACGGGGGGACACCGGATCTCGGCAGCGCCGCCAACGGTTTTCGGGCACGGGACTCCATGATCTCGAGGATGGGCGGGCGCCGCGCGCAGCCTCAAGGTAGCGGCTCAACGGAGGAGGGGCTCCTGGACCCGGCGAGCCTGCGAGCGGCGCGCCGGCTCCAGGCCAGATCACCGCCGTCGATGAAGCTCCCGAGGAGCCGATCCGACGTCCACTCCTCCGCCCGGTGGACGGCAAGATGCCGCGACGGCTCGCATACACGTACGAGGAGACAAGCCATGGCCAACCTGATCCAGTGGGACCGCCCGTCGATGCTCAGCCTGCAGCGCGACCTCGATGATCTGATGGACGACTACGCTTCGCCGCGCGGGCTTCGCCGCGAGATCGCGCGCATGTTCGAGGATCTGCCCGCGCCCCAGCCGCTGTGGCGGGAGATGGATCGGATGTTCGAGGAGTACGACTCGCCGGCGCCGCTGCGGCGCCGCGTGTCGCGCCTCTTCGAGAACTTCCTCGGCGCGTTCCGTCACCCCCGTCAGGTCACGACGGGCTCGTTCATTCCGTCGCTCGATCTGACCGAGCACGACGCAGAGTACGTCATTAAGGCCGATTTGCCGGGTATCCGCGAGCAGGACGTCGATCTTCGAATCGACGACAGCAACACGCTCACCGTCAGCGGCGAGCGCCGCGAGGAGGAGACCAAGCAGGTGCGAGGCTACGAGTACTCAGAGCGAACCTATGGCTCGTTCTCTCGCTCCGTCTCGTTGCCGGCCGGGATTGACGCGTCAAAGATCGAGGCTGACTTCCGCAACGGCGTGCTCGAGATCCACGTCCCGAAGCTCGAGTCGACGCGCGCGCGCAAGATCCCGCTCTCGCGGAGCGAGCCGCGCGTCATGGCGCCGACGAACGGGCCCGTCGTGCAGGTACCGCAGGGCCAGCCGCGCGCCAGCTGAACCTCGAAGGAACACCGTGAACGCGTCGGCCCCACCGCTCTTCACGGCGGAGCCGACGCGTCGAGTGCGGCGCGCGGTATCGACGGCAAGGAGGTGGACAATGGCAGCTCTCCAACGTCGGGAGCCGAAGTCCGAGATCGCCCGTTGCGTGCTGGTCACGCTGCTCGGTGGCGTGCTCGCTCTGGCGTGCCAGCGCCTGCCCGTGGCGTCGGATCCCGGCCCACGAACCCCCGCAGAGGCGCTCCCGCCGCCGTTCCCCACGCCACCCGTGCTGCCGGGCACGCCGGACATCCCGACGCTTGTCGCGCGCGTGCGACCCGTCGTGGTGAACATCACGGTGGAAGAGCTTCTGCCCGCGCCGCACCTCGGGTTCGACTGGCCCTTCGACCTCTTCCTCGCCCCGTTCTCCGGTCCAAGAGACCGCGAGAGCGAGCCCCAGCTCCGGCGCCAGGCGCAGGGCTCCGGGTTCATCATCGACGCCAGCGGGCACGTGGTAACGAACGCCCACGTCGTGAAGGGGGCGAGCCTCGTGCGCGTGCGACTCGCGGATGATCGCGAGCTCCACGCCCACGTGAAGGGTGTCGACGAGCAGCTCGACGTGGCCGTGCTGGAGCTCGAGGCCGCCAGGGACCTTCCGGTAGCCGATCTCGGCTCGAGCGAGGATCTGCGGGTGGGGGAGTACGTCGTCGCCGTGGGCAACCCGTTCGGCCTCGGGCACACGGTCACGCTGGGAATCGTCAGCGCGAAGAGCCGGTCACTCGGCGCCGGGCCCTACGACGACTTCATCCAGACCGACGCGTCGATCAACCCAGGGAACAGCGGCGGACCGCTCTTCAATCTTCGCGGTCAGGTGGTCGGCATCGACACGGCGATCAACCCCCAGGCGAAGGGGATCGGCTTCGCGATCCCCATCAACGCCGTGCGTGACGTACTGCCCAGCTCCTGGCCACTGGACATGTGGAGCGGGGTCGCCTCGGGGTCAGCATCCAGGTGATGACCTGGCCGCTGGCGCGGACGCTGAACCTCGACAGGCCGCGTGGCGCGCTCGTGGTCGACGTCGCGCGGAGCAGCCCCGCCGAACGTGCCGGGTTGAAGCCGCTCGACGTCATCCTGGCGGTTGGCGGGACGGCGATCGCGCGGACGGAGGATCTCCCCCGCGTGGTCGCGCGGCACCTGCCCGGCAGCACGGTGAGGCTCGTCCTGTGGCGAGAGAGGCGCGAGCATGGCGTCGACGTCGTACTCGACAGGCTCAGTACCGAAGCTACGAGCGAGCCGGAGCCGGCCCGAGAGCCGTTGACCGGGCGTTACGGTGTGGAGTCTAGCGACGCCCCGTCTGGTGGGGCGCTCGTCCGCAGGGTCGAGCCGCGCAGCTCCGCGGCGGGTGAGCTCGAGCCGGGGGACATCGTCGTCGAGGCGAACCACGCGCCCGTCAGGTCGGCCCGCGACCTCGAGCGTGTGCTTGCCGGCCCTCCCCCCATTCTGCTCAAGGTTCGTCGCGCGGACGCCACGCGCTTCGTGGCCCTGGAGTCGCCGTAGCAGACCGCCCCTACTTCGCCGTCGAGGTCAGCCAGATCAGCGGGCGCCGGTAGGTCGTGACCATTCGGTCGCCGGGCACCTCGTGCCCCATCCCCGGCGCGATCTTCACGCGTACGGGGATCTTCTGGGCCTTGACGATCTCGCCGACACGGGCGGTGTTCTCGGCGACGCCGTCGTTCTGTCCGGTGAGGAGGTACACCTTCCGAATGTCCTTCCGCTCGTCGTGCAGCAGCGTCGGCGCGTCGCCCCACCAGTACTGGTCGTTGGCGGCGAGGATCAGCCAGCGACTGTAGATCTTCGGCTCGTGGATGCCGAGCTGCATGGCGATGAACGCCCCCTCGCTGAAGCCGATGAGAACGTTGCCGCGCGTCTGCACCTTGCCTCGGTACTTCTGGTGGAGCGCCGCGAGGCTCCGGTCGACGATCTGCTGACCGAGGGTGGCGTTGTTGTTCCACGCGCGCGAGCCGCCGCCCCGGTCCTCGGGCCCCTGCGGGCAGAGCACCCACCCGAACTGCGTCGCGACCTTGGCCCACTTGCGGCAGTCGTCCTCGGGGTTGTTCCCCCGGCCATGAAGGTAGACGATGACAGGCTTGAGGCCGCGCCCCTTAGGCCGGTAGTAGAAGGCGTCCGGCTCACCGGGGACCTCGAGGCGCTGTGGTCCCGCGATGACAGCCGTCCGTGCGAGAGCCGCGCGTGCCGGCGCCAGCGCGAGCAGCACCGCGGCGAGGCACGCCGTGAGCGCGAGGCGCGCCAGCGACGGCAGGAGCTTCGGGGGAGCGGCGGGCGAGGTCACGACAGCCGGCCAGCATAGGCATCGCGCCCGCGACGGCAAGTTTCGTCAGCGGAGCGTCGCGCCGGTCTGGCGGCCGAACGCGTGGGCGTCGTCCTCACGCGAGGGCCAGGCGAGGCGAGCTTCGGTGCGGCGGACGCGCGATCCGTCCTGGTCGGCGACCATGACGCGGAGGCGCAGATCACCCCCCTCGCGGGTCGCGTGGGCGGCGATGGGGGTCCGGCAGTCGCCGTCCAGGGCGACCATCACGCCGCGCTCGGCAGCGACCGTCAGGGCGGTCTCGGCGTCGTGGAGCAGCGCCAGGATCGCGCGGGCCACCTCGTCCTCCTCGCGGATCTCGATCCCCAGCGCCCCCTGGCCGATGGCGGGCAGCGACACCTCGGTCGAGAGCCACTCCGTCGCGCGCGCCTCGAGCCCGAGCCGCCGGAGCCCAGCCCCGGCGAGCACGATGGCGTCAATCTCCCCCGCGTCGACCTTGCGGAGGCGGGTGTCGACGTTCCCGCGCACGGGGACGAAGGCAACGTCAGGGCGCGCCTCGCGGAGCGAAACCATGCGGCGGAGGCTGCTCGTGCCCACGCGCGCGCCCGCGGGGAGCGCCGCGAGCGTGCCGTGGCGCGGTGAGACGAGGACGTCGCGCGGGTCGACGCGCCGCGGGAGGCAGGCGAGGACCAGCCCCGGCGGGAGCGCGGACGGCACGTCCTTGACGGAGTGGACGGCGAGGTCCGCGCGACGCTCGAGGAGCGCCTCCTCGATCTCCTTTACGAAGAGCCCCTTTCCGCCGACCTCGGAGAGCGGCCGGTCCTGGATACGGTCCCCCGTCGTCGTGACGAGGAGCTCAGCCGTCGTGAGGTCGGCGTGCGCCGCGGTCAGCGCGGCGATGAAGGCGCGGCACTGCGCCAGTGCGAGGGGAGAGCGGCGCGTGGCGTAGGTGAGCAGGGGCATAGAACGGAGACGCTGGACGGGCGAGGGGTGGAGGGGGTAGCTCGGTGCGGCGACGGCGTTGCGCGACTACGTGGCGCTGGCGGCGGGGACGGGCTCTTCCGTTGCGGCCACGGCCGCGGGGGCAGAGGCGGGGCCGCCGGGCGAGGCAACCGCTGAGGAAGCGTGGGCGCCGTTCGAGGAGTCGGGGAGGTCGAACACGTGGGTAACCGCGCGGACCCAGTCGGCCCCGTCCGGCGAGCTCGCCCCCTCGCGGAGGCGCGTCGTCGGGACGTGCAGGAGCTTCGCGGCGGAGCTCTCCATCAGCGCGCGAAGCGCCACGCGATCGGGCTCGGCGAGGTGCTTGAGCCGCGTCGAGAGCGCGCGCTCGAGCTCCGCGGCGAGGACCTCGCGGGTCCGGTTGCGGAGAGCGACGATCGCCGGGGCCACCAGCAGACCACGCCGCCAAGACTCGAACTCGGCGAGCTCGGCGCCGACGATGTTCTCCGCCGCCTCGGCTTCGGCCTGCCGCGCCTTCAGGCCGAGCGCGACCTGCTGCTCGAGGTCGTCCACGTTGTAGACGTAGACGTTGTCGATCTCGTGGACGCTCGGCTCGACGTTGCGAGGGACCGCGATGTCGACGAAGAGCAACGTCCGCCCCTTGCGCTCCTTCATGGCGCGCCGGACCAGATCGTAGGTGACCACGAACGCGCGGCTCGACGTGCTCGCCACGACGACGTCGGCTCGGGTCAGCTCGTCGGCGAGCGCGTCCCACTGCACAGCGTCGCCGCCGATCGAGGCGGCGAGGGTCGCCGCTCGCTCGAAGCTGCGGTTGCAGACGCGGATGTGACGCGCCCCCTTGCCGAGGCTCTTGGCGGCCTGCTCGGCCATCTCGCCGGCGCCGAGCAGGAGGACGGTGTGGCCGGAGAGGTCGCTGAAGATGCGGGTCGCCAGATCGACGGCGACGCTGCTGATGCTGACGGTCCCTGCCCCGAGCTGCGTTTCGGTCCGGACGCGCTTGGCCACGCCGAAGGCGCGTGTCATGCAGCGTCCGAGCACGCTCCCGAGCGTCCCGGCCTCCGTGGCCGCGTCGAACGCGCGCTTCACTTGCCCGAGGATCTGCGGCTCGCCGAGGACCATCGAGTCGAGGCTGGCAGCGACGCGAAAGATGTGGCGGACGGCGTCGCTGCCAGACCGCTCGTAGAGGTACTGGGTCAGGTGGACGTCACCGGTCGCCCCGCCAGTCTCGGCGAGGACGTCGCGCACCGCGGTCGCCGCCGCGTCGGTTCCATCGTCCTTGTGGGCCGCGGCGAAGATCTCGACGCGATTGCACGTCGACAGGAAGAGCGCCTCCGTCAGCTCGGGGCGGGCGGAGAGGCGGGCGAGGACCTGGGGGAGGACCTCCGCGCTGAACGCGAGCTTCTCGCGAACCTCGACGGGCGCCGTCTTGTGGGAGAGGCCGACGACGACGATCAAAGGAACGCCACCGCCGGGGCCGGTCCGGCCCCACGAAGGAGGTAGAGGATGAGCACGAGCACGGCGCAACCGAAGCCAGCGATCGTCCCGTACGCCGCCTTCCGCCCGCGCCAGCCCGCCCCCGCCCGGAGGAGCAGGACGGCCGCGAACAGCAGCCAGGTCGCGTATCCGAACGCCGCGCGGGCGATCGACGCGGCTCCGCCCGCCTCGACATCGTGAGCCCAGTAGACGCCCGTGAGGATGCCGGCCGTCAGGAGCGGGAAGCCGGCGAGCAGGAAGCGGTGCTCCGCACGATCGAGCGCGTCCAGCGGGGGGAGCTTCCGGAAGAAGCCCCCGAGGCTCTTCGTCTTCAGCCGCCGCTCCTGGAGCAAATAAGCAACCGCGGCGGCGAACGCGAGCATGAAGAGCGCGTCGCCCAGCAAGTTCACGGCGACGTGGATGGGGAGGATGGCCCGGCGGTAGTGGGCGTCGGGCTTGCTGAGCGCCACGAGGTTGGACGCCAAGAGGAACGTGAGGGCGAGAGGCGCGACGAAGGCGCCGACGACGTCGATGCGGTAGCGGCGACGAAGCGCCAGGTAGACGACGCACGCGGTCATCGACGCCACGCTGAGGGCGAAGTGGAGCCCCTCGACAGGGCAGATGTGCAGGATGATCGAGGAAGAGGTGATGTGGATGGCGTGGAGGACGGTCCCGACGAGCAGGAGCCGTGGGGCCAGCGCCCCGGCGCGGGCGAATCGGTCATTCCCCAGGTAGGCGAGGAACAGCCCGCACGCTGCGGCGTAGGCGCAGACCGTGGCGGCGAGGAGGATTTCGACGAGGACCGGGGTCACGGCCGACAATCTGCCGCTTTGCGGCCCCGAGCGCCAGTGGGGGGGGGGCTGAATCGCAGCGACATTTGCCTACGAATGCGTCTGCACGAAGCGCGTGAGGAGCTCCTCGTCGCACTGCGCCTCTTTGGGGCTCATCGCGTCGCGGAGCTTCGTGTGCTCGGGGGAGGCGAGAAACTCCTCGAACGAACCGATGGGCGTCGCCATGAACCCTGGCACGACGTCGTAGGCGTTGTCGCCCAGGATCATCGAGCCTTCCATCAGCTCGGCCCCGAGTTCCTCCAGGTAGTGCGTCGACTTGACGCGTCCGATGAGCTCGTTGGCGTCCGGGGACCCGGTGACCTCCTTCAGCACGTGGGCCGCCTCGGCCAGCCGGTAGCGGCGCGCTTCGGTCGCGATGGTCAGCTCGGTCCCCGAAAGCTCGATGGTCCCGTCGGCCAGCCAGACGTCGAGCGCGGCCTGGGCAAAGAAGACGCGGTTCTGCATGGACACCGGAGTCTGCCCGTTTCTCTCCACCGCGAAAAGCCCTACCGTCCCGGCGTGGCCCCTCCCCCCTCCGCCGCCGCCCGCGAGCCGCGCCCTCAGACGGCTGCGTCGCCCCCCTTTGCCGCGGCGTTCGAGGCGCTCGTAGCGAGGGTCGGAGCCGCCACGCCCCCCGAGGCGATGGCCCGGCTCCACGGCGCGTTCGAGCGGCGCACGGGGGCGTTCGGCCCAGACGACCCCTGGTTCGAGCCGCGCAGCCGGGCGTTCTGGGACGACACCATGACGCGTCAGGAAGCTGGGGTGAGGGCAATCGCCGCGCTCGAGCCCGACAACGAAGGGGAGCGCCTCTGGGCAGCGGCCCTCCCCCGGGCACACCGCGGCCTCTTCCGCTTGCACGACGGAGGCGGGTCGCTCGCTCTCTCGGACGTGCTCTCGGGCGCCGAGTTCCGGGTACACGAGGTCGACGAGGCGTCCCGCGACGCGCTGGCCTCGACCGGCGCGCTCTTCGACGGCACCGTCGTCGCGCTCGCGTCGCCGGCGCGGCTCGCGCTGCTTCCGGGGGCGATCTTCCACCCGGAGGCGGCCGAGGAGGCGATCCTGAAGGTCGTGGACGCTGCGCGACATCGGGGCCTCCACGACGGCGCGCTACTCGACGCGCTCCTCAGAATGGAGCTGTCGCTCCGGACGCTCTCGCGCGTCAAGCCGAGCTACGCGTACCGCGCCGAAGCGCTCGCAGGCTGAGGCGCACGTGCCCCCGCCGACCTTTGAGGCCCGGGTCCTCGCCTCGCGCGCGCTCTCGCCGAGCGTGCGCGAGATCACGCTGGCGCGGAGCGACGGCGCCCCCATGGCCTTCGAGCCCGGTCAGTGGGTCACGCTCGTCCTCCCCCTCCCCGCCGGCGAGCTGCGGCGGGCCTACTCGATCGCATCGCCGCCACGGACGGACGGTACGTTCGAGATCGCCGTGACGCGCGTCACGGACGGGGCCGGGTCGCGGTTCCTCCACGGGGTCGGCGCGGGGGAGGTCCTCCAGGTGGTCGGCCCGCAGGGGTTCTTCACGCGGGCCGCCGGGCTTGTCCAGCCGTCGCTCTTCATAGGCACCGGGACCGGGGTCGCGCCGCTCCGCAGCATGATCCTCGCCGACGACGCGATCCGGGCTCCCGGTCCGCTCTGGCTCCTCTTCGGCGGCCGGCAGGAGCACGACCTGCTCTACGGGGACGAGCTGCACGCCCTCGCGGCCCGCTCGCCGGGGTTCCGCCTCGAGCAGACGCTCTCGAGAGGGTCGCCGGCCTGGGCGGGGCGACGCGGCTACGTACAAGAGCACGCGCGCGCGCTCTACCAGGAGCTCGCGCACGGGGCGACCGAGGCGCCGCACGTGTACGCGTGCGGCCTCGACCGGATGGTCAGCGCCGTCCGGGAGCTCTTCCGTCAGGAGCTCGGACTGCCACGGCAGCTCGTCCACACGGAGCGGTACGACTGACCGCGGTCAGTACCCCTTGCGGGCGACGGCGAGCTCGCCCAGCTCGATCTCGTGGACCGACTGGGTGACGACGCAGGTCGCCGAGTGCTGGTGCAGCGACAGGACGCGGAGCTCGGCAGTCACCTCCTGCGGGTACTTCGACTCGTCGCGCGCCCGCGGGATGCGCTCCGAGTCGGCCGGCGACGCGCTCTCGATAGCGATGCGCCGCGCCGAGGTGTCTGTGACGAGCGTCTGCCGCCACGCGTCACCGCGCCGCATGATGAAGAGTCGGTTGCCGACCTTGAGCCCGTCCTCGGCCCCCTTGTCGATGAAGACGACCTGATTCTGCCCGAAGAACTCGTGCAGCTTCACGCTCGCCATAACCTGCGCCGAGAGGTCGGCCTCGTTGCGGACAGGCGCCACGACGTCGAAGCGCCGCCCGACCGGGCCGATGCGCGCCCCACGCTCGATCGTGTCGAGGGTCTCGACAATCCGGCCGCGCGCGACTCGGGACTTGGCGTCCCAGTCGTCGATGCGGACCGTCCCCTGGATCTGCACGATCTGTCCGGTGCCGAGGGCGCGCGTCGGCCGGTAGACCGTCAGCTCTTCGCCGATCTTGACGTCGTGATCCTTGGAGATATGGAGGTAGACCTCGTCGAGGTCGGCGAGGAAGATCCGCTCCTCCGGAGCGCCCGTGATCTCGCCCCAGTTCTCCTTGGCCTCGTCCTCCACGTACCCCTCGTCGCGGAGGAAGATCGTCTCGGGGAGCACGGTACGGTGGCGCTCGATGAGGCTCTGGCCGCCGCCGCCGCCGAGGACGTTGGCGCTCGCGGCCACCATCCCGCCCAGCCGGAGCTTGACGCGGTCACCCGGGTAGATCCAGTGCGGGTTCTGGAGCTGCGGGTTGTACGACCAGATGCGCGGCCACTGGTACGGGTTGTGGAAGTAGACGTCGCAGAGCCCCCAGAGCGTGTCGCCCCGGCGGACGACGTGGATGTCGGGGACGGATTGCCCGAGCGTCGCGCTGCTCGGGGTCAGGTAGGCGTAGCCCCCCTTGCCACCGTGGACGGTGGCGGCGCCTCCGCCCCCCTGGTTCATGTCGAAATGGTCCTCGCGGTCGCCGGTGATCGGCTGCGCGGACGACTCGGTGTTGTTGCCGCCGCCGATGGGGACGCCGGGAGGAGGGGGCTGGACGCCGCCGGGGAACGCGGGGGGGCCGGCCGGAGCCGCAGGCGCGGGGGCCGGAGCAGGGGCACCTCCACCGGGCTCTCCGCCGCCGCCAGCCGGCGCGTCGCCGCCACCGCCAGCGGGGGGGGCGTCCTGCGCCGCCGCGATGAGAGACCAGGACGCAGTCGCCAGCAGCGCGACACCCGCCACGATCACGTTCGCCGTGCGGCGCTCCGCCAGGGACACCTTGCTCGCCTTCTTTTCCATGCTCATGGGCTTTCCTCGGGGCCCGCGCGCCCTGCGGCGTGCGCGGCGGTCCGGTCGGTCGGGATGCGTCTTGCGGCTTCGCTGCGAGGGAAGTCGTGGCGGAGGCGCTCGAAATACGCCGCCGACCTCGCCTGATTGCCGAGCTTCTGGGCGGAGATGCCGAGCTTGAGGAGGCAATCGGGCACCTTGTTGCCCATCGGAAAGCGCTTGATCGCGCCGTCGAACTCGTCGGCGGCGCGCGCGAGCTCCCCCTTCGCGAAGTAGCACTCGCCGCGCCAGTACATCGCGTTGTCGGCGTTGGGGTGGTCCGGCCACTTGACGAGAAAGGCCGCGAACGCGTCGAGCGCGCGGTCGTAGTCGTGGGCGTTCACGAGGGCCAGGGCAGCGTCGTAGGCGCGCTTGGCGGCCGGGTCGAGGGCGCTCGACGGCGGGGCGCCGACCTGGATCGGCGGGCCAACGCGGGCGCCGTCCGGAGCTTCGTCGGGGAGCGTCTCCTCGATGCGATCATCCCGTCCGCGACCGACCCGGCGCGGCACCCCGGTGCCGATGACCCGGATCACGGGGCGGGGCGAGGTGTCGCTCGTGTCCTCACCGTTCAGCGCGCTCGCGGCCTCGGCGACCGCCGCGCTCGACTCGGGCCCGCCGGGCTCGGAGCCACCCAGCGCGATGACGTGGGGCGGCGGGGGCACGGCGGCAGGAGCCGACGGAGAGGCCTTGGACTGCTCCTCCTCCTGGATCCGGATCGTGTCGAGGCGCGGGTCGGTGCGATCGCGCTCCGCCGTGTCGCGGTTCAGCCCCTCCTCGAGCGACGCGAGCTGGCGCGCCGCCACGGTCTCATGGGCACATCCGGACGCCACAGCGAGGAGCGACATCGCGACGATCACCGCGGCGCACCGCGCGACGGCACTGGGGCGCGACGCACCCCACCGGCCGCACATCGGCGCTCGAAATGACCCCGTTCTCATGACCTGCTGAGCGTAGGCCGCGGGGCAAGGGAGGGCCAATTTCCTGCCGGGCGTGCCCGCCGTCGACGTCAGCCGCGCCCCCTTCCGCGTGCGGCAAAGCTTTACCCAGAGGCCGCTTTGGGCGAGAGTCAAGGCTCCGCGCACCCTCGGGAGCCTTCTTTGCCCATCCGCCGCAAGATCGACCTTCACAAGACGATGTTCCTGTTGCCGAACATCATCACGCTGTCGTCGATCTTCTGCGGCTTCGACTCGATCCGCCTTTCGGCCTCGGCGACGGGCGAAGACGACTACTACCGCGCTTCGATCCTCCTCATCTTCGCGATGTTCTTCGACATGCTCGACGGCCGGGTCGCGCGACTGACGAAGACCCAGAGCGCCTTCGGCCTGCAGATCGACTCGCTGGCCGACGTGATCTCCTTCGGCGTCGCGCCGGCCCTCCTCCTCTACAAGGCGTCGCTCTTCCAGAAGCCGACCGCGGGCCTCATCGTCGCCTTCGTCTTCGCCGGCGCCGCCGCGGTCCGGCTGGCGCGGTTCAACGTCCTCTCGATGGGGGAGAACGGCAAGCCGCTGAAGCCCGGCAAGTACATCGTCGGGCTCGTGGTCCCCGGGGCGGCGGGCATCGTCGTCGCCCTCGTGGTGGCCAACCACGCCATCGGCGGCGACCTCCTCGGACCGAAGTACGTCTGGGCGATGATGGGGCTCACCGTGTTTCTGAGCTTCCTCATGGTCTCCACCGTGCGGTTCCGCTCTTTCAAGGACCTGAAGCTCAACGCCCGCAGCGCGGCCCTGGTCATTTTCGTCGTCGCATCGAGCGCCATCGTCTCTCTGCAGACCAAGCCCGCCTTCGTCCTTCTGTGGCTCCTCGGCTGCTACGTGACCATCGGGCTGGCCGAATCGATCGTGAGCATCCCGCGGCGGAAGCGTGAGCGGGCGGCGGCGGCGCTCGCGGGGCGCCGGAGCCTCCCGCCCGAGTAACCTGGCAAGCGCGGCGCGGCCCTCGTGCTCGACGATCTCGAACACGCCCGAGCGCAGGCGCGCCGGGCCATCGACCAGGGGCGGATGGACGAGGCCGTCGCGGTGCTCCGCGGGGCGGCCGAGGAGACGCACGTCTCGGAGGAGGACTACGGGTCCATCCTCACGCCGCTCGCCAAGCTCCTCGAGCGGCAAGGGGACGCGAGGGGGGCGCTGAGCGTCCTCTGGTACCTGGCCGGCGCCGACGCGTCGGTCTGGGCGGAGTGCGCGGCGCTCCTGCCCGCGGTGCCCGCGACCGACCGGGGACGCACGCTGGCGGCCATGGGGAGGCTGCGCGAGGCCGCGGCGGAGATGGAGAGCGCCGGGCGGGTCGCGACCGCAGCCATCTACCGCGAGCAGGCCGAGGACTGGGGCGGCGCCCGGGCGCTCTGGTCGCGCCTCGCGCAGACGGCCCTCGCCGGGACCGCCGCGAAGCGGCCCGAGAGCCCCGCCGCGCGGGACACTCGAGGCCTCGGCGCCTACGAGGGGGCGCTCGTCCAGTGCAACCTCGCCCGCTGCGCGCGGCGGTGCGGCGACCCGCGGCAGGCCCACGAGTCCGTGGTCCTCGCGGTCCGCCTGCTCGAGGAGGCCGCCGACGAGCTCGAGGGGGCCGGCCTGCGCGAGCGAGCGTTCGACTGCTTCCAGGTGCTCATCCAGCTCGGGCGAGAGCACGACACGTTCGAGGACGTCGTCGAGGGGTTCGTCAACTGCGTCCGGATCCTGCGCGAGGACAACCTGAAGGACTTCGCCCTCCGCTTCCTCGACGATGCCATCGCCCTCGCGCGGGACAAGGGGGAGCTTTCGGCGGGCGCCACGCTGGCGCTCGAGGCGAGCCAGTACGCGCGGACCATCGACCGACCGGCCGAGAGCGCCCGGTTCGTCGCGCTGCAGGCCGAGCTCTGGCGAGGCGCCGCCCGCCAGCACGTCGAGCGCGGCGACTCCCCCGAGGTCTCGGAGAACGCGCTGCTCGCGGCGGTGGTCGCGTTCGGCGAGGTCGGGCAGTTCGCCCGGGTCGGGGCGCTCTACGGGGAGCTAGGCGCCCTCGCCCTGCCGGCTGCGCGCCGCGCGCACTACGCCCGCGCGGCGCGCCGCTACGACGCCGTGCGCGACGACGCGCCCCCCCTGGTCACCCGGCCGCTGCGGACCACGCACGCGGGGGACACCCCCGAGGTGTGGCACGTCGACCTCCTCGAGTGGGAGCAGGCCGGGAGCGCGTCCGAGTGCTGCGCGGAGGTCCTCCTCGGCAGGACGTGGGACACGCTCGTCCGGCGCCGCGCGCTGCTCGGACGGCTGACCGCGTGCCACCTCGAGGAGGCGCCGGACGACAGCACGCCCGAGCACGTGGGGGGCCAGGTCCGGCTCGCCGACCAGCTCGCGCAGATCCAGAGCTACGTCGTCTTCTCGCCGCTCGAGCGGCTCTGGAGGAGCCGGTACCGCGCCGTCCGCGTCGCGGTCCTCTCCGCCCTGCAGCGCCTCTTCTTCAAGCGGAGCTTCGTGACCGTGCGCGCCGCCCTCGAGGACGCCGACCCCGTCGTGGCCGAGCACGCGGCGACGGCGGTCGAGGCGCTCTACTTCGACCACGCCTTCGACCCGCTCTCCCGCATCGTGCGCGAGTCGTCGTCCGAGCGAGCTCGGGCCGCCGCGCTCCGCGCCCTCTCGCAGGTCAACACGCGCGAGGCGGCGGAGTTCCTCCTCGGCGTCCTGCGGCACGGGGCGCCCAGGGACCGCGAGGTCGCGGCGGCGAGCCTCCGGGATGCGCGCGGCACGAGCTTCGCCGCGCTCGTCGCCCTCGAGCTCCCCGCCAGCCCGCCCGGGATGCAGGAGGTCCTCCGGCGGATCGTCGGGTAGCGGCAGCTGACGGTCACACCCCGCCGGCGCGAAGACCTTGGCCTTGCCGGTCCCGGGTCCGTTATAAGCGCGGACACCCCCCATGACGCCTCGTCACCACAGCCTCGTCGGCGGGAGCGTGATCGTCCTGGTCTTCGCGGCGGCCATGGTGCACTCGGCCCCCCCTCGCCCCCGCCGGTACGTCCCGACGGCGACGAAGCTGGCAGAGGAGGCCTACGAGGAGCTCGAGGCCCACGAGAGCGAGGAGCGGGGAGAAGCCCTGAAGAAGTTCCCGGCCAGCGAGTGGTCGCAGCAGGACGAGTTCCACAACCGCGAGGCGAGCGTCGTCCGTGACTACGCGAAGAAGCACCGCATGCCTGTCCGCAACGTCCTCGACGCGTTCGATCGGGGCGCCCACGAGCGCTGGCCGACGCGTGACGGCAGTGTGCCCGAGCAGAAGGTGATCCCGTGCCGCCCGCGCCTCACGTACTGACCCTCGCCTCCCGGGTGTACCGCGCGCTCCGGTACGCGGCGGCGAGCCCGTACTACCGCGGCGCCTACTTCAGCGTCCTGTCGCTCATCGCGATGTGGCCGACGCTGGGGCACGCGAACGCGCTGAACGACTTCAAGGACGCGCAGTACTTCCAGCTCTACGAGGAGGTCGCGCGGCTCTCGGTCGCCAGGTTCCACCAGCTCCCGCTCTGGGACCCGTACTACTGCGGCGGGCTCTCCGGCGTCGGCACGCCGTCCGCGCGCTTCGTCTCGCCGACCTTCCTCCTCACGCTCGCCTTCGGCACGCTCCGCGGCGAGGCGCTGGCGGCGTGGCTCATGACGCTGGTCGGGCTCGAGGGGACCTTCCGCTTCGTCCGCGCCCGCGGCGGCGGGGCGCTCGCCGCGATGATGGCGGCCCCGGTCTTCGCGCTCTCCGGGGTCTTCGCGCGGTCGGAGGTCCTCGGGTGGACGAACTTCTTCGGGTTCGAGCTCGTCCCGTGGGCGCTCTACGGCGTGCGCCTCGCCCTCGACGGCAGCCGCCGCGGGGTGGTCGTCGCGTCCGTCGCCATGGCGTGGATGATCGGGCTCGGCGGGACGTACACGGGGCCCCTCACGGTGCTCGCGGCGACGTTCGAGACGCTCGCCCTCGTGGTGCGGCGGGCGCGCCGACCGCGGGCCCTCGGCCTCATGGCCGGGATGGGGCTCACCGTCGCGCTTCTCGCGGCGTCGCTCTCCGCCGTCCGCCTCTGGCCCATCGCCGAGACGCTCACGGCGTCGCCGCGCATCCTCGGAGGCACCCCTGCGACCTCGCTCAAGGAGGCCTGGGACTTCCTCTTCGGCGCGCGGTCGGCCCCGTTCTGGCGCGACGACTTCCTCGTCGGCCTGCCGGTCCTCCCGCTCGTCGCCCTGGGCCTCTGGCGGCGGCGCGCGCTCCCCCTCGTCCTGGCGGGGGCTCTCTCCCTCTGGCTCGCGCTCGGCTACGGGGTCCACTACTCGCTCTTCGGGGTGCTCCGCACCGTCCCCCCCTTCACCATGCTGCGCGCCCCGGAGCGTTTCCTCGTCTTCGTCGCCTTGGCGCTGGCGGCGATCGCGGCGATCGGCGTCCGCCGGGTCGAGGCGGCGGCGCGGCGGCGACCCGGCATGGGGGTCCTCGCCCTCGCGTGCGTCGCGCTCCTGGCGGGGGACACGGCGCTCCTCATCAAGGATCAGTTCATCCACGCCGCCGGCCGGCAGATGGTCCCCGCCCCCGCGGCGAGCGACGACGACTTCCGCCAGATGCGGGGCAACCGGTGGCTCGCGGCCTATTTCCCGTACATGAACCGGGGGACGCTCACCTGCTTCGACGACTACGACATCGCGCAGTCGGCCGACCTGCGCGGCGACCTCCCCGCCGAGGAGTTCCTCCGCGACGCCGGATCCGGCACGGTGAAGCGCGCGGCCTGGTCGCCGAACCGGATCGACCTCAAGGTCACCCTCACGCGGCCCGCCCGCGTCTACGTCAACCAGAACTGGCACCCTGGCTGGCGCGCGAGCGCCGGGAGCGTCGTCTCCGACGGAGGGCTGCTCGCCGTCGATCTCCCCGCCGGGGTGCACGACCTGACGCTCCGCTACCTGCCGCGCTCCGGGGTCGGAGGGGTCGGGATGGGGGTCCTCGGCCTCGTGGCAGCCGCACTCCTCTTGTGGCGCTCGCGGCGGGACGATCTCGTGCGGACCACGCGGGAGTGGGGGGGGACGGCAGCGCTCTGCCTGGCGCCGTTCGCCGCCGGTCTGCTGACGGTTGGCCTGATGCACGAGCCGCGTCGCCCCCCCGCCCCGCTCGTGACCCCCGACAACGAGCCGATGATCGTCGACGCGCCGCCCGCCGGCACTACCCCCGTCAACGCCCGCTTCGCGCAGGGGATCCTGCTGCAAGCGGGCCGGGTGCAGCTCGAGCCCAGGAGCGACGGCCGGGGGACGCGAGCGACGCTCGAGCTCGACTGGAGACTCGACCACAAGCTCCCCCCCGGCCTCGGCGTCTTCGTCCGCTTCGAGAAGCCCGGGACCCAGCACGTCGGCGCGGACCACGTCCTCCTCTCGAGCGTGATGCTCCCCGAGGCGGCCCCGGTCGGCCGGACCATCCGCGACTTCTCTCAGACCATCACCCTCCCCCCTTCGAAGGAGCCGTCCACCTGGACCGTTCGCGCGGGGGTCTGGTGGGCGCGCCGCGACGAGACGCGCCTCGAGGTCATCGACCCGGGCTCGCAGCCCGCCCCCGACCGCGCGGTCTTCGTGACCGACGTGCGCGTCCCCTGAGCCGACCTCGCGCCGACCTCCCCCGGGATCGTGGCCCCGCGCCCGTTCGCGGGTACGCTGGAGACAATGCCCGCCAGTCGCCCCCGCGTCGGCCCTCTCCGGGCGCCGCTCGACGCCGCGCTGGGGGAGCAGATTGCGCGGATCGAGGAGCAGATCGCCGAGGTGTGGCAGGGGCTGTCCCTCCTCGGTATGACGCTCTCGGCCTTCCTCGGCGCGCGCGGGGCCCCCGCCCTCGGGCTCTGGGCGGGGGCGGGGGCGGCGCTTTACCTCCTCTGGTTCACCTTCGTCGCGCGACGGCTCCGCGCGGGCCGGGGGACCGGCGCCCTGCGGCTCTGCACGTCGTTCGTCGAGGCGATCGGGCCGTGGGTCTTCTTCGCCGTGCTGGCCCACACCGAGGGGGCAGCCTATGCGCTTGGCTCGTGGGTCCCGCCGCTGCTGTACGCGGCGATGCTCGTCGTCTCGACCGTCCGCTTTCGCCCGATGGAGCCGCTGATCCTGGGGCTCACAGGGGCGGTCGCCCTCCTCCTCTTCTACTTCGGCTGGCTCCGCGCCGCGCTCCCGCCTGACCTCGCGCACGAGCCGCTCTACTCGGCGCGCGTCCAGATCTCGCGGGCCGTGTCGTTCGCCACCGGCGGCTTCCTCTCGATGCTCGTGTCGAGGACGCTCCGCCGCGCCATCGGCCGGGCCGATCACTCGGCGCGCGAGCGGGAGCTGTTCGGGAAATACCGCATGGTCCGGCACGTCGCGTCCGGCGGGATGGGGACGGTCTACGAGGCGCTCTACTGCCCGGAGGGGGGCTTCCAGCGGCCCGTCGCCATCAAGCGCATCCACGAGCACCTGGCCCGCGAAGAGAGCTTCATGACCTTCTTCCGCAACGAGGCCGAGCTCTCGGCGCGGCTCGTCCACCCGAACATCGTCCAGGTGCTCGACTTCGGCAGCGTCGACGGGACCTACTTCCTGGCGATGGAGCTGGTCGACGGCCTGACGCTCCGCTCGTTCATGAAGCGGGCGTGGGGGGCGGGGGCGACGGTGCCGCCGGGCGTCGTCGGCTACCTCGGGCGGGAGATCCTGGCGGGGCTCGCCTACTCGCACGAAGTGGCCCGGGCCGCCGACGGCTCGCGCCTGAAGGTCGTCCACCGCGACCTCTGCCCGGCCAACGTGCTCCTCTCGAAGAACGGGGAGGTGAAGATCACCGACTTCGGCGTCGCCCGGGCCCTGCGCGACGCCGACTCGACGCACACGCGCACGGTCGCCGGCCACGCCGGCTACATGGCCCCCGAGCAGGCGCTGGCGCAGCCCATCGACGAGCGGTGCGACCTCTTCGCCGTCGGCGTCGTCCTCTGGGAGCTGCTCGCCGGACGCCCCCTCTTCCAGCGCGGCGCCGAGGGGCCGACGCTCGTGGCCGTGCTGTCGGCGGAGATCGAGCCCCCCTCCGCCCACCACCCCGGCCTCGACCCGGCCTGGGACGCGCTCGTCCTCCGCGCCCTCGCGCGCGACGCCGAGGCGCGGTTCCCGTCCGCCGAGGCGATGTCGTCGGCCATCGGGGCGCTCGCCGACGGGAGGCTACCGGCCGCCGACGAGCTCTGCGCGCTGGTGGCCGAGGTGCTGAAGCTGCCGGAGCCGGCCGCGGACCTGATCCGGAGCACGACGAGGCCTGCGACGACGGAGTCGGAGGCGGAGACGCAGGTGGAGGGGAGAGGGGCGGTGGGGTGATCGGTGGCGGGTCGCCAGGGTGAGGGCGGGGTCGGGGTCGAGGTCCGCCCGTCGATGTCATCCCGAACGAAGTGAGCGACCGCCCGCGCACAATGCGGAGGATTCTCTGGGGGTCCTTCCGCCTTCGGCGCCAGGATGACACCCGAACGGGACCTGGACGGGGCCCTACGAGTCGAGGTCGCCCGCCTTCTCGCCCTGCTCGCGCCCGTTCTCCGCCTGCTCGCGAGCGTCCGCAGCCTGGACACGTGCGCCCGTCGCCTGGACACGACGGTACGGGGCCTGGTCGCGAGCCCCCTCCCCGCCTCCCGCCGACGGGCGCCCCGAGCCCCGCGCGTACCCACGAGCATCCAGCGAGCGGAGCGCCGTGTCCCCAAAGGCCGTCTGCGCCTGAACCATGCCCCGCCTCCCGCCGACAGGCGCCCCGAGCCCCGCGCGTACCCACGAGCATCCAGCGAGCGGAGCGCCGTGTCCCCAAAGGCCGGCTGAGCCTGAACCACGCCCCGCATCCGGCCGACTGGGGACACGGCGCTCCGCGAGCGCTATTCCAGCAGCGTGGGCGCCGCCTTCGCCCCCACCAGCACCCGCGGCAGCACCTCGCTCACGAACCGGTCGCGCACCGCGCGCGCACGCGGCTCGTCGTCGCGCGCCGGCACGGCGACCCCGACGACGAGGCACGCCCCCTTCCAGGCGGGGTACGTCGCGTACGCCACCGCGAACCCGTCGCGCATCGCGAGGCTCGCGGTCCGGGCGTAGCTCCGGTGGATCTCCCCGAGCTCGCCTCGCCACGAGAACGTCGTCACCGGCTCGCGCTCCACCTCCACGTCGAACACGTCGAGCATCGGAGCCCCCCACGCCTCGAGCGCGACGCTGCACGCCGGGAGCGGCGAGTCGGCGGGGACCTGCTGCACGGTGACGCCGACCACCGCGTGGTGGTCCTTGCCGTAGCGGAGCCCGAGCAGGCTCGGGATCCCGAAGAACTTCACCCGCGTCCAGTGCCGCGCGTCCGGGATGAGCACCCGCATCGCGCGCGTCCGGTCGAGCACGCCGAGCAGCGGCGCCACCTTGAGCTGCTCGAGCGCCGCCGAGTGCGTCCCCCCGCCTGGCCCTACCGCCGAGTCCTTTCCGTCGTCCTTCGGAGGGGGGGCGGGGAGCACGTCGACCGGCGGCGCGGCGGCGGCGCGCGCTACGCACCCCTCACCGAGGACGAGGAGGGCCAGCAGGCGCCAAGCCCGCCCCCACCTGACGCCACGGCTCCGCGCACCCACGACCATCCAGTCTAGCCCGCCCGCCGCGAGCGGCACGGCGCCTCCGCACCCTCGCCCCCCCTGGCGCCACGCCGGATGCCGCCCAACGGCCCGCCCCGACGTGCTAAGAGCGGGCATCCATTCGATGCCGAACGCCCTGGTCGTCGCGGACAACGTCCACAAGTCCTTCCAGCACCCGCAGCACAAGACGCGGACGCTCGAGGTGCTGCGGGGCATCGACCTGGCGATCTACCAGGGGGAGCTCGTCGCCATCGTCGGCCAGTCCGGCGCCGGCAAGTCGACGTTCCTCCACTGCGTCGGGACGCTCGACTTCCCCACCCGCGGGTCGCTGAAGCTCGCCGGCGAGGAGCTGACCAAGCTCTCGGGCTCGCGCCTGGCCGAGCTCCGCAACCGCACCATCGGCTTCGTCTTCCAGTTTCACCACCTCCTCCCCGAGTTCAACGCGGTCGAGAACGTGATGATGCCCGGCCTCATCCAGGGGCGCGGCAAGAAGGAGCTCGAGATCCGGGCGCAGGCGCTCCTCGAGGAGGTCGGCCTGCGCGACCGCGCGGCGCACCGGCCGGGCGAGATGTCGGGGGGCGAGCAGCAGCGGGTCGCCCTCGCGCGCGCCCTCATCCTCGACCCGAAGCTCATCCTCGCCGACGAGCCGACCGGCAACCTCGACTCCGCCACCAGCAGCCAGATCCACGACCTCTTCTTCGCCATCAACAAGCAGCGCGGGACGACCATCGTCGTCGTCACGCACAACCTCGCGCTCGCCGCGAGCATGCCGCGCGTCGTGACGCTGAAGGACGGCCGGGTCGAGAAGGACGACTGGCGCGACCCCGGGGCGAAGGCCGTCGCGCAGGCCCCGTCCGAGGCCGCGGCGAGCTGACCACGGCCAGGAACTTGGCCCACGGGGCCGGCCTCCGGTAACCGCCACGGGCGAGAGGTCCACGCCGATGCCTGCCCGCCAACTCACCGCCGGCCGAACGCTGGCCGTCCTCCTCGGCGTCGCCGCCGCGGCCTGCGACAACCCGAACCCGGGCGCTCCGCTCGGGACCTTCGCGGTCACGAGCGCGCTCGGCACCGACACCTGCGGCGGCACGGCGGCCGACACGAGCCCCGGCAGCTTCAACGTCACGCTGTCGAACGACCAGGGGGTCGTCTACTGGTTCCCGGACACGGGCGGGTCGGCGACCCGCGGCAGCATCAACGCCGCCCGCTCGGTGACGATCACCGAGGTCGTCGCCGACAACGTCGACGCCACCGACGCCGGCGCCGGTCCGTGCACCCTGCAGCGCAACGACACGCTCACCTTCACGCTGGCGGCGGGCGGCGCCCCGGCGTCGTTCACCGGGAGCTACAGCTTCACCGTCACGCCGGCCATCGGCGCCGCCTGCTCGGACCAGCTCGTGGCCCACGGCGGCGGCTACGCGGCGCTGCCGTGCACCATCACCTACACGCTCGCCGGGACGCGTCAGTAGCTCCCAGGAGCGCGGCGCCGATGACCCCGGCCGAGTCGCCGAGCGCGTTCTTGACGATGGGGGTGACGAGCTCGTCGTTGAAGACGTAGCGGCCGACGCGCGCGACGCCTTCGTCGACGAGCAGGGCCAGGTTGGAGAGACCGCCGCCGAGCACGACGGCGCTCGGGTCGAGGATGTCGATGAGGTTGGCGAGGCCGCGCCCGAAGGCGTCGAGCAGCCCGTCGATGGCCGCGCCGGCCGCGGGGTCGCTGGAGCGTCGCGCGACGATCTCCGGGAGCCGGAGGCGCACCCCGGTCCGCGAGGCGTAGTCCTCCTCGACGGCAGGCCCGCTCGCGTAGCTCTCGAGGCAGCCGGTCTGACCGCAGTAGCAGGCGCGCGCCCCTGCCCTCCCGCCCCACACGGCGTGGTGACCCCACTCCCCGGCGATCCCCTGGAGCCCGGGCCACACCTCGCCACGGACCACCAGCCCGCCGCCGACGCCGGTCCCCATGATGACGCCGAAGACGACGCCGTCGCGGTAAGTGGCCCCGGCCCCCGCCAGCGCCTCGGCGAGGGCGAAGCAGTTGGCGTCGTTCTCGAACGCGACCGGTCGCCCCACGGCGCGCGTCAGGTCTTCGCGGAACGGGCGCCCGTTCAGGCAGACGGTGTTGGAGTTCTTGACGAGGCCCGTGCGCCGCGCGACGTGGCCCGGCATCCCGACGCCGAACGTGGCGTCCTCTCTCCGCACGCCGGCAGTCCGGAGCGCCTCGGCGATGAGCCCGGCCGTGCGCGCCACGATCGCCTCGTAGCCCTCCTCCTGCTGCGTCGCGACCCGGACCCGCGCCAGCTCTGTCCGCGCGTCGCCTTGCAGGACGACCGCCTCGATCTTCGTGCCGCCCAGATCGACCCCGAGCGCGAAGGCACCCATGAGCCGACTCTAGCCCAGGGCGACGACCAGGGGAGCGCCTAGAGAGCGCTGTTCAGCGGGTCGTACTGGTTGCCGCCCTTGTGGAAGACCTGACCGCTCTTGGGGGCGCGGTAGGAGCTGGTCGTCGAGCGGAACTTCGCGTTCTCGGCGGCCCTGGCGGCGGACTTCGCGGCGCGCGCCTTGTCGGCTTCCATGAGCGAGCGCTTCACGTCGTCGCTCAGCGTCGCCTGCGGCGCGGCGGCGGCGACAGGGGCCGGGTCGACGACGGGGAGGGCGGCGACAGGGGCCGGGGGCGCGGCGGCTGCCGCGGCCTTCTCGTCGGAGCCGGAGCTCGCCTGGGAGATGCCCACGACGAGGAGCAGGAGCGCGGCGGCGACCCCGCCGGCGACGGCGTAGACCTTGTTCCGCTTCGGCTTCATCGCGGCCGCGAGCGCGTCGTCGTCCAGGTCGAGCACGTCCGACACGACCGGTCGGATGCTGACCGCGGACGGCGGCTCGCTGACGCGAATCGCGGCGGCGGGCGTGGTGACGGTGGTGCTGTACGGCGGGACCGAGATGGTCGCGACGTGCGCGGCCACGGCGGGGGCGGCTCCGTCGTCGTCGAGACCGAGCAGGGCGCCGAGGCGCTCCCAGGCGGCGTCGCCTTCCTTCAGGACGAAGGTCTTCGCGTCGACCTCGTCGCGCTGGTAGGCCTCGTCGAGCTCCTCGAGGGACAGGTAGCGCACTTCGCCGGAGGCGAGCTGCACGTGCCAGAAGTCAGTCGTCTCGGTCGCCTGGGCGTCGTTCATCGGTCAGTCCTCAGCAGGGGGCTAACGGCCGTGATGCTCGAACGCTAACCGCAACCGCCCGAAGTGCACGCATTCACGACCGTATTTTCGAGCGATAGCGCCCTCGCGGTAGTCGTGCAGGCCGGGTGAACACGCGCCGATGTAGGCGTTCCGTCCAGGCAACAACTTCACAGGCGGAACGGACAACGCGAAGGCGTCGCGCTTCACCCTGACCGGGCCAGTCGCTGCCCTGGCCGGCGCGGATGGTATGGTCGGGCAGATGGGACGAGGCCGCCGACGAGCACGAGCCGCCATCCTGCCGCTCCTCGCGGCGACGCTGCCAGCGTGCTCCACGACGGCGCGCGCTCCGGGCGTCGCGGGGGCCGCGTACGACGGACCGGTGTGGGACTACGAGGTCACGGCGAGCGGAGGGGCCTACGATCTCTCCGTCGTGGCGACGTTCCCGCGCGGCTCCGACCGACGCTTCACGGTGCGCGAGCGCGCCGACACGTTCGTCGTCGGCGTGGGGCTGGCCGATAAGGGGGGCTGGCGCGAGGTGCGGCGCTTCGGCTCCGCCTGGACCATCCCCGAGTGCCATGACGGCTGCCGCATCCGCTACCGGTACCTGCTCGCCGATGGCGCCGGGGCGTGGGGCGACCCCGCCATCGGACGGCAGGACGAGCGGAGCATCGAGGCGCCGCCGTCGACCTGGCTCCTCCGCCCCGAGCACGCCGCGCCGGGGACCGTGCTCCGCTTCCACGTCGCGACGGCGCCGGGCGAGGCGTTCGTCACCGGCGTCGCCCCTGCCCGCGGGACCCCTCACGGCTCGGGCATCTACGAGGCGGCGGTCGGCGACGCCCTCCAGCTCCCCTACTCCGCGTTCGGCGACCTGCGCGTCCACGAACTGGCCGACGGCGAGGCGACGCTCGCGCTCTTCCCCGGCCCGCTCCCCGAGGCCGACCTCGTCGCGTGGGCGACCTCCGCGCTGACGACGGTGCGGGGCTTCTACGGGAGGGCGCCGGTCCCGCACGTGCTCATCCTCGTCCGCCCGGCGCGAGGCGGCGAGGTCGGCTTCGGGCAGACGATGGGCTCCTCGGGGGCGAGCATCGTGGTGAACGTCGGCGTGCAAGCGACCGCCGAGGCGCTCGCGACCGACTGGGTGCTCGTGCACGAGCTGACGCACACGGCGCTCCCGGACCTCGAGATGGACCACCACTGGCTCGAGGAGGGGGTGGCGACCTACGTGGAGCCGCTCGCGCGCTACCGCACGGGCGGGATCTCGCTGGCGGAGGTCTGGACGCAGTGGGCGCGGCGAATGAGCCAGGGGGAGCCCGAGGCCGGCGACGAGGGGCTCGACCGGACGCACACGTGGGGGCGGACGTACTGGGGTGGGGCGCTCTTCTGCCTGCTGGCCGACGTCGAGATCAGGACGGCGACCGCGGGGCGAGCGTCGCTGGCCGACGCGCTCCGGGCGATCGTGGCGGAGGGGGGGAACATCGCCGTGAGCTGGCCGATCGAGCGCGTGCTCGACGTGGGCGACCGCGCGACCGGGACGCGCGTGCTCCACGAGACGTACGAGAAGATGGCGAAGCACCCGACGCCGGTCGACCTGCCGACCATGTGGCGCCGGCTCGGCGTCGTCGCCCACGGCGACCTCCCGGTGACGTTCGACGACGCCGCCGAGCTCGCGTGGGTGCGGAACGCGATGACGCCGCCCCGGTGAGCCGGGGCGGGGTGCGCTAGGCGTGGACGCCGGGCGCCTCGTGCCCGGTCTCGCTCACGTACTCCGCGTAGCCCCCTCCGAAGCGGTGCACCTCGCCGCCGTCGAGCTCGAGGACGCGGTTGGAGAGAGCGCGGAGGAAGTGCCGGTCGTGGGACACGAAGAGCATCGTCCCGTCGTAGCCGCCGAGCGCCTCGATGAGCATCTCCTTGGTGTCGAGATCGAGGTGGTTGGTCGGCTCGTCGAGGACGAGGAAGTTCGGCGGGTCGTACAGCATCTGCGCGAGCACGAGCCGCGCCTTCTCGCCCCCCGAGAGGATGCGGCACGGCTTCTCGATGTCGTCGCCGGGGAACCCGAAGACGCCGGCCAGGGTCCTGAGCGAGCCGATGGACGCCTTGGGGAACCGGTCGACGAGCGAGTCCCACACGGTGTCCTCCGGGCGGAGGAGATCCATCGCGTGCTGCGCGAAGTAGGCCATCTTCACGCTGCCGCCCACGGCGACCCTCCCCGCGTCCGGCTCTGCCGCCCCCGCCACGAGCTTGAGGAGCGTCGACTTCCCCGCGCCGTTGACCCCCATCACGCACCAGCGCTCCTTGCGCCGGACGAGGAGGTCGAGCCCGTCGTAGATGACCTTCGGGCCGTAAGCCTTGCGGACGCCGGTGATGTTCGCCACGTCGTCCCCGGACCGGGGGGCCTCCTGGAAGTCGAAGCGGAGGCGCTTCCTGCGGCGGGGCGGCTCGACCCGCTCGATCTTCTCGATCTTCTTCACGCGCGACTGGACCTGCGCCGCGTGGCTGGCGCGCGCCTTGAATCGCGCGATGAAGGCCTCCTCCTTGGCGAGCATCGCCTGCTGGCGGGAGAACTCGCTCTCGGCCTGCGCGTCGAGGAGCGCCCGCTGCTTCATGTAGAACTCGTAGTCGCCCGAGAAGACCGTCAGCTCGCCGCCGTCGATCTCGACGATCTTGTTGACGATGCGGTTCATGAACTCGCGGTCGTGGCACGTCAGCATCAGCGCGCCATCGAAGCCCTTCAAGAACTGCTCGAGCCAGAGGATCGACTCGAGGTCGAGGTGGTTGGTCGGCTCGTCGAGGAGCATCGCGTCCGGGCGCATGAGGAGGATGCGGGCCAGCGCCACGCGCATCTTCCAGCCGCCGGAGAGGTTCCCCACGTCCCCGTCCATGACGTCCTGCGCGAAGCCGAGCCCGGCCAGGATCTCCCGCGCCTTCGCGTCGAGCGCGTAGCCCCCGAGCTCCTCGAAGCGCGCCTGCGCCTCGCCGAACTCGTGGACGACCTCCTCCATCCGGTCGCCGAGCTCCGGGTCGGCGAGCTCCTCCTCGAGCTGCCGGAGCCGCGTCGCGACCTCCGAGACCGGCCCGGCGCCGTCGAGGGTCGCCGCGACGACGCTCATCCCCTTCATGTCGCCGACGTCCTGGCTGAAGTAGCCGATGGTGGTGCCGCGATCGACCATCACCTGGCCGCTGTCGGGCTGCTCCTCCTTGACGATCAGGCGGAAGATCGTCGACTTGCCGGACCCGTTCGGCCCCACGAGGCCGATCTTCTCGCCGCGGAAGACCGCGCACGAGGCGTCCATGAAGAGAATCTGCCGACCATGCTGCTTGGTGATGGAGTCGAGCCTGAGCACGCGGGGTGGATAGCACGAAGGCCGGGGCGGGACCCCTGACTCGCGGCGCCGGGTCGTGAACGGAGCGGGCTAGGGCGCCGCCGTCTGGTGCTCGACGGCGTCGAGGTCGACGACGATCTCCGGGCCGAAGTAGTAGGCGAGCTCGTCGCGGACGCCGCGGTAGACGGTCGGCCCCTGGTCGATGCACACGAGGTCGCCGTCCTCGATCTCGAGCGACGCGTGGAGCAGCCCGCGGTCGAAGGTGACCGGGAAGAGGGTGCTCACCATCGGCTTCAGCTCCTGGTAGTCGAGCCCCACCGACGCGCAGTAGCTGTGGACGAGGCAGCCGCGGCCTGCCCGGTTGAGGAAGACGCAGCGGCCGTCCTGGACCCGGGTCCGCGTGTGCTTGCCGCCGGGGAAGTCCGCGTCCTCCCTCCACTGTCCGGTGAACCACTGCTCGCGGGAGATGCCGGTGAAGGCCTCGAGCCCGGCGGCGTGCTGGTGGAGGCGGGCGACGTTCTCGGCGTCGACGTCCACGCCGAAGCGGCAGCAGACGTCGTTGCAGAAGGTGCACTCCATGCAGCGCATGAAGTACCGGCGCACGAAGATGGCCGTGTCGACCCGCGAGACGCGAGGCTGACCGTGGCGGCTCACGTACTCCCGGGAGAGGCTAACGATGGGCATGTCCAGGCACCTCGCGCGCGGGCCGCGCGTCCGTCAACGTGAGCTCGCCGAGCACCCCGGCGTGCCGCTCCAGGAAGTCCGCCCGGCGGATCGCCATGCAGACGTCGTCGTCCTCTTCGGCGTACGACCGCGCGACCGGGCCGTCGTCGCGGACGAACCCCGCGCGGGCGAAGAGGCGGAGCGAGGCGAGGTTCTCGGGCCGGATCGCGACGACCACGCGCTCGAGGGGGAGCCGGTCGAAGCCGAGCGCCAGGAGCATGACGGCGAAGCGCTGGCCGAGCCCCAGCCCCTGCTGGGCGCGCGGCCCGATGAGCAGCGCCAGCTCGGCCGCCCCACCCCGGAGGTGCCGGAGGTCGCCGTCTCCGACCAGCTCGTCGTCGCGGAAGAGGAGGAACGCGCGCGACCCGTCGGCGGCCGCGTCGCGCCACAGCTCCACGACCTCGCTCGCCGAGAACGTCAGCGTGTTGCTGAGCAGGGCCGCGTTGTGGGGGTCGTTGTAGAAGCCCGCGAGCGCCGGGGCGGCGCGGGCGAGCGCCGGCGCGGTCGGCTCGTCCATGCGGAGCTCGCCGAGCGGCGTCGCCCACCGCGCCCCCAGCCGCGTCGCCCCCCCTGGCGTCCGACCGGGGCGCGCCTCCGCGCTGCCGCCGGCGCTCACTTGTCCACGCCGCACTTGCGCAGGTAGGCCCGCACGTGGTGCCGCTCCATCCCGCTCTGCCGCGCCATCTCGCTGACGTTCCCCTTGGCGCGCTTCGAGAGCGCGGTGAAGTAGTCGCGCTCGAACGTCGCGATCGCGGCGCGCTTCGCCTCGCCGAACGCAGTCGTCGGCCCGCTCGCCCCGTCGTCCCCCTCGCGCGCGAGCGTCAGGACGTCGTCGATGGCGCCCGGCGTGTCGGCCAGCGCGGCGGCGGAGGAGGCGACGTTCACGAGCTCGCGCACGTTCCCGGGCCAGTCGTAGGAGGCGAGGTTCTGCTCGATCCACGCCGTCACCGTCGCCGCGTGAGCGCTGCGCCCCACCTTCGCGCAGATGTCCTCGATGAGCGACGGGACGTCGGCCGCCCGCTCGCGGAGCGGCGGGATCTCGACCCGGGTCTGCGCGACGCGGAAGAAGAGGTCCGAGCGGAATCGCCCGGCGTTCATCGCGGCCCCGAGATCGCGGCGGGTGCCGGCGATGACGCGGACGTCGGCCGGCTCGAAGCTCGTCGCCCCGAGGCGCTTGACGTGCCGCTCCTGCAGCGCCCGCAGCAGCTTGGGCTGCAGGTCGAGCGGCAGCTCGCCGAGCTCCTCGAGGAAGAGCGTCCCCTCGTGCGCCTCGGCGAGGGCCCCCTTGCGCCGCTCGGTCGCGCCGGGCGCCCCCCCCTTCTCGCAGCCGAAGAGGAAGGCCTCCGCGAGCGGCGGCGGGATGGCGGCGCAGTCGAGGACGACGAAGGGCTTCGGCGCGCGAGAGCTCGCGGCGTGGACGGCCCTCGCCGCCAGCTCCTTGCCCGTCCCGGCCTCGCCCGTGATGAGCACGCCGAGCGGCGTCTTCGACACCTTCTCGAGGACGCTGAAGACGCGCCGCATCCTCGGGGTGCTCCCCACCATCGGGCCGAAATGGTCGGCGAAGCCGACGTCGACCCGCTGCTTGGTGGCCGGCTCGATGCGCAGGTGCGTGGCGCCGACCGTGATCTCGGTCGGCATGGTGACGATGGCCTCGCGGACGCGCGTCGACCCGATGAACGTACCGTTCGTGCTCGTCAGGTCGCGGACGAGGATCCCCTGGTCGACGGCGCGGAGCTCGCAGTGGGTGGCGCTCACCTCGGCGTCATCGACGACGATCTGAGCGCCCGAGTCGCGCCCGATGACGAGCGGATCGACGTCGATCGGGAAGCTCGTCCCGTCGGCCGTCTTCACCGTCCCGCCCTGCACGAACCAGTGCAGGACGCGCGCCTTGGTCGAACCGTGATTCACCATGGCACGGCAGGCTACACGAGCGTCCCGACCACCCCAATCGAGACGCTCACGGCCAGCCCGGCAGGGTCAGTGCGTGCCCGGGTCGTGAGCCCCTTCGGGGACCGGCTCCTTGAACACGTTCACTTGCTCGAGGATGGAGAGGCGCTCGCGAGCGAGGGGGACGCCGCGGTCGGAGAACACGAGCGAGTTCTCGGCGCGCTGGGCGCGCTGCTGGGCGATGAAGAGGATGGCGTCGCCGGCCTTGTTGTAGCCGAGCTGGACGAGCGCCCCCTTCGGCCACGAGCCCCCGTCGAAGTCGAGCTGCTTGCGCAGGGTGTAGTACCCCTGATCGAGCATCCGCACGAGGCTGTCCGCCCACGAGAGGCCGCGGAACGGCGTGCCGGCGCCGTGGAAGTGCCACTCGTTCATGATGTTGTGGTCCGGCGCGATCACGACCGGGAGCCCGGAGTCCGAGTGGTTGTGGAAGTAGACGACCGAGCCGGCGGGGAAGTCGGCCTCGTGCTCGGGGAGGGGCTTGGTGGTGCGGTAGAGCCCGCACTGGGGGAGGAGGTTCTTGACGGCCATGCGACGCTTCTAGCCGAAAGGCGCCGCGAGGCGAAGCG
>Ga0316217_10001522_pt1 | contig 29918 bp, 36 predicted proteins | sample 1anoAmetaG_FD_203633 | JGI IMG/M metagenome (GOLD analysis project Ga0316217, IMG submission 203633) | Freshwater microbial communities from Trout Bog Lake, Wisconsin, USA - 1anoA | ecosystem: Environmental > Aquatic > Freshwater > Lake > Hypolimnion/Profundal zone | place: USA: Wisconsin... | reverse complement strand
CCCCAACCCCTATTCATACATTCGATATGGATGATAATTTATGTAGCCCGCACAGATCAGATGAGCAGCAGTTCCTCGCCTTCGTTGGGGTCGGGATCCACATAGCAGGTGAGCCCTTCCATCCAGGCCTCCACGGGCACGCAGCAGGCCAGCCGCGTATTGCTCTTGAGATCCAGGACGTTACTGTTGAGCAGAAGCTCCTCAACGTTGTTGTAGCCCTCCGTCTCCTCATGCACCCTCTTGAACCAGTTGTCCTCGAAGACGATCCTGCAGCTGGCGCAGACGGGGCCGCTGGAGTCGTTGTCGTGGGGCCTGAAGTGCGGACGGTAGGTGAGGTCGTGGCCGTAGCAGAGCTGCTCGCCGAAGGACTGCACCTTCATGCGGTTGATGGCGTCGAGGATGGACTCGCCCACGAAGGCCGGCACCCGCTCCACCATGTTGTACCTGTTCTTGATGTAGAGGTTCACCCTTGATACCAGCAAATGTACAGGATCGAGCCCACTTTGGGCAGACTGGCCGGAGTGGGCTAGTGGTGGGTCGAGAAGAAGCTGGCCGATCTCCATTGCGGGGAGACCAAGGTCTTGATCGCTCGGCTTAGCATGTAATTATCTAATTATGAAATATAAGAACATCAACTCCAATATCATGGCTTCAGCCCACATTCAGAGGCTAGTGGTGCCAGTAAATCCACCCATCTCTGAATATGATGCCGATTTGGTAGCTGTTTCGGCACTTCTAGTTCAGCACCACCCGCAGCCGGTTCGACACCACACTCCCCTTCTCGCATTCCACTTTGCTCTTCCCTCGCAGAACATACATCCGGTCGATTTCCAGCTATATGGGGTTGAGGGTAACCGCATGCGACAGAGAGGCCAGAAGGCTGGACCGAATGGTATACTCAATAAGTTTGACTCTGGGGTGTCCATCGGCCTAGGTTATCTTCAGGTCGACCTCCTTCTCGCACTTGATCATGAGCTAATTGAAAGGAACGGCGACTTCGGACTCCCCTCTCTCATTTTTGTGGAAAATGTTCTCCCACCTGACCACCTCCAGCAACTCCCTCTTCGCCTCGGCCTCCGCGGCAGGCACTTTCAACCTCGAGAACTCAATGAACAGAAAGTTTTCGTACTTGAACCGGTATTACCTCCCCTCGTGGTAGATCACATAGGAATTGGTGCTCTGGGAGTTGCCCAGTTTGCTCACCTTTATCTTCACTCTGAACTACCTCTCTATTATTTTGAGTTGGCTCATTGGGTTTTTGTAGATTTGCTTGATGGTTGGGGTTGAGATCTATTCGACCTCGTACCCGAACTCTTTGTAGAATTTGCATTTGAGGATGTAATGTTTGGAGCTCTGGTACTTGGTTGTCATGCTTCTTATGTACTCCAAATTCAGCTATAGTCGGTTTATGAATTTTCTGTGGACTTTCAGCTTCTTCAGAAAAATGGTCAAAACACCGTTTTAGCACTCATAATTTTACTCGTCGTTCCTTCTGTTTTAGACTATGCGCAGATTCTCTGGATTTTTGAAGTCAATGCCCTTGAAATTTTATGTTTAGGTAAGAACGAGCTGACTCTATTGGAACCCCACATCCACATTGAAGTACACGCTCACGCTGAGTTTGATCAGGCAGAATGGTACCACAAATTCATTGGTTTTTAGGCCGACGTTGAGGTTGAGGCAGCATGACTACTACCAACTTATTTCGGTCGGAACACTCAATTAGATCTATGGCTGCTTTTAGTAGATTTCCAGCTTGATCGGACTTTTTAGGACTACCTTTGATTTGAAGTTCCAAACATACATATAAACTGAGTCAATGACCCATATTTCTTCAGTGGCGCCTTTGAGCTGCAACTTCTCCTCAAACTTCAGCGAACTATTAGGCTCAAGATAGAAAAACAGCTCTTAGTTGGGCAGTTTTTTCTATTTATCGGTCAGTGAGTGCGCCTGAAAGGATATCTTGATCCTGACTGGGAAAAGTATCTTATTGGAGAGTATGCCCTTGAAGGTGATGAATTCATTTTACTAGAAGAGCAGGAATTCGTCTTTTTTCCAGCTCATGAAAAACCCCGGCCCGGCTTTGATTGGACTCTATCGACTTCCGATACGGTTCTGCTTTGGCTTTATCTTAGACTCCACCACTAGGAAATCTTTCAAGTCCACAAAGTCCAGGTTTTAGAGCTCGCAAATGGGATTATTACTAAAATTGAGCTCAGACAGCGAGTTTTCAATCTCAGCTTGAGACAGATCATTGCCACATTTGGATAGCAGTTAGAGATAGTACTAACTCGTCTTTTGGCTCCTTTAGCTCTCCTCAATGATCAGCTGCAAGATGTGCTTGTAGAGAAAAGGCCACTCTTTGATCTACTTCGATTTCTGAATCTAAACGAAAAGGACCTAGCTCAACTCTGACTTATTTTTGAGGTGGATCATGGCTGCGAAGAAATAGAGCATGTTCTTCCTGCGGAGGAGGCCGCATTTGCCATACAGATCGCCTAGGACTGTGAACAGTAGGAATCTTTAGTCGTCGTGAAGTGGTTTGCAGTAGGTATTGATAAGCACCTTCACAGCCTCGTCGAACTTCTACGGCTGGTTCAAATACAATCTGGCTATTTTGATGCTGTTCTCTACCTAGAAATTCCAATTCTTAAGTTTCTTGGCAACCACGTAGCTGTCGTTTATCAAATTTTGGATATACTCCTCATGGTTGGATAGATTCAAGCTTTGGCTCATAACCGCACAGGCCAGTTTGCCCTGCAGCGCTCCCAGAACCCAGAGGTAGTCGTCCAGCTTCCTCAGCTGCTACTCAGCGTCGCAGTAATACCCGAAAGCTTACTTGTAAAGTTGCAGCATGAGATGGTAGTCTGCACATATTTTGAGGCATCTATACTTTTTCTTCTTTTTGATGGTCTTGGTGTCCAGCTTATCCTCCATACGGTTGAAGACAATCGTGCGGTTGCTCTCATCCTCTTTCTTGGTCTCAGCTATGAAATTGCAGATTTCCGACTCCACAAAAGAGAGGCAGTTGTAGAGCCAAGGCTAGATAAAGTGGGTGAACTAGAAATCTTCGACATCAGGGTATTTGACGATGTTCTCCCTCTTGACCAGGTTCTAGCAAGCCAACGATCCCATATCAAGGATTCCTATCATCTTGAAGTTGTTCTCGTTTTTGAGCTTGGCCAGCACCTCCTCAATCTGCTTCTCGTCGCAGCAATCATCAATCACTCCAATTGCAAATCGTATTTTGTAGATAACTTCAAACTCAGGCCAGTCGTTTGCGAAATCCTCCTGGGTGAAGTAAAACTTCTGAGTGCAGCTCTCCCTCAAGATCAGCATCTCCGTATTGGGATTATGCTATTGCCGAGAGTAGCGTTCGTCGATGGTCAGCTTGAAGTACTTATAACAGAACTTCTGGACTTTCTATTGCGATTGTTTGGTCAAGGGGGTCAGGTTTTTGACGAGGATGGGTATTCTGAAGTAGTCATCCAGACTTTTACTATAAGTTGCCATTGATATTAATTATGAACACGGGATGGCTCTTTATATTTGATTTAGTTTAACGGGGACAAAATATTATGAAAGAAAGGGAAGATAGACTTTGGAAGTTTTGGAAGTTAGCTATAGATGGTCAAACAATTGAAGATCAGTTTATTTTGAAATCTTTGTAGATGGTGATCTGTTTGGCGAAGTCGGTTTTCTAAATCTCAGCGATTCTTTCTCTCAGCTTCCTCTGCTTTTACTCCTGTCGCTTTATGGCTTCCAGATTCGGCTTGAAAGCAAACAAATCCTCACAGATCTTGTCCATCCGCAAAGGCTAAGACAGCTTTGGATCGCTACGCCAGTTATAAGCCGTCTTCATCTCCGTATCTCCAGCCTTTGCGATCTAGATCTTGGCTTTGATTGAGCGAAGGCATCTCAGCACGTATTCTTCGTACTCTTCTTTGTCCTTGGATTGCAGCCAGTTATCGATAAAAGCTACAGCAATAGCAGTCAAAGGCTTTGCGAGATCTAGCTTCATCTCTTAAGATGTACCTTCTGCAAACTTTTGAACTAGAAGATGTTCATGCTTTTGGTTTTGGAAAGCGAGTAGCCATGGAAATACTGGTATGAGGTAGTCAGCTGCTTTCTTCTATACTTTTCCTCAGCCTCTTCCAACCTACTTACACCAAAGGTTACGAGATGTTGTTCTTTCGGTTCATGATGGAGTGCTGAGTCTAGTAAAGAATCTTTTGTTTGGGCAACACGATGTTGACATGGCGATTTCCTTTTGAGCTATAGATTTGGTCGATTATTTCTAGACCAATGACTTCGGATTCTTTGATGTAGTTTGTCCAATCATTTAGCCTACTTCTGTATTCGGGTTTTATGATTTTATCTAGAATCTTTTCGGTCATTCTAAGTTATATATTTTGGGTTTATGGCTTCAGTGAATCAAGAAAACTGACCATTTATTAGAAAGCAAAGATTAGTGAAGTTTTAAAGAATTTCTGGTGTTTGGTGGCAAAAGACCTATGATAAATTTTTTACATTTCGAATGATTCACCAAACAAAATCAAATAAATTGTTAAGAACAAGAAATAAGCATAAAGAAGAATGGACGATACTGCTTTTGAATGAACTGAAAAGCAATACTTTTGAATTTCAGGAGTCAAGATCCCACCAAATGCATCACATAACCATGTACAGTTATGTTTTCGGTTTATTGTCCATAATTACTTTCAATTAGCCCAACTTTTATCATGCTTTTAACTCCTCTTGCTTCAAATATCAGATAATCACTCTTCTTCATTTAGTATCCATTCCCTTTCGTTTTGCTTCAACTAAGTACAAACATGGCAGATCCTCTGAAAAATAGATAATTGATTAGTAAATGATTCATTCATAATAAAGGATATGATCATTTTTCTGCCTGGGGGTGCTGAGCGAAGAGAGGAATGTTGTACTTATTTCTAAGCAGTATTGAGATCTCATCGCGAATGGTGGGCTCGTGTGCAGCTTTGTGCTTCTGATGGCTGTGAAGGGAGATGTTGTATTTGTTGCTCAGAAGGATAGATATTTCTTCTCTTGGCATTACCAGGTTCAACAATTATAAAATTTAGTTTATGCTATATCTTTAAATCTGGGCTCAAGAAATTTATTTTTGTTAGTTTCTCAATCCTTTGAAGTCCAAGATTTTGTAAGATTAAAGATTAGGAGAAAAGAGAATATTTCAGAATGAATCAATAAAACCTCATTATAGCTCTCAACCCCTATCAATTCCCTCATAGTCAGTCCCATTGATACTATCCAAACTCTTTAGATTAGCTATTTTTCCGATGACAAAAAGCTGAGCTTTATCTCACATTAGCTCAATTAATTAGCATTATAAACATTCTGATTATATGAATCTCATCGTCTAAAACATCTCAAACGATCTCGCGAGAAACAACTCGGTCTACATCTCAGCGCAACTCGCAAAAGACCCCTCCAAAACAGTCTTTGTCAGGATAGGTGGCAAAGTATTCAAGTGCAGCTTTATTAGCCTTTAAAAAAGCAAGATAGGCATGAGTCTCAAAGACAGGACCTTTTTGAATACTGAGACTGGCAAAGAGGTTAGAGTGTAGCCTATCAACAGCTAATATGATATAGACTTCGATCTTTCCTACCTCTAGATGTAGCTGAACCAAATGATCCCCAAACTCACAGCCAAAACAAAAGTGGAGGATTACAAGATCATAGAGGCCTTGAGGAACAAAGAAAGGGACTCTTTCTTTAATTTAGGAGAAACTAAGTATCTGGAGATTGAGAAAACTACGTTTTCGCTGAAAGTGGTCAAATGCATGAATATCATGACTGGAGATAACAAAGGTCAAAACACAGCTTTGGGCAAATTACTCTCGGAAACACAAATTTCATTGAAGTAAGCTTCGGGATCTTTTGTAGTTATAAGCTCCTCACAGGCAAATGAAAAGAATATCTTTAGGCCTGACTTTACAATCGAAGATATGGGGATTGGAGGGTTAGATGACGAACTTTTCAACATTTTTAGAAGGACTTTTGCCTCAAGAAGATACTCGAATACAACCATAAAGCGATTCGGAATCAAACATGTCAAAGGTATTCTACTCTATGGTCCTCCAGGAACAGGCAAAACTTTGATCGCGAGGCAACTGGCGAAAGCTTTGAACGTAAAAGACCTCAAAATAGTCAACGGCCCATAAATCTTCAGCAAGTTCGTGGGCTAATCCGAATAAAACATACGAAAGCTATTTTTATAAGCGAGAAGCGATTAGCAAAAGCTAGGAGACAAAAGTCCATTACACATCATTGTATTTGACGAAATCGACGCTATATGCAAAGCCAGAGGACTGCACGGCGGAGTCGGTGGCCAAGTAAGTGATCAGGTTGTAAATCAGCTGCTGACAAACATCGACGGTGTCTAGGCACTTAATAACATCGTAGTGATTGGTATGACAAACAGGAAAGATCTGCTAGACGAAGCCATTCTGCGTCCAGGCCGCTTCTAGGTCCACATCGAAGTCAACCTTCCCAACGCTGAGGGAAGGGAACAAATCATCAAGATCCATACCAAAAATCTGAGAAACAACAAACTTCTCGACCCTAGCATCAAACTAGACGAACTTGCAAGGTTGACCAAAAACTTCACTGGGGCTGAAATCGAAGCTCTGATCAAATGCGCCTCTTCGCATTCGATTAGCAGAACTACGAATATACTAGATTTCTCGAAAGAACTAATCATTGACTAATCTAAGTTAAGGGTGGAAATGCAGGACTTTTTGAAGGCTCTAGAAGAAGTCAAACCTCAGTTTGGAGTTGATGAAGAAAAATTTGGAGCCTACTTCAGAGAGAAGATTATAAACTATGGCGCAAGCTTTGATAGAATCAACAACTACCTTCATGAAGCTTCAGCTATGAGCGAAAACTCTGGTAATTCAAAGAGATCTATCCTTCTTTACGGCAAACCTGGGACAGGAAAAACGACCTTGGCCATAAATTTTGCAAAACATGCTTCTTTTACCTACCTGAAAATCATCTCCCCTGAAAACATGATTGGCCAAACTGAGGGAGAGAAGATCAGAAACATCAGCAAAGTGTTCGAAGACGCTTACAAAACAACCAACGCCTGTGTGATAGTTGATGGAGTTGAGAGACTTATCGATTACTCTCCAATAGGCCGTCGCTTCACTAACAACATCCTTCAGGCCTTGCTACTGCTTCTGGAGAAAACCCCTCCGAAATAAAACAGCAAACTTTTAGTAATAGGCACTACCTCTTGCTATTACCACTTACAGCAACTTGAAATTCCAGACCGCTTTGACATTAAGTAACTTATTACATATTCAGGATCTAAGTTGGAACTTTGAACAAAGAATAGATCTATCTGCTGCTCAAGGAAAAGTATGAGGTTTCGGAGTAGGTCTCAACCAAAGTTGGAACTCTGCTCGAAGGAAGCAGTGTCAAAAACCTGCTTGAATTGGCAGAATTGGTGTAGAATAAGAAGGACTATTCGGAATGGGAGTTTTACTGGACGAACTTGTTGACGCCCAAGGAATAAGAAATTTAATGATCCGAGAATAATCAATTTAGTATAACATCACCATGCAAAAGGACGTGGGTTCTTCTTCTTACCCTTGGCCTGGCTCATGAATTTCACTGCCTCGTCTTTTTCTACGATTGAGAGCTTATGCCGATCGTGGATTTAGAGGTTGTGGAGTTCCGAAAGCACTCTCATTTTGTAGTTCGGCTCATGAGCAGCTGGGTTGTCAAACATTTCGAGAACTTTGAGAGATGTGACTCCTTTTAGATTTTTCAAGATCCTATCCAAATCTCTAAGCTCATTGTCGTAGATAATCAAGGTTTCAATGTGTTTCAAAATATCGAAGATTCCGTCAATACTCTTTATTTTGTTTTGCTGCACGAAGAGGTGCTTGATCCGAAAATTGTGTTACAAGCCTTTCAATGAAGTTAAGCAGTTTTTATTGAGCCACACTATTTCGAGGTTGGGGAAATTGTGGAAATTGACCAAAACTGTGGCCTTTTTGTCGCCCAAATGGATTTCAGTTGTTTCCTTGGCATACTTTAGGTTTTTGATCGGAATCGCATCCCAAGGGTTGGCCTCAATTTATTGCTTGACAGGCTAATGCTTGGTAAGCAATAGACTCATAGTTTGCTACATCAGTTATATAATTAATTTTTATTATAAAGGTCTGATGAATCAGCGGAAAGAATGTTCCAGTTTATCTTTTCTTTAAAAAGCCACAACTCTATTGCCAAGAAATAAGTGGGCTTACAATAAATTCATCATATCCTTCCAAGTAAAAGTAGGCTCAAATTCTTTCAGTAATGACTGACAGTCAAATTAGCTTTATTAAACAAATGCTTTGAATATACTATAATCAAAGGGTGCAATTATTCAACTCATGAGATTTTTATAATGTTAATTTTGGGATAGACAGGCACATCATTCGCAGTGGACTAGGTAGTTCGCTGTTGAAACGGTCAGTTCGTTGTTGTCCAGAAATACTCGAACTGAGGGGAACTAGTAAATGCCAGCATGTATGCAGAAGACGTGGAACTACACTTCGCATCTTTAATAGCCTCCTAGCTTCTGCCATTTCCCTTTCTCCCCGATTCTCAGCAAATTTTAGGTTGAGTCCATCATAACGTAGATATTGGTTGGTTCAGTGGTCAGATTTCTCACCTTTACAAACAGACTCCCTTTTTTGCGCTGCGTAATAATGTTCTTCTGCTAAAAAGTGACGCTGACTTTGTCCAGCTTTGCATTGATTGTGGTGGCTTCATCCAGAAAGATATTTTATATTTTAGAGTCAGGTCTTCGCCAGTTTATAAATAAGGTCATGAGAAATAGTTCGATTTCTTGAGAGCAGTCTTCGTTGATCTAGAAAATGATGTTTGAATTGACACTTTCATAGGCTTGAAGGCTCAAACTGGACAGTTTGTTACTCCTATGGTACTTTATCTTTCTGGGGTTTTTATGATAATCTACCTCAGCAAGTTACACACCGTCATTGACCTTAATACCAATACTAAGAAAGATCTTTTTGTTCAAGGGAATTCCTGTTAAACAAACTGCACCTAAATACCTCACCTATTACCTGTAACTGCCTACCTGAAGGTTTTGGTTATTGTGAACAAATGCCGAATTTAGAACTGGATCTCTTTGACAATCGTGTAGGTAGACTTTAGATTTATGGGTTTCTCGCGCCACCCTACTGAGAAGGATTTCTAAACCACTGCGACTATAGTCAGCTTTAGTAACTTATTGTTCAGCCTATTGCACTTGATCCAACAAATGTTCTACCCTTTCTAGCCAGCCACTAATTCTTCCTGTTTCTTGGAGTTAGTCAAATCCATCTTTTCCTATCTGTTCAAGAAAAACTCGGTCTTTCCGTCAAAATCGTCTTCATTCACTGACAACTTCGCATTCACTTTGCAGCCTTATAGCCTTAATAAATCAAGCAGTACCCCTTGACACATATTTTGAAGTTGGAGACTTAGTTCAAGTAGTAGATTTTCTTCACACCTTCAATCAAAACTTAAGGCTCAGATATCTTTGTATAAAACACTGTGGAATCATACTTTTCTGTATATACTCAAAGCTACCAAAGATAATCTGATTCCTCTCCAAAAGCCAGACAAGGACTTTCTTTTACATAACTAGCTACAGCTCTTGAATCTGAAGAGAAGTGTCTTTTCTCACAAAGGATAAAGGCTAAAGGTCTAACTCTCTCTCAATTGAGAGTCCTTAGCTTTCGTCAATTTATAAAGGAATCTGAGTTAGTTTAAGGTTACTTCATAAACCATCCCTACGTGGTTGAATTTTATCTTGATTTAATTCTTTGTCAAAGCTAATCTTTTGCGCAGTAGCTACCCAAAACTCAGTTTCAGCTTTATTTTGTACTTCTAATTGCCTAAGATTATCTGTTGGTTAATTAGGATTTTAGCCGAAAAGATGGAAGAATTCTTTTTGAGTTTGAAAACATGGGCTTCAGGGGCCAATTCATCCGAAAACAAAGTCTTTTCAGTCTATTTCATAGGGGAAGACTATTGCAAAACATCCTATATTTGTTAGTTGAAGAACAGCTATAGATACTTTTGAAGCTATTTTGTGTTTTAGAAGTAGTCACAAATAAGTGAAGTAACCCCATAGATGAATTTTCTTGACTGAGGATCGATTTTAGGCATTTCTGCTTGGATTTCACTAAAAAGCTCTAAGTTAAGTGTAAGTTACGATTGATAAGAAAATAGTTGCAGCGATTGACCTAAACCTTCAAAATCTCGTTATAAATGCTGGTAATAGCTGCGAATTTCGCTGAATAGCCCTGAGCGTACAATCGGCGAGATAAAACCTGATCAAATAGATGTTCAAAAAGTTGATTTGGTTTTCTTTGAACAGCCCTGAACTTTTGAAACGTGTGATCAACTGTATCCCTTTACTTATGTAGTCCTTTCTTTTGTTGATAAGCTCAGTTATGCCTGTAACCACCATATCTGCATCTGTTAGCTACAGAAAATTGTAACGGCCCAAGTAGTACTCTACACTGAGATCTACCACTTTCCCCTCCAGACCATTCAAGAGCTCAGGTGGCACATTCGCAAGTTTAAGGAGGTAGGAAAGCAACCCATTGACCCACTATGCTACAATACTATGAGGAAGTATCTAGATAAGATCAGCTGCTCCCAAAACTTACAGCAATTGTTGCAAGAAAGCTGACCTCCAAATAAGTTCTTCATTGTAGAAGTAAATATGGCAAGAGTTCGGCTCCATGCTTCTCATTTTGAAGAAATTGATATGGCCTTGGACGAAGTCAGGAATATCTTTTGTGTTAGGTATGAAACGATGTTTGATAAAGCGGAGGACTGTTATGTCTGCGAGCTGAATACCATCAGATTTACGATCCTTATTTACCTTATCTAGAGGTACTTGACAAAGGTGAAGTCTCCTCGCTTTGTTATGTCCGAAAATTTGGACTTCAGCGCCCCAAGCAGTTCATTATACCTCTGTCGGTCTTATTTGCCAATTATCTCACTTACTATGGCAATTTTGTAAATAAGACCTAATCTTTTATCCCCGGAGACTGTCTCCTCAAATTTCCGGTTCAGTTTCCTCAGTTTCTTTTCATAGTTCTTCTCCAGATAGCTCAGCCAGGACAGCCGATATCTCATTAAAACCACAAGTACTTAGCGATATCTCGTGCAAAGTTCTAGACTGGAACGATAAAAGTGTCCTTCTCGTAAGTCTTCAAGTAGTAATTGATTTTCTCAGAGATAAGGGGCACTGCAGTCTGAGCCTTCGTTATCGTTACAACTATCCTGATTACAACATCTTCCTTCGAATTTTGCTTCAGCACGTCGGCATAAAATAGATTTGTCTTCCTGAGGATCTAGCGCAGATAGGGTTCCACCTTCTAGACTTCTGTTTCTTAGCCCACGTTGAACAGAAACACCACCATCTATGGGTACTAGGTTTTAGATCAGGTACCTTTTCCAAGATTTTGTTTAGCCAATCTGCCCTCAAGATTCCCTCGCGAACCCCTGACAGCTTGGTCTTACGCAATGCGTTGTTTGGAAACTCTTCGTAAGTCTTGAAGTAAATGCGATTCCTGCGTTAAAATCCAAAAACCGTGGGTCTGCAGGGTCGAGAATTTTTTTGAGTTGGGCGGTTTCCGAAAAATTGCCGATGATGTAAACCAGTTTGCCAACATCGTGGAGCCAGTTCGCATAAAGATTCATTTTTGACTTCTCAATTGATTATATATATCAAAACTATAGATTTAGCTTAACCCTCAAAAAGTTGTTAATCCCTGAAAAAATGCTTATTTTATTGCCCAGCTACTATCTGTGATCTATTCAAAATAACTTGCTTGGAATTAAATACAATGAAAGAAGAGCAGAGTATTGGAATGATGGAGGGAGCCTTTTTCGTTCCTAAAAGCGATCTCCTTGCATGGGTCAACAACACTCTCAAGCTGGAAATAACCCACATCGAACAACTGGGAACAGGCGCCGTTTACTGCCAGCTCATCGATATCATGTACCCTGGGAAAGTCGCCCTGGGAAGGGTGAATTGGCGAGCCCGCAATGAATGGTAGTTCATCTCCAACTTCAAAATCCTGCAGCAAGGCTTCGCCAAATGCAAGATCCAAAAATACATCGACATTTAAAAGCTCAGCAAAGGGAAGTACCAAGACAACCTGGAATTCATCCAATGGCTCAAGAGATACTTCGACCTCAACAATAAAAACGACGCTGCTGCCTACGACCCCGTGGCTGCACGCAAACAGGCTGAAGTCGACTTCAGTTTTATATAATTTCGTAATCCGCTCAAATTGTAGCTGTGTTGTTATGCAGGCGAGAAAAGGAAATCAAGTAGTCCAATGGCAATTTGAGAAACGCCCGTAGTCCTTATGATCACGTCAAGCCCAAGATCAACAACCGGTCCTTGACCCTTGATAAACACAAGAGGGAGAGTCAGTTTTTCATTGATAAGCTTAGTAAAATCAGGGATATCCTTAAAAACGGCAAAAAGGAAGGTGAGAAACTGATAAAAATTTAGGAGCTGATCTAGGCCATTGAGGGAGATTTGGTAGGCAACAAACCAGAAGCTGAGGAAGCTATCAAAATATAAAAGTCCTAATCCAAAAAAGTTATTGGTCGGAGACAGAAAAGTAAGTAGAAGTAATGATACTATTTAACTTTTATCCCCTCAGATTTTGAAAGTGCTAACATAGCAAATAAACAAAGATTTCACCATAAATCAAAACTTGATTGCATTGTTGTAAATATCCCTATAGACGAAACCAAGCCTCTTTGCATACTATAGAAAAGACAAAGGCTCATCTTCGCTTAGAAAGTGATTTTGGAGCTATCTGAGGCTGTATTTTTCTTAGATGTTATCAATGGTCTGCCTTATATCAAAATAGATGAGTCCACTGAAGATTTTTACCAACTTCTCCTGTTTTTTGACTTTCATCATTCTAAATCAACAAAAAAGTACTCAAACTGACTAATTTCTTTATTTAAATCCGCAATGCTAGTCTTCAACTAATGATTCTCACTCATAAGCATTTCAATCTCCTCCCCCGCATTATAGGTAATCTTGCTTTTGATTGATACAGCTGACTTTAAAGGCATCTAATCATTTTTGTAAGAAAGGTCAGCCTGAGATTGCATTAATCTCGCATTTTCCTCCTCTTTTCCCTCCTCCCCTGACTTCCTCTTTATTTTATGCAGTAACTCCTCACAGTTCATTCTGAAAAATCTGAATTCAACGCCAGTTACTTATGCTTGAAAATGGGGATTTCCTTTTCTTTTCTTATTTTGTGGAAATCGTACATATTCAGCTGCCTCACGAAAGAGGAAAATTTCTTATGCTTGAAATACTTGGGCAAAATCTAATTTTCAAAAAGATCCTTATTTTTGACGATAAAGCAGTTCCCATTGTCAGTCCACTCAATGATATGACTGTTCTTTTTATCTTCCAAAATCTTATAGGTCTTCATTATAAAGTTCGAGATCTCCTGTCTGCGGTGCATACGCTTTTTGTTAATATTGGCTTATGATTTATCGTATTGCTACGATGGGTACTCTTGGCTTTTCTATCCTTAGTCTTTCTAGAGTTTGATGCTATTTTCTTATGAATTTTTGTCGGACATCAAATCTTCCTTTGATTTATTTTATATTTAATGATTCTGAAAGCTAATTCAAAAGTATGAACCTTTGCATTGAATAGATTTACAAATAAAAGATATGGATAAAATCAAACGAAGTACAGTTTGTTTTGAATTTAGTCAGAAAGCTAAACATTTTATAGGAATTGACTGTTGAATTTTGCACATTTAGCCGCGTATTTAAGGATAACTGGAATCTTTAAAGAGCCAGCCCAGCTCATAGAGTTACAACTCTGAGAAAACACTAACTCTTGCAAAACTTTCTCTTGAAGAGTTGAGTCTGAGTAAATTACTCTGTAATGATTGGGGACTGTTGGCCCTTTGGTTGTGTGTTGAGAAAATATGTAAAAATCGGAAGAATGGCCAGAATTGCTAACTGAGTTCGCTGGTATTACTGTTCCAGTAGGAAGCTATTGGGAAGAATTGCCATCATTTGTAAAAAACCTCTCAGATGGCTTAGCTTTGACCAAAACCATAGTTATTGCAATAGTCTTAGCTTTGTAATCTTGTTATAGATTGAGTTTCAAAGGCTTAAGAAAACACTCTTGGAGCTAAGTGATTTGGTCTTCCGTCAGAGAGTTGTGGAAGAAAATAAGGTCTGAAGGAGTAACATTATTCTTATGAATATAAGCGTCTATACCTTTGCGAGTTAGTATCAGCATTCCATTGAATTTTGACTAAGCATTTTCATAGGTCTGTGTTCTCAAAACTATTGATGAAAAAGTCGAGTCTATTGTTGCACACATGGCCAAAGTTTTTTCTGATCCAGTTATTGATTTTGCATTTTAGAAGGCTATCAGCATTGTTCCTGCTAAATTTGACGAAATTTCTGGAACCTGTAGAGTGTTTCCCGTCTTGGCAATCATTTGTAACAGAATTTTTGCGGCTATGCTCTGAACATTTTTTCTGCTTAAGGTAGCCTCTAGCATCATTTGGCAAACCATCTGGTATTTAACCAGGGCTATGTTTTTAAGTTTTTTATACTGTCTTCTAAGTGGTTTGGGAAGAAGGATAAAGCAAATGTTGCATTTGTTTTCATCTGCTTTCTTTATGGCTTCTTCGATACTTGAAACCGATCTTTTCAATTAGAATTAACCTAGCTTGATTTGAAGAGCCTAAAATTTAACTTTGAGATATTTTGAAGTGGACTCAAAGATTCTCAAAAGAGTTTTCGTTTCTTGTCCTTGGAATTGAAGAATTGCGCATTTAATGCCATATTTGCTATCGAATATCGGTTTGTTGTAAAAGCTATGAAATGCTTGTTTTCCGTTCTAGATTACATTACCCTCCCCCAAATTAAACTTGGGGATAGGGATTATTCTAGCTTAGATTGTCTAAAGATCCTAGCCAATCTTAAGGCCAATGCCTTTCAGGGAGCAAAAATCTTTGTTTTCTTCTAATTACATCCTCACATTCATGATCTCCCTTTGTTTTTAATCAGTTGATTTGACTGAGCTCTCTGAAATCTTTTTATTTCGCACTTAATCAAAGTTGTATGACATCCCAGCCATAAAGCAAAACTCAGGAATGAGCAAAATCGGAATCTCTTTTTTATTTTTTAATATAATACCAACCTTTAGTAAAGGTTGCTTTTTATTTGTGATTTTCAAGCCATGAACCTTTTCATAATAATCTCGGATGCTCATTTTACCCGCATGTTAGACCATAGTACAATCTATATCCTGAAAAAGGACATCCGATATCTTGTAATTTTTAGCAATTCCATAATTGGTCCTCACAAACTTCCCTATAAGCTCACGTTGTAAAAGACCTCTCCTTGTCTATCCCTGTTAGTTTTAGTGTAGTTTGTAGAAGTTTTCAATAAACTACATCACAGTCTGGTTGTGCACCCTTTGGTTTGGAATATCGACTGTTAAGAAGTATCCGTTCTCAAGTAATTTGAAGTTTGAACGATTGCCTCTGAATGTCATCAAGTTGCTGATGACTAACTTATTTTCTAATGTGAAACATTTTCCTCTTTAGCCCATTTTTAAGCAATCCAACTCTTTCACAACATTTCTCAATCCATTGTTGAGGAAGTTCAAGAATAGTTTGGGGTTTTGTTTGACATCTATTTCTTTGCCTTTTTTGACAGAGATCCGATAATCTCCTGCTTATAAAACAAAGTTTTAGCTTCTAGGAGGAAGGGTTGAGTAAATATTGCTAGTAGATAGGACAGGATTTTCTATGTTACCAGTAATTTACAAATGTATAGCTTAATTTCCTCCTTACTTTATTCCAAAAGTCTTCTTCTAAGAACAAGGTTATCTTGAGCGATCTTAGGGCTGTAACTCACAGAGAAAAGGTATATTTTGTCAAATTACTAAAGCTAAACTTTAAACTGGTTTGTGACCACTTTCAAAGATTTGAATCTGCTTGAGTCGTGACCCCTGGGCCTCTTTGGCAATAGTGACAACTGACTTCCCTATAGCTACATATCTACCAATATGCTTCACTCCACCCTATTCCATTTAAGCACTCGCTCAATCCTATATGGCAGTAGCTACTTTTCAGTGGCAATCTCACTTTCAAACAAACCTGTTTCTAACTGTCACTATTCGAGTGAAAGTGTGTTATGTTATTAGATTATTAAGATAATTGTAATGCCTGCAGCATCGACTGTCAAAAGACCCCTACCCAAACAAGGCTACTCACCCGACCTCAACAAGTACGTGGCTAAAAAACTGCGAATCAAGTTGAACGGAGGACGGTAGATCGAAGGAATCGTGATCGGAGTGGATGTCTTCATGAACATCGCACTGGAGAAGGCCTTTTAGCTAGTAGGTAACGAGAGGAAGATACTCTACAAGGTAGTGGTTCGGGGCAACAGCATCTTGATGTGGTAGCTATTGGAAAAAGTGATCAGTTGATGCAAATGCTTATAAAGGGTAATAAGTTGAAATCTCGTGGATTTGTAGGTAGATATTCAGGGGTAAATCAACGTGTGGCCGAATCCCAGACCTATTTGGCTGTCTTCTCCGAAGCCTTACAAAATTTATAGCTCACCGCTTTCACCTCCACAGTATTTGTAATCTTTCCCACCAAAAATAAAAGTCTGCCCGCTTTGGGTAATGATGGCCGATCTATCGAAATTCGCAAAAATTTTACGCGGATTCTATATCGGCAAAGGCGTCGGAGCACAAACATGCTAATCAAAGGCTAAATCCCCAAAAACATACTTCTGAAAGGGTTCTGGTTCTGCTAGATGGAGCCAAAAAAGTATACATACCTGTTGGTAAGTATGAGGCTGTGGCAGAAGCCACACGCGATGTCTAAGATCTCTTCTCCTTTTTACCACTAAAACAAAATTTATGATAGAGTTTTGACCTAGGGGTAAAGGATGTTGTTTTGGCCGCATTGGCCGAACCGGTTGTCGCCTAGTGCGTAGATTTTGTTTTGCTATGTCCAGACCAAGCTGAATTTGAGCCCACCTGCTGCCTTCTTGATCTTCTAACTCCGCATCATGACCTAAGGGACTTCGATTTTATCGGTTAGCTCATTTTTCTGGGCATACTTCAAAGGCTGTATCTGGTAATCTGAAGCCTTTCCGCAGCCATACAAACTGCTATTATCTCAGTTAAGTCCAAGTTACCTGTAATGAAGAGAGTGTGCTGGAACCCGCAGCCTACCCCAACAATCCTTTCGTTGCTGATCCTGGGAATGATAGTGAAGGTGTGCTAGAAGTTCATGATATTTCCTCACTATTAGAATGTCTACTCGTGCCAAGCTGTCCGAAATAGTTTTAGCCTATCCCATAGACATTGTTGAGTCCGATTCCGAACACTCTGCATCCTCCAAACACCATGTCCTCGAAGGTTTACTAGGTTTGGGTGTTAAAGTGTGTTGGCAATTCGTCTCCCCCCCGGAAACTTAGCAGTTTTCCTAAAAAAGACATTTTTTGCATAGTTGGGATCACAAAGGGCGCAAGGCGATGCAGATTGATTATGCGTACACTTGTGAGTGAGTCCATGAAATACCCCGCTTTAATAAACTGTCCGTCCTCTCGATTATGGTATAAGCACCTAAGAAGTAATAGGATTGAAGGTATCCGCAACCGATCTTTTTGATGGCCACTCCTGCCATGGTCTCAATCGGTGCAAAGGAAGGAAACGGTTTTCGAGTTGGGGAGAGTTGGGCTTGTTATGAAGGAAGTACCTGCAATGTTGAGCCCCCTTCCGTAAAGGATTCGGTTGGCAAAGTTGCTCATAAATGATATTACTAACCAAATATAATGCCTCAACTAAATGACAACTTTAAGCAGAGGGTAATACTGAACAGCTAGAGTTGAGGGCTTGACAATTGCGTGTTGGACTCCTATGGCGAAAGTCATCATGAATTATTGTATTTTACTTTGAGGAAGAACCAGGCGGTGTTTTCAATCTCATCTATGATGAACCTTAGATATCTATTTGCAAAGTTTGTGCTTTCAATTAGCTCATATTCTTGGATTTGGTCAACCCTCAAATATCTTCTTTTTTGTGCTGGCTCACAACCTCATCTTTCAAAAGAGTTGTAATCTGTCCTTGCGATAAAATCGGAGTGACTATTTGCCCTAGTCAATGCCAATCCTTTAACTGAAATTTTTCGTTTATTTTATTCTAACCCCTTTTCGGGTGTAATATACTACTAGAGAAAATTGAATTAAAAAGATGAGGTAACTTGCATGTTAGAAAGCTGCCAAGGCCAGATACACAATCCTACCTTGCGTAACTTTTATTTATATCTTTGAATCTTATAATATCATCTTTAAAGCTTATTTGTTTCACTAACCTCTCCTTCATACTCAGAGACAGTGAGGCAAGTTGGGCCAACTTTCATGCTGTTCGGCAAACTGTAATTTTTCGAGATTGGCGAACTAATTTGAGTTATTATGTTATTGCGAAATTTGACAGAAATAAAAATGGATCTGGGTAGCTGTTTCGCCCTTTTCACCGCCATCGCACTTCTCCTTCTCCTCGTGCTTTGCCTTCTCCTCAAGTGCTACTCCTTCCAGCTCATCAGAAAGAGGCAACAGGCTGCTTCTCGCTACTAGACTACTTCTCACACTAGTCACGAAGTTCAGGATGATTGCTATGAGGGAGCCTATGAAGAGTACTGCTTGGCGAAGGCCAGCAGTAAGCTGGAGCTGCGTTAGGGTCTGCTGGAAGGCGAGGAAAGTATAGAGATGCCTTTGAAGAGATAGATAACGAAGCTGTCTCATGATTTTTATGGGCTGTCCTCTTTGCGGCAAAGACTGAACAAAGACACCAACTAGTTCGACCCCTTCCTCGGCCACCAACTCATCCCCCTCAAGGAACTCAGTTTCCCCAGGGTCAATACAACTGACAGGAAGTTAGGCAGTAAATCCTGGCGGGACACCCATGAGTTCGTCAAGAGGCTAATTTGCTACTAGAGGTAAGGGATAACTCTCTTCGAAGTCCATGCCCACTCTCTCAGCAAATCAGGCGAGAACGTGATGCTAAAAAAGAAGGTGGAGCAGACTGAGGTCGCGAGCGGGTCGCCCGAGTTCGAGATGTTCCTGGAGAGTCTGGGGCTGGAGATGTTCGGGTATAGCTACAGCAAGGTGGTGTGCCAGGTGGACATAAGCGAGGCCAAAGATCATGCAACTTACAGCTTAAAATCTTTACAAACTAAAGAGTATAAGTAGGATATAGGTGAGGAGTAATACCTCAGGCTCATACGCAACCTCAAAAGGGAGTGAAACCCTAGATGATTTCTTATTCTTTATGCCATGGTTTTATGGGTGGGTCTGGGACTGTTAGGTGTGGGTTGGTTGAGGGTTGGATAAAGGTAGATAGATCAAAAGAAACAGTCGCTTTCGGAGTCGATTTATTGGGTGTACTTCCATTACAGTTCGAAGGCCTTCTCCTTCTTTTTCCTGCTCTCGGTTTCAACTACTTTCTCATCGATGCGCAGACTGCTGAAATTGGGGATATAGCCGTTGGGCCCCAGTCCAAAAAATATAAAATACTCATCCTCATACTTGGTAAGGGTCGAGCCAACTCCCCCACAAAAGAGAGGATTGTTAGTTCTGCTTATGGCCACGAACTACCTCTCCTTGATTCTGTAGATCTTAACCCTGCGCTAGGTGACTTCCCCTGAGACGATCAGAATCAAATTATCATTCATCTTTTCGACGAGAGGGTCCACAGGCGACGGAGGCAGTCCGAGGTACTAGAATCTGCGGATGGTGGGGTTGTAGGTGTTGAAGCTCATGAACATGAGCACGTTGTCTTCCCCGTTGCCGAAACAACCCCCGAAGATGAAGATTCCCTACTGCTCACTATACTCAGAAGAGTAGAGTGGCAGATTTTTGTGGGTAGGCCGGAAATGGTTGACCATCCTATGCCTCGCAATACCACTCTCCACATTCTCCGCAAGTTCTTTGCCCTCGATTTTGTACTCCTTCCGGTACCATCTCAGCTCCTTCAAATCCAGATATATGAAATCTTTGAGATACTCCTTTTTCGTGTTGATGCCGCCAAGCACAAGCATATACTTCCCCATCAATGTGACCCCATGGTTTCTTCGACCCTCGATCGATTCCTCGTTGCTCATCTTGAGGGACCGGCAGCTCCAGCTCTGCAAATCGATGAGGTTGATAGAATTGTAGCAGATTCGGCACTTCCTGCTGATGTCGTACACCCCCATTCCTCCGAAAATGATGATGAACCTGCCCTTGTAGATGACGGCAGAGTGGTAGCTCCTGGCGGAGGAGAGCGCAAACTGTTTGGTCCAAGTGCTGCTCTCGAACGAGAAAACCTGTGCAAGGCTGAAAGGAGCACTGCAATGCCCTCCGATTATCACCGCCATATCTTTGTAGCAGGTGGTAGTGTGCCCCTCCCTCGATTCCGGCTTCCATCCCTCGAAAGGATAGTGCCTAGTGGTCAGCATATACTCAATGTTTTTGGGAGCCCCCTCGACTGCCGATTTCTTGACCACCTCTCCTATCTTGGAGTTGAGGGTTGGCAGCCTCTTCTTCTTGTTGTCGTTGATGTTGAGGATCTATTGGTATTTGAGAGACTTTTTGATGTAGTCGTTCAGCTGCTGTTCCCTCACGTTGGTAAACTCGGTCTTGATGCGGGTGCAGTTCAACTTGTTTTGCTGCAGCAGCTTCAACAAACTCCTGTGGCTCTGCTCGAGGGTGCTCTGGTTTCGTCTGACCCTACTCCGGTTTCGGTTCTTATCACCCCCACTAAACTCGATTTCGTGGAAATAGTTGAAGCCCTAGTGAATGGTGGTGACGAAGGTGTCTTCTTTGACGGAGGTGTAAGTCCTGGCGTGCCTCTTGGTCAGTGCCATATTTGGAAGGGTATTAGAATTATTAATAAGTTATATAACAATATCGCGAAGGCTATGTGCCTGATTGGCGAGTAGACGAGTGCAGAAAGCAGTTGGGATTCAAGTGTATTTATTCTGCCCAATCTATCCAAAGCGGAGACTCGACGATTCCAAAGCACCCTAAGCAGAGACTCGATGATTGGGCCGTGCCATAAAGTGGGACATTTGGCATCAAGGTAACAGCTTGGTTGGACGTACAGCTGCTAAAGTATGGATAGATAGGCCTAATATGATAGATAATAGCGTTGATAAGATGTGGTATTGCAAATATTCGATCAGGTATGTTTGGCGTGTCTGGATGGGAGGGCTGCTGCTTACCTACCCCATTGTCCTATCCCTGCCCCTAGCTAATTCGCTCGTAAGTACCATCCTCAGCCCCTGAATCTTTGTTTACATCCGATCACTCAGCTTACTACCCGGCGACTCAGCTTTGAGATTTACGAATCCTCCGACCGATATTAAACTGGGGAAGTCAGTCTAGTTTTGCTGGACTAGTTGGAGCTGTATTTGCTAGAGCTCAGGTCACCCTGATGGCAACCACAGCTGCTGTGCTACAGTGGCCGGCCAAATCCCCACTTTTGTATTGCTACCTCTGATCTCTCTAAAAATTGCTAACAAAGATCCACAGTAATCTCTGATGCCACACGATTCTGGCTAGTATGTAGGTATGGAGTGAGTGCGTGGCTGGAATTCTCTGAATATCTGCATGCCAATGAGGCGAGATCCAGGGCGAACTCACTTGTAGTATCTCAAACACATCCGCTGCAACTCTGCCCACTTCTCCAATAGGGTGGATGGGTGAATGGATCGGATTGTTGATGATTGCAAGCGCAGTCCAAACGAACCCTCCTGCCCTGATTTCCACAACCCTGCTTCCTGCAGACTGCCTGAGACCTCTATCCCCTCACCCAGCTTGGCTGCTAGACTTTCCAATTATATAACTTCCGGGCAGATGCGCAACTTATAAAATTATTAAAAGCAATGGCCTACTCCTGCTACTACGACAGCACTTGCTACTACAACTGCTGCAACTACTACGGCAGCTGTCCCAACGTCTACTCCTACAGCTCTTACTACAACACCTGCTGGACCTACTACTCCTCCAGCACCTACGGCTACTACACCACCACAGTCAGCACCGGTGGCACCATCGGGGGGGCAGTGGGAGGCGCCATCGCCGCCATCATTCTGCTCATTATCATCATATGCGTCTGCTACCGCCGGAGGCAGCAGGCTGCACTCGAGGAAAGGTTGAGGATGGAAGCCGCCAACCACAGCCACAATGACGGCACCACTGTCATCATCACTCAGCCCCAGCAAGCACAGCCTGCCTACGGACAGCCCTACCCCGCCAACCCGGGATACTACGGGCAGCCAGCCTACGGACAACAACCAGCTTACGGACAGCCAGCCTACGGCCAGCAAGGTGCACAACAGCCAATCATCATCACCAACACCTGAAAATGATCACATTACCCGACATATTCTTCTTGCTTTTTTACCAATTATAAAATTGACTGCCAGACTGATAAAATCTATACGCCTGGCGATACCAATATTACTGCCCGCGTTCACCCAAATGTGCATAAAAAAGCAACTATTCGGCCATTTGTGGCTTCCTTGTTCAAGATCTGTGACATTATTATCGACGTTGATAATTGACAAACTAAAGATATTGCATGCTTATGAGCCAACCCTCGGATGGAGTAGGCATCGGTGTGAGCACTCCGATCTTAGGTTGACTCAAATCTGGGAATTATTCGTCAAAGTGGATGCCATTAACTCAATCAAAATTCAAGCTCAAATCTTCAGCACTCATATAAGACCATTACTATGAATGGAAGGGTGGAATAGGTATTCTACCAAGAAAACAGAGAGTCAATTATTGATCGCCGAGGGTTGCCTGCTGATAGCCAAATTGGTGGCTGATTGAGACTCCCCACAGGGCTGTTCCCTTCCCTGCGACTCCAACTATGAGTTATAAATTAGACCATAATCTCACAACAGTGTCGCCAATGGGTAAATCTAGAGAAAATTGCCTAGAATGCTTGATGTAGTAGCAATCTTAGCTCAAACATGGATATGTTGAACCCGCAACATTATAAGCACCATTAGAAGATAACAATCTAACAATCAGGCTGGTCTGGGTCATCTGGATGCAGAGGCCGCTGCTGACCCAGCCATACTCTATCTACTTGTTGCTTCATTGCTAGCTCCAATCAATCGGGGTTAATATATTGGCATTCACTTCTGCCAATTACAAGCCCAATCAGTACTAGATAGAGATCGAGGATAACCTAGTTTTGCTAAACTAGCTTGAGTTGGGCAAATTTGATGGGACTGAGGGCAAGTTTGATGGGAGTGAGGGTGTTGTGATACATTGCCAGCGACCCAATCCCAATTTGGTAATTGCTGCCAACCCTCCTCTTATAAATTGCCGGTCGCCCTGCTATAGCCAAGTGGAATACCAAAACCTGCGGTAAGAACAACCACCAAATGTACCAAATGAGTGCGGATGCCAGACAAGGCTGTTTACTTATTATAGTACGAGCGAACTGCGTTAGTTTGGCGAGAAGGAGCGTTGAGTCGATATGCAGCATCTAAAGCCATCGTTTGCTTCAACCCTGTCCACTTCTGCCCGGTAAAGGGCGCATAGGTGCAAAGATCGAACTGTTGATCATTGCAATACCAGCACAAACGTACTATCTCGCAGTCCTTTCCTCACTCCCACATCGTGGAAACTCCATGACGATTGGATGATTGGATATCTCGAAAGTAGGTAGAGTTAGCAATTATATAACTACCGGGGATGCGCAACTTATATATTTATTACAGGCGATGTCCTACACCTGCTACTATGACAGTACTTGCGCCTCCAACTGTTGCAACTACTACGGCACCTGTCCTGACACCTACTCCTACAGCTCATACTACTACAGCTACTACTATACTAGCTGCTGGAGCTACTACTCCTCCAGCACCTACGGCTACTACACTACCACCAGCACCGGTGGCACCATCGGGGGGGCAGTCGGAGGAGCCATCGCCGCCATCATTCTGCTCATTATCATCATCTGCGTCTGCTATCGCAGGAGGCAGCAGGCTGCACTCGAGGAAAGGTTGAGGATGGAAGCCGCAAACCACTGCCACAACGACGGCACCACCGTCATCATCACTCAGCCTCAGCAGCAAGCACAGCCCGCCTACGGTCAGGCCTATCCTCCCAACCCGGGATACTACGGGCAGCCAGCCTACGGACAACCAGCTTACGGACAACAGCCCTACGGCCAGCAAGGTGGACAACAGCCAATCATCATCACCAACACCTGAAAGTGATCATCTTACCTTACCCAACATATTTTTCTTACTTTTTACCGATTATAAAATTGACCGCCCGACTGATAAAATCCATAAGCCTGGCGATACCAATATTACTGCCCGCGTTCACCCTAATGTGCTTAAAAAAGCAACTACTCGGCCATCTGTGGCTTTCTTGTTCGAGATCTGTGACATTTTTATTGGCGTTGATAATTGGCAAGCTAAAGATATGCATGCTTATGAGCCAACCCTCGGATGGCGTAGGCATCAGTTTGAACACTCAGATCTTAAGTTGACTCAAATCTGAGAATTATTCGTCAAAGTGGATAAAGTGGATGCCATTAACTCAATCAAATTTCAAGCCCAAATCTTCATAAGATCAGTACTATAAATGGAAGGGTGGAATAGGTAATCTATCAAGAAAGAGAGGCAATGATTGATCGCCGAGGGTTGATGCTGATGGCCAACTTGGTTACTGATTGAGACCCACCCGTTTCCTGTTTCCTTCCCTGCGACTCCAACTATCAGCTATAAATTAGATCTCAATCTCACAACAGTGTGAGCAATTACAAATTCGAACATCTCTAACACCGCAGCATCCAAACCAAGCCTAACAACTTGCACCATCCGATTCCAATCGACAATATAAAATAGATGGCACAATACATTTATATTCGAACAATGATCTGATCCATGGTTCATCAATAACTGATCAATAACACCAATAACACCAATAACACCAACCCTGATCCTCTTTTTATTTGCAAATCACGACAAGCAGCCAAATCATAAAGCAGGCATTAAATGGTGATAGATGATAAAGCCGGGATTAAATGGTGATAGATGATAAGGCAGACAGAAGTATACAAAATCTAGGGTCATGCTACTCCTAACTTATTTATATCGTCCATTTCTGCCATCTCAGTTCTATATCTATATAGTACTACCTGCAAAGCTTACCAAACCTTTGCTCCCAACTTTTGCATGGATGTGCCCCGCCACTTCTCCACCTTCAACACCACCAAACAAATCAAGTTGGTATGTTTTGCCTTATAAAGATGGCACATGTTTTAACCAAAATGGCTAAGTTTTTCAACGAGATGGCCGAACTCTGTCTCACTCATCTTTCTGATTCGTAATCGGGCGACAAAATGAAGAGACTCGCAGTGAATCGTCAGAATCTGCAGCGATTCGAGAGCTAAAAAGTGCTTTAGAAGTTGGACAGCCGAAAAGAGGTCACTAAACCAGTCAAAAGAGAGCAGTCCCTGAAAAAAATCAAGAGTCATAAACCAAAACACCCAGTCTCCAGTTTTTTCATATTTTACAAAGACAAAGGGCAAGAAATAGCCAAGAAGAAGGGAGAAGTCCTGGGGTCCAAGATAGCCAAGGTGGTCGGCTAGCTCTGGAAAACGATGACCTAGTCTTAGAAGTAGCCCTACGAGGCCATGGCCAAAGTAGCACGGCAGAAGTATGAGGAAGAAATGGTGGAATACAAAATCAAGTATACTGATGAACTCGCCAGGCTCAAGCAGTACAAACGGGAAGCCAGACTCAGACGCAAGGCAGAAGAGGAAGTGAAAGCGCTAATCAAACCCACTACTGAAGAGAAGCTGGAGAAAGACAACCAGGTAGTTGTATAGAAGGATAAGTAGCTCAACTAGATGGAAGGCAACTAGATTGAGAGCAGCTCATAGAACTCAGAGCTAGAGCTGGAGGATGACCTCAGCGACAGCCTCTAATCTTCACTGCGGGATGAGCCAAAAGCATCGAAGTAAGCCGACCAGCAACCGCCAAAAGGCATGAATTAGTCCCCCAAGTCAAGAAATAGTCCAGTTAGATTAGACAAGAGATAAGCTAATTGAAATAAACTAAGCTAGAGCACAACTAGGGAGGGGGCTAATTGCGAGAAGAGAGTAGTTCCAACTCCATTGGCAGCTATGAGCAATCTTCATCACATTAGTACCATGAGGCACTGTTCCACCCCATCAACTTCGAAGATGATTTTCTCCCCTAACAGCATCTACTAATTGACCTCTCTCACACATCGCCTTTGAAACCTTCTACCTAGCCTCCCAACTGCCATAGCTAGATGCTCAACTTGCAAAAAGAGACCACCCTGCACAAAGCCGAACCAAAGCAGTAAGATGAAATATAGCTCGATGAGTTGTGTTCTATCTCTGACTCCGATATGCTATCGGATGTCGAACCACCGGCTGAGCAATTTACCAAGCCCAAAGGCCCAGTCTCCAGCTTCTTCCTATTCTACCGCGAGAAAGGCAAACAGATCTCCGAGGCCAAAGGACTACCCTTGGGTCCAAAGGTGATCAAAGTAGCCTCTTAGATTTGGAAGCAGCTGAGCGAGTAGTAGAAGCAGGTTTACAAAGACCGGTCCAAGTAAACCAGGCAGGAGTACAACAAACATAAGTAGGAGCTGAGGCGGAGATATGGGGAAGATATCTTTTAGAGGAGCAGAGGGGTCAGGCCGGCCAGGCGGAAGAATAAGAAGGCAGGGAGGAAATGATACTTTTTTACTGTCTAATCTCCACTTGCAATATAGCCTCATCTGTAATCCAACCTATTGATACCTATTGATAGCCTATTTATAACCTACTGGTAACCTACTGATACCATGCATGTATAACATGTGTAACATACTTGGCTGCTGGCTGCTCCCTCTGCCAAGGTGAGCCAGCATCCCTCATTTCATTTGATACCCCAATCATAATTGACTACATCTAATGAATAGAATATGTAAGCTCAACTTATAACCGATATACCGCAAAATCACTCCTTGCCGGTCAGGTAGGAGACAAGTTTCTATTTGTTCCGGCCCACCAAATCCTCAACCCGAACATAGCTGTAGTGTATCTTGTCCCTCAGCCCTCGTTCCGCCTTGAATACTGCGTACCACTCTCCCTTCGACCACACCACCTTCCCCAGCTGATAGTCATCTCCATGAAGATCCTGCCACCGGACAGTCCGTCTGACGATGATGTTCTCCAGGAAGGGCTGGTTCTCGACCATCATGAGTCTTTTTAATTTGCTGGGAGTCTCCAAGTTGATTCGGGGGTTGAGTCCATTGACCAAGATGTAGGTCTATTGCTATTCGTATATTTTCTAGAGCAGACTCGCGCAGTTTTGTTGGTTCATCTGCTCAAGATGCAGCTTTAAGTATTCGATAAGCATATCGTATGAGAGTTTGTATTTCACGCAATCGCGACAGCATTACACCGGATGACTGTTGCTAATGTTGCCAGCATCTGCCTAATTTGGTAGTCCCTGTTCTTCGAGCTAGTTCTAGAGGCTGATCGGCCACGTCGAGAAAATGGCTCGGATTTCTCGATCAATCCTCTAGTTCAACTTCCATCTCTAGTCGTTGTCAACAATCTAAATCATTATTTGTGCCTTAGAAACAGCCTACCCTAGCAGTTTATCAAATTTATGACTCTTGCTTGGAGTTGGGTGTCTGTCGTTGGCTGGCTCGGGAGGCTAGGAGGTTACAGTTTTTGGATTGAGTTGATTAAGGTGATTGGTTAGGACCTATGTTACTACTTTGGTCTTTTTGCGCAATTTTTAGTCTGTTTATTCAGGAGCGTACTCAAAATTTCCACATCTCTTAGGCCAACTGCCATCGCGATTGTGTTCAGCATCCAACCCCTCATCGATAGGGAGTATCTCCAACATCTTCTGATTATCATTCAAGCGCTCATCGTTAGGTTATACACCTAGTCTCTTTTCTATCTAAGTTTTATTGCAAGTCTCGGGTTCCAGCCGTTCCTCTTGCCTGTTCAAGCCAGATGGCTGTCTCTACTACTATTGGCTATCCAAATTATCGAACAGAAGGGCTATAATCTATTGTTGTCTTATCGTTTTGAGCTGTTATGCATTTAAGGGCTGTTCGGGTTGGATTGGAGTTTATTACTGACAATCGGGTGGATTTTGAGCCTATTGGACTTAACTGTGGTTGAGTTGGACTTGGTTTTGGGTTTGCTGGCCTTGGTTATGAGCTAGTTGATGTTAGTTTTAGTTTACTTGATCTTGGTTTTTGGTCAATTAAGCAGCATTCTAGTTTATTTGGTGGTTTTGGTCGCCTTCATCTGGTTTTTGGATTTCGTTGTCCTGAAATTAAGGAAGGTCATTCAAAAAACTACCCAAGGACCGAAAAGGCAGTTTCAAATTATTGGACTTTTCTTCCTACTAATTCCCAGCGGCATTGAAATGTGACATAATAAAGTTCTTCAATTTCGGTTGTAGCTCATTTTATAGCTCAAGTGGCTAAGGTTGTGCCTCATCAGGGTGTGGCTAAGAGTATGGTTCAAACGCTAGGGCAGGCTAAAGCTATAGCCGATCAGGTCGCAGCTAGGGGTGTGGCTCATGGTATAGCAGCCAGGGCTATTAGAAAGATACTGGAGCAGCAGTTTTTTTTTTGGACTAGGCCCCTTTAGGCCTTCCTCGCCTCTTGACCGCTATTTATTTCTCGGGAGAGGAATCCTTAAGTCTCAGCTTCCTCTTCTACGTTATCTGTACAGGAGGTGCCTTCTTGTTTTTAGATTTGATCCTCTAAGTCGCCCGAAAAAAGGTAGCTTGGTCAATGATGCAAACCTCATCCGGATCCTACCCACCCTTTCTCGATTTTTTCTCGTAGATCCTGCCTGATCTCGAACTGCGAGAAGGTCTGCCAGGCTTTGGCTGGCGAACTTTTGCTAAGTCTTTCGGTTTAGTCTATTTCCTGCTTTTGGAAGACGCATTGGTGTTGGATTGCAGCATTGAGTGTGAAATATTACGCTTATACTACTCCACTAACTTTGGCGCATTTTGCAAGTTTTAGCCCGGTTCCCAAGTTTGAAATTCAGGGCCGTAGCCTTTCCACTTCACCAGAAACTAAAGCTATTCGTTCGCAATGTTGACCAACTGTCTGTCTACGTAATCTAGGCCATCGAAAAAGTAGTACGTTGTGAACTTTTTTTTCAGCCTATGCCCCAAAATTGCCTCAACTTCTTCTTCCTCCCCATCGATATCAGAGTCTGAAGATTGGAAATTCGAGGCATAAAAAATGCCTTTCTTTCTGCTTCTATTTGTCATAACTACCGTCAAGAGAGCGGTTTTACCTAAGACAAATAAGCATTTTTTAAAGCAGCTTATCAGGCAGCAAATTTGATATCTTAGGTTTCTTTTGTCTTTGGAAAGATAGGGATCAGTTTTGGGTGCTTTCAGTATACCTATTTAACAAATACAGATGTTCAACAGATCGGCCCCTCAAAAACATGGCGACTGAAAATAGCTATTTTCCGGATCAGGATAGCAACTAATTTATGAGCTCATGAAGCTTTTCTCTCGACTAGGCAAGATCTTCTCAATGGGAATCAAACTCAAAGCCTAAAAGGCCAAATAAGAAAACTTTTAAGGCCTTATACTATGAACCCATTATGAGCTCATTACATTGAAAAAGAATTAAATCGAAATTGATGGTAGTTTTTGCTAGCAGGCAACCTAAGTGTCATAATCCGACAAAAACCCTAACCAAAGAAGATACGTATCACGAACCAAATTGGTTTTTGGGGTTGA
>Ga0316217_10001521_pt1 | contig 29925 bp, 18 predicted proteins | sample 1anoAmetaG_FD_203633 | JGI IMG/M metagenome (GOLD analysis project Ga0316217, IMG submission 203633) | Freshwater microbial communities from Trout Bog Lake, Wisconsin, USA - 1anoA | ecosystem: Environmental > Aquatic > Freshwater > Lake > Hypolimnion/Profundal zone | place: USA: Wisconsin... | reverse complement strand
AGAGCGATAAGAACCGCGACGATGCTGAGAATAATCTCCAGACTTGTGCTGCCGGATTCGGTTGGCAGCGGGCCAACGGAGGGGGCGAGGAATGCGCCGAAACGCTCCATTCCAATCCATCCGCCACAGACGGAGAGCAAAGCCAGAATCACCAGCGGGCCGCGCATCGACCATGGGCTCTCGTGAGGATGAACCTCGGGGTTGCGCGACTCGCCCATGAAGGCCAGGTACCAGAGGCGGAACATATAGAAGGATGTCAAAAGCGCGGTAAGGACGCCGACGAACCAGAGAACTTTGCCACTGGTTCCCTGTAAAAAGGCGGCGTAGAGGATCGCGTCTTTTGAAAAGAAGCCTGCGAAGGGGAAAAAACCGGCAATAGCGAAGACGGCCGCGGTCATGGTCCAGAAAGTGACGGGAAGCTTTCTGCGCAGGCCGCCCATCTTGCGCAAATCCTGCTCGCCGCCTATAGCGTGAATCACCGAGCCTGCGGCGAGGAAGAGCAGGGCCTTGAAGAAGGCGTGGGTCATCAGGTGGAAGATGGCCGCGGAATAGGCCGCCACGCCGCAGCCCAGGAACATGTAGCCGAGTTGCGAGATGGTGGAGTAGGCCAGCACGCGCTTGATGTCGTTTTGAACCAGGGCCATGGTGGCGGCGAAGATGGCAGTCAGTGCGCCGACTGTGGCGACAACGCTGAGCGCGAAAGCCGAGTGGTCAAACAAAATATGTGTGCGGGCGACCATGTAGACGCCGGCGGTGACCATGGTGGCCGCGTGAATCAATGCGGAGACCGGCGTGGGACCTTCCATTGCGTCAGGAAGCCAGATGTAGAGCGGAAGCTGCGCGCTTTTGCCCGCAGCGCCGAGCATGAGGCAGAGCGCGATGATGGTGAGGACGCCGCCTTGCCAGCCGGGTAACGCGTTGAGTTTTGCGCCAATTTCGCTGAAGGTCAGCGTACCGAAGTTGGCGACGAGCAGAAACATTCCGATCAAGAAGCCGAAGTCGCCGATGCGGTTAACGATGAAGGCCTTTTTGCCTGCGTCAGCGGCGGATTTTTTCTGGAACCAGAAGCCGATGAGCAGGTATGAAGCCAGGCCGACGCCTTCCCAACCGACGAACATCACGAGCGCATTGCCGGCGAGGACCAGGACGGTCATGAAGAAGAGGAAGAGGTTCAGGTAGCTGAAGTAGCGCGCGTAGCCTTCGTCGTGGTCCATGTAGCCGACGGAGTAAACGTGAATCAGGAAGCCGACGCCGGTGACCACCAGCAGCATGACGAGCGAAAGCTGATCGAGGACAAAGCTGAAGTTGATGTGCAGCAGGCCGGCGTTGATCCAGGGCAGCGGGCAGTTTTCGATGTAGGGCAGGGAGGTGGCGGCTGCGAAGACGCCAAAAGCAGAGTTGAGCACCACAACGAAAGCAGCCAGCGGAGCCAGCAGCGCGACCGTTGTCACCAACCACTTAGGCAACCGTCGTCCAAGGATTCCATTGATAAGGAACCCGGCAAAGGGAAGCAGCGGAATCAGCCAGAGATGTAAGTTTCCGTTCATAGTTTCATCCGGTCGATGCGGTCGACGGCCAGGGTTGCGCGGGCGCGGAAGACGGCAATGATAATGGCCAAGCCCACGGCAGCTTCAGCCGCGGCCACCATCATCACGAAGAAGACGAAGATTTGCCCCTTCACCGCGTTCCACTGATGGGCGAAGGTGACAAAAGAGAGATTGACGCCGTTGAGCATCAGCTCAATGGACATGAAGACGGTAATCAGGTTGCGCTTGATAAGAAAGCCGATGACGCCGAGCGAAAACAGCGCGGCGCTCAGGAGCAGATACCAGGAGAGCGGAACTTCCTGCGCAAAAAGGGAACTCATTGGCCACCCGTCCTCTCTGCGCCGCTTTGCGAGTGTTCGTTGTCGTGCCGGGCGAGGGCGACCGCGCCGAGAATCGCGATAAGAATCAAGATTGAGGTGACCTCGAAGGGAAGCAATAACTTGGTAAAGAGTACGGTGCTCAGGTATTCGGTGGTAGTGATGGTGGCATCACTCAGAGTAGCTACGCCCAGGCCCTGCGCATGCAAAATCACGGTGGCGACGACGGCGAGGATGGCAACGACCGCGGGAAATCCTACTGTGAGCGCCGCGCGGCTGCCGAAGGTTCGCTCTTCGCGTCCGGCGTTGAGCAGCATGACGACGAAGGTGAAGAGCACCATGATGGCGCCGGCGTAGACGATGACCTGGGCCGCGGCGAGGAACTCCGCGCCGAGCAACAGGTAAAGCACGGCCAGCGAGGTCATCACCACAATCAGCGAGAGAGCGCTGTTGATGGGATGGCTCTGCAGCAGGAGATTGATGGCTCCCGCGAGGCAAAGACCGGCAAAGACGATAAAGAGAATCAGGTGCATCGTTTCGTCACCAAAAAGCAAGCCCTATTGCGTTTAGCGATAAGCCAGCCAGAGGCTTGTCGCCAGAATGTTGAGGATGGCCAGCGGCATCAGCCAGCGCCATCCAAAGTTCATCAACTGGTCGTAGCGGAAGCGCGGCAACGTCCCGCGCACCCAGACATACAAAAAGAGGAAACAAAAAACCTTGAGGACAAACCAGAACAGGGGGAACAGCGCCTGAACGAAAATGTTGTGCGATGTGCCGAAGAGGTTGCCGAAGGGGTTCGTCCATCCGCCGAAGAAGAGCAGAGTGGCGACGCAGCCCACGTTGATCATGTTTCCGTACTCGGCCATGAAGAACATGGCGAACTTCATCGAGCTGTATTCGGTGTGATAACCGCCAGTCAGTTCGCTTTCCGCTTCGGGCAGATCAAATGGGGAGCGGTTGGTTTCAGCGTAGGCGGCCATGATGTAGATGAAGAAGGCGACAAATTGCATTCCGCCGAAGATATTCCAGCTCAGAAGGCCGTGGGTCCCTTGCTGCTCGACGATTACGCCGAGATTGAGCGAGCCTGCACGGAGAACAACGCCAACCAGCGAGAGACCGAGCGCCAGCTCGTAGCTGACCAATTGCGCAGAGGAGCGCAGCGAGCCGAGCAAGGAGTATTTATTGTTGGACGACCAGCCGGCGAGGGCGATGCCATAGACGCCGATGGAGGTGACGCCGAGAATCACGAGCAGGCCGACGTTCACATTGGAGATCAGAAAAAGCGGCGGGCTGCCAAAAATCGTAAAGGGCGCGCCAAAAGGGACAACTGCAATAGAGATCAGCGCGCAGCCCAGGGCGAGGATGGGCGCGAGCAGATAGAGCGGACGATAGACGCCGGAGGGGATGATGTCCTCTTTCATAAAGGACTTGGCTCCATCGACCAGCGGCTGCAAGAGGCCGAAGGGGCCAACGCGGTTGGGTCCCCAGCGGTTCTGAATACGGCCGACGAGCTTGCGCTCGAGCAGCACGGTGTAGGCGACGCCCAGCAGCATCACCACCGTCACCACGGCCACTTTGAGCAGGCTCCATAGAAAAAACTGCAATATCGTCACTGGTCTTCAGCCTCTTCTTGCATTACCGAATGTCATTTCGCCCTAATCTGTACCAGCTTTGACGCCTGATGTTGTGCTAGTTCCTGAAGCGCCGGGCTGTGCTGCCCCAGAGTTCCAGAGGTAAACATTCCGTTGTGAACGGGAATAATCTCGCCCCGTGTTGTGAGTGCAGCAACAGGTGCAAGGCCCGGTCGGGTGGGAACATCGTTGCCGCTCAGCAGATTTACGCGGTCCAAATCGTAGCCGGGAACCAAACGGGCAATCTCGTCAAGAACAGCAAGCGGATCAAAGGGACTCAGCTTTGGCTCTAGCCCATTCGCCGCGAGCCAGACCGAGTGTTGGTCTGCTTCGCCGGCCTGCGCTCCGCGCGACTGGCCGAGATCGGCAGTGACGCTGCCCTTACCAAAAGGAACAAGTGTTTTTACGTCCACACCCATAGCTCCGGCAAGACGGACGAGAATCTCGAAATCCGGTTTCGCGCCTGCGCGATCTGCTGCCTTTCGAGCCAGTTGAACATCGCCGAAGGTGTTGGTCACCGTGCCGGACTTTTCATAGAGGCTGGCGGCCGGCAACACAACATCGGCCAAGGCAGCTGTCTCGGTGAGAAAGATGTCTTGCACGATAACGAAGGTGTTCTTCAATGATTCCGGCTTTATCCCGATACTGGCAACGGGGTTGGCGCCGACGACAAGCAAAGCTCCGAGTTTGCCTTTTCCGGCAGCGTCGAAAATCTCATGCAGAGATTGGCCGGGCTTTGCGGGAAGGTTGGAATACTCGGCAAAAGCGCCGGGCGCAGTGACTGGAACGTAGCCAGGAAGCATGTCGGGAAGTAATCCCATATCCGCAGCGCCACGTGCGTTGGCGTAGCTGCCAAGGAAGGCAAAACGCACATTACCGCGCTTGAGCCCCCAGGAAACCAGTTCAGCGATCTGAGCGCCGTTGTACTCCGAGCCGAAGATGACAAGCAGGAACTCTTCGGCGAGTACGGCATCGCGGAATGTTGTGTTCTTGATGGCCGCGTCGCTGCCGTCGAGGTAGGCGGGGAGGGCTGGGTAGCTGTTGGCAGGCAGTCGCAGCGTCGCGGCGGCCATGTGCTCGAGCTTGATGGGCTTGTCACTGGCAATGTATAGCTTGGCGCGATTAAGACGGACATTGGTGCGCAGATTCCAGGCCAGCAGCGGATGCTCTTCCGTCGGATTGCCGCCGATGAGCAGAATTGCGGGAGCGGTGGCCGTGTCGCGCAGGCTGGCGGATTTACCGTGCTGCCCGGCAAGAGCGCAAGAAAATGCGGCGTAATCGGCACTGCGCTCGTGGTCGATGTTGTTGGTTTGGAGAACGGTGCGCGCGAATTTCTGCAGCAGGTAATTTTCTTCGTTTGTGGTGTGGTTGGAGCCGATGACGCCAATGGATGCGCCGGATTTGCTTTCGCGGACTTCCTTGAGTTTGCCTGCGGCCAGGCGCAGCGCGTGTTCCCAAGTGGCTTCAACGAGCTTGCCTTCGGCGTCGCGCACAAGAGGTTTGGTGAGGCGAGCGGGGCTATCGACAAAGTCGAAGCCGAAGCGGCCTTTGGCGCAGAGGAAGTCGCCGTTGATGCCGCTCTTGTCGCGGTTGTCAGCGCGGACGATCTCAGAGCCGTCGCTGGTCTGGCGAACGCCGAGCGTGACTTTGCAGCCGTCGGCACAATGCGTGCAGACGGTGGCCACGTGATTCATCTCCCAGGGCCGCGTCTTGTAACGATAACTGCCGCTGGTCAATGCGCCAACGGGGCAGATGTCGATGCACATGCCGCACTGCTCGCAGTTGAGATGATCTCCGCCATTGGGTGCAATGACGGCGCGCACGCCACGGTTCTGAATGCCGAGCGCCCAAACGTCCATGCCTTCGCCGCAGACGCGGATGCAGCGATAGCAGAGGATGCAGCGCGGGCGGTCGTAGTAGACGGCGGGCGACCACTGCTGTTCCTCTCTATGTTGTTTCGCCTCGGCGTAGAGGCTCTCGCCCGCGCCGTACTTGAAGGTCATGTCCTGCAACTCGCACTCGCCGCCGGCGTCGCAGACGGGGCAGTCGAGCGGATGATTGCCGAGAAGGAGTTCGATGGTCGCCTTGCGCGCCTGGGCGATTTCTTCGGACTCGGTGATGAAGACCTGTCCCTCGGCAACCTGCGTGGTGCAGGCGGTTTGCAGCTTGGGAACTTTTTCCTGGCGGACGACGCACATGCGGCAGGCGGCCTGGAGCGAGAGGCCGGGATAGTAGCAGAAGGCCGGAATCTCGATGCCCGCCTTGCGGCAGGCGTCAATCAGCAGCGTCCCGGCGGGAGCCGTCAGCTTTTTTCCATCAACAATGAAGGTTACGTCTGCCATCTTTACTTTTCGTCACCCTTCTGCGGGATAGGCGGTTCACCTACAAAGTCTCTGAACGATTCAACCATCATCTTTTTAATCAGTGAGTCGTGCTCGGCAATTTCCGCTTCCGAGAGGATCAGGTTATATCCTGCATAGGGGCCATTATCGTATGTCCACCTAATCCCTTTTTCCTCCAGATGTTTATCAAAGGATTCCCGTTGCTTACATTTGATGGAAAGGCGTAATGAATTTTTTTGCGGGTAATACACAGTGAAATTGCTAGCTTCGCCTCTAACTGTGGTGCCGATGTAGGCTTTGTTGTACCTCGCAACGACCGTGCTATCAATCGACTTGGCCGAGAACTCGATGAGCTTATCTGCTGCCTTCAAGGCAAACGTGCTGCTACGCTTTTCCCAGTACTGCCGGTCTGCTTTAAGCGAAGGGGCATCCGATTCCTCTGCTCCTCTGGGTTCATAGTTGAGAATCTTGGTGAAGAGGACTCCAAATTGGTCCCCCTGCTTGAATGCGATAACTTTTAACGCAACAAGAGGAATCTGTTGATTGAAAAGGCTTATAACATTGAAAAATCGGCCATTGATTTCTTCGGCGACGATGACGGCGGTATGACGAATGTCCGGGTAACGGCGTCGTTCGCGATCCCAATATTCAATGGTGCGAATAATATGGGTCTCATTTGTTGGTCCTAGCTGAATCTCAACTTCATACCAAGATTGGCCTTCTGCATCCTCAAGGAGGATATCCAGCCTTCCTCCAGATGGCTGAGTGCGTTCTTTGTCTCTTAGTATGAGGTTCCCAAGCGTCAAGGCAGACGGGTCTTCAGCAATCATATCTTGAATGAATCGTTCACTCCCGTTCGGTAAATTCTTCACCGATATAATTTGAACTTTCTCAAGGGATGCCATTGAAGTCTCCTGTCTTAAACCACAGCTATCTCCACATGTTTTGCGAACGGGCAGGGCCTGCCGTTCAGGTGATCTTCAAATTCCTTGCGGAACTTCTTGACGAAGCCTAGAATCGGCATCGCCGCCGCGTCGCCCAACGGGCAGAAGGTCCGGCCCAGCATGTTTTCAGCCAGGTATTGAATGTTGTCGATATCCTTGGCCTCACCGAATCCGGCATGGAAGCGAGTCAGCGATTTCTTGAGCCAGTCTGTTCCTTCGCGGCAGGGGATACACCAGCCGCAGCTTTCATGCTGGTAGAAGCTGATGGTGCGGAGCGCGAACTCGACGATGCAGGTCTGGTCGTCGATGACCACGACGCCGCCGGAGCCGAGCATGGAACCGGCTTTGCCCACCTGATCGAAGTCCATGCCGATGTCGATTTCTTCGGGCAACAGAACAGGAGTGGAAGAGCCGCCGGGAATAACGGCCTTCAATCCGCGGCTGCCGCGCACGCCGCCGGCAACCTCGTAAATCATCTTCTTGAGGTTGTAGCCCATGGGCAGTTCGTAGACGCCGGGGCGCTCCACATGGCCGCTGATGCCAAAGAGGCGCGTACCGCCGTTGCGCGGAGTGCCTACGGCTGCGTATGCTGCGCCGCCCATGGCGATCACGTGTGGAACGGTGGCGATGGTTTCGGCATTGTTGATGACGGTTGGCCCGCCGTAGAGGCCGACAACAGCAGGGAAGGGCGGCTTGATGCGCGGAACGCCGCGCTTGCCTTCGAGCGACTCCATGAGCGCCGATTCCTCGCCCACTTCATAGGCGCCAGCGCCGGTTTGCGTGATGACTTGAAATTCTGTGTCGGAGCCAAAGATGTTTTTGCCGAGGAAGCCTTTGGCATAGGCGTCGGCAACGGCCTTTTCCATGATTTCGAGAAGATAGCGATATTCGCCGCGCAGATAGATGAAGCCAAGCTTCGCGCCGATGGCGAGGCCGGCGATGATGGTGCCTTCGATGACCGAATGCGGGTCGTGCAGGAAAATCAGATGATCCTTGCAGGTTCCGGGCTCGCTCTCGTCGCCATTGACCAGGACGTATTTGGGCTTGGCGGACTGCTTGGGCACGAAGGACCACTTCATGCCGGCCGGGAAGCCCGCGCCGCCGCGGCCGCGCAGGCTGCTGGCCTTCATCTCTTCGATAATCCAGTCGGGGCCCTGCGCCAAGCACTTCTTGGCGGATTCATAACCGCCGAGTTCGATATAGCGGTTGATATCTGCGGCGCCCTGGCCAAAGCGGCGGGTTACGATCTTGACCTCATCGGGATGGGAGACCAGTCTAGGCATGAGAGGCCTCCTTCCACCCCGGCGACGAGGACCCATCGCCGGGGGCCCCGGCCTTCTTGCGATAGGCGGCGAGAATTGCGGGGACTTGCTCCGGGGTCAGGTCGTCGTGAAACTCGTAGTTGACTTGAATGGCAGGCGCCCAGCAGCAGGCTCCTATGCACTCGACTTCTTCGAGAGAAAAAACGCCGTCTGCCGTTACGCCCTTGTGTACGATGCCCAACTCCTGCTGGAAGCGCTCGTAAATCTCAAAGCCGCCGCGCAACATGCAACTGATGTTGGTGCAGACCTGCACGTTGAATTTGCCTGCCGGCTTAAAACGCAGCATGGAGTAATACGTTGCCACGTTGCGGACTTCCAGTTCGGTGATGCCAATGCGTTCAGCGATTTCGGCAAGCGCGGCATCGGAGAGGTAGCCGATTTCATCCTGCGCGTAAAGCAGCATGGGAACCAGCGCGGAGCGGCGCATGGGGTATTTTGCCGCCAGCGCATCAAAACGCGCGGCCAGCTTGGGAGAAAACAGGCTCATGGTTTCAGAACTCATCGGTCGATCTCCCCCAGAACAATGTCGATGGAACCAATCACAGCCACCAGGTCGGCGAGCATCCGTCCCTTGCACATGGTTTCAACAGCCTGCATGGTGGCGAAGGACGGATAACGCATGTGGACGCGGTAAGGCTTGGCTGTGCCGTCGGAAACAATATAGTAGCCGGTCTGGCCGTGGCCTGCTTCGATTCCCTGGTACACCTCGCCGGCGGGGACCGCGAAGCCTTCGGTGACGATTTTAAAGTGATGGATGAGGGCTTCCATCTGGGTTTTCATTTTTTCCCGGTCAGGAAGAACGATTTTGGGAGCGTCGGCTTTGATTGGGCCTGTGGGCATGCCGTCCAAAGCCTGCTGGATGATCTTTATGCTCTCGCGCATCTCGATGAGACGGACTTCATATCGCGCCCAGCAATCGCAGCCGTTGGAGACCGGAACATGGAATTGGAATTTTTCATAGCCGCAATAAGGCATGTCGCGGCGCAGGTCGAAGTCCACGCCGGAGGCACGCAACGGCGGGCCGGTAACGCCAAACGCGATGGCATCGGCTGCCGACAGCATACCAACACCCTTCAGACGGCCCTGGAAGATGGGGTTGCCGGTGAGCAGGTTGGAGTATTCGTCGATTTTTTCCGGGAGAGCGCGAATGAATTCCTGCACGCGCGAATAGAAATCGAGCGGCGGCTCCATGGAAAGCCCGCCGATACGGATGTAGCTGGTCATCATGCGCTGGCCGGCTAAACCCTCGAAAATTCGCAGGATTTCTTCGCGTTCGCGGAAGGTGTAAAGAAAAACGGTGAGGGCGCCAATGTCCATGGCGTGGGTGCCGAGCCAGATGAGGTGGGAATTAAGGCGGCTCAACTCGGCCAGCAGAACCCGAAGCCAGGTTGCTTTCTCCGGAATCTCCAGCCCGAGGAGTTTTTCCACGGCCAGGCTGTAACAGAGATTGTTGGATAACGGGTCAAGGTAGTTGACGCGGTCGGTGAGCGGGACAGCCTGGTGGTAGAACTTGGCCTCGCAGGTTTTTTCGATGCCGGTGTGCAGATAGCCAATCTCCGGGTAGAGGCGGACAATAATTTCGCCGTCAATCTCCAGCACCAGGCGCAGAACGCCGTGCGTAGCGGGATGCTGCGGCCCCATGTTGATGACCATGTGCTGATCGCGCGCGCCGGTTGCCGGAGGAGCTTCAAGGATGGGAGTTTCAGGATTCATTTAGCGATACCCCTCCACCGGATAGTCCTTGCGCAGCGGATGGCCTTGCCACTCGTCGGGCATCATGATGCGGCGCAGGTTGGGATGCCCTTCAAAATGAATCCCAAAGAGATCGAAGACCTCGCGTTCGTAAAAGTTGGCCGCGGGCCAAACCGGGGTAATTGAATCGACCGATGGGGCATCACCCTCCAGAAGTACCCGCAGGCGGATGTGTTCCTTATAGGAATGCGAAAGAATGTGATAGCTAAGCTGAAAGCGCGGCGAGGAAGGGAACCAGTCAACCGCGGTCATATCCTCAAAGAAGTTGTAGCCGGCTGTCTGTACGGTGGCGGCAGCTGTACGAATCTGGCCGGCGGCGATGGTCAGGGTCAATTCGCCCCGGTCGAACTTCGCGTCCGTCAGCGCTTCGGGGTTCCAGGCCAGAATGGCCTTTAACGCCGGATGATCGGCGAGGCCTTCCAAGACTGCGGCTCTTCCTGTCAAGGTAATCTTCGACGCTTCGCTCATGCTAGAGGTCCGCCTTGTCCTGGCTCCAATTCAGGATGCCCTTGCGCACAATGTAAAAGAGACCGACGGCCACAAAGCCCAGGTAGACTAGCATTTCCCAGAAGCCGAAGAGCCGTGAGCCGGTGATGGCATAGAGTTTGTGGTAGACCACAGCCCAGGGCATCATGAAAACCGCTTCAACATCGAAGAGGATGAACAACATGGCGACCATGTAGAAGCGCACGCTGAAGCGGCTGCGCGCGTCACCAACGGCAACAATTCCACATTCGTAGGCAGCCAGTTTGATAGGCGTATTGCGATGCCGCCCGATCAGCCAGGAGGCAACGACCATGATCAGCCCAAGTCCAAAGGCTGCAAGGATTTGCATAAACAGCGAAAGATATTGCCAGTGGTATGGGATCATCGCCGCCTAGTCCAGAAAATTCCTTGAAAATTGCACCCGAATTACCGAAGCCAGACAATGCCTGGAAACAGCAAGGATGCTGGTTTGAGATTAGGTTTTCAGCCTCGTTCCGTCAAGGCAGGACAGAATTCAGTCATTGATTCTGAAAGCCGATTGCAAAACCGCGCGGAACGATTCAAACTCCCGGCGGTAAGAGAAGACATTTGTAACGCTTCTCACCGATTTATGAGAGGATTGCGCCGAATTTTCTCTCTTTTTCATTGTTTCAGGGGACGGGCAAGTGTCAACGTGACCCAGATCACTTAATTCCCAAAGCGATACAAAATATTTCATAGTTCGTTTGCGGGAAACGGTACGTTTGTCATCTGAAAAGAAAATTCTTTATGCCGAAGAACGGGATGAGGATAAGACTCATGGCAGCCACTACGACTACCGGTTTCCCGATTCCGGCTACTGCGCCGGTCGTTTCTATTGTCATTGCACGCAATCGCCGCCGTCACATTTCGCCACAGGCGGGACATGCGCTGGAGGTTCTCGGCCATGCCATCGAATATCTCACTGACGAGTTTGTGCATGAAGGCTGCGCGATGACCGCGAAGAATGAGCGGTTGCAGGCTGTGCAGATGTTGATGGCGCTGAATCGCCAGGTTTACTTTGAGTGCCCAGAGGTTCCGACCTTTGCCGAGCGGTGCCGCGCGTTGCTGCATCCTCGCTCAGTTTAAGAGGGTGGGGAATTATGACGACATTGCCCAACTTCACATCCAAGTATTGTCCAATTGATTAAAAAACTGGTGTTGCAAAAAATGCTCAATTAAGTTAGCGAGCGTTTTCCTTCCCGTCTAAGTGGAGAGCTATGGGAAAATACATGATTTTTTAGCCGAATCGCGATTTTAGATTGAATGTTCTTTACTTTATGCAATAGACTGTGCAGACCCTGACGGTTGCAAGACGGTACCGATAAGGATGCTTCGAAATGTCCCGGAGGTCTTCCGGATCATCGATGGCAATCTAGAGGAAGGTGTGTCTCGAATGTTCACTCATCGTGTACGGACCCGATTGGCGATAGCTGCTGCGGCGGCGGTTGCGAGCTTTAATTGCGTTGCAGTTCATGCCGCCGATGCTGATTTTGTCGGCACGGTTGTCTCAACTCATCCGATTGCCTATTACCGGCTAGACACGCCCGCGGGGAAGAGTCAGGCCGGAACCACGACTTACAAGCCAGTGGGCAACGTCCTCAGCGCGGCTCCGGGAGCGCCCATTGGCGTTCCTAACAACCATTTCGCCAAGCTGGACGGGCGTTCCGGGTACATTCTCACCACGCAAGCCGGGGGCATCACTTCCACTGCGTCGATCATGGCATGGGTCAACCTTGCCGAACTGCCCTCAAGAGCCGGCCATTTTTTCTATGTGGCTGGCGAATCAGAAGATGGCAACGATTTCGACTTGCAGTTTGAGACCGACAATGTGCTCAGATTCTTCGTCAGCGGTTCTGGCTCCATCGACTACACCCCTCCGCCGGCTACGCTCATTAATCAGTGGCACCTGATTGTCGCCACAATGGATACGGTATCCGGCTCAAGGGCAATTTATTGGGACGGAAAGTTGGTTGCTTCCGATAAGGGCGGCGGCCGGCCGAGCAAGAGTTTTGCCTTCAACATCGGCTACAGCACGATTTTCTCAGGCCGCTACTTTCACGGCGGCATCGAGGAGGTTGCCCTGTGGAATCGGGTGCTGAAGGCCACAGAGGTAGCGGCTATCTTTGCCGCAAATAAGCTTCCCGCTTTACAATCCGGCGCAAGTACATCTGCTGCTCGAGCAGGCGCCATCTCATCCGCGCCCTCAGCAGGGGAAGCGTTGCCCACCACCGGGCCATTTGCCACCAAAGCCACAGTTGAGGTTGAAGATGCCAAAGGAAAGATTCAACTCAAGCGTGAAGAGCAGATCGCTTATATGTTTCTTTCCGCCATGGAGATCATCGAGCACAATTGCCAGCTTACTCTCCAGCATGTCTGCCCTATGACGCAGATTTTGTCGGGGGCATATCCCAAGGGAACCCATATCGAGCATCTGAAGTTCGACCCCAACAAGACAGATCCCAATTACACCTACACATTGGCGGCCAACGGCATGGCTTGGGAAGCTCACGCCAATCCGAAAAGACCGGGACTGGCAGGTTTCTGCTTCATGGCCCGAAACATTGGTACGACGACAGCCACCATCAACGCGGCTGGCCCTGCTGGATGGGTCAGTGACGAACTCGGCTCGCGTGGCATGGAAGGCGATTCGTTTGCGATCCAATAGAGCCAGCCGGCTCGTACTGTCTGTCAGGAATTCCAGTTTCAGAAAAGCTGGAATTCCTGAGGTCGAGAGCGGGATATTGCATCTTCGCCTGACGCTACCTGAACAGAAGAAACAAGCTTACCCAATTGGCTGCACTGATCCTTTGCCCGCGATCTCCTCGACACGCTCAACCCAGCCGCGATCTGCGGCTACGCTCATTGCTTCCGGCTCGAGAATCACGGAGTACTCGCCTTGTTTTTCCAGTTGCAGCATCACCTTGCCGGGACCGGGCGCAGCATCCGCGGCGCTTTTGAGTTCAACAAACATTTCTTCGGAGGCGCGATCGAGGTTGATGCGAATCCGAATGCCGGATGGCAGCTTGACCTGCATTGCTTCTAAAGACTGAATTGAACTGACGGCGATCTTTGGCGCGGCATCTTCGTCGCCAGTCAGAGTTCCGCGAACAACGACGGGAGCCTCGATCTTCAATTGGTCGGCAAGTTTTTCGTAGTCGCGCGGAAAGCATACCAATTCGATTTTTCCAGTTGCATCTTCGAGCGAGGCCTGCGCGTAGAGTTTTTGATCGCGCTTGGTCTTTTGCACGCGCAGACCTAAAATCATTCCGGCAACCTGCACATCGTCGGCCGGGTCTGATTGCGCTCCCCAGCGCTTCTCCGGCGGCTTGCGCTCCAATGCATCGGCCGTGGAGATGATGCCCGTCAAGTTGCGCAGTTTTTCTGCGTACTTATCCAAAGGATGCCCGGAGACAAAGAAGCCCAGCACGTCTTTTTCGTTTGCGAGACGCTCGCCCTCTTCCCAATCGGCGACTCTGGGGAGGTCGTCGGCGCTATGCCCTCCCTCTTTCGGGCCTTCGTCGAAGAGGCCGAAGAGGCCGCTTTGTCCTTGGGCCGCATCGCGCTGCGCCTTTTGCGCACGTTCAATTACCTTGTCTACGGCGGCCATTAGGGGCGCGCGCTTGCCCAGCGAGTCCAGCGCGCCGGCCTTAATTAGAGATTCAAGAACCCGCTTGTTCATGACGCGAAGATCGACCTTCTCGCAGAACTCCCAAAGGCTCTTGAAGCGTCCTCCGACTTCGGCGCGGGCCTTCATGATGGATTCAATCGCATTGCCGCCGACGTTTTTTACCGCTGCCAGGCCGAAGCGAATTGCATCGCCGTTCGGCGTAAACTGCGCTCCGGAGACCTGCACGTCGGGCGGCTCAACGCGGATGCCCATCTCTTTGCATTCGGCGATGTACTTGACCACGTTTTCAGGTTTCGTAGTTTCCGAGGTGAGCAGGGCCGCCATGAACTCCATTGGGTAGTGCGTCTTCAGATAAGCAGTCTGGTAAGCCAGCAGGGCATAAGCGGCAGAGTGTGATTTGTTGAATCCGTAGCCGGCAAATTTCTCCATGTGATCGAAGATCTCGCCCGCGGTCGCCTTTGGATGACCCGCAGCTGCGGCGCCGTCCATAAACTGGTCCCGCTGCTCGGCCATCGCTTCCGCGCTTTTTTTGCCCATCGACCGGCGCAGCACATCCGCATCGCCCAGCGAGTAGTTCGCCAGCACGTTCGAGATCTGCATGACCTGTTCCTGGTAGACAATCACGCCCAGGGTATCTTTGAGAATCCCTTCCAACTCCGGAAGCATGTACTCCACTTTGCGCCGGCCCAGTTTGCGCTCGATGAAGTCGTCGATCATTCCTCCCTGGATGGGGCCGGGCCTGTAAAGGGCATTCAATGCGGTGAGATCTTCCACGGTATCCGGTTTGTAGCGGCGCAGCACATCGCGCATTCCGCTTGACTCAAACTGGAAAACTCCCGATGTCAACGCGGAGTGAAAAACCTTCTTGAAAGTTTCCGCATCGGCCGGTGGAATGGCGCCAATGTCCAGCTTCTCCCCGCGAGTGCTTTCTATCAGCTTGAGGCAATCGTCAATGACGGTGAGTGTTGCAAGCCCCAGAAAATCCATCTTCAGAAGGCCAAGCTTTTCGACGGCCTTCATGTCATAGGCGGTTACAATTTCGTCGTTCTTGGTTTTGGACAGCGGCACAAGTTCAATCAGCGGGCGGGGGGCAATCACCACCGCCGAGGCATGAACTCCCGATCCGCGCGCCAGTCCTTCGAGTTTTTTGGCGGTGTCAATCAGTTCCTTGATCTGTGCATCCGTGTTGTAGGCCTTGCTCAGTTCCGGAACCGCTTCCAGTGCTTTATCAATGGTCATGCCGACGGTTGCTGGAATCAGCTTGGCGATACGGTCCACATCTCCGTAGGGCATATCCATGGCGCGGCCGCAATCTTTTATCGATGCCTTGGCCGCCATGGTGTTGAAGGTGATAATCTGCGCAACCTGATCGCGGCCATACTTGCGCGTCACGTAGTCGATGACCTCGCCTCGCCGATTTTGGCAGAAGTCAACGTCAATATCCGGCATCTGTTTGCGCTCTGGATTGAGGAAGCGCTCGAAGAGAAGCACGTTCTGCATGGGATCGATATTCGTAATTTCCATGGCATAGGCAACCAGAGAGCCGGCACCCGAGCCGCGCCCCGGCCCAACGGGAATCCCGTGGTCGCGTGCGTACTTGATGAAGTCCCACACAATCAGGAAGTATCCGGCGTAATTCATCTGCTCGATAATTTTGATCTCATATTCGAGCCGCGCATCGTATTCATGAATAGGCGAGCGCAGTACACCGCGGTCTTCAAGGGCTCTCACTGCCGTGTCAAGGCGTTTTTTGTATCCTTCGCGGCATATCTGCTCAAAGTAACTATTGGTGGTGTGCCCCTCCGGCACGGCAAAATCGGGGAATGGATTCTCCACCGGTTTCATCTTCAACTCGCAACGCTCGGCAATCTCCATGGTTCGCCTGAGAACTTCCGGCGAATCCTTGAAAAGCCGCCCCATCTCATCCGCGCTTTTGACAAAGAACTGGTCAGAATCAAAGCGGAATCGTTCTTTATCTTGAATTTTTGAGCCGGTTTGCACGCACAGCATCACGTCGTGCGCGTGCGAGTCTTCGCCGCAAAGGTAGTGCGAGTCGTTGGTGGCTACCAGCGGGATGTTCAGATCTTTTTCAAGCCGGAAGAGAGCTTCGTGAATCTGTTTTTCCAGATCCAGCCCTTGATCCTGAATCTCTAAAAAGAAGTTGCCTTTGCCGAAGATGTCTTCGTATTGCTGCGCAACGCTGCGTGCCTTGTCGTAATTGCCCGCTACCAATTCTTCACACAACTCGCCGCTCAGGCATCCGGAAAAGCCGATCAGTCCTTTTGAGTTCTCAGCCAGGTAACGCTTGCTCACGCGCGGTTTGCGGTAGAAGCCGTTGAGCGAAGCCTCGGAGGTAATCCGCACCAGGTTCTGGTAGCCCACCTCATCCTGAGCCAGCACCAGCAGATGATTGTTTTCGTCTCCATCGCCGGGGGCGCGATGGTCCTCGTTTTTGCATATATAGAGTTCGCACCCAAGAATCGGCTTGATTCCCCTGGCTTTTGCGGCTTCAAAAAAATGCACCGCGCCATAGATGTTTCCGTGGTCGGTCATCGCGACCGATTTTTGACCAAGCGAGGCCACCCGGTTCACGAGCTTCTCAAGGTCGCAAGCGCCGTCCAGCAGCGAGTACTCGGTATGCAAATGCAGATGCGTAAATTCAGCCATGACTAGTCCGATTCTAGTCTTTGGCGGCGTTAATTATCCCGCCTGCAAGGGAGCATAATCCAGCTAAGCTGAGGAAAACAGTCTTAAAGAGTGTTCTGATCGACAAGTAAAAGAGAGTGCCAATTGCGAAAATTTAGGCCAAATAGTTGTAGCGATTCATTGTCTTCTGGAGTAGTATTTTGTGAAGTATCTACGTTACTACCCCGTGACATAACCGGGATTCCAGAGAGGGCCGAGATGCCTACTCGGACGGAAGCTATTTTCTCTACCTTGATTGAGAGCACCAAAGACTTTATCTGGTCTGTGGATCTCGACTACAGGCTAATAGCGTTTAACGGCGCGCTGCGAGAGAACATTCTGATTACTCTGGGCGTTGAACTTGAAGCCGGGATGCGCTTCCATGAAATGCTGCCGCCGGAGCGATCTGCGCTTTGGCCTCCTTTCTATCGCCGGGTTCTGACCGAGGGTTCCTTCCGGGTCGAATATCATCTGATTCTTCCCCGCATACTTGAATTTACGTTTAACCCCATTATTGTCAATGGGAAACAGGCTGGCATCTCGGTATTTGGAAAGGACATTACAGAGCAAAAAGCCGCTGAAAGCGCCCTACGGGAGGCCGAGAAGAAGTATCGGGGGATCTTTGAGGGAGCGCTGGAAGGAATGTGCCAGGTAACCCCCGAAGGCAAATTTCTGACCGCAAATCTAGCCATGGCGAGGATGTTGGGATATTCATCGGCAGCGGAGCTCATTTCGTTGACCAGCGACATAGGGCGGGATGTTTGGGTAGACCCCGGGGAGCGTTCCAAATACCTTCAGAATTTGACCGAGCAGGGGGCCGCATACGAATTTGAATGCCAGTTCAAGCGCAAAGACGGAACGCACATCTGGGTTTCGTTGAATGACCGCAAGGTTTGCGGGGATGACGGGCGGGTGCTCTTTCTTGAAGGCTTTATGCAGGAGATTACCGAGCGAAAGCGCGCGGAGGCTGCGCTGCGTGAAAGCCTGGAATCTCTCAACGAATCGCAGGAGATTGGCGGCCTGGGCAGCTACGTACTGGATATTGGAACCGGAAAGTGGACAAGTTCGGATGTGATGGATGAAATCTTCGGAATTGGCAGAGACTATGAGCGCACGGTGACTGGATGGTTAGCCTTGATTCATCCAATTGACCGCCCCATGATGGACGCCTATTTTGCGGAGGAGGTGCTCGGCAAGGGCCAGGCTTTTAACAAGGAATACCGCACTGTCCGGCAGACGGACCAGGCGGAGCGCTGGGTTCACGGATTAGGCAAGCTGGATTTTGATACGCTGGGCAAGCCTGTGAAGATGCGCGGCGTTATCAAAGACATCACCGAACGCAAATTGTCAGATTTGCAACTCCGCGCGAGCGAAGAACGTTACCGTGCCGCCTTCCAGGCCAGCTTCGATCCGGTCATTATCAGCCAAATAGACGGTTTGTTCATCGAGGTTAACGAGGCATTCCAAAGGACTACCGGTTTTACGCGCGAAGAGGTTGTCGGGAGGACGATACCGGACCTCAATCTTTGGGTAAATCCCAACGAGCGGATAGAGATGGTGGACATACTGCGCGGGCAGGGAAGTTTCAGGGACCGGGAATATCAGTTCAGGAAGAAGAATGGACAGTTGTTCTGGGGACGGGTCACTGCATCGATCATCGAGATTGGCGGAGTGCCCAGCATTTTTTCAGTCGTAAAAGACACCTCTGACGCGAGAAATGCGGCGCAACAAATCAAGGATCTTGCTTTTTACGATCCATTAACCCATTTACCCAATCGCCGCTTGCTGCTGGACAGGTTGGGACAGGCAGTGCCCCCCGAGGTCCGCAGGGCGCGTAAACGGGCAATTCTGTCTATCGATCTGGATAACTTCAAAGCATTGAACGACAACTATGGCCAGGGAATCGGCGACCTGATGCTCCAGGAAGTTGCCCGGCGGCTTACTACCTGCGTGCGCGAAACCGACACAGTTGCGCGTCTGGGCAGTGATGAATATGTGGTGATACTGGAAGAACTCAACAAATCTCAAGAGGAGGCGGTAAGCCAGGCGAGAAATGTTGGCCATAAGATTCTTTCGGCAGTTGCCGAGCCCTACATTCTCTCCGGACTTCAATATCACAGCAGCGCCAGCATCGGGATTGTTGTTTTCGGGGCGTATCCGAAGGACCCAGGCAGCATTCTTCAGCAGGCTGATATCGCCATGCGGCAGGCCAAGGCAGATGGACGCAACAGGATGCATTTTTTTACGCCAGCTCTGCAATTTGCCGTCATAGCCCGCGCTTCACTGGAAGAAGACATACGCAACGCGATAGCAACGAATCAACTGATGCTCTACTATCAGCCAGTAGTTGAAAAGGAAGCGTTGATAAGTGTTGAAGCCCTGATCCGCCTGAATCATCCCAAACGCGGAATCCTGGATCCAGTTGAGTTCATATCATTGGCCGAGGAATCGGACCTGATTCTATCGTTGGGGAACTGGGTTCTGGATGCGGCGTGTACGCAGGCTGCCGCATGGATAAGAAGGAAGGAAACAGCCAATATAGCGGTTGCAGTCAATATCAGCAGCAAGCAGTTTTCGCAGCAGGATTTTGTGGACCAGGTTATGGCCGTTATAGATCGCACCGGTGTTAAGCCCGGACATATCTGGTTAGAAATAACGGAGAGTATGTTGCTGGGAAATATTGACGATGTGGTAACAAAGATGACGCAGCTCAAGACGGCAGGGTTGCGATTCTCGCTGGACGACTTTGGCACGGGTTATTCGTCCCTCTCTTATCTGAGGCGCTTGCCCCTTGATCAACTGAAGATCGACAGGGCGTTTGTGCGGGACATTCTGATTGACGCCAGCAGCGGCGCCATTGCGCAGACCATCATCTCACTGGGCAGGGTGATGTCTCTTTCGGTAATCGCCGAGGGCGTGGAAACGGAAGAGCAGATGCACCTGCTGGCCGGTCTCGGGTGTCACTCCTACCAGGGTTATCTGTTTGGCAGGCCTATGCCTGTTAAGGAGTTTGAGGCGTGGTTTACCAAATTTACCGGTGGATATTCTTCGGCTCCTCGTTCGAACTGATGTTTTTTAGTTGAGGCTTCGGCAGCATGGCAACAGTCCGGGCATTGATGGCAGCCGTTGATCGCGTGATATTTGACGCGCTGAAAAAGCCTCTGCTTCGATACGCCCTGGGGCTTGTCATTTTTTCTCTTGCCCTGGGGGTGCGGCTTGCTATTTTCCCGCTCGACGCCGGGTATCCGTTCTTTACTTTTTACCCGGCTGTGGTTCTGACTGCCCTGGCATGCGGGACGGGACCTGCATTGGCGGGGATCGTTCTGAGTTCAATCGTGTCTGATTATCTTTTGATTCCGCCAGCGTGGTCGATTTCGCTGACCTTTCCTTCCCTTGCAGCGATCGCAATCTACGCAACCTCCAGCGTTTTCATTTGCCTGATGATTCGGAAGAGCAGACAGGGGATTGTCGAGCGGTCGTTGCTGACGGCCGTCGTTCGGTCTACGGACATTGCCATCATGAGCAAAACGATGGAGGGAGTCATTACCTGTTGGAATCCGGAGGCGGAGCGGATCTTTGGCTACTCCGCGGCGGAAGCTCTCGGGAAACAGATAACCATGCTCTTCCCGCCGGATCGTATACAAGAAGAGGTGGAACTGCTGGCCAGATCTTCGCGCGGCGAGACTATCGCCGGTTACGAAACGGTGCGCCTCCGCAAGGATGGTTCGCCGCTCGAGGTTTCGGTTACTCAGTCTCCGATTCGGGATCGATTCGGGCGCGTCACAGGAGTGTCGATAATCGACCATGACATCACCCGGCAAAGGGCATCTGAAGAAAGCCTGAGACTGTCGAATCGAAATCTAACAGAGGCGGTCGCCGAACTGAAGCGCAGCAACAAGGAACTGGATGATTTTGCCTTCATTGCATCGCACGACCTGAAAGAGCCCTTGCGCGGAATCCACAACTACGTGAGTTTTCTGCAGGAGGATTATGCAAATCGCCTGGACGTTGAAGGGCGGAGCATGCTTGACCGCATACAGCGCCTGGCCGAGCGGATGACCGCGCTCACCGACAGCCTTCTGACCCTTTCGCGGCTAGGCAGCACGCCGCTTCCCATGGAATCGGTTGACCTTGAGGAAGTTCTCAACGGCGTTGCTGAAGATATCAAGCCTGTGCTCGGGTCGCTGAATGTCGAACTGCGCCGCGGCGGCCGGCTGCCCGTTGTAACCGGTAACCTTCTTCGTATCCAGGAGGTCTTCCAGAACCTTATCGTTAACGCCGCCAAGTACAACGACAAGCCTGAAAAATGGGTGGAGGTAGGCTGTAAGCAAACCGGGGCGGCGCCGGTGATTTATGTCCGCGACAACGGCATCGGCATACCCCCGCATCACCGGGACGTGGTCTTCCGCATCTTCAAGCGCCTCCACGATCAGAACAAGTTTGGCGGCGGCGCGGGCGCCGGACTGACTATCGTTAAAAAGATCATTGAACGGCATGACGGCCGCATTTGGCTGGAGTCGGAAGAGGGCGCAGGAACAACCTTCTACTTTACTCTTGCGAAAGGCCTATGATGGATGCAGTTACCCCCCCCAAGGAGAATTGGTGACCACGAAGAATACGTTACTTCTTTTTGTTGAAGACAGCGACGATGATTTCTTTGCCGCCGAACGCGCCTTCAAGAAGGCTGGCCTTAAAAACCCCATCCACCGTTGCACCAATGGAGACGAGGCGGTTGATTATCTCTTCCGCAGGGGCCAGCTCTCAGAACAGGGCCATGCTCTTCTGCCGAGCATCATTCTGCTGGATCTGAACCTGCCCGGCCTGGATGGGCGCGACGTTCTGCGCACCATCAAAAGAGATGTAAAGCTGCATAAGATTCCGGTGATTGTGCTGACTACCTCGAATGCCGAACAGGACATAGAGCAGTGCTATCAGGACGGGGCGAACTCGTATGTTCAGAAACCTGTTGATATGCAGAATTTTATTCAGGCAATCAGTCGCCTTAAGGATTACTGGTTTGAGATCGCGGTTCTCCCCCGGGAAGAAGAGCTTCAGTAATGGCCTTGACGATTCTGATTGTTGAAGACAGTGAAGACGATCAGAGACTGTGCCGCAGAGCGTTGCGCGCCACCGGGCATATCCTTGTCCCAGCGCTGACGGCGGCAGCAGGACTTGCCAAATTTGCGGAGACGCACCCCGACATGATTCTGCTGGATTTTAACCTGCCCGATATGGACGGGTTAGGATTCTTGGAGAAATTCACGGATCGTGGAGTCGCGGCCGTTCCGGTCATCATGCTGACAGGCGAGGGCAATGAGTCAATCGCCGTAGCAGCGATGAAGGCCGGAGCCAGCGATTACCTGGTCAAAGATGTAGCCGGCGACTATCTGCGGTTGCTGCCGAGCGTGGTCAGGCGAACCAACGAAGCGCACGAACAGAGAATGCAGGCTCGGCGGCTTGGCGAGTTGAGCGAAGCGATTCTGGAAACTGTCGCTGATGGGATTCTTGGAGTGGATGCAGATGGAAATATACTATCTGCCAATCCCGCGGCGGAACGGATGCTGCTCAGCACTTCAAGCCAGATGATTGGACAGCATTTGACCCGGTATCTTCGGATGGCGGACCTCAGAGAGAACTGGAGCGACCATCCGCTGACGCAACGACACGATGGATCCGTCACTTTGTGCCGCGATTGCGACTTGTTTCTGCGTGCTTGCGGCACATCCTTCCCGGCAAACTATACGGCATCACCGCTGGATTTTGAAGGGAATGGCCGATATGGCTGGGTGCTGGTGTTTCAGGATATTACCGAGCGCAAGCAGGCCGAGGAAGAATTAATCAAGACTGCCAGATACGACAGTCTGACGGGTTTGCCTAATCGATTGATGTTTCAGGATTATTTTTCAAAATCGCTGAAACGCATGGCCCGCAAGAAACAACATCTTGCATTGCTGTTTCTTGATCTTGATGACTTCAAGACAGTCAATGACACGCATGGGCATCTTGCGGGAGACCAGGTGCTGCAATCGGTGGCTCAAAAGCTGGTTAAATGCGTACGAGAGGGGGATTTGGTAAGCCGTTTTGGCGGCGATGAGTTTACAATCCTGGCAGAAGATTGCGAGCCGACGCTGTTGGGTGATTTTTCAAAAAGGATCATTGCTGAGCTGGAAACGCCTTTTGTGGTGAACGGTCAATTGATGCAAATTTCAGCCACCATCGGCATTTCCCTTCATCCGGAATGCGGTTGTGACGAGCGAACGCTGCTTCAAAAAGCTGATGCGGCCATGTACAGGGCCAAAAAAGAAGGCAAGCAAAAATACGGAATATACGCGGATTTGGAGTGCGGGTTGAAGAATTAAGCTAAAGATATTCTTGAAGGTGCTTTTTAAGCCGGCCGGCGCCCGGAAACGCCGCGATGAAAACCATGGAATTGAGTGAGGCTGCGCCATTTTACCTGAAATTGCGTCTTTGAAGAGGCAGCTATAAATGCCTTGTACAATTTAAGGAGTGGCCCCGTAGCTCAGGTGGATAGAGCAGCAGTTTCCTAAACTGCGTGTCGGAAGTTCGAGTCTTCCCGGGGTCACCATTCTCGCCAGATTCAGCCCGGTAAAACTATTTTATGACCCGGCAAAGTTTTGGTTCCGCGCTTTTTGACTTTGCGTCCGATCCTGTCTATAAAAGTTGTTGGCGTGGAAATCTCTTCCAAGCCGAATTGGCTGCCGCGGTAATTGCGGCAAGACTCATTACAATAATCGCAAGGATGCTCGGGAAGGCGGTGAAATTCCGCCACTGCCCCGCAACTGTGAGCGCCCCGGCCCATATACTCGTTTTTTGAGTTGGGGCAGGGAACCAGCCTGGGAGTTTCCGCATATGGCGGATATCCCGAAAGAACCACTGCATGGCACCCGCTTTGGGTTAGTCTGCGGGAAGGTGGCTGAGAAAGGCGCAAGTCAGGAGACCGGTCCTCGCGCCCTCAACCCACTTGCGTTCCGAGGGGAACGAAGGAGCCATCATGCTTGATTCCGCAACACACCTCTCTCGATACATTCTTTCGCGCGCGCTGCTTTGCACATTCGTTTTCATATTGCTGGCAGGTTCTGCTGTTCTCTGTCCGGCTGCCTCTATTCGCGGGGTGGTCACGGATGCCTCCGGCGCCAAGGTTACCGGCGCCAGCGTGGTTTTGATCAGCGGGGGCAAGGCTGTTGGAGCCGCTGTTTCCACGGCTGACGGCAGTTTTCAGATTATGACCGGAGTTGAAGGCCGATTCTTTCTTTTGGTCTCAGCGAAGAGTTTTCGCCAGTTGGAGACGCCTGTTTTTTACGCGGGAAGAATGGATTCAATCGAGCGCAATGTAGTGCTGGAGCCCGAGTGGGTTCGCCAGTCAATCGTGGTTACTGCCACGGGAACGCCAACGCCGCAACCACAGACCAGCGCCGCCACCAGCGTGCTGGGTCAACTTGACCTTGCTCTGCGAGAGGATCTGGCAAGCGCACTGCGCCTGATGCCGGGAACGGTTGTGGTGCAGACCGGTCAGCGCGGCGCGGAGACCTCGCTTTTTATTCGCGGCGGTGATTCGGACGCCAACAAAATTCTCATTGATGGCGTCGATATCGGAGATATGGGGAACCAATTTGATTTTGGCCCGCTCTCTACTACAGCCGTTGAGCGCGCCGAAGTCTATCGCGGACCAGACTCCAGCCTTTACGGCGCCGGCGCGGACAGCGGCGTGGTCAGCCTCAGCACGCCGCGCGGCACCACCAGTTTTCCCTCGATACTTCTTCAAGCGGATGCAGGAAATCTCTCCGCCTCGCGCGAAGAATTGGAAGTGGCCGGCGCGCACAACAAAATCGATTACCTGGGCGCCTTTAGCTGGCTCCAGACCGCCAATGACCTGCCTATGGACGAGTACCATGTGGCCACTTCAGCGGCGAACCTTGGCTGGCAACCCAGCGGAAGCACGCAGATCCGCGCCACGCTGCGCTACAGCGTGGATGCGACGGGCGTTCCCAGCACATGGGACTTTTATCACATCAGTGACGACAGGAAAGAGGGCGATCAGGGCCTGTATGGCGGAGCTACATTGGAGAACCAGACCGCGGCGGATTTTCACAATCGCTTCCAGTACGGAATGACGCGCAAGCGCGAACAATCCCGGCAGTGGTACCCGGCGGGCGTCTGCATTCCCGCATACGGAATAGGATGCAACGGCGCAGCCGACACGTACACCGGGGGCAACTTTTACGGACTGCCGATCATGATACAGGGGGCCAACGGCTACAGCGCCACAGGGCCCGCGTTGATGAATTACAGTGTGGCCAACGGCAGCGTCTATCCCAACCGATTGGATATCATCAATAACCGCGATCAATTTCTCTACCAGGGCGATATTCGCCTGACGCCGCACTTCCAGCTACTGGCGGCTTTCCACTTTGAGAACGAACGCGCAGCCGAGCGTGAGCTGGCTTATTCGATCAACGAGGAGAAGAATCGCACCAACTACGACTACATTTTTGGCGCGCATGGCGATTTCAAAAACCGGCTGTTCTATACAGTAGGCGCGGCCATTGAGCACTATCAACTGATTGGCAATGGAATTTCACCTCATGCCGGCGTGGGCTTTTATGCGCTGCGTCCGAAGAAGGGCGCCTTCAGCGGCACGCGGCTGATCGCCAACTTCTCGCAAGGCATCCGCGAACCCAAGCTGACCGATGAAGTTGGATCTCTCTACGACTTCCTACAGGGACAGTCAGGCGGGCAGGCGACGATCAATCAGTTGCATATTTCCCCTATCGAAGGGCCCACCACAAGAACCTGGGAGGGCGGTGGAGAGCAGGCTTTCATTGGACAGCGGATAATTTTCCGCGCCACCTATTTCCATAATGAATTCGGCCGCGCCATTGAAGGGGTGGGCGCCGGATTGATCCCCGCATTGTTGCCCAATCTGACTGCACAGCAGCAACAACAGCTGGAAGCGATTCTTCAGAGCAGCGGCGCGTATTCGCTGGACCTTAACTCTCTGGCCTTTCGCGCCCAGGGCATGGAGACCACAGTTGAGAGCGGCCTTGGCAAGAATATCTTCTTCCGCGGCGGATACACCTACCTGGACTCAGTGGTGCAGAGATCGTTTTCCAGCGACAACCAGGCGTTGCTTGGCGGCTATGCTCCTACCTTCGATGGAATCCCCGTAGGTATTTACTCGCCTTTGAAGGGCGCCCGGCCCTTCCGTCGGCCACCTCACACCGGATTTGTTACTGCCAGCTACGCGGGAAAGCGGCTCACCGGCGTTTTTACCTCGGCCTTTGCCAGCCGCAGTGACGACTCCACTTTTCTTGGCTACGAAGATATAAATCAGGGAAACTCTCTGGTTCTTCCCAATCGCAATCTAGACTGGGGCTACTTCAAACTGGACCTTGGCGCCAGCTACAAGCTGCTATCGTGGTTGAGTGTCTATGGCCAGGCGGAGAACATTACCAGCGATCGGCATATCGCGCCCGTCGGCTATCCCAGCCTGCCATTTAACTTCCGTGCCGGAATGCGCATCGAGTGGACCAAAACGACTGCCCAATAAACGATTCTGCCTGCAATGCCGGGTGCAGTGTTGCGTCAGGCGAGCAACGGTGAATCACCGGGGCGCCGCCTGACTGCCGCTGCATACGCGATGCAACGAAAAAGGGTATTGCCAATAAGATTCCTATTAAGGACGCGATTTCCACTTTCTCGCGTTAGCAATATGAGGTTATACTAGTTTCCCTTGAATATTCAGATCGCGTATACCGCGAAAAGCTATTCCAGAGAGTGGAATTGGGCAACGAGACAACAAGGAAGAATCAGGGCTTGGACTCAAGCGACGGTCTCACGATGTTGAGTATGAAAAGAGAGTTTCGTTCGGCCAGCAGGTTCCGACGCCCCTTCTCGTTGCAAAAGGGAGAACGTTTCGGCCGGCATAAATTCGGGACTCAGGTGTTTCAATAATGGATAATAATCAACCATTTACATTGTTTTCATCTCGGCTTACTATATTGTTCTTCACGGGGAAGGCTGGTTCCATAGCGCCCTGTGAAGCGGCCAGGCACCCGCGAGAGATGAGAGGACCAAAGGTGCGAAGTAATTCTTCTGCCCAGCGTGCTACGCGTTGCGCAAGACACTCACAAAGAGACGCTGCCGATAACCAGCCCAGCGCATTCTCAACCACCGTTGCATTTTGGAGAGCCATCATGACCATGAATCGAGTAAGGCAGAGCGTTATCTGCTTGATGATCCTCACTCTGGCTGTGTGTTTGGGCACCGTTGCCCTGAACGCGCAGACCTCCGGCGCGGGTGCAATCACCGGAGTAGTTAGTGATGCAAGTCAGGCTGTTATTTCGGGCGCATCCGTTGCCGTAACGGAAGTTGATACGGGGATTGTCCACAATTTTACGACCAATTCAGCCGGCATTTACCAGGCCCCCTTCCTGAAGCCTGGTCATTACAAGATCACAGCGACCGCGGCGAATTTTGGCACGGTAGAAGCGAGAGATCTGACTCTGCAGGTTGGCCAGACGCTTACCGTCAATCTCGCCCTGGCGGTCAAATCCGCCACCGCTACTGTCGAGGTCTCTGGCACGAACGCTCTGCTGGATGTGGAGCGGACAGAAGTCTCTCAGGTGGTTGACTCGGCCATCATCCAGAACCTGCCTGTAAACGGCCGCAACTGGAGCGATTTCGTTCTTTTGACGCCCAACGTGGTTGCCGATGGCAGCAGCGGCCTGGTAAGTTTCCATGGCATCAGCGGCCTGTACAACCAGAACTACGTAGATGGCGCGAACAACAATCAGATGCTCTTCAGTGAAGCGCGCGGCCGTTCCTCGGGCGCGCCGTTTGTCTATAGCCTGGATTCGATCAAGGAGTTTCAGGCTGAGGCTTCGAACTACTCGGCTGAATTCGGCCAGGCAGCCGGCGGCCAGGTTAACGCCATCACCAAGAGCGGCACAAATAATCTGCATGGCGACCTGTTCTATTATTTGCGGTATCCGGCGATGAACGCTCTTGACCCATACAGCAAGTGGAACGCGCTGTTTAATCATGGCCCATCTTTCTTGCTGACCCAGCCCATTCACCAGCAAAACGAATTTGGCGGCAGCGTTGGCGGTCCCCTCATCAAGGACAAGCTCTTCTACTTCCTGACCTCAGATGGTTTCCGCCGAGTTGGACGAGCGCTCTATTATGAAACTAATAACGTTTCATTAACGCCTACCGGCTCGTACTCCGATACCACAAACGTTACGCCGACACAGTGTCCAACGACGATTTCGACGACGCTATGCACGAACGCCATTAACTTTTTGCTCGGCCTGCAGGGCGCGCCTTCGCGTTTCGCCAAAGAGACACTGCTGTTTCCGCGCGTTGACTACCAGTTGAACAGCAAGAACCTGGTGTATGCCAACTTCAATTTTGCTGATTTCGACAGCACCTATGGTTACAGTCCGAACCCGACCTATTCCAACACATCGGGGAGCACCAACGGACCCACCAGTTACCATGAGCGCTTCCTGATTGCTCACTGGACCACTACCTTATCTGCTACCGCGGTGAATGATCTGCGCTTCCAATGGGGCCGCGACCTGGAGACTGCGGGCGCCAATGCATCCGGGCCCAGCGTAGCCATGGGCGCAGAAACCTACGGCATGCCCAATGCTTTGCCGCGGCTTGCCGAGCCGGATGAGCACCGCCTGCAATTTACCGATGTCTTCTCCAAGGTCTGGAACAAGCACACGTTAAAGTTTGGCGGCGACATCAATATCGTTCACGAGATCATGATCAATTTGTACCAGGGCGGTGGTCTCTACAACTACTCCGGCTCCAACGTTACCCAGAACTTCCAGAGCTGGTCGCAGGATGCATTTGCCGGTAAATCCGGCGATAGTGATCCATTTGCCGGCTCGCACTACACCTCTTTTGTTCAAACGATTGACCAGGTCAACCCGGTTTCCAGCGGCAAATCCGGAGCAGATGACTTCTGGATGAAGATGTATGACGGTTTTGCCGAGGATACCTGGAAGTTCAAACGCAACATCACGCTGAACCTTGGGGTGCGCTATGACCTGCAATTGACGCCTCCGCCGGCTATCCCCAACACGACCTCGGCGCTTGCAACTGAATACAACACCACGATCAAGAATGTTACCGATCGTATTCAGCCACGCATTGGCATTTCCTGGAATCCTCTTCCCGGAACCATTGTGCGCGGCGGGTATGGCATCTTCACCGGCCTTAACCAGGGCAGCACCTACTATGCCATGCGCGTTGAAAACGGCATGTACCAGATCAACTACAACTACAACGGTTGCGGCGCATCGTGTACTGCCGCGGCAGCGCTTCAATTTCCAAATGTTCCATTCAATGTAACCGGACCGGCTTTGACGAATGCCTTGTATCCGACAGGCGGCGCGGCTCCTTCAGTCAGCGGCCCGTCCTTGCTTGGAGCACAGAGTTTCCACGGTCTGTCGCCGGCCTTTGTGCCGCCGCTGGTTCATGAATTCAGTCTGGCTGTGGAAGAGTCCCTGCCCGGAAAGATGACGGTATCGCTTGGTTACCTGGGCTCGCGCGGACTTCGCCTTCCGGTGTTTACCGACGCCAATCTGGTAGGGCAGACACCGCACGGATTGCACTCTTTCGATATCACGTATCCCAACGGAACGACCAGCCTGGTAACCGTTCCCTACTACATGACATCCGACCGCATTAACACGTCACTTTCCTCCATCAACGCTGGTTTCAGTGTTGCCAATTCCTGGTACCACTCCATGGTGGCCACTGTTCGCAGGCCCTTTAATCACGGGCTTGAAGTGCTGTTCAATTACACTTGGGCCAAGGCTCTGGATGACGACATGGTATCTGGCGCTTTTGGAACCTTCTATGGCGGCAACCCGATCCTGGACCCCAACAACATCAAGGGTGAGCATGGCCGCTCGGACATTGATATGCGCGAGCGCTTTATCGGCACATTGCTATGGAAGCCTTCTCTTTTTGAGAGCAATAAGCTAGTGAAGCAGGGACTGGACGGCTTTACCTTCTCCGGTACCGCGACCGAATCAACGGGATTCCCGATTGTTGCCAGCATGAGCGGCACAGTAACAGGCGGAGCTGACGGCAACATCTATGGGGGCGCGATGAGTTCCGGCTCTGGAGCTGCCACAACTGGCCGTCCTCCTGAGATCCAGCGCAACAGCCAGGTGGGTCCCGGCGTTCGCAACATCGACTTCCGGATCACG
>Ga0316217_10001520_pt1 | contig 29927 bp, 23 predicted proteins | sample 1anoAmetaG_FD_203633 | JGI IMG/M metagenome (GOLD analysis project Ga0316217, IMG submission 203633) | Freshwater microbial communities from Trout Bog Lake, Wisconsin, USA - 1anoA | ecosystem: Environmental > Aquatic > Freshwater > Lake > Hypolimnion/Profundal zone | place: USA: Wisconsin... | reverse complement strand
CGCCAGGTGCGGGAAGGCCGCGGCGACGCGCTCACCGGGCTTCGAGTCGGACACGGCCGCGACCAGCTGCAGGTACGGATGTCCCGCGATCAGGCGCAGCAGCTCGCCGGCCACGTAGCCGGTGCCGCCGAGCACGAGGGTCGGGACGCGGGCCGGGGCGTTCATTCGGTGGTCGGCTTGATCGGGAACTTCGCCGCGAGGCCGGCGGCCTCGATGACCCGGTCGCCGAGTTCGAGCCCGTGGGTGATCGCGTTGAAGGCGCTGACGCTCATCTGCTTGTCGATGATGTCGACGCCGACCTGGTTGTCGGTGGCAGGGCCGGTGACGACGGCCGGCTCGACCTCGAAGCGCTCGCGCAGCAGCTTGACGCCGCCCCACGCGGCGACCGGGTCGTTGGCCGACAGCACGAGCGCGGTGATCGACTGGCGGATGTCCGCCGCGGACAGGATCGCCTCGACGCCATAGGTGCCGAGCAGGCCGTCGCCGAGCTCGAACACGATGATGTCCGGCTGGCCCTGCGCCATCTCGGTCAGCATCGCGCGCGTCAGCGCCGGGCCCACCTTGGCGGTCGTCGTGCCGACCCCGAAATCCGTGAAGATCATCGTCTTGCGGGCGCCCGCGTCCTCCATGGCGAGGATGTCGCGCCGCAGCGAGACGCCCGTCGCCTTGAACGCATGCACGGCCAGTCCGCGGTGGCGCATGCGCGCGATGATCGCGCAGGCGGCGGCGGTCTTGCCGGCCTCCATGCAGGTGCCGGCCAGCGCGACGACCGGTACGCCGCGCGTGTCGAGCGTCGCGCCGAGGTCGAGCGGCCGGTAGCCGATGCGGGCCGGCACTCCGATGCGCTCGCCGAGGTAGGGGAACTGCAGCACGACGCCGAGCACGCGGCAGTCGAACGGCCGGCCCCGGTCGGCGTTGGCGGAGTCGCAGATGCCGAGCACCCCGCCGATGTTCAGCATCTGGATGATGTCGCCGGGCTTGACCGCTTCCGGCACGTGGCCCGAGTAGCCGAACAGCGCCTTGCGGTGGCCGAGCGCCCCGACGACGATGTCGCCCTTGACGACCTTCGCCATGCGGCCGCTGGTGAGCTCCAGCGTGTTGTAGGTGTTCTTGTTGGTCAGCACCTCGACGACGATGACCACGCCTTCCTCGCAGGGAATGTCCTCCGCGATGCGCAGCTCGTGGCCGAGCCCGCAGGCCTGGGTGATCGATCCGATCTTGTCGACGACGACTGACTTCACGTGCGGTCTCCAGCATTCTGTCCGGCGCGGGTATGGAACATCCCGGTCAGGGCCAGCATCTTCGAGTAGCCGAGCGCGTCCGCGGGCGACCACTCGCCTGCAGCCTCGCCGTAGACGCCCTTCGATGCGGCCATCAGCGAGTACGGCGAACTCGTGCCCTCGACGAACAGGCTGCCCGGCCGGAACAGCACCTTCACCTCGCCGGTGACGCGCTGCTGCGAGGACACCAGCAGGGCCTCGATGTCGCGGCACACGGGATCGAGGTGGTGGCCCTCGTGGACGAGGTCGCCGTACGGCGCCGCCACGAGCTCCTTGATGCGCGACTGGCGGCCGGTCAGCACGAGCTTCTCGAGTTCGCGGTGCGCGGTCAGCAGCACGTCGGCCGCGGGTGCCTCGAACGCGACGCGGCCCTTGGTGCCGATCACGGTGTCGCCGAGGTGGATGCCGCGGCCGATGCCGAACGGCGCCGCGAGTTCCTCGAGCTTCTCGATCAGCGACACCGGGTCGAGCGCGACGCCGTCGAGCGAGCACGGCACGCCGCGCTCGAAGCCGATGGTGTGGCGCTCGGCCGCGCGCGGGTTCGTGAAGGCGTCGCGGGACAGCACCCACGCGGCGTCCGGGATGCTGTCGTGCGAGGTGAGGGTCTCCTTGCCGCCGATCGTCACGCCCCAGAGGCCGCGATTGACCGAGTAGGCGGCGCCGTACGGCGGCACGGGCAGCTTGCGCTGCTCGAGGAACGCGAGCTGCTCGGTGCGCTTGAAGGCGCGGTCGCGCACGGGCGCGAGGATCTCCAGGCCGGGCGCCAGCGTGCGCAGCGCGACCTCGAAGCGGACCTGGTCGTTGCCGGCGGCGGTGCAACCGTGCGCGACGGTCGTCGAGCCGAGCGACTTGGCCATTTCGGCGATCATCTGCGCCTGCAGCACGCGTTCGGCGCCGACGCAGAACGGGTAGAGCTGCCCGCGGCGCGAATTGCCGATCAGCAGGTAGCGGAGCACCCGCTCGAAGTAGGCGGCCTTGGCAGGGACCAGGTGATGCTCGCTGGCGCCCAGCTGGCGCGAGCGGGTGGCGAGCGTCGCGGCGGCGTCGGCGTCGATGCCGCCGGTGTCGACGGTCACGGTGATGACCGGGCGCTGGTAGGTCTCCTTGAGCCAGGGCACGCAGAACGACGTGTCCAGGCCACCGGAAAAAGCGAGCAGGATGGGCTTGGCGCCCTCGTCTTGGGTCGTCATGGGGAAGCCTTCAGCGGCTGGCGAGTGAGCGGATGCGCTCGAGCAGCGCGCGCTGGGCGCGGGCGCTGTCGGTCGCGATGAAGATGGTGTCGTCGCCGGAGATCGTGCCGACGACCTCGGGCCAGCGGGCGCGGTCGATCGCCAGCGCGACGCTCTGCGCCGAGCCGATCGTCGTGCGCACGACCGTCAGGTGCGGGCCGGCGGCCACCGCCTGCTGCACGAAGGTCGACACGGCCCGCAGGTCCGCGACCGGAGCGGCCGTGTCCTCGGGCAGAACGTAGCGGTCCCCCACCTTGGCGACGCCGAGGTCGCGCAGGTCGCGGCTGACGCTGGACTGCGTCACCTCGAAGCCCGCGCGCTTGAGCAGCCGCACGAGTTCGGCCTGCCGGCCGACGGCGCCGTCACGGATGATCCGGCGCAACGTCTCGCGCCGGTCGTCGTGGGCGCGCGACGAGCCCGGATAGTGAGGAATGGGGGTGGTCTGCATAAACTTGCAATGATTATGCATATTTATGCGGACGCGGTCAAGCGCGCGGGCCGGGCCCCGCGGCGGCTCGCGCGGGCGCTTCAGCGGGCGCGCGGCAGTACGACGCTGCGGGTCCCGAGGGTGCCGCCATCGGCGCCGAACGAACGCTCGACCACGCGGCCGCCGCCGCCGGCCGCCAGCAGCAGCGCGGTGGTGCTGCGCGTGCCGTAGGTCGGCGCGACGATGAACGGCGGCGACAGCAGTCGCTCGAGCTCGAGGCCGACGCCGGTGTCCGGCAGCTCATCGTCGGCGGCAGGCGTCCGGTCGTCGAGCACGCCCAGCAGCGTCTCCGCGTGCGGCGCCGCGAGCGCCGCGGCGAGCCGCTCCCGGCCGCGACGCACCTTCGGCCAGTTGCTGCCCGGCGGGCCGTTGCTCAGGCCGTGGATGCCCGTGGCGAGCCGCTGCGGCCCGCTCCGGTCGGCGTTGCTCAGGCAGGCCAGTTCGTCGCCGTCGCCCAGGACCAGGTTGAAGCCTGCATAGCGGCCGGCCTCGGTCGCGAGCGCGGCGAGGAACTCGGCCGCCGAGGCGTCGCCGGCCAGGAAGCGCGGAATCAGGGTGCCGCGCGACGGTGCCCCGGGCGGAGCCGGCGCGCCGCGCAGGTTGGTGATCAGGCCGAAACGACCGCGCGTGTCGGCCGCGAGCCACGTCCCGCCCGCCTCGAGGTCGCGCCCGCCGAGTACGCGCGGTTCGAGCCACCAGTCCAGCGGCGCCGTCGGCCGCGCGTGCAGCTCGTCGCGGTTCGCGACCAGTACGAGCCGGAAGTCCGCGTTCATCCCCCAGCCGAAGACCGCCAGGCACATCGCCGTCTACCGCCCGGGGGCGAACGACGCCCACGCGGTCTTGAGGATCAGCGCCGCGACGACGACGACGAAGACGCCGCGCACGAAGCCGGCTCCGCGCGCCAGCGCGAGCCGCGTGCCGAGCTGCGCGCCGGCGATGTTCGCCCCCGCCATCGCCAGCCCCGTCGGCCACAGCAGGTGCCCCCGGCTGCCGAACCACGCCAGCGCCGCGACGTTCGTGGCGGCGTTGAGCAGGCGCGCGGCGGCGGCGGCGTTGAGGAAGTCGTAGCCGTAGTGGCGGATGAACAGCACCATCAGGAAGCTGCCGGTGCCGGGCCCGAAGAACCCGTCATAGAAGCTGATGGCGGCGATCAGCGCCGCGCCGGCGAGCGCGGCGCGGCGGTCGAGATCACGCGGCGCGTGCCGGCTGCCGAGATCGCGCTGCAGCAGCGTGTAGAGCAGCACGGCTGTCAGCGCCAGCGGCACGAGCGGCCTGAAAGCGGCGGCCGCGACGTGCGTGACCGCCACCGCCCCGAGCAGCGAACCGGTGAACGCTATCAACAGGGACGGCAGCAGTGCCCGCCACGGAATGCGCACGCTGCGCGCGTAGCGCCAGGTCGCGCTGGCGGTGCCGGCGAGGCCGGCCAGCTTGCTCGTGCCCAGCAGCGTCGCCGGCTCCGCAGCGGGCAGCGCCGCGAACAACGCCGGCAGCTGGATCATGCCGCCGCCGCCGACGATCGCATCGATGCCGCCGGCGAGGAACGCCGCGCCGAGCAGGCCGGCGAGCACGGGATCGGGCGTCATCGTCAGCGGCTCAGGGGCCAGATCCGCGCGGCCGGTTCGTCGGCGAGTTCACGCCCGACGCGGCGCCGGTACCAGTCGGCGATCAGCCGGAACGAGATCGATTGCGGCGGCGGCAGCGCCGGGGTGCCGGCCGCGAGCTCCGCCGCGCTGAACCAGCGGGCATCCTCGAGTTCGCCGTCCGGGCAGCTGATCGCGCTGCTCGCGGCGCGGGCGTGGAATCCGACCATCAGCGACGACGGGAACGGCCAGGGCTGCGAGGAGTGGTAGTCGACTTCGTCGACCTCGATGCTGGTTTCCTCGCGCACCTCGCGCGCCACCGCATCCTCCAGGCTCTCGCCCGGCTCGACGAAGCCGGCGATCGTCGAGTAGCGGCCCGCGGGCCAGCTGGCCTGCCGCCCCAGCAGCGCGCGTTCGCCGTCGCTGACCAGCACGATGATCGCCGGGTCGATCCGCGGAAAGCTCTGTCCGCCGCAGGCCGGATCGGTGCAGACCATCACATGGCCGCCGCTCTCGGCGCGGGTCGGTGCGCCGCACGCTCCGCAGTGCCGGTGCCGCTGGCGCCAGTAGATCATCGCCCGTGCGTAGGCGAGCAGGCCGGCATCGTCCGCCGGCAGCAGGCCCCCGGTCACGCGCAGGTCCGAGAACTCCGTTCCCGGAGGCGTCGGCGGCTCGTCGGCGACCTCGAACGCGAAGCAGGCGGTGCCGCGATACACGCCGAGCAGCACCGCCTGGGCGGGGTCGAAACCCCCGAGTTCGCCGGCGCCGAGCAGCGCCGCCTCCGGCACGGGCTCTAGCCGGATCAGGTTCCGCTGCCGCCACAGGGGCACGAACCGTGTCGCCGCGTCGCGCAGCGCCGCCTCGAGCCACGCCGGATCCTTGCGCAGGCCGCTGCTGCGGTCGACGTAGGGGCCGGCGTAGACATTGGGCGTTCGGTGCGGTGGCATGGTGGGGTGCGCCGGCGGGGGCGTGCCGCCATTCTAGCCGGGATCACGGTGCGCCTCGCGCGTCTCGCGTTCGCACAGCGCGCAGATGCCGCCGTGCGCCCGCAGCGTATCCACGACCGTGAACGCGCCGCAGGCCGGGCATGCCCCCGGGCGCAGGTCGTCGCGAGCCTGCAGGGCGTGCAGCAGGTAGCACGCGTGCTCGAACGAGATGCGGTGCGGGTGGTTGAGCTCCAGGTACGTCTCGTACGTCCGGCAGAACTTCTCCGCCCAGCGCAGCGTGCTCTGCGAGCCGCCGGCGGCGCGCTCCGCCGCCGCCTTCTGCAGGAGCCCGAGGATCGCGTACAGCCCGGCGAGCGCGGCCGTGTGGCGCCGGGTCTCCAGGTTCTTCAGGAAATAGGCCGGGTGGCTCGGGGGCTTGCCCCGGTGTCGCTTGATCGCGGGGCCGTGATCGGCGACGTACGACCGGTACAGCTTGCGGATGCGGTCGTCCGTCAGCCCGGTCCAGGTCCGGATCGTGCAGGTCCGGGCCTCGTGATGAATCATCCGCAGCGCGAGGTCGAAGCGCTGCCGATCCCGCGTATAGCGATCCTCTGTGATGCGCATGGCCGGCTTCCCGTCATCGGAGGGGTAAGTAGAAGTTGTTTTGGTACAAATCCACCAAAAACTGTACTCTCGGTCTGGGGCGGCGACCAGCCACAATTTGTCCCCTGGTTGCGGAGAAAAGCCGTGGAAGAACCTGAAAACCGGGTCGAGGACGAGCGTCTGGCCGCGCAATACGTGCCGAGGCCGCTGCTGGAACCGAGCATCCTGCAGGCCATCCGGGAGGCGAACCTGTCGTTCCTGACGCTGGTCGCCCGGCAGCCGCGCGATCCGGTCGCGCCGGTCTGGGGCCTGGAGCCGGACATGGTCCGGGCGGTGGCCACCCTAGATCCGTTTGCCCGGCGCGCGGTCGCCGGGCTGCCCTACACGCTGTTCAACCTGGCTTTCGAGGACGCGGCGTTCTGGCACGAACTGGTGCGCGGGGCCGGCCGGGCGGGTTCCGGCTCCCTGTCGGACGAGGCGACGTTCGCCCGGACCGCCGTCTTCCTGGCCTGGCACCTGGTGCAGGGCAACGACATGGCGCCGGCGATGGTGCTGGGCATGACGGGGCCGACGGTGGACGTCTGGCGCGGGCTCCCCCTGTCGGCGCTGGATTACGCCGCGACCCGGGCGCTGCCGCGGCTGGAGGCCCGCTGGGGCGACAACGCCCGGTTCTGGCCGAAGCTCGTGGCGGTGGCCCAGCCCGGGGTCCCCCGCGGGACCGTCGCGTTGCGCGAACTCGGCCTGCAGCTGCTGGCGGCCCAGGGGCTCGGCGCGGCGCGGTCCCGCGTGGCAGCAGACTTCCCGCCGGCGTAGACGCCGAGGTTGCCGCGGCGTCGCGGGGGTCTTACGCTTCGCGCTCGCTGCCGCCCTCCGGCAGCCCACCGACCCCCGTGGAGCTCATGCACGCGCTGTCCATCCGCCAGCTGACCAAGACCTACGGCAACGGGGTACAGGCCCTCAAGGGCATCGACCTCGACGTCGAACAGGGCGACTTCTTCGCGCTGCTCGGCCCGAACGGGGCTGGCAAGACCACCACGATCGGCATCATCACCTCGCTGGTCAACAAGACCAGCGGTACCGTCTCCGTCTTCGGCCATGACATCGACCGGGACATCGGCGCCGCGAAGTCCTGCATCGGCATCGTGCCGCAGGAGCTCAACTTCAACCAGTTCGAGTCCGTCGAGACGATCCTGGTCAACCAGGCGGGCTTCTACGGGATCCCGCGCGCCATCGCCCGCGAGCGCACCGAGCGCTACCTCAAGCAGCTGCAGCTGTGGGAGAAGCGTCGCGCGGTGGCGCGCTCGTTGTCCGGCGGCATGAAGCGCCGACTGATGATCGCGCGGGCGCTGGTGCACGAGCCGCGCCTGCTGATCCTCGACGAGCCGACCGCCGGCGTGGACATCGAGATCCGGCGCACGATGTGGGAATTCCTGCGCCAGACCAACGAGCGCGGCGTGACGATCATCCTGACGACGCATTACCTCGAGGAGGCGGAGAACCTCTGCCGCAACGTCGCCATCATCGACAAGGGTCGGATCATCGAGAACGACCTGATGAGCAACGTGCTGCGCAAGCTGCAGACCGAGACCTTCGTGCTCAACCTGCGCGAGCCGCTGTCGACGGCGCCCTCGCTGCCGGGCTTCGGCGTCACCCGCGTCGACGAGCGCACGCTGGAGATCGAGGTGTCCAACGGCCACAGCCTGAACGACATCTTCATCCGGCTGGCGGCGCAGGGCATCGACGTGGTGTCGATGCGCAACAAGGTCAACCGCCTGGAGGAGCTGTTCATGCGGCTCGTCAGCCGCGCCGGGACGCCGGTCGCGGAGGGGCGGTCATGAGCGGTCCGGGCGTCGTGGTCTCGCGCGCGCGCACCGACTGGATCGGGTTCCGCACCATGGTGATGCGCGAGTTCAGCCGCATCATCCGCATCTGGGGCCAGACGCTGGTGCCGCCGGGCGTGACCGCCACGCTGTACTTCATCATCTTCGGCAGCCTGATCGGTGCGCGCATCGGCAAGATGGGCGGCTACGACTACATGCAGTACATCGCGCCCGGGCTGATCATGATGTCGGTGATCACCAATTCGTACGGCAACGTCGTGTCCAGCTTCTTCGGTGCGCGCTTCGGCAAGCACATCGAGGAAATTCTCGTCTCGCCGCTTCCCAACTGGCTGGTCGTGATCGGCTACATGGCCGGCGGCATCGTGCGCGGGCTGCTGGTGGGGCTGGTGGTCACGGTCGTTGCCCTGTTCTTCACGCACCTGCATGTGAGCAACGCGCCGCTGATCTTCGCCGCCGTGCTGCTGACGTCGATCGTGTTCTCGCTCGGCGGCTTCATCAATGCCGTGTTCGCCAAGAACTTCGACCACATATCCTGGTTCCCCACCTTCATTCTGACGCCGCTGACGTACCTGGGCGGCGTGTTCTACTCGATCGGGCTGCTGCCGCCGTGGGCCCGGGCGATCTCCCATGCAAACCCCATCCTGTACATGGTCAACAGCTTCCGCTACGGATTCCTGGGCGTGTCCGACGTCGACATCCGCCTGTCGTTCGCGATCATGACGGCGTTCGCCGTGGCCCTGTTCGGGCTCGCCGTGTGGCTGATGGAAAAGGGCGTCGGCATCCGCGAGTAGGCGCGCGGGAGGGTGGCTCGGTGTGCGGACGCTTTGCGTTCTACTCGCCGCGCGAGGTCGTCGAGGCCCGGTTCGGCGCGGCGGGCCCGTGGCCCGCGTTGCCGCCACGCTGGAACATCGCGCCGACATCGGACGTGGTCGTGCTGCGCCAGGCCGGCGACGGTCGCCGCACGCTCGCGGCGATGCACTGGGGGCTCGTGCCATCCTGGGCGAAGGCGCGCGACATCGGCGCGCGGATGATCAACGCGCGGGCCGAGACGCTCGCCGAGAAACCTTCTTTCCGGCGCGCATTCCGCCAGCGCCGCGCGCTGGTGCTGGCGGACGGGTATTACGAGTGGCACAACGACGGCGCGAGCCGCCGCCCGTACTGGATCCATGCCGCCGACGGGGCGCCGTTCGGCATGGCCGCGTTGTGGGAAACCTGGCGCGATCCCGCGGACGGCACTGAACTGCTGTCGTGCGCGATCATCACGCGCGAGGCGACCGGCGAGCTGCGCCGCCTGCACGACCGGATGCCGGCGGTCATGACCGCCGACGAGAACGCCGCGTGGCTGGATCCGGCCTGTACCGATGCGACGCGGCTCGGCGAGCTGCTCGCCGCGCCGGGCGTCCGGCTGGCGTTTCACCCGGTCAGCCGCCGGGTCAACGATCCGCGCCACGACGATCCCGAGCTGCTGCGGGCGGAGACTCCCGACGGCCTCTCGCGCTAGTCCGGTGCCACCGGCGAGAGTGGCTGCGCTACACTCGGGTTTTCCCCTAGCGATGTGGTTCGTGAGGTCGCCGTGACGCCGAAGCGAGCGCTGATCGTGGATGACTCGAAGTCGGCGCGGGTGGTGTTGTCCCGCCTGCTCGAGAAACACGACCTGTCGGTGGACCTGTGCGATTCCGCGGAGGCCGCGCTGCATTTCCTGCGCGAGAACCGACCTGACGTGATCTTCATGGATCACCTGATGTCCGGCATCGACGGCCTGAGCGCCGTGCGGGCGATCAAGAGCGATCCGCGCATCGCCTCCATCCCGATCATGATGTACACGTCGCAGGACCACGACGTCTATGCGGACGAGGCGCGTGCGGTCGGTGCCGCCGGCGTGCTGCCCAAGCAGATGTCCGCGTCCGACATTACGCAGGTGCTGGCGCAACTGCAGGTCCTGCCGGGTCGAGAGGCGACGCCCGCCGGCCCCGCGTCCGCTGCGCCGCCGCCGGCCGAGGCCGCGGGCCTGCCCGCGGCACCCGCCGCACCGGTCGTGCCGCCGCTCTCGGGCGCCGAGGTTCGCGCGCTCGTCGAGCCGCTGCTGCAGGAGCAGGGCATCGAACTGCGTCGCTTCGTCGTCGCGAGTCTCGATGGTGTCAGCGCACGCCTGGTCACCGAGGTCGACGAGCGCCTGCGCCGCGCGGTCGGCGAACTGTCCGCGACGATCGCCAAGGCCACCGAGCCGCCGCCGCTGGCGCCGCCGCCACGGCCGACCGGCTGGATCGCGCTCGCCGTCGTCGCGTCGCTGGCGGCCGCGGGCTTTGGCGCCTTCGCCTGGCAGGCGCGGCTCGACTTGGCGGCGAGTCGCGTGGCGGCCGCCCCGGCGGCGCTCCCGGCCAGCGTAGCGGAACCGGCCGCAGCCGCCCCGGCCGTCGCGGCGCCGGTGGCCAGCGCGCCTCCCGCCCGCGCGAGCACGCTGCCGGGCCCGCGCCTGCCGGTCCCGTACGGCGAGACCCCGCTCGCGCCGGCGCGCATGACGGCATTGGCGAACTGGCTCGCCGATCTCGAGCGGCGCGGCTTCGCCGGCGTCGCGCGGGTCAGCATCTCGGCGGGCGAATTCTGCCTGACCGGCAATCCCGCCGAGGGCTATGCGCCGGCGCCTGGAGAACTGCCGGCCAATCGCTGCGACGTGGTCGGCAATCCGGCCGACGACGCCCAGCGCGTGACCGGTAAGGACTCGCCGCCGCTCGCCTCGCTGACGGACGCCGTGCGCGACCGCAGCCACGGCGCGATCGAGGTGCGGCTGGTGTACGCGACGCGCGCCGGGACCGCCGGCTATCCGCCGGCGGCGGACGCCAGCGCCGCGCAGTGGAACGCGGTCGCGCAGACGCGCAACTTCGTGCAGTTCGTGGCGGAGCCACGCGCGGTCGCGCCGTGAGCTGGATGATCTATGGCGCGAACGGCTACACCGGCGAACTGATCGCGCGCGAGGCGGTGCGGCGCGGCCACCGCCCGCTCCTGGCCGGTCGCTCGGAGGCCAGTGTCCGGGCGCTGGCGTCCGAACTCGGGCTGGAAGCGCGCGTGTTCGCGCTCGACCAGGGCGATCCCGCTGCGTCATTGGCGGGGGTCGCGCTGGTGCTGCACTGCGCGGGCCCCTTTGCCGCCACCGCCGAGCCCATGCTGCGCGCCTGCCTCGCCGCCCGCGCCCACTACCTGGACATCACCGGCGAGGTCGCGGTGTTCGAGCTAGCGCAGCGACACGCCGCCGCCGCGCGCGCGGCGGGCATCGTCGTCTGTCCCGGCGTTGGCTTCGACGTCGTGCCCACCGACTGCGTGGCGCTGGCGCTGAAGCAGGCGCTGCCCGACGCGACCCACCTCGCGCTCGGCTTCGACGGCCGTTCGACCTGGAGCCGGGGAACCGCCCGTACGATGATCGAGGGCCTCGGCCAGGGCGGTCTGGTGCGTGTGGACGGGACGCTGCGGCCGGTGCCGCTCGGCTATCGCGACCGTCGCATCGACTTCGGCGCGGGCCCGAAGGTCGCAATGACCATCCCTTGGGGCGACGTCAGCACGGCCTTCCACACGACCGGCATCCCGAACATCGAGGTCTACGTGCCGATCTCGCCGGCGCGGCTGCGCGCCCTGCGCCGCCTGAACCGCGTGCGCTGGCTGCTGGGCAGCGCCGTCGTGCAGCGCTGGTTGAAGCGGCGCGTCGCCCGGCAGCCCGCCGGCCCCGATGCCGGCGAGCGTGCGAGTACCCCCACCTGGGTCTGGGGCGAGGCGCGCGACGCGGCCGGGCGGGTCGTCACCGCGCGCGTGCAGACCGCCAACGGCTACACGCTCACCGTGCATGCGTCCCTCGGCGTCGCCGAGCGGCTGCTGGCCGGTCCGGCGGACGCCGGCGCGACGACGCCGGCCCGGCTGATGGGCGCGCGCTACGTCGAGACGCTGCCGGACAGCGGCGTCCTGCGCATCGACTGACGGGATCCGCTTGAGCCTCGCTCCGTTCGCCCCGCCGCGCTGGCTGCACAATCCCCACCTGCAGTCGATCCTGACGAGCGTGCTGCCGCGTCGGTTCTTCGTCGCCCACCGCGCCCGTGCGCTGGTCGCGGCCAGCCGGGACGTGCTCGTCGACTGCGGCGGCGGCGTCCGGCTCCTCGGCCATCACGCCGTCGCGCCGGGGGGCGGACGCGACCTGGTCGTGCTGCTGCACGGCTGGGAGGGCAGCGCGGAGTCGCAGTACGTGCTGTCCTGCGCCGCGTACCTGTACGCGCGCGGCTTCGACATCTTCCGCCTGAACCTGCGCGACCACGGCCCGACCCATCACCTCAATCCCGAACTCTTCCACTCCTGCCGCATCGCCGAGGTGGTCGGCGCGGTGCGCGCAGTCGGCCGGCTGTTCCCCGACCGACGCCTGTCGCTGGTGGGCTATTCGCTCGGCGGCAACTTCGCCCTGCGGGTCGCGGTCCGCGCGCCGGCGGCCGGCATCGGCCTGGCCCGCGCCATCGCGGTCTGCCCGGTGCTCGACCCGGCGCACACGATGCAGCGCCTCGAGAGCGGGGTCTGGCTGTACCGCAGCTATTTCGTGCTCAAGTGGCGCCGTTCGCTGCTCAAGAAGCGCCGGGCCTGGCCGGACCTGTACGACCTCGACGAACTGCTCGCGAGCCGGCGCCTGACGGCGATGACCGAACAGCTGGTGCGTCGCTACAGCGGCTACGCCGACATTGACAGTTACCTCGCCGGCTACGCGATCACCGGCGCGGCGCTCGCGCCGCTGACGGTGCCGAGCCACCTGCTGACCGCGCTCGACGATCCGATCATTCCGGCGGCGGACCTCGGGCGCCTGAGCGTGCCGCCGGCACTGACCATCGAAACGACGGCGCAGGGCGGGCACTGCGGTTTCCTCGACAGCCTGGGCGGCGAGAGCTGGGCCGACCGGCGCGTGCACGAGCTGCTCGCCGGCCGCTGACGCGACCGGCCGTGCAGGACGCCGGCGGCCGGACTTGCCGGCCCGGCCGCGACGGGCAGATGATGCAGCCCCGCTCGGGAGGAGTCAGGCAATGCGCAGGATACGTATCACCGCGGCCGGCGCCCTGCTGTTCGCCATCGCCCCGGCGGCGCCGCAGGCCGGTGCCGCGTCGATGCCGCCCGCCGCGATCTACGCACGCGCCGTGTCGGCGCCCGGGCGCAGCGACCAGGACCACGAGCGCGATGCGCGCGAGCAGCCGGCCGCGGTGCTGGCGTTCGCGGGATTCAGGCCCGGCATGCGCATTGCCGACCTGTTCGGCGGCGGCGGCTACTACAGCGAGATCCTCGACCATGTCGTCGGTCCCCGCGGTCACGTCCTGCTCGTCAACAATCCGCCCTACGCGGCGTTCGCCAAGGAGGACCTCGAGCGGCGCTTCCGCGACGGCCGGTTGCCGCGGATCGAGCGGCGGGTCGTGCCCAGCGAGGATCTCCAGCTCGGTGTCGGCACGCTCGACGGGGCACTGTTCGTGATGTCGTACCACGACCTCTACTTCGAGCACGGCGCCGACTTTCCGCGCATCGATGCGGCCCAGTTCCTCGAACAGTTGCGCCGCGCGATGCGGCCGGGCGCGCGGCTGCTGGTGGTCGACCATGCCGCGCTGCCGGGGAGCGGCAGCGCGGCCGCCCAGACCCTGCATCGCATCGACGAGGAGTTCGCGATCCGGGACATCGAGTCGCACGGATTCCGGCTGGCCGGCCGGTTCGACGGCCTGCGCAACGCGACCGACGACCATACCAAGCTCGTGTTCGACCCGGCGGTGCGCGGCCATACCGACCGTTTCGTGCACGTGTACGAGCGGCGCTGACCGGGTCAGTCGGCGTCGTCGGCCGCGCGCGGCGGATCCCGGCGCCGGTCGGTGAAGTGCACGGGTGGCGTCGCGCCGGTGACGTCGATGCGGCCGTTGACCACGGCGCCGTCCGCGATGGCGACCAGGGCGGCGCGGACGGAACCGTGGACCACTGCGGTCCGGCCCAGTTCGAGCGTCGTGTCGACGACGAGGGCGCCGTGCAGTTCGCCCAGCACGACCGCCGCATGCGCGTGGACATCGCCATGCCACCGGCCGGTGCGCCCGATCGTCAGCACGCCGCCCACGGAACCGTTCGCGTGCACCGTGCCGCTGATCGACAGCGGGCCCGGGATCGTCAGCGTGCCGTCGACGCGGCCGCCGTCGCCGAGCAGCGAAGGGGCGCCGGTGGCCTGGTCTAGGAAGCGTCGCCGCGGTGGCGGGACATCGTCTGGCATCGGCTTGCTCCGGGCGCGTCGGGGACGGTCATTGTCCGTCGGGGACTATAAGGTCGCGCGGCGGCGGTAGTGGCGGCGGCCGGCCGATTCATGACCTGCGTCACGTCGACGGGCGGCGCGGGCCGCGTCAGGACCTGATGCGGCGGGTCACACCGCCATCGGCCCGCGCTGGGCGGGATCCCGAAGAGGGTTGTTTCTGCTGCCTTATTTGGGATGGCACGGCCCTTGCTCGGTAACAGGCCGCAAGTCTCGTATCCCCCGTGGTTTGCGATCTTGGCGCCGCCGAGCCCCCGCTCCCGGCGCCTCCTGTTTTTTGCGGCCCGTCGGCTCATCGCGCGCCGGCCACGGTTCGTCTCGTTCCCCGGGTCCCGGCGGGAACCGCAGGTAGAATCCGAGCCCCGCAGCCCGCCGCGTGAATCCAACCGTGAACGACATCGCCCCGACGCCTCTCGCCGCCCTGGCCGGTTCCTCGGCACCGCGTCGCGGCTATCTTGTCGCGGCCGGCGTCGTGCTGGTCGCCGCCGCGGCGCTGTTGCTGGCGATGCGCTCCCACCGCCCGCCGGCCACGCCCGCTTCCACGGCCCCGCTGGTGACCGCCGCGGCACCCGGCCGGAGCCGGTATACCCAGTCGATCAGCTTCACCGGCGCGATCGTGGCGCGCTACGACATGCCGATCGGCATCGACGGCGAGGGCGGGCGCGTCGCGGCGATCCTGGTCGAGGTGGGGGATGCGGTCCGCCGCGGCCAGACGCTGGCCCGCCTCGACACGTCGGTGCTCGCGCCGCAGGTGGCGAGCCTGGGCGCGGCCCTGGACCAGGCGCGCGCCGAGGCGGTACTGGCCGAGGCCGAGTACAAGCGGGCGCTCGCCATCTCCGATTCCGTCGGCGCCCTCTCCAAGGAGGAGGTCGACAAGCGTCGCTCGCAGGTCGCCACGTCGGCGGCCCGGGTCAAGGCGGCGCAAGCGCAGCTCGCCGAGGCGGAGGCGCGCCTCGGCCGCACCGAGCTGCGTGCCCCCGACGACGGCATCGTGTTGACGCGCGCGGTCGAGGTCGGCCAGGCGGTCAGCACCGGCACGCCGGCCCTGTTCCGCCTCGCCCGCGGCGGCGAGATGGAGATGCGTGCCCAGGTTGCCGAGCAGGACCTGCCGCGGCTGAAGGTCGGCCAGGCGACCCAGGTCAGCATCACCGGCGTCGCGACGCCCTTCGCCGGCACGATCCGCCTGCTGCCGGCAGTCATCGACCCGCAGACCCGCCTCGGCGAGGTGCGCATCTCGTTGCCGCGCGATCGCAACCTGCGGCCCGGCGCTTTCGCGCGCGGCGAGTCGACCGTGGGCAGCGATGCGCGGCCGATCGTGCCGCAGACCGCGATGCTGTCGGACTCGCAGGGCACCTACGTCTACATCGTCGGTCCGGACAGCCGCGTCGTGCGGCGCCCGGTTAAGTTCGGCGGCGCCCAGCCCAGCGGCATCGTCGTCGCCGACGGCCTCGATGGCACCGAGCGCGTGATCACGACGGCCGGGGCGTTCCTGCGCGAAGGCGAGCAGGTGCGCGTGGCGCCGGGCAAGGCCGTGCCGTGAAGAACATCTCGGCCTGGGCGATCAGGCACCCGATCTTCCCGCTGGTGCTGTTCATGGTGCTGACCTTCGTCGGCGTCGTGTCCTTCGTCCGCTTGCCCATCAACCTCAATCCCGACGTCGCCTTCCCGATGGTCCAGGTCAGCATCACCCAGCCGGGTGCTGCGCCGACCGAGCTGGAGACGCAGGTGCTGCAGAAGGTCGAGGGTGCGATCGCGAGCGTCGGCAACGTCCGCAACATCACCTCGCGCGCCTTCGAGGGCCAGGCATCGCTGTTCGTCGAGTTCGAGATCGGCACGCCGGTCGACCGTGCCGTCAACGACGTGCGCGATGCCGTCGCGCGCGTGCGCAGCGACCTGCCGGAGGGCATCCAGGAGCCCATCGTCAGCCGGGTCGACGTCGACGGCGGCGCGATCGCCTTCTACGCGGTCAGCACGACGACGATGACCGAGGAACAGCTGAGCTGGTTCATCGACAACGCGGTCACCAAGCGGCTGCTCGGCCTCGGCGGCGTGGCGCAGGTGTCGCGCTCCGGCGGCGTCAACCGCGAGATCCGCATCGAGCTCGATCCGGGGCGCATGCAGGCGCTCGGCATCACCGCGGTGCAGGTCAACCAGCAGCTGCGCGCACTGAACCTCGACGCGGCGGGAGGGCGCGCGCAGATCGCCGGCGGCGAGCAGGCGATCCGCGTGCTCGGGGGCGCCCACTCGGCGGCGCAGCTGGGCGCGACGCAGATCCAGGTGTCGGGCAACCGCGTCGCCCGCCTGGACGAGATCGCCGACGTGCGCGACGGCGTCGCCGAGGTCCGCTCGCTGTCGCGGTTGAACGGCCGGAGCGCGACGACTTTCGGGGTGTACAAGGCGAAAGGCGCGTCCGACGTCACCACCCTCGACCGGGTGGACAAGGAGATCGGCAAGATCGTCGCGGAGAACCCCGGCGTGACGGTGAAGATGGTGTTCACCACCGTCGAACTCACCAAGCGGACCTACAAGTCCGCGCTCGAGGCGCTGATCGAGGGTTCCCTGCTGGCGGTGCTCGTGGTCTGGCTGTTCCTGCGCGAGTGGCGCGCCACGGCGATCTCGGCGCTCGCCATCCCGCTGTCGGCGATCCCGACGTTCGCGTTCATGTCGCTGATGGACTTCACGCTGAACGAGATCAGCCTGCTGGCCCTGTCGCTGGTGGCGGGCGTGCTCGTCGACGACGCGATCGTCGAGATCGAGAACATCGTGCGGCACATCCGCATGGGGAAGTCCCCGTACCAGGCGGCTCTCGACGCGGCCGACGAGATCGGCCTCGCCGTCGTCGCGACCTCGGCGACGATCATCGCGGTGTTCGTCCCGGTCAGCTTCATGAGCGGCATCACCGGCCAGTACTTCAAGCAGTTCGGCCTGACGGTCGCCGCCGCGGTGTTCCTGTCGCTGCTGGTTGCGCGCCTGATCACACCGGTGATCGCCGCGTTCACGCTGCGCTCGCAGGGCTTCAAGCCGCACCTGGAAGGCCGGGTGATGACCTGGTACCTGCAGACGCTGCGTCGCTGCATACGCCATCGCGGCAAGACCATCGGCTTCGGCGTGCTGTTCTTCGCGCTGTCGGTCGTCGCGCTGGTGTTCATCCCGAAGAGCGCGTTCCCGGTCACCGACATCGGCAACAGCCAGATCGCCATCGAACTGCCGCCGGGGGTCCGCCTGGAGCAGACCGCCGCGGTCTCCAAGCAGGTCACCGACATCGTGCTGCGCCACAAGGAGGTCAGCGACGTCGTCGAGTCGATCGGCAGCGGCGACGACGGACAGGTGCGCGAGGCGACCCTGTACGTGTCGCTCGTCCCGCGCAAGGCGCGCGCGCTCAGCCAGAAGCAGTGGGAGGAACTGGTGGCGCCGGAGCTGCGCGCAGTTCCCGACGCGCGCGTGCAGTTCTCGTCGCAGAGCGGCTTCAGCGGACGCGACGTGACGCTGTACATCACCGGCGACGACCCGCTGCAGACCGAGGCCAGCGCGCGCAGGATCCTCGCCGAGATGCGCGGCCTCCGGGAACTGCGCGACCCGCGCATCAACGGCGACATGCCGCGCCCGGAGCTGGTGATCAAGCCGCGGCTGGACCTGGCCGCCGAACTCGGCGTCACGGTGCAGGCGATCAGCCAGACGATCCGCATCGCGACGATGGGCGACATCCCGCAGAACGGCGCCAAGTTCTCGCTGTCCGACCGCCAGGTGCCGATCCGCGTCAGCCTGCGCGAGTCCGCCCGCGAGGACCTGGCGACGATCGAGAACCTGCCGGTGCCGACCGCCAGTGGCGGCTCCGTGCCGCTGAAGGCCGTCGCCGAGGTCACGTTCGGCCAGGGGCCGGCGGTGGTGCGCCGCTACAACCAGAGCCGCCGGGTGATGATCGATGCCGACCTCGCGCCCGGCGCCGTGCTCGGCGACGCGCAGAAGCGGATCGACGCGCTGCCGTCGATCAGGAACCTGCCGCCGGGCGTGCGCAACGTGCCGGTGGGCAATTTCGAGATCATGCAGGAGATGTTCACCAACTTCCTGCTGGCGATCGCCGCCGGCGTGCTGATGGTGTTCGCGGTGCTCGTCCTGCTGTTCGCGCGCGTGTTCCAGCCGATGACGATCCTGTCGGCCCTGCCACTGTCGCTCGGCGGCGCACTCGCGGCGCTGTTCCTGTTCCAGATGCCGTTCTCGCTGCCGGTGGTGATCGGCATGCTGATGCTGATGGGTATCGTCGCGAAGAACTCGATCCTGCTGGTGGACTTCGCGATCGAGGAGATGCGCGCGGGGCGGGACCGGACCACGGCGCTGGTGGAGGCCGGCCACAAGCGCGCCCAGCCGATCGTGATGACCAGCATCGCGATGATCGCCGGCATGCTGCCGACCGCGCTCGGCTTCGGCGAGTCCGGCGAGTTCCGCGCCCCGATGGCGGTCGCGGTCATCGGCGGCATCGTCACCTCGACGTTCCTGACGCTGGTGATCGTGCCGGCCGGGTTCACGCTGGTCGACGACATCGAAGGCTGGCTGGCGCCGCGGTTCGGCCGGGCGCTGAACCGCAGCGCGCCCGCGCCGGTCGCGGCGGTGGCGGACTGATCGCCGGCATCCCGGCCCGGTGTGGCGCTGGCCGAGGCCCCGTAGGCAGGGGCCTTTTTAAAACTCCTGAATGCTGCGGTGCATCATCAATGCTGCATAGCAGCATTGACCGGCACCCGGCCAATCTTCATAGTTCGCCGTCACCAGATGCCCGATCCACGGGTGCAAGGACCGGGTATGACCCAGCCAGACGACGCTGCAGTGCGCGCATTGCCGACGAGTGCCACGGCCCTGGCCAACGGGGGGCACGACCCGGCCGGGCTCTACCACCCGTCCTACGAGCGCTCCAGCTGCGGGTTCGGGTTGATCGCCAACCTCGACGACCAGCCCAGCCACTGGCTGGTGCGCACGGCGATCTCCTCGCTCAACCGGCTGACCCACCGCGGCGCCGTCGCCGCCGACGGCAAGACCGGTGACGGCTGCGGCCTGCTGCTGAAGAAGCCGGAGGCCTTCCTGCGTGCCGTCGCCGCCGAGGCGGGCCTGGTGCTCGGCCTGCGCTTCGCCGCCGGCACCGCGTTCCTGTCCACCTACGACGATGCCGCCGAGCGTGCCAAGAGCGCGCTCGAGGCGCAGCTGCGGCGCGAGGGCCTGGTGGTGGCGGGCTGGCGGCCGCTGCCGACCAACCCGGCGGCCTGCGGCGCGGAGGCGCTGCGCACGCTGCCGCGCATGGAGATGGTGTTCGTCAACTGCCTGGACGACGTCGACGAGGCGAGCTTCAACCGCCGCCTGTTCCTCGCACGCCGGCGTACCGAGAAGGCGCTGGAGCAGAAGGACCCGACCTTCTACATGCCGTCGCTGTCGGCGAGCACGCTCGTCTACAAGGGCATGGTCATGCCCCAGCACCTGACCGAGTTCTACCCGGACCTCGCCGACGAGCGCCTCGAAAGCTCGGTCGCCGTGTTCCACCAGCGCTTCTCGACCAACACGCTGCCGCAGTGGCGCCTGGCGCATCCGTACCGGTTCCTCGCCCACAACGGCGAAATCAACACCATCTCCGGCAACCGCAACTGGGCGGTCGCCCGCGGGCCGCTGTTCCGCTCGCCGCTGCTGCCGAGCCTCGACGACATCCAGCCGCTGGTATCGCTGACCGGCTCCGATTCCCAGACGCTCGACAACATGCTGGAGGTGCTGCTCGCGGGCGGCCTCGACGTGCTGCATGCCATGCGCCTGCTGGTGCCGCCGGCCTGGCAGACCGTCGATACCATCGACCCGGACCTGCGCGCGTTCTACGAGTTCTATGCGCCGCACATGGAGCCGTGGGACGGCCCCGCCGGCATCGTGCTCACCGACGGCCGCTACGCTGCCTGCACGCTCGACCGCAACGGCCTGCGGCCGGCGCGCTGGGTCATCACCCGCGACCGCCACCTGACCGTCGCCTCCGAGATCGGGGTCTGGGACTACCGTCCCGAGGACGTCCTGCGCAAGGGCAAGATGGGCCCCGGCGAGATCCTCGCCCTCGACCTGCAGACCGGCGAGCTGCTCGACTCGAAGCGCGTCGACCAGATCCTCAAGGTGCGCCACCCCTACAAGACCTGGCTCAAGAAGGGCGTGCGCTACCTCGAGAGCGACCTGATCGACGCGCGCCTCGCCGCCGAGCCGATGGACCGCGACACGCTCGACCTGTACCGCAAGATGTTCAACGTCACGGCCGAGGAGCGCGACGAGATCATCCGCGTGCTCGCCGAGGACGAGAGCGAGGCGGTCGGCTCGATGGGCGACGACACGCCGATGCCGGTGCTGTCGCACAAGATCCGCTCGCTGTACGACTACTTCCGGCAGCAGTTCGCCCAGGTCACCAATCCACCGATCGACCCGCTGCGCGAGTCGATCGTGATGAGCCTGCAGACGCAGATCGGCCCCGAGTGCAACGTGTTCGCGCCCTCGCCGGAGCATGCGCGCCAGATCGTGCTCAACTCGCCGATCCTGTCGCAGCGCAAGCTGCGCCAGATCCTCGGCTTCAAGGACTTCGGGCTGCAGCACGAGTTCATCGACCTGCAGCACGCCGGGGACGAGAGCCTGCGCGATTCGATCGTGCGGATCTGCGACCAGGCAGAGGCGGCGGTGCGTTCCGGCAAGCTGGTGCTGCTGCTGTCGGACCGCTACCTCGTCAAGGGCAAGGTGCCCATCCACGCGCTGCTGGCGACGGGCGCCGTGCACCACCGCCTCGTGCAGACCGGGCTGCGCTGCAAGTGCAACCTGCTGATCGAGACCGGCACGGCGCGCGATCCCCACCACTTCGCCTGCCTGCTCGGCTACGGCGCCACCGCGGTCTACCCGTACATGGCGTACCAGACGCTGTTCGACATGGTGCGCAAGGGCGCCGTCGACCTTGCCGCCGAGACGCGCGCCGAGCTCGGCCGCGGCTATCGCCGCGGCATCCGCAAGGGCCTGTTCAAGATCATGTCGAAGATGGGCATCTCGACCATCGGCAGCTATCGCAGCTCGCAGCTGTTCGAGATCGTCGGTCTCAACGACGAGGTCGTGGACCTGTGCTTCGCCGGCACCGTGAGCCGCATCCAGGGCGCCGACCTCGGCGACCTGGAGGCCGACCAGCGCGCACTGGCCGCGCGGGCGTGGGATCCGCTGGCGCCGGTCGAGCAGGGCGGCCTGCTCAAGTACGTGCACGGTGGCGAGTACCACATGTACAACCCCGACGTGATCGCGACGCTGCAAGCGGCCGTCGCCACGGGCGACTACGAGCAGTACCGGAGCTACGCGAGCCTCGTCAACGAGCGCCCGGCGTCCTGCCTGCGCGACCTGTTCGCGCTCAATCCGCGCTCGGCCGCGATCCCGCTGTCCGAGGTGGAGCCGGTCGACAGCATCCTCAAGCGCTTCGACTCGGCGGGCATGTCGCTCGGCGCGCTGTCGATCGAGGCGCACGAGGCCCTTGCCATCGCGATGAACCGCCTCGGCGCGCGCTCGAACTCGGGCGAGGGCGGCGAGGATCCGGATCGCTACGGCAACGAGCGGAATTCCAAGATCAAGCAGGTCGCCAGCGGTCGCTTCGGCGTCACGCCGGAATACCTGATCAACGCCGAGGTGCTGCAGATCAAGATCGCCCAGGGCGCCAAGCCGGGCGAGGGTGGCCAGCTGCCGGGCCACAAGGTCACCGAGATGATCGCCAAGCTGCGCTTCGCGCGGCCGGGCGTCGGCCTGATCTCGCCGCCACCGCACCACGACATCTACTCGATCGAGGACCTGGCGCAGCTGATCTTCGACCTCAAGCAGGTCAATCCGGCCGCACTGGTGTCGGTGAAGCTCGTTGCCGAGCCCGGCGTCGGTACCATCGCCGCCGGCGTCGCCAAGGCCTATGCGGACCTGATCACGATCTCCGGCCACGACGGCGGCACCGGCGCGAGCCCGCTGTCGTCGATCAAGTATGCCGGCACCCCGTGGGAACTCGGCCTCGCCGAGACCCACCAGACGCTGCGCATCAACGACATGCGCCATCGCGTGCGCCTGCAGACCGACGGCGGACTTAAGACGGGGCTGGACGTGATCAAGGCGGCGATCATCGGCGCGGAGAGCTTCGGCTTCGGCACGGCGCCGATGGTCGCGCTCGGCTGCAAGTACCTGCGCATCTGCCACCTCAACAACTGCGCGACCGGGGTCGCGACCCAGCACGAGGTGCTGCGCAAGCGCTACTTCGTCGGCCTGCCGGAGATGGTGATCAACTACTTCCGCTTCGTCGCCGAGGAGTGCCGCGAGATCATGGCTTCGCTCGGCGTACGAACGATCGCGGAACTGATCGGCCGTACCGAGTACCTGCGCATCCTGGAGGGCCAGACGGAGAAGCAGAAGAAGCTCGACCTCAGCCCGATCCTGTCGACGGCCGGCCTGTCGGCCGACCGCCCGCAGTACTGCATCGACCCGCGCAACAACCCGTTCGACCAGGGCGACCTTGCCGAGCGGATGGTGCGCGACATGCTGCCGGCCATCGAATCGAAGAGCGGCGGCACGTTCGCCTACGAGGTCTCCAACCGCCACCGCTCGCTGGGCGCGCGCCTGTCGGGCGAGATCGCGCGCCGCCACGGCAACAATGGCATGAGCGATGCCCCGATCGCCGTGCGGCTGAAGGGCTCCGCCGGCCAGAGTCTCGGCGTGTGGAACGCGGGCGGCCTGCACCTCTACCTCGAGGGCGACGCCAACGACTACGTCGGCAAGGGCATGGCCGGCGGCCGCATCGTCGTGCGCCCGCCGGCGGGCTCGGGGTTCGTGGCGGCGGAGACGGCGATCATCGGCAACACCTGCCTCTACGGCGCGACCGGTGGCGAGCTGTACGCGGCCGGCGTCGGCGGCGAGCGCTTCGCCGTCCGCAACTCCGGCGCCCTGGCCGTCATCGAAGGCGCCGGCGACCACTGCTGCGAGTACATGACCGGCGGCGTCGTCTGCGTGCTGGGGCGCACCGGGCTCAACTTCGGCGCCGGCTTCACCGGCGGATTCGCCTACGTGCTCGACATGGACCGCGACTTCGTCGACCGCTACAACCACGAGCTGGTCGACATCCACCGCATCAGCATGGAGGGCATGGAGCAGAACCTGCACCACCTGCGCGGGCTGATCGAGGCGCACGTGCGCGAGACCGGCAGCCGCTGGGGCGCCGAGATCGTCAACGACTTCCGCACGTTCATCGGCCGCTTCTGGCTCGTCAAGCCGAAGGCGGCGGCGATCGACACCCTGATCGACAACCTGCGGAGGGCTGCGTGATGGCCGACAAGACCCTGCAGTTCCTGGAAATCCCGCGGACCGATCCGGAGAAGCTCCCGGCCGAGGTCCGCGCGCGGGAGTTCCGCGAGATCTACGCACCCTTCGACCCGACGGCCGCCGCGCAGCAGGCCGGCCGCTGCCTGGCCTGCGGCAATCCGTTCTGCGAGTGGAAGTGCCCCGTGCACAACTACATCCCGAACTGGCTGAAGCTGATCGAGCAGGGCAAGCTGTTCGAGGCCGCCGAGCTGTCGCACAAGACCAATTCGCTGCCCGAGGTGTGCGGTCGCATCTGTCCGCAGGACCGGTTGTGCGAGGGCGCGTGCACCCTCAACGACGGCCTCGGCGCGGTCACGATCGGCGCGATCGAGAAGTACATCACCGACGAGGCGCTCAAGGCCGGCTGGAAGCCGGACATGTCGCACGTCCGCGCCACCGGCAAGCGCGTCGCCGTGATCGGCGCCGGCCCGGCCGGGCTCGGCTGCGCCGACATCCTCGCCCGCCACGGCGTGAAGGCCGTGGTCTACGACCGCTACCCGCGGATCGGCGGGCTGCTGACCTTCGGCATCCCGCCGTTCAAGCTCGAGAAGGATGTCGTCGAGAAGCGCCGTGAGCTGATGGAGGGCATGGGCGTCGAGTTCCGGCTCGGCGTCGAGATCGGCCGCGACCTCGGCTTCGACGCGCTGCTCGCGGAGTACGACGCAGTGTTCCTCGGCATGGGCGCCTACACGTACGTGAAGGGCGGCTTCCCCGGCGAGACCCTGCCCGGCGTCGTCGAGGCGCTGCCGTACCTGGTCGCCAACATCAATCGCGAGCTCGGCCTCGGCGGCGAGTTCGTCGATCTCGCCGGCAAGCGGGTCGTCGTGCTCGGCGGCGGCGACACCGCGATGGACTGCAACCGGACGGCGATTCGCCAGGGTGCCGCCAGCGTGACGTGCACCTACCGTCGCGACGAGGACAACATGCCCGGCTCGCGGCGCGACTACAAGAACAGCAAGGAAGAGGGCGTTCGCTTCCTGTTCAACCGCCAGCCGATCGAGATCGTCGGCAAGGACCGGGTCGAGGGCGTGCGCGTCGTCGAGACCCGCCTCGGCGCCGCCGGTCCGCGCGGCCGTCGCAACGCCGAGCCGATCCCCGGCAGCGAGCACTTGATCGAGGCCGATGCGGTCGTGATCGCGTTCGGGTTCGCCGCAAGTCCGGCACCCTGGTTCGCGACGCACGGCATCGAGGGGCACGCCGACGGTCGCGTGCGGGTGTCGGCCGACGTGCGCCGGCCGTTCGCCACGACCAACCCGAAGGTGTTCGCCGGCGGCGACATGGTGCGTGGCAGCGACCTGGTCGTGACCGCGGTCTTCGAAGGACGCGAGGCGGCCCGGGGCATCCTCGACTACCTGGGCGTCACCGCCGCCGCGCGCGCCGCGTGAGTCCGCGCGGGCGGGCCGCACGGCCCGCCCGGCAACCTGCGGCGCGGATCGACTAGACTGCGTTCCCTCCATCCAAGCGAACCAGGTGTCCTCATGAGCGCGACCCATCGCCGCATCGTTCTGGTGTCCCGCCCGCCGGGCGAGCCCACCGTCGACAACTTCCGCCTCGAGACCGTACCGGTCCCCGGCGTCGGTCCGGGCCAGGTACTGGTCCGCAACCACTACCTGTCGCTCGACCCGTACATGCGCGGGCGCATGAGCGATGCGAAGTCCTACGCGGATCCGCAGCCGCTGGGCGAGGTCATGATCGGTGGCACCGCAGGCGAGGTCGTGGCGAGCGAGCACCCGGGCTTCGCCGTCGGCGACCACGTCGCCGGCTATGGCGGCTGGCAGGAATACTCGCTGATCGCGGGCCCCGGCCTCGCGATGCTGCAGAAGGTCGATACGCGGCAGGTCCCGCTGTCGGCCTACCTGGGCCCGGTCGGCATGCCCGGCATCACGGCCTGGTTCGGCCTGTCGAGGATCATCGAGCCGAAGCCGGGGGAGACCGTGGTCGTCAGCGCCGCGGCCGGCGCGGTCGGCGGCGTGGTCGGGCAGCTGGCGAAGGCGCGCGGCTGCCGCGCGGTCGGCATCGCCGGCGGCAAGGACAAGTGCGACTACGTCGTGCGCGAACTCGGGTTCGACGCGTGCGTCGACTACAAGGCGGCGCCGGACGCGCGCGCGCTCGACGCGCTGCTCGCCGCCGTCACGCCGAAGGGCGTCGACGGCTATTTCGAGAACGTTGGCGGCATGACGCTCGACGTCGTGCTCGGCCGCATGAACGCGTTCGGCCGGATCGCGGTGTGCGGCATGATCGCCGGGTACAACGGCGAACCGGTGCCGATCACGAACCCGACCGTGATCCTGCGTTCGCGCCTGAAGATGCAGGGCTTCATCGTGTTCGAGAACCCGACGATCGTGCCGTGGGCGATGTCGGAGCTCGCCGCGCAGGTCGCGAGCGGCCGGTTGAAGTACCGCGAGACGGTCGCGCATGGCCTCGAGAACGCGCCGACCGCGTTCCTCGGTCTGCTCAAGGGCAAGAACGTCGGCAAGCAGCTGGTCAAGCTGGTCTGAGGCATCGCGCACCCGGCGCGGGCCCGACCCGAGGGCGGCCCGCGTCGCGGTGGCGTGGGCGCCACCGCCGCGACCGGCCGCGAGCCGGGACTGGCCGCGAGGGCCCGAACCGGCTTCCGCGGCGGTCCGCCTGCCGTGCGAAGAAGCCAGAATTCACTTCAATAACAATGCGTTGCGTCCATGCTCCATCGACGCTTACGGCGCCCGCTGGTAACCTAGGCGGTCTCGGGCGGGGACTGTCGTGTCCTCCGTCGATGGATCCCCACAGGAGCGCAGGCACCATGACGACGAACGCGGAACTTCAGAAATTGCGGGAAGCGGCCGTGCCGCGCGGTGTCGCCAACATGCTGCCGGTCTTCACCGCGCGCGCGTCCAACGCGGAGCTGTGGGACGTCGAGGGCAAGCGCTACATCGACTTCGCCGGTGGCATCGCGGTGCTCAACACCGGCCACCTGAACCCGACCGTCAAGGCGGCCGTCGCGAGCCAGCTCGAGAAGTTCTCGCACACCTGCTTCCAGGTCACCCAGTACGAGAGCTACGTGCGGCTCGCCGACCGGCTCAACAAGCTGGCACCCGGCCCGACGCCGAAGAAGACGATGTTCCTGACCACCGGCGCCGAGGCGGTGGAGAACGCGGTCAAGATCGCGCGTTCCTACACCAAGCGCAGCGCGGTGATCGCGTTCTCCGGCGCGTTCCACGGCCGCACGATGATGACGATGGGCCTCACCGGCAAGGTGGCTCCCTACAAGCTGAGCTTCGGGCCGATGCCGGGCGAGATCTACCACGCGCCGTTCCCCTGCGACTACCTGGGCGTGTCCCAGGCGCAGTCGCTGGCCGCGCTGGACACGCTGTTCAAGGCGGACGTCGATCCGGCGCGCGTTGCCGCGATCATCATCGAGCCGGTGCAGGGCGAGGGCGGGTTCTACGCCGCGCCGGTCGAGTTCCTGCGCGAACTGCGCCGGATCTGCGACCAGCACGGCATCCTGCTGATCGCCGACGAGGTGCAGACCGGCTTCGCGCGCACGGGCAAGCTGTTCGCGATCGAGCACTCCGGCGTCGAGCCGGACCTGATGACGATCGCCAAGAGCCTGGCCGGCGGCTTCCCGCTGTCTGGCGTCATCGGCAAGGCGGAGATCATGGACGCGCCGGCGCCGGGCGGCCTCGGCGGTACGTACGCCGGTTCGCCGCTGAGCTGCGCCGCAGGCCTGGCGGTGCTGGACGTCATCGAGAAGGAAGGACTCTGCGCGCGCGCCACGGCCCTCGGCGACCTGCTCAAGAAGCGCCTGAACGGCCTGCGCGGGGTCGTCGCGGCGAACTGCGTCGGCGACGTGCGCGGCCTCGGCGCGATGGTCGCGCTCGAGCTCGTCAAGAACGGCGACGTGGCGCAGCCCGACGCGGACCTGACCAAGGCGCTGTCCGCCAAGGCGGCGGCCAACGGGCTGCTGATCCTGACGTGCGGCACCCGCGCCAACGTGATCCGCTTCCTCGTGCCGCTGACCGCGAGCGATGCCCTCGTCAACGAGGGCCTGGACATCCTCGAGCACTCGCTGGTCGAGCTCGTCGGCGCCGCCGCGGAGGCCAAGCGCGCCTGACCGGCGTCGCCGGGGCCGCGCCGGCGATCCGAAGGCCCGCGACGCCGATGGCGCGCGGGCCTTTTTCATGGTCGCTGCCTATCGGCCCGGGGCCGTGGCGTCGAACAGCGCGCGGCTCTCGGCGGCGGTGACGCGGACGCCGAACTCCAGGCGGAGCAGCTCGCGCAAGCGGACGGCGCTGGTCACCGCGCTCGTGGATTCGCCGGAGGGCGCGGTCACCCGGTATTCGCGATTGCGCAGCGAGCGGATCTCGTCGGGCAGGATCCGCGATGCCACGAGATTGTTCACGAACACGGCGTTCGGATGCCGGTGTGAATAGAAGTGGCCCAGCTCGCAGTCGGCCGGTCCGTAGTCGCCCGGCGAGAACCTGTACAGCGCGTATTCGCAGCCGTCCCTGAGCGTCACCAGCTGCAGCTCGCCGGGGCGCCGTTCCCGGACGCCGAAGGCCCGCTCGCCTGCCAGCGGCTGCCGCAGCGCCATTCCCACGGGCTGGTCCGGGCCCATCGGTCCGAAGCCGACGTCGGCGAGGTACTCGTCGGTGCCGAAGCGCACCAGGCTGAACCGGTGCGTCAGCGGTGGATGGATGTCCTGGTTGTGGACGACGCGGCCCAGGCACAGGCGGACCGCGAACCCGAGCTCCTCGAGCACGGCGTGGAACAGCCCGTTCTGCTCGAAGCAGTATCCGCCGCGCGCGCGCACGACGATCCGGTCGTACAGCGCCGCCAGCTCCAGCGGCAGCTCGTCGCCGAGTCGCGGGCCCACGCTGCAGAACGGGAAGCGCGCCACGTGGCGGCGGACCAGGTCCCGGAGCAGGCCGAGGTCAGGCGGGCGCGGCGCGAGCCCGAGCGCGGCGAGGTAGCCGGTGGTGACGGCGGCGCGATCCATGCGGACAGGCGTCAGGCTCCCAGCGCCGAGAGTCGCCGCCCCGGCGCGATGTCCTCGAGGCTGGTGACCAGTTCGATCAGCCGCGGGCCGTCGGCCGCGAGCGCGGCCGCCAGCGCCGGCGCGAATTCGGCCGTTGCCCGCACGCGCGCGGCCGGCACGCCGCAGGACTCGGCGAGCGCGACGAAGTCGGGGTTGACCAGGTCCGTCGCGACCGTCCGGCCCGGGAAGCGGGCCTGCTGGTGCATGCGGATCGTGCCGTAGGCGCCGTTGTTGAGCACCAGGAAGACGACTTTCGCGCCGGTCGCCGTCGCGGTCACCAGGTCGTTGACCGCCATCATGAAGCAGCCGTCGCCTGCGACCGCGACCACCTTGCGGGCCGGGTGCAGCAGTGCCGCCGCGATCGCGGCCGGCACGCCGTAGCCCATCGCGCCGCTCTGCGGGGCGAGCTGCGTGCGGAACTGCCGGTGCTCGAAGTAGCGGTGCAGCCAGGCCGCGTAGTTGCCGGCCCCGTTGGTGACGATCGCGTCGTCGGGCAGCTGGCGGCGCAGTTCGCGGAAGACCTCGCTGGGATTGACCGCGCCGGTGACGGCGACCGGGGCGAGGTCGTGCTCGTAGGCGGCGCGCGCGGCGCGCGTCCAGGCCTGCCACGGCACAGTGGCCGGCGTCGCGAGCGCGGCCAGCGCGAGCGCCGCGGCGTCGGGCGACGCGCTTGCGCGCAGCGACACCGGGAATACCCGCCCGGCGTCCTCGGGACGCATCGCGATGTGGATGACGCGCTCGACGCTGGTGCGCGGGTCGAGGCGCGTGTAGCCGCCGGTCTCGACGTCGCACAGGCTGGCGCCGATCGCGAGCACCAGGTCGGCCTCGTTCAGCGAGCGCATCGCACCGCTGCCGGCGGCGAAGCCGAACTCGCCCACGTAGCTGGCATGGTCGTTGGCAAACAGGTCCTTGCGCCGGAATCCGGTCGCGACCGGCAGCCGCCACTGCTCGGCGAAGCGCTGCAGCGCGGCCGTCCCGGCAGGCGTCCAGCCGCTGCCGCCGACCCATACCAGCGGGCGCGCGGCGGCCCCGAGCCGCGCCGCGATCGCCTCGACGACGCCTACTTCCAGCGGGGTCGAGATCCGCTCGACGCAGGGGCCCGCCGGCATCGTGCACGGCTCCTCGAGCACGTCCTCGGGCAGGCTGACCACGACCGGCCCCGGCCGGCCGTTGAGCGCGATCGCGAAGGCGCGCGTCACCAGCTCGGACATGCGCTCCGGCTCGTGTACCTCGACGACCCATTTGGCGATGTTGCCGAACATGGCGCCGAAGTCGATTTCCTGGAACGCGTCGCGGCCCAGGTCCTGCCGTGCCACCT
>Ga0316217_10001519_pt1 | contig 29929 bp, 26 predicted proteins | sample 1anoAmetaG_FD_203633 | JGI IMG/M metagenome (GOLD analysis project Ga0316217, IMG submission 203633) | Freshwater microbial communities from Trout Bog Lake, Wisconsin, USA - 1anoA | ecosystem: Environmental > Aquatic > Freshwater > Lake > Hypolimnion/Profundal zone | place: USA: Wisconsin... | reverse complement strand
TCTTGAAGCTTTAACGCAACGCCCAAGCCAACGATACCGGCTCCTAAGACAATAACATCGGTTTCACGTGCGGGCATTCGTGATCTCCTTAACGATAAAAGCCATACGGCCTTATAATCGATTGTGCAGCACGATACGCAATGCTATCGGGCCTTATATACGCGAAAAAATGTCGCAACACGATTATCATACGCCAAACCATACCATTTACCTCAATCATTCTGGAGCTTTCCCCCATGATCCCCCGTTACAGCCGCCCAGAAATGGTGGCCATCTGGTCACCTGAGACCAAATTCCGGATCTGGTTCGAAATCGAGGCCCATGCCTGCGATGCCATGGCGGAGCTTGGTGTTATCCCAAAATCCGCTGCCAGGACGATTTGGGAAAAAGGTAGCGCTGCACGTTTTGACGTCGAAAAAATCGACGCGATTGAACGCGAAGTCAAACACGACGTCATCGCCTTCCTCACCCATCTTGGTGAATTTATCGGTGAGGATGCGCGCTTTGTGCATCAAGGCATGACCTCATCCGATGTGCTTGACACCACCCTTGCCATTCAGATGTCGCGCGCGGCTGATCTTTTGCTCAAAGATATCGATGATCTCTTGGCTGCCCTTAAACGCCGCGCCTTTGAACACAAAATGACCCCGACGATTGGCCGCTCGCACGGCATTCATGCCGAGCCTGTAACTTTCGGCTTAAAACTCGCCACCGCCTATGCCGAATTTACGCGCAGCCGGGAGCGGTTGGTTGCCGCCCGTAAAGACATCGCCACCTGCGCGATTTCCGGCGCCGTTGGCACCTTCGCCAATATCGATCCACGCGTCGAAGAACATGTGGCAGCCAAGCTTGGCCTTGCCGTTGAACCCGTTTCAACCCAGATCATCCCGCGGGATCGCCATGCGATGTTCTTTGCCACCCTTGGTGTGATTGCGTCCTCTATTGAACGGCTGGCCATTGAAATTCGTCATCTGCAACGCTCTGAAGTGTTAGAAGCGGAGGAGTATTTTTCACCCGGTCAAAAAGGCTCATCCGCGATGCCGCATAAACGCAACCCCGTGCTGACCGAAAACCTCACAGGCTTGGCGCGTATAGTGCGCGCCGCGGTGACGCCAGCGCTTGAAAATGTAGCCTTGTGGCACGAGCGCGATATCTCGCACTCCTCGGTCGAGCGTATGTTTGGACCAGACGCAACTATTACGCTTGATTTTGCATTAGCGCGTTTAACCAATGTCATCGATAAGCTCGTTGTCTATCCCGAAAACATGCAGAAAAATCTTGATCGCCTAGGCGGCCTCGTCCATTCGCAACGCGTGATGCTGGCGCTCACCCAAAAAGGCGTAAGCCGCGAAGGTGCCTATCGCCTCGTCCAACGCAACGCGATGCCCGTCTGGCGCGGCGAAGGCGAGTTTAAAGCGCTGTTGAATGCCGATGCAGAGGTAATGGCAAAATTATCACCCTCCGAAATCGATGCGTTGTTTGATTTGGGCTATCACTTTAAGCATGTGGACACGATTTTTAAGCGCGTATTTGGGGAAGTGTAAGTTATTGGGTAAAGATTAATCTAATCGCCTGATTCCATTCGTTCTTTTAAGATTTCATTTACGATCCGCAACAGTGGCGGTAATGAGGTTTGAGCGATACGCCAAACTCGATCATGCTCAACTGTTACATAACCATGAATAAGGATATTCCGGAAAGCAATAATATCCCTAATATCCGGAATACGCTGTGCAAGAACGGGATCAATCTTAGACAATTGATTCAAGGCCTCACCGATGATTTCGAACTTTCGTTCAACAGCTGAAGATATAATCTCATTTTTCGCGTAGTTTTGTTTGTCAAGACCCGAAACAAAGCGCAAAATGGCATTAGATGCTTGGGCAATATCCCACAAATATGCTCGCGCATCACGGTGCATAAATGGGTTCCCGAGATCGGTTGATTTCCTCAAGAAGAAAAGGATTTTTGATGGCACGCGATTGGATTAAATCAACCGGGCGGCCAAGTAGCGCTTCTAAGTCTGCGGAAAGCCCAAAATACTGTCTAAGGGGCGGCAACACACTCGTTGGATTGAAATCCACCAAAAAATCAGCGTCACTGACCTCAGGATTAAAATCAACACCCCGCGCTGCCGAACCAAATACGTCCAAGCGAGCGACATCGTAACGGCGGCAAATCTCAGCCATCGCATTCAAATGTTCAGCAATTGCAGGGTGCATCGTTCAAAACCCTCGATAAAACCTCGTGTCATATACGCCATTTGTACCGATTTAGCTAGACGACAGGACATGTAAAATCAGTCTTCGGCTGTCCTAATGCTATGAAACAATATCCCTTCTTACCCCGCCCGCCTTTGCCGCCGTGCCGTTTGTGCCTTTACATACGACTTCAAAACCGCATTGATCCGTGTCTGATAACCCCGACCGCCTGTTTTGAAATAATCAAGCACCTCGTCATCAAGCCTTATGCTGACGGGGTGCTTGAGCTCCACTCGTTCAAACTGCGCCAATTGCTCATCCGTTAAAGGGAGAGCATCGGGATCGGATAAAGCCTCTAGCAATAATTGCTCTTCCGATTTGGCATCAATTGCAGCCCAGTCGGTCTGACCTTGTGGCAAGGGGGTGAGGGAGCCGTCGGGATGCTCTTGATACATCAAACCATCAATAAACCGCGCTCTCACGATGTTTTCCTGCATCATAAAGCCTCCTTTCCTTTACATGGGCAGGCCTTGCCGAAATCAACCGAATAGTATCGTCGCGCATTGTAAAAACAATATGGATGATGCGGCTACGAATTGATCCCAAAATGACGCAACGTTCTTCGGTAAGGCCATCACGACTAACTGGGTAGATAATGCGATCAGGATCAATAAAAGCCGCCCCAACCTCCACAAAATCAACACCATGCTTGACGAGATTGACCAAACGCTTGGCTTCGTCCCATTCAAATTTAAGTTCATCGGTCATTGTATATACATTTTGTAATTTAAATCAATCTTATTATCTCAAGTCATCAAAATTATTTACCAGTATCCAAATGAGAAAAACTGTTCAATGCGACAGGCTTAGCATCCGGGCTTGGCCTTTGCGTCTTGCGTCGATAATGTTCAATCCAACAAAGACGGGAGATAAGCTAACGCCATGACAAAACTCGAAGGGAAAACCATCTGGATCACAGGCGCGGGCAGCGGCATAGGCGAGGCTACCGCCTATGCGATGGCCAAAGAAGGTGCGACCGTTGCCCTCACCGGTCGTCGCAAAGAACCGCTCGAAACGGTGGCCCACGCGATCATTGAATCAGGTGGCAAGGCCTTGGTGGAGCCGGGTGATGTGATGGATAAAGCCATGGCGCCTGCGGTCGTCGAACGCATCCTCAAAGCGACAGGGCGGCTGGATGTGCTCGTCAACAATGCCGGCACCAATGTGACCGCGCGCAGCTTCGCGGTGTTGACGCCGGATAATCTCGATTATGTTTTACAAGCCAATCTCAATGGCGCTTATTATTGCGTATTGGCGGCCTTACCTCAGATGCGCGCGCAGCAGGATGGCGTGTTGATCCACACAGCCTCGTGGGCAGGCAAATATGTAACCCCGCTGTCTGGCACGGCCTACACGGCTTCCAAACACGCGGTCGTCGCCATGAGCCATAGCCTCAATATGGAAGAGTTCAAAAACGGCATCCGCTCCTCCGTCATCTGCCCGCACGAAATCTCAACACCGATCCTCAACACCCGCCCCGTCAAAGTAACAGAGGAGGAACGCGCCCGCATGTTGCAATCAGAAGATATGGCCAATCTCTACGTCTATATCGCCAGCCAGCCCGCGCATGTCTGCATCAACGAGGTCACGATCGCGCCGACGTGGAACAGGGCATATTTGCACGGGATTTGAGGGGCGCTAAAACCTAACAAAACCTGTTACAAAAGACAGGTATTTTATTTAATTTTTAGGTTGACGAAATAGGCGGCTGCAAAGCTATGTTTTTTAGCGGCAGGTAATTCCGGTATTGTCAGGTAAAGAAAGCATTAGAGGTCGGAATGAATAAAAACCTTGAAACAGTTTCTATTATTATTCTGCTCTTCGGAATACCGCTCGTCGCCCTAGCGTCCGCAAATGCTGTAACCGATACGTCGTTCTGGTTTCTTAAAATTTCAGTACACAATCTATGGGAACCTCTGGTTGAGCGAGGCCCATCCACTCCTTCCGTCTTTGATATTGTTCAATCCTGTGTTGCCGTCATCATGACTTTTGTCGTGGTTCGATTCCTTGCCCAATATTTCGAATTGAATTTAAAATCTTTCATGCGCATCGGTCTTTTTCACTGGGCTTTCTTTCCCCTTGTAATCATTGCTCCGTTCATCTTGGCACTACCAAATTTCTTCGCTCGATTATTATTTGGGCTTCCCCTTCCTTCCGATGCTGTTAGTGGTCAATCAGCAGCCTTATCGATTACATTTTTGCTGGCGATTTTGGTGCCAATCCAAGAAGAACTGATCTGGCGTGGTCTTGGTGTGACGTTGCTTGAAAAAAGAGGGTTGTCATCCTCAACAATCATAATGGGGTTAAGCTTGGGCTTTATGCTTGCGCATTTGCCGAGTGATATTGGCATTTTACGGCCCTTGGCACTGGCTCCTGCTGCCTATATTTTGACATGGATGCGATTGAGAAGCGGTGGAATTGTTTGGTCATTTTTGTTTCATGCTGTAGGCAATGGCGTCATTTCAATTGGTCCTTTTTCAAGCGCCGTGTATAAATTTGTTTTTGGAACGTAAAAAGCCATGACGATTTTGGCTCTTAGGCTCCTCCCTCTAACTTGGTTCCGCCATTCTTTCTCCGCTCGCACTGGTCAGCCCCTTTGCGATACAGGCCATTATTGATCGTATTCTACAATACCAACAGACCTAGAGCCTTGCGATTATTCTCGTGCAATTCCCCTTATATGGTAAAGAAAAACTTTGTGTCTAACTACCATTCTCAAAGAAAGTCTGACAATGATTAAGGATAAACTTTTTCTGCTTAAGCCAGGCTTTTAAGACCCTGCATATCCGGGGAAACTATTCTACTGCTGGCATTGTGCTCTATTGGAGGGGGTCCTGACTTCGTTTCCAGCACTGGCTCTACGACTCGATGTTGAGCGAATACCGTGGTCTCGCCCACGTGTTGCAATCATAGATGTTGTGGGAGAAGATAATCAGTCGCTCCCTTTGCTGGTTCTAAGAGACGGAGAAACATCAAGATATCAATCTGGGAATTACAAAGGTCGCATCTATCTCAACGAGAAAGACAAAATCCTTGCCGCACTATCGGAACGTCACGGTTTTCCCATAGTCCATCCTTGATAGTGTATAACGCGGGATTATATTTCGTTTTTTGCCTTCACGAACTTCCCCGATATAAATAGAGCTTATTTGAGCGTGATTTAATCATAATCCTCCACACGCCCCGTGCGTGTTGGTTCTACTTTGCTTAGCGCTTTGCCGGTTCTTTCCACCGCTTTAAACAGCCTGATGAAATTACCGCTTGCGATTTTTTCTATCGCGTCATCGGACCAGCCGCGTTCGATAAGCGCTGCGATGAGGTGCGGGAATTTGCTCACATCCTCCAAGCCTTCTGGCGTCGCTCCACCATAATAGTCCGAGCCGATCGCAATATGGTTTAAACCCGTGCGACCCACCAAATATTCGATATGATAGCAAAGCTCCGATATGGTGGCTTTGGGTTGCGGGCCGTTCGTTGCGGTATGGGCGGCAATCGCTTCGTCGTGATTGTGCATAAAGGAGGCTTTACCGAAATTATCGCGCAAGGGACGCGACCAATCGCGTGCTTTTTGGCTGATGAAATCAGGCACAAACGTTGCCATGATCACGCTCTTGCGTGAGCGGATACGATCCAAGACATCATCGGGCGCGTTGCGCGGGTGATCGCATAAAGAGAACGCATTGTTGTGCGAAAACAAAACCGGCGCGCGGGAAATATCAAGCACTTTGTGCATCACTTTGGGGGAGGTATGCGCAAGGTCGACGATCATCCCCAATCGATTAAGCTCAAGCACAACGGCCTCACCGAATTTGGTAAGCCCCTGATGGCGCGGCTCGTCGGTCGCGCTGTCGACCCAATCCAAAGTCTCATTGTGGCAGAGCGTCATCAAGCGCACACCCGCCGCATACCAGACGCGCAAAGGGGACAGGCTGTTTTCCAAACCTACCCCACCTTCCACCGTCATAAAGCTCGCAATCTTACCGCGTCGTTTGGCGCGCGCTATGTCATTGGCTTCCAACGCCAGAATAAAATCATCAGGGTAGGTTTCCGGCAATTGGCGGATAATGTCGATCAGCTCCAACGTCATCCGGCCCGGTTGCGGCATAAGGGTTGGCACAAAGGCCGCCCAAAACTGTGCGCTGACCAAGCCCTCCCTCAACCGCGGCAAATCCGTGTCCGATTCCGGGTGGAGCCGCGCAAGATCATAGCGTTTCACACTTTTCTGCGCCGTTGGGCTTGAATGGATCACCCAGGGCAAATCATTATGGCCATCCACAAGCGGGATGGATTGCAACAAATGACGGGCATGGTCCAACGCGCGGGCCGCCTCGATAACAGACATGGAACGCTCCTGCATATTTTTGCGCCCCTTTGTGAGGCGCGAACTCATTGGATACAAGGGGGCGGTGGGAAATGGAATATTGAACCAAGAATACCTCATCTTGCATTTTGGCAAAGCGTACCCTTTAAATCCGATATTGCTGCACTGCCGTATAAGCGGTATTAAATACTCAAATCCGGCTGATAATCCATTGCGCTTAGCCCCTTTGCGACGAAACGGAATTTCCAGATGAACGATACGACGGTCATGCCCTCGGCTGCCACCCTTACGGCACAACAACCACCGGCACCCCTTCCCAAGCGCCGCTCCTTGCGCCCCGTTATTCTTGCCGTAGTAGGTGTTTGCGCCCTCGGTTATGGCGCGTCATGGGCCTATGGGTGGTGGACGCAGGGTCGTTTCATCGTTTCAACGGACGATGCTTATGTTGGTGCGCCAATTTCGACAATCTCGACGCGCGTTTCAGGTCATATCACAAATGTTGCGGTTGAAAACAATCAAGCCGTTCATGCCGGTGATTTGTTGGTCAAGATTGACGATGGCGATTATCGGCTTGCAGTCGAGAGTGCCGCCGAGCGCATCGATACGCAAACGGCAAGCCTTGCGCGCGTTGATAAACAGATTGCGCAACAAAGCGCAGTCATTGATCAAGCAAGCGCCCAAATTACCGCGGCAAAAGCCGATGCGATGCGGGCCGATCTCGATTATGCGCGCGCGCTAAAACTGGCCGAAGCCGATTTCAATACCCGCGCCCGTCTCGATCAAGTGTTGGCTGACCGGGATCGAACCGCCGCTGCCCTTGTCAGTGCGACAGCAGGCTTGGCCGCCGCTGAAGCGGGTATCGAGGTCCTCAAGGCGCAAAAGGTAGAATTGGAACGTTCAAAAGCAGAGCTTGAAACCGCTTTAGCGAGAGCTGAGCGTGATTTGGCGTTTACCGAGATCCGCGCGCCCTTTAACGGCATGGTCGGCAACCGCGCAGCGCAGCTTGGTATGCTGGTTGAACCGGGCGCTCGCCTGCTCGCCCTCGTGCCGCTCGATGCGGTCTATGTGGACGCCAATTTCAAAGAAACCCAGCTTTCTCACATCAAATCAGGCATGACGGCAAATGTTCATGCCGATGCGTGGCCGGGGCGTATATTTATTGGCAAAGTGACGAGTTTCGCACCGGCAACAGGCGCTATTTTCTCTCTGCTACCGCCCGAAAATGCGACCGGGAATTTTACCAAGATCGTCCAGCGCATTCCGGTTCGTGTCACGTTTTCGGCGGATGATTTAAAAGAAATGGCGCTCCGTCCCGGTCTCTCGGTCACGGTCGATATCGATACGTCTTCAAAATGAGCGAAGCCGCCACACCTGCATCGCCCCCTGCCCCACCCGTTGTTACCACGCGGCGGGTGATTGCCTTCATCGGCATGGTATTTGGCATGTTCATGGCCATTCTCGATATTCAAATCGTCTCCGCGTCGCTTGCTGAAATTCAGGCTGGCTTATCCGCAAGTGCCGAAGAAATCTCATGGGTTCAGACAGCCTATTTGATCGCTGAGGTGGTGATGATCCCGCTTTCGGGCTTTCTCGGTCGGATGATTTCAACCCGTTATCTCTTTGCCGCTTCAGCCGCAGGCTTCACGCTGATGAGTGTCATGTGCGCGCAAGCAGGCTCGATTGAAGAAATGATCATCTGGCGCGCGCTGCAAGGCTTTATCGGCGGCGGTATGATCCCTTCCGTATTCTCCGCCGCGTTTTCAATTTTTCCGCGCGATAAACAATCAATCATCTCGCCGATCATTGGTCTTGTGGCAACGTTAGCGCCAACCATAGGCCCGACCATTGGTGGCTATCTCACCGATCTTTTTTCTTGGCATTGGCTGTTTCTTGTTAATGTGGTGCCGGGGATTTTGGTCACGCTTTCCGCATGGTTTCTGATCGATTTCGACAAGCCGAATATGAGCCTCTGGAAAACCTTTGATTGGTGGGGTTTAGCGGGCATGGCCGGAATGTTGGGCGGCCTCGAATATGTCCTCGAAGAAGGCCCCGCGAAAGATTGGTTTCAAGATGAGCGCATCATCAATTGCGGCATCATCGCAATCGTGGGCAGCACATTATTTTTCTTCCGTGCCTTCATGGCAACGACGCCTATCGTCGATTTAAAAGCGTTTTCCAACCGTAATTTTGCGGCAGGTTGTTTAGCGTCTTTCACCATCGGTATCGGCCTTTATGGGCTCACTTATTTGTATCCCGTTTTTCTTGCGCGTGTGCGTGGTTACACATCGCTTGAAATTGGAACGACGATGTTTCTAACGGGCGTTGCGATGTTTTTAACCGCCCCCATCGCGGGTCGATTATCGGCAAAGCTCGATCCGCGCATCATGTTGGCAATCGGCATTTTTGGCTTTGCCATTGGCACGTTTTTAGCCTCAACGCTCACCAAGGATTGGGGTTTTCACGAGTTGATCTGGCCACAGATTTTCCGTGGCGTATCGCTCATGTTCTGCATGGTACCAATCAACAATGTCGCCCTTGGTACCCTGCCGATGGACCGTCTTAAAAACGCATCCGGTCTGTTTAACCTCACGCGTAATCTCGGCGGTGCCGTTGGCCTTGCTCTGATCAACACGGTGCTTAATGATCGCTGGGACCTGCACATGCAAAGGCTGCGCGACAGTCTGGTGTGGGGGCGTCAGGTGGCGGATGAGACGCTGGCCAACATCACGCTTAACATGTCAGCGCTTGGAGCCGATGCAGGTCTTGCAGCAACCAAGCAAATGGCGGGCATGGTGCGACAGGAGGCGCTGGTTCTCGCACTTGGCGATGTGTTTTTGGCGCTTACTTTTGTGTTTCTGCTCATGCTGGTGGTTTTACCCGCCATTGAAAAAGCATCCGCGCCAAAAGCAGCGGGCGGCGGGCATTAAGCCAAGCGTCGACAGAGCGCTTTGGCTCCTATAAGAAGCCCATATGCTTGAAGGATTAACGCCCAAAAACCCGACCCATGTCATGAAACTCGTCAGTGACGAGAAAACCGCGCGCAGCGTGGCCGATATTGTCATGGAGACCTTTGATCCCAACGAAACCGCCGCTGCCGCCTTTGAAAACGAAGCGACTTTGGCGTGGGAGGTGGAGGTTTATTTCGCCGAGCCGCCCAATGAAGCGGGAATACGCGACTTAATCACCACAACGGTCAGTAAGGAAGCGGCCGACGCTCTTACCTTCGAAACGCTCATAGAAAGAGATTGGGTGAAGGCCTCGCTTGACGGACTTTCCGTCGTCCATGCCGGGCGTTTTCAAATCCATGGCGCGCATGATCGTGCGCGTATTCCAACCCATGCCATCGGCATCGAAATTGAAGCAGCCCTTGCCTTTGGCACGGGCCATCACGGCACCACACGCGGCTGCCTCTTGATGCTTGATGATGTGCTCAAGCGTCGCCGCCCCATGCATGTGCTCGATATCGGCACGGGGTCCGGTGTGTTAGCCATTGCAGCCGCCCGCGCGATCCATAAGCCTGTCGCATCGGGGGATATTGATCCTGTGGCCGTCATCGCGGCGCGCAGCAATGCGGTGCTCAACCGCGTCGGCTCAACCGTTCGTCCTGTTGTTGCCAAAGGCGTAGGCCACCCCTCGCTATACGCCAAAACGCATTATGATCTGATCTTCGCCAATATTCTCGCAAGGCCCCTTATTCGCTTAGCGCCGCATATAGCCCGCGTTGCAGCACCCGATGCGGATATCGTCCTTTCCGGCCTTCTGGCACGTGATGTTCCGGGGGTGTTAAACGCCTATGGCTTGCAAGGCTGGTATTTAGCCAAGCGCCGCGATCTCGAAGGCTGGGCCGCGCTACGGTTACGCCGCGTGGCTGGCCGCCCCATCACCCGCCTCTCATCATAACTCGAAGGTACCCCGAATATGGCCGAAGCAATTTTCCAAACCTTCGAACAAAAGACAAATCCAGCCCAAGGTGCAGCCCATCTCAAAGCTTTACGCATAGAGCTTAAGGCGCGTGGCTTGGATGGTTTCGTCGTGCCCCGCACCGACGAGCATCAAAACGAATATGTCCCCGCCTCGTCCGAGCGTCTCGCTTGGCTCACCGGATTTTCAGGCTCATGGGGCATGGCCATTGTGCTTGGCGATCAAGCCGCGATTTTTGTCGATGGCCGCTATACGGTTCAAGTCCGCGAGCAAGTGGATGTCACCCTTTTTACGCCCGAACACCTCATCGACAATCCCCCCGAAGCTTGGCTCGAAAACCATTTGAAGCCCGGCCAAAAACTGGGCTTTGACCCTTGGCTGCATACGCCAGAGGGGGCCAAGCGTCTTGAAAAGGCGTGTAAGGCCGCAGGTGCAACACTTGTCCCCGTTGATACCAACCCTATTGATACCGTTTGGGCGGATCGCCCCGCCGCGCCGCTTGCTCAAATCGTATTGCATAAGCCAGTCTATGCGGGTGAAGATGCATCAGAAAAACTCAAACGCATTCAATCAAAACTTAACGCGCAGAATGCCGATGCCGTGGTTATCACCGATGCCCACGCCGTTGCATGGGCGTTCAATATTCGTGGGGGGGATGTAGGCCACACCCCCCTTCCGCTCGGCTTTGCCATTGTGCCGCGCGAGGGTAAAGCGCAACTTTTTATGGATGGCCGAAAATTCTCCAACACCGTGCGCGATGCGGTAAGTGATCTCGCCGAAATAGCCGAGCCAATGGCCCTTGAACGCGCTTTGCAAGCCTTGGGGCAAAAAGGCGCTAAAGTGAAATTTGATGCCGCATCGGCTGCCACGCGTTTGGTGCAATGGGTCGAAAGCCATGGCGGCGTTGCAGATGTCGGTACCGATTTTATTGCGCTGATGAAGGCCGTTAAAAACAATGCTGAAATCGCAGGCTCTCGCAAAGCCCATATTCGCGATGGCGCCGCGATGACACGTTTTCTGGCATGGTTTGATCGCGAGGCCATCCACGAAAAATTAACCGAGATTGATGCCACGATTGCGCTTGAAAATTTCCGCCGCGAAACGGGCGTGTTGAAAGATGTCTCCTTCCCCTCGATTGCTGGCGCGGGTCCCAATGCTGCGATCCCGCATTATAAGGTCTCAACCGAATCCAATCGCCGGATTGAGAAGGGTATTTTCTTAATCGATTCCGGCGGCCAATATGAAGATGGCACCACCGACATCACGCGCACAATGGTCGTTGGCCCTGCAACAGCGGAAATGAAAGACCGTTTCACCCGCGTTCTGAAAGGCCATATTGCGATTGCGACTGCGGTCTTTCCAAAAGGCGCATCCGGCGCGCAAATCGATAGTTTCGCGCGCAAACCGCTATGGGAAGCAGGCCTCGATTTTGACCATGGCACAGGCCATGGCATCGGCTCCTATCTCTCGGTGCATGAAGGCCCGCAGCGCATTGCAAAAACCGGCATTGTGCCGCTTGAAGTCGGCATGATGCTCTCGAATGAACCCGGCTTTTACAAAGCAGGCCATTGGGGCATCCGCATCGAAAACCTGATCTTGGTCGAAAAGCGCAACATCCCGGGCGCCGAGCGTGAAATGTATGGTTTTGAGACGTTGAGCTTTGTGCCGATTGATTTGAACTTGGTCGAACCAGCATTGCTTAACGACGAAGAGCGCGCCTGGCTCAACGCCTACCACGCCAAAACGCGAGCGCTGCTGACGCCGCACCTCGATGCGGAAACGGTGAAATGGTTAGAGATGGCGACGAGGGCGGTGTAGAAATTTAAAGCTATTATAAAATTACGAATATCCCTCTCCTGAAAGGAGAGGGGGTCTGCGGAGCAGACGGGTGAGGTTCTGATGCTAACCGATTAGTACGGATACTTTTAGAATATGTTTCGATGAAGTAGATAGAAGTTAATCCTAAAAACATGCGACAAAACAAAGAATAAGAGCACGGTTTTATTTTCATCAAAACACAATATGCTCGAATGACTACATATGTGATAGGGAGGCGTGAAAAATGTTTGAAATCAAATTTACTTCACGTGCAAAAAGCGATTTTGAAGGCTTACGGAACAACCCTGCGTTAAATAAGCGACTGAAATCCGTTCAAAAAACCATCGGCTATTTGCAAACAAATCCCCGCCATCCGAGCCTAAACACGCATAAATTCGAAAGCTTAGATGGCCCAAAAGGTGAAACTATCTTTGAGGCCTATGCTGAAAATAACACATCAGGAGCGTATCGTATATTCTGGTATTATGGTCCCGGACAATCGACCATTACAATATTTTCAATTACTCCCCATCCATAATTACGTCATGGGGATTAATCGATATTTTTCAAAGCAATTTAGTTGTCATCATCCTGCACATACTGGCTGAAATCACCAAGAAAATGCAGCCGCCCTGCCTTAGCATCCGCAATTCCCTGCTTTACAGAAGCCAAAGCCTCAGGATTATTATAAAGCCACCGCTCGCGCTCTGGAATCTCGACAAAAGGCTCAAGCACCAGCCTGCCATGCTCATCTTTCGTCATCCGATACGAGCTTATTCCCTTGGCCATAGCACCAAGCGTGATACGCCCTTTAGCATCTGGATGCAGGATTTTCACAGTATTCATTTGCCTAGGCTTTGTATGTATGTTCATAATCGTTCATCCTGTTGTTAAATGATCTTATCATAAGATAGAGGAAAAAGCAAAAGTGGGATTTCCCACTTTACAACCCTACCCACCCACGCGCAAAAACCATTCATCCTCGGAAATCACCTCTACGCCATGCTTGCGCGCATCCTCAAGCTTCGAACCCGCGCCCGGTCCTGCCACCACGAGATCCGTCTTTTTCGAAACCGAGCCTGAAACCTTGGCTCCTAAACGCTCGGCCATGGCTTTGGCCTCCTCCCGCGTCATGCGTTCAAGGGAGCCTGTAAACACCACCGTCTTGCCGGAGACGGGACTGGCCGCTGCCACCGCTTCCATCGGCTCTGGCGTGACGTGGTGCAAGAGCGCTTCAAGCTCTTCGAGATTGTGCGCTTCGGCGAAGAAATCGACAATTGAGCCCGCGACAATCGGCCCGATGCCATCAATATCCGTAAGCTCCGCTTTCGCCGCTTCGCCATCATGGCCCGCTTTGATGGCAATGGTTTGTAATTGTTCAATCGAACCAAAATGCCGCGCCAATTGCTTGGCCGTGGTCTCGCCGACATGGCGAATACCCAGCGCAAAGATAAAGCGATTGAGCGTTACTTTTTTTCTCTGCCGGATCGCCTCAAATAATTTGGTAACCGATACCGCGCCATAACCCTCGCGGTCTTTCAATTTCTTCAACGAACGCGCATCGCGCTCCTCAAGCGTAAAAATATCGCGTGGTCTTGTAATCAAGCCATCGGTATAAAAAGCTTCGATCTGCTTATCGCCAAGCCCTTCAATATCAAACGCGTTACGGGATGCGAAATGCTTTAAGCGTTCGGTCGCCTGCGCCGGACAAATCAAGCCTGCGGTGCAACGGCGCACGGCCTCTGGCTCACCTGTTTTAGGATCCGTCTCACGTACCGCATGGCTACCACATGCGGGGCATTGCCTCGGAAACTCATAAGGCTTAGCATAGGCGGGGCGTTTTTCGATAACGCTTGCAACAATTTGTGGAATAACATCGCCCGCGCGTTGCACAATCACCGTATCGCCAATGCGCACATCTTTACGCGCGATCTCATCCTCATTGTGCAGCGTTGCATTGGATACAACCACGCCGCCAACATTGATCGGTTGAAGCTTCGCAACAGGCGTTAAAGCCCCCGTGCGCCCCACCTGAATCTCGATATCCAATAAAAGAGTTTGCGCTTGCTCGGCCGGAAATTTACGGGCCGTCGCCCAACGCGGTGAACGCGCGATAAAGCCCAAGCGTTGCTGGAGCGCTAAATCATCGACCTTATAAACAACACCATCAATATCATATCCCAGCGTCGCGCGCTTTTCCTCAATCAAACGATAATGCGCGACCATCTCTTCAACGCTCACACACCGCTTCATCAGCGGATTGGTCGGCAGTCCCATGCGCGCAAAAGCCTGCACCATGCCGCTTTGGGAAGAAGATGGCATATCGCCTTCAATCAACCCCCACGCATAGGCGAAAAACATCAACGGGCGCGAGGCGGTAATCTTTGAATCAAGTTGCCGTAAAGAGCCTGCGGCGGCATTGCGCGGGTTTGCAAAAATAGGCTTTCCTTCGGCTTCTTGCCGCGCATTCAACGCCATAAAATCGGCCGTTGCCATATAAATTTCACCACGGATTTCAATCACCGACGGAACCTCTCCATTGAGCCTTCTAGGGATCGAATGGATCGTGCGTATATTGGCGGTGACGTCCTCTCCCTCTTCTCCATCACCGCGCGTAGCGGCGAATTTCAAAAAACCTTTTTCATAGCGAATAGAACAGGACAATCCATCAATTTTAGGCTCTGCCGTAAAGGCGATTTCTTTGTGATCGGGCCAATCTAAAAATCGCCGAACACGATCAACAAAGTCACCGACTTCTTCATCTGAAAACGTATTGGCCAAAGAGAGCATCGGCACTGCATGGCGTATTTTTGCAAATTTTTCGGCAGGCTTGGCACCGACGCGGGCAATCGCGGTTGCTTCTTTTTGAAGTTCCGGGAAGGCCGCTAGAATAGCATCATAGCGACGACGCAAAATATCATACTCGGCATCTGAAATTATCGGCGCATCTTTTTGATGATAGCGTATATCATGCGCCGCAATCTCATCGGCGAGGCTTTGCCATTCAATCCGCGCTTCAAGCGGCGATAATGCTTCAACAGGCGGCTTGCTCATCGCGCTGTCTCCATCAGTTTGGATGCTGCCGCACGTGCCTCCTGCGTAATTTCAGCACCCGATAACATCCGCGCGATTTCCTCGCGGCGATGCGTTTCATCAATCGTTACAACCCGCGTTGCGATCTTGCCTGTTTTACCGGCATCGCCTTTCGCAATCAGGAAATGCGTTACCGCGCGAGCCGCCACTTGCGGGGCGTGCGTTACCGAGAGCACCTGAACCTTTTCAGCCAATCGCGCAAGCCTCTGGCCGATGGCGTCGGCGACCGCGCCACCAACGCCCGTATCGATTTCATCAAACACCAAAGTCGGTGCCGAGCCGCGATCCGCCAGCGATACTTTCAGTGCCAGCATAAACCGCGAAAGCTCGCCGCCGGAGGCCACTTTCATCATCGGCCCCGGGCGCGTCCCCGGATTGGTCTCAACCCAAAATTCAACATGATCAAAGCCTTCAGGCCCACGCGCGGTTTCATCGCGCTCCATCGACACAATAAAGCGCGCCCGTTCCAGCTTTAACGGCGGCAGTTCCGCACCCACCGAGGCTTCAAGCTGCGCGGCCGCTTGATAGCGTTGTACCGATAAAGCCTGCGCCGCCTTGCAATACGCAAGGTCAGCGGCTTCAACTTCCGCTTCCAACTGGATCAGACGATCCTCTCCCGCATCAATCGCCATAACCTCGTCGGCATAGCGCGCGGCTAAAGCTGCAAGCTCATCGGCTGGCACATTATATTTCCGCGCTGCAGCACGTAACGCAAACAAGCGCTCTTCGGTTCGCTCCAATTCATACGGATCAAACTCAGCCGCGCGTAACGCTGACTCTAACGCGGTGCGGGATTCTTCTAAAGCATTTAAAGCCCCTTCGAGGGCTTTAACACTTGGTCCCACCAGCGCCTCAGCCTCGCCACTCCGGCGGGCCAAACGCCGTTGGGCCGCTGACAAAGATGGGACGGGAGAGGCCTGGCCAGCCACCATCTCTAACGCGTCATTGATTTCGCCCGTTATCTTTTCGGCCTGCATCATAAAGTGCCGACGCGTCGCCAAAGCCTCTTCTTCTCCCGCTTCTGGATGCAGGGTCATAAGCTCTTCCACAGCATGGCGTAAAAAATCAGCCTCCTTACGCGCTTTTTCAACCTGCACACGATGCGAAGCGAGGGTATTTTTTGCAGCTTTATGGGCGGAATAGGCTTCACGCACCGCACGAAGCTCTGCCTCGGCACCGGAGAATAAATCCAAAATCATACGATGCGTTGCAGGGTCAGCCAACGCGCGGTCATCATGCTGTCCATGAATTTCAACGAGGCTTGCCCCAATCGCTTTTAACGCTTGCACACTCACTGTTTGATCATTCACAAGCGCGCGGGTACGGCCATCCGCCATTTGCACGCGCCGCAAAATCACGTCGCCTTCATGGGCAATATCATAGTCGCGCAAAAGCGCGTGGACGGGATGATCTGCTGAGGGTTGAAAAACCGCCGTTACTTGACCTTGTGCCTCCCCATGGCGCACGAGCGAGCCATCACCACGCGCGCCCAACGCCAAAGCAAACGCATCCAGCAGGATCGATTTTCCCGCCCCCGTTTCACCCGTCAATACACTAAGACCTGCCTCGAAAGACAGGTCTAAGCGATCGATCAAAACAATGTCACGAATGGCGAGTTGGGTCAGCATGATCGGATAATCGCCGCCATCTTATGCCAAAGGCTTTATTGATAAAGCTTCATGGATTTAAACGCTTTGGTGATCCAGGATTCGTCGTTTTCCTTTGGCGACGCACCCTTGGTCTGAAGCAGCGCATAAGTATCCTTATACCATTGGCTTTCCGGGAAATTATGCCCCAAAATGGAAGCGGCCGTTTCAGCCTCATTCACAATACCAAGGGCGAGATATGCTTCGGTTAATCGGGCCAGCGCTTCTTCAATTTGATTGGTCGTTTGATATTGCGAAACAACAACGCGGAAGCGATTGATAGCCGCTGTGTAATTGCGCTTGTTTAAATAGAAACGTCCCACCGTCATTTCACGCGCTGCCAATTGGTCGCGCAGGATAGCAATTTTAGTTTTCGAGTCCGCTGCATATTCGGATTTAGGCCAGCGCTGAACAACTTCGATAAAGGCCACCAAAGCCTTCTCGGCGCGCTCTTGATCGCGCGAGACGTCAAGCATCGCATCATAATAAGAGCTTGCAATCAAATAGGCCGCATAGGCTGCGTCACCATCCGCTGGATAAAGCTGCAAAAAGCGCTTGCCGGAGGTCGAAGCCTCTTCAAACTCTTTCGCCAAATAATGCGAATAGGTTTCCATCATCAAGGCCTTTTTCGACCATTGCGAATAAGGATAAATCTTGTTGATGTCTTTAAAGGCCTTGGTTGACCCCTCATAGTCGCGCTGTTCAAGCGCGGCCAACCCATCATTATAAAGCTTTTCAGCCGGAATATCGGGTTTCACCTCCGGTTTATAGACCTCGCCCTTATCAAAAGGATTGAGGCTATCACACGCCGCAATCGGCATCATAGCGAGCATGGCCAATAAAGGCGCAACGATACGGAACGATAATTTAGATGTAAGAGATGGCAATGGGGTCATGAAACCGGACAATCCTCTGGCAATCGACATAGGCCGGGCACGAACCGGCCCGATAGATTTGCTTGAGTTTCATAAACTAAACGCTAACAAACCGCCACAGCGTTGTCGCTTTTGTTGAAAAAGATTGTCGTAGAATATTGATGACGGTATCAATGCGCCTCGGGCGCAAAGGCCAAAGCGGCAACACGGGGGCGTGTTTCGCCAAGCGCCACACCCGCAGACCGCTCTTCAACGATCTCAAAGGCCGTCCGATCCGCAAAAAGCGAGTGCAAAACCGACACATTCATGCGGTGTCCGCCACAAAAAGAGCGGAAATGACCAATAATCGGATAGCCCGCGAGCGATAAATCACCCACCGCATCCAGCATTTTATGCCGGATAAACTCGTCATGATAGCGCAGGCCATCTGCATTCATGATCATATCGCCGTCAATCGCCACCGTATTGTCGAGCGAGGCACCCATTGCATAGCCTGCCTGACGCAACCTATCGACATCTTTTAAAAAGCCGAAGGTACGGGCAAATTGCAGCTCATCGCGGAAGCTTTCCGGCGTTAAATCCAGCGTTTTCTTCTGGCGACCGATCAGATTGGTCTTGAAATCGATCTCGACCGTCATTCGAAAGCCGCGCGTAAAGGGCAGCAATTCCGAAAATTTCTCGCCATCCTCAACCCGCACCGGCTTTAAAATCTTGACAAAGCGGCGGGCCACATCTTGGCGAACAAGCCCAACCCGATCAAAAACGGCAATAAAGGGCGCAGAACTACCATCCATAATCGGCACTTCCGGTCCATCAATCTCGATCAGGAGATTATCGATACCGGAGGCATAAAGGGCCGCCATCATATGCTCAATCGTCGAGACGGAGCCGCTTTCGGTATCGCCGATAATGGTGCAAAGCTCCGAGGCGCTTACCGCCTCATGGCGCGCCGCAATCAGACGCTCGCGACCATTCGGCAGGCCTTTACGCAAAAATTGAATACCGTGATGGGCCGCTGCGGGATGGAAAATGAGCCGCACAGGCGCATTAGAATGCACACCGCGACCGGAAATTTCCGCTTTATGGGCTAAAGTCGATTGTAAAAATCTTACCATCTCGCACTCAGCTTTACGTCTTGCGGAAAGGTTACACTCACCCGGAACCGCCCATTGGATGGCCTCGTTCTAATACTGATCCCCTATCCCTTCAAATCACGGTTTCTTACCGTTTGTTACAATTCGACAATATATCGAAAGATATTAAAAATATCCTTTATTATCAAACAATTGGCCCGAACCTTAAGGTCCGGGCCAATATTTGTGGGGTACAAAAGACGGATCGTCTTAGTTCGATTGACGCCGCAAAAAGGCGGGGATTTCCATCTGGTCGTCTTCAAACACCCGTGATGGGGGGGCGGATGCTGGCGGTGCAGAAGGCTGATAACGCGGCTGTTCCGTCTGTGTGTGACGTTGCGCGGGGGCCTGATGAGCAGGCTCCACCGAGACCTGACGTGGCATTTGGGGCATATCGTCCGCATCCGAACGACGGCCAAAGCCTGCGGTCGTCAACCGTTCCATCAAGGATTTCTTTTGCTTCTCAACCGGTACAACCGTTGGGCGGGCATTCAAGCTCGCATCAATCGAGCGTTGCGCGATGGGCGGCAACTCATCAATGCTCGGCATCCGCACGGAACGCAGTGGGCGCTCGGATTCTGGCGGCACGAAACCCTGCTGAAGGGTCTGCTCGTCATAACCCGCCTCAACCTGCGGCGCAGCAGCGGGCGCTTGCATAACAGGGCGTGGCGCTACGGGACGAATGGCAATATCGGGTGCCACCTGAATACCGCGCGGCACATAGCCCTGCTGCACAGGTGCAGGCGCTGATGCGGCAACAGGAGCCATTTCGGCCGCGCGCTGCGCAAAACCTGTTCCGATTTCGGTCCGAATGCGATCCGCCATATCACGAATACGGGGATCGGATGCCAGCGTATTGGCTTCAGCCTGCTCGTTCTGGCGCACCATTTCGGCATAATCAATACCAGTCGCGACAACCGACACCCGCACAATACCATCAAGCGCATCGTCACGTGTTGCGCCAAAGATCACATTCGCATCTGGATCAACTTCTTCGCGGATACGCGTTGCCGCTTCATCGACTTCATAGAGCGTGAGATCCGAGCCACCCGTGATCGAGATCAGCAAACCACGCGCACCGCTCATATTCACATCATCGAGCAGAGGATTGGCGATAGCGGCTTCCGCCGCGCGCATCGCGCGCTTCTCGCCCGTTGCCTCACCCGTACCCATCATCGCCTTGCCCATTTCACGCATCACAGCGCGCACATCGGCGAAATCAAGATTGATCAGACCTTCTTTGACCATCAAATCGGTGATGCAGGCCACACCCGAATAAAGCACGCGGTCCGCCATGGCGAACGCGTCGGCAAACGTCGTCTGCTCATTGGCCACGCGGAAGAGGTTTTGATTAGGGATAACAATCAGCGTATCGACAGCCTTCTGCAATTCCGAGATGCCCTGCTCTGCAAGGCGCATCCGGCGGGTGCCTTCAAACTGAAACGGCTTTGTGACAACGCCAACGGTGAGAATACCCATATCGCGAGCGGCGCGGGCAATCACAGGCGCGGCACCTGTTCCCGTGCCACCGCCCATACCTGCCGTAACGAATACCATATGAGCGCCAGCAAGCTGATCGCGAATTTCGTCGATCACTTCGTCAGCGGCAGCGCGACCCACTTCAGGCTGCGATCCCGCGCCCAAACCTTCCGTCACCTGCATACCCATCTGAATGATGCGGTGCGCCTTGGAACTCGTTAGCGCTTGAGCATCTGTATTACCCACAACAAATTCGCAGCCCTGAAGCCCGATTTCGATCATGTTGTTGACGGCATTGCCACCAGCACCCCCCACGCCGAACACGGTAATTCTTGGCTTCAATTCCCGGATGTCCGGTGCAGAAAGATTAATGGTCATTGTCTTCGCCTTCTCGTTTGTGACGCCCGGCCGCGCCTTCGTTATCTATTCTAAACAAATCGGCCGCCGCGCCGACTTATCGAACCTTAAAAACTATCCTTGAACCAACGGCCCATTCGCGAGAAATAACCGTCCGTTCCCGTTCCAAGTGCAATCCCCGAAGAACGCTGCTCGAAATGTTCGAGACCTGCAACCTGCGGATAGACCAACAAACCAACCGGCACAGCAAAGGCGGGGCCTTTAACCGCATCAGGCAAGCCTTGCACACCCAAAGGACGACCGATCCTCACCTGTTTTGAAACCACGATTCGGCAAAGTTCTGTAAGTCCCGTTAATTCCGCACCACCGCCCGTTAAAACGATTCGTCTTCCCGCCGCCTCCGCAAAACCGGACGCCTTTAAACGATCCCGCACCAATTCAAGAATCTCTTCAACACGCGGGCGGATAATGCGTACAAGCTGCGATTTTGGAATATGGTTCACATGGTCGCCATTAACCTCATCGACAGACGCCACCGCAACCGTTTCGCGATCATCCGATGGGCTGGCAAGTGTAGAACCATACAGAGTCTTCAAACGCTCGGCATGATTAATACCTGTTGAAAGCCCGCGCGCAATATCCATGGTGATATGATTACCCCCAACAGCAACCGCATCGGCATGTATCAGCGCGCCATTTGAAAAAACGCCTACGCTGGTTGTGCCACCACCAAGATCAACAACCGCAACACCCATTTCGGCCTCATCATCGAGCAGCACCGAAAGGCCGCTCGCATAAGGGCTGGCAACAACGGCTTCAACACCAATATGGCACCGCTCAATCGCGAGCATCAGATTCCGAATAGCATATTCATCGCTCGTCAAGACATGCATATCCACGCCCAAACGTTGCCCTATCATGCCATGCGGATCGCGAATATGACGCGTTTCATCAATCGAAAAGCCCGTAGGCAGCGAATGCAATACGCTGCGTCCCGGCTCAGCGCCCGTAAATGTCATCGCCTCAAACACGCGCCGCACATCGCTTTCAACAACACTTTGGCCGCGCAAGGTGACTTCCGCATGAAACGATCCCGATTTTAAGCGCCCGCCCGTCATGCAAACAATAGCAGACTGAATTTCAACGCGCGCCATCCGCTCGGCGGCGTCTACCGCCAACCGAATGGCGTTTTCCGCAGCTTCAAGATCAACAACCGCGCCCCCTTTAAGGCCGCGCGCCCGCTGATGCCCTATGCCGATCACACGCGCTTTATGGGTACGACCTTTAAGCGCCTCGCTGCCCGATACCGGGATCAATTCAGCAACGAGGCAAACAATCTTGCTGGTGCCAATATCCAGCACCGAAATAACCGCACCGCGTTTCGGCGATAACGGTTTCAGGCGCGGCGTAAGGGCAGGACCACGCCAACTCATACGGGGCCTCCTTTGGCCTTTGCCCGCGCCTTTAAAAGTTCAGCCCGCGTATTGGCCGCCGCCTCCGTCAAGCGCAATGTCACGCGATCCGGCTGGCGCAAATCAACCGAAATAATATCGCGATCAAGAATTTTATTATCCCGAACCATAAAGGCAAAGCGCTGAAGGGCTTTATCCGCCTCGACTTCGGGAAGAAAAACATCAAAACCATTGTTCAGTTTCAACGTCCAACGCCTGTCCCCCACCCGAATACCAGCGCGCACCAAAGGCTTCACCTCAGGTTGCCCGTCCAAAAGAGCAACATATTCACCAATATGCGAAGCGGCTCCCTCCCCCACCACATGCGGCAATTGAGCAAAGGCTTCATCTTCAAGCGGACCAATGACCCGGCCATCCACACCAATGACCGAAAGATCGCCATTCATCTGCCAAATCGCATAAGGCTTATTCTCAACGATCCCAATCGAGAGCGCATTGGGATAAAATTTACGAACCGCGACCTCGCGGATCATCGGCATGGCAAGAAGCCGCGCGCGCACCGCCTCAGCATCAAGAAAGGGCAGCGATTCATCAGGGCCAATGGCGGCTGCGGCAAGAACCTCCTTCTCATCGAGCATCGAGAGGCCGGATAGCGTAACGGAGCGGATATCAAACCCCAAAAAACGCGCAATAGCACTGCGCGGCTCACCATAGGCTTGAGCAAACGCATCGAGATGCCCGCCGCGATAAAGCCCGAAAATAACCGTGCCAATAAATAAAGCAACCGTTAGGCTTGAGCCAACCCCCTTCGGCAGCCGCGCAAACCCCGCCAGAAGAGGAGCGAGGAAACGACGCATAACCGAGGTTAAAAAGCCAAAAAAACGGTAGATCAGCGGATCAGAACGATAGACAAAACTCACCTGTGCGTAAGGGCTTTGAGCCCTTAACGATCGAAGGTCGCGTCTTGAACCATCCATGAGACCAACTCACCAAAACCAATGCCCGCATGGGCTGCCAATTCAGGCACAAGCGACGTTTCCGTCATCCCTGGCTGGGTATTGACTTCGAGGCAGACAACCTCGCCCGTGCCGCCGGGCGTGTCGTCATATCGAAAATCCATGCGGCTTACGCCCCGACAGCCAAGAGATTGATGTGCCGTTAATGATAGTTTTTGAACAAGATGGTAAATATTTGGTAAAATTTTTGCTGGCAAAACGTGAATAGATCCGCCTTTGGCATATTTCGCGTCAAAGTCATAGAAAACCCCCGTCGACGGGCAAATATCAATGACTCCCAAGGCCTTATTATCCATCACCGCACAGGTTAATTCGCGTCCCGGAATGAAACGTTCAACCAAAACTGATTCGCCAAAGGCCCAATCCGCGCTCGCCAATTCCTGCGGCGGGTGGGAACGATCTTCCTTAACGATGATAACCCCAACCGATGACCCCTCGCTAACGGGCTTGACCACATAAGGCGGCTTCATCACATGGCGTTTAGCGGCTTCAAATCGGCTGACCGTCATCCCCTCGGCAACCGGGATACCCGCCGCTTGCATCACCACTTTGGCGCGGTCTTTCTGCATCGCCAAGGCCGATGCCAAGACGCCCGAATGCGTGTAGGGGATGCGCAGCATTTCCAAAATACCCTGCACAACCCCATCTTCGCCAAAGCGGCCATGCAGCGCATTAAACACCACATCGGGCTTTAACCAGGCGAGCACTTCCGCCACATCCCGGCCAACATCGACGCGCGTGACCTTAAATCCCTCGCCTTCCAAGGCCAATGCGCAAGCCTGTCCAGACTTAAAGCTTACCGAGCGCTCAGCGGAAAACCCGCCCATCAAAACAGCAACATGCTTTTTAGCGCTCATGGCTCCCCTACCCGCTTTATTTCCCATTCGAGAACAACGCCCGACTGTTCCAACACCCGGCTCCGTATCTCTTCGCCAAGTGCTTCAATATCGGAAGCTTTTGCCCCCTCATGCGCAATCAAAAAATTCGTATGCAAGGCCGAGACTTCCGCCCCACCTTTTATGAAGCCGCGAAACCCCGCCCGATCAATAAGCTCCCACGCTTTATACCCCTGAGGGTTACGAAAGGTTGAACCCCCGGTAGGCGTATTCACAGGCTGCGTCGCCGAGCGCGCTTCCGTGATGGCATTCATCTCGGCCAAAATCGCGTCAGAATTACCCGCTCTGCCTTGAAAAACCGCCTCTGTAAAAATAATGTCATCCGCAACGGCACAATGGCGATAGGTAAAACCCATCGCTGCATGATCAAAGCGATGCACGCGCCCCTTGCGATCAACCCCGCGAGCGGAAACAAATATATCTTTCGTTTCCCCGCCATAAGCCCCACCATTCATCCGCAACGCACCACCGATGGTTCCCGGAATACCGCGTAAAAAAGATAGCCCCGCAATACAAGCTTCAGCAGCGATACGCGCGACCTTTACATCCGCCGCACCCGCACCCGCTATCACACGATGTTGGTCATCACTCGCAATCGTTTGAAAGCCTTTGCCGAGCTTGATGACAGCACCGCGAAACCCACCATCGCGCACCAAAAGGTTAGACCCCAAACCAAGCACCAAAATTGGAACATCAGACGGCAAGACCGATAAAAATAAAGCAAGATCCTCTTCATCTTCCGGCACAAAGAATAGATCAGCCGGACCACCGACGCGAAACCATGAATAAGGTGCAAGCGAGACATGATACGACAGCGAACCGCGTAACGGCGGCAGCGTTAGCGTCGATAGATCGCTCATGCCTTCACCATATCAAGCGCTGCCAATTCACCGGGCAACGCATAAGCCCATTGCGTGATATTACCCGCCCCCAAACACACGACATAATCCCCCGGCGCGGCAATAGAGTGAATGATCTTTGCAAGGTGTGATGCATCCGGCAACGCCACCACATGACGATGGCCATGCACTTTAATCCCTTGCACCAAAGCATCGCGATCAGCACCTGCAATCGGCGTTTCACCTGCGGCATAGGTCTCAGCCACAATCACACAATCAGCATCGTTAAAGCAGGTTGAGAATTGATCAAATAGCGAGGCCAATCGGGTATAACGATGGGGTTGTACAACGGCGATTACCTTCGCCACTGTGGAGGCGCGCGCGGCCTTCAACACTGCTGCAATTTCAACCGGATGATGCCCATAATCATCAAAGATTTCAGCACCCTTCCACTCACCCGTCTTCGTAAAGCGCCGCTTAACACCCCCAAACCCTTGAAGCGCCACTCGGATCGCATCGGGCGCCATGCCGAGATGATACGCAACCGCAATCGCAGCCGTTGCATTCAGCGCATTGTGATGCCCCGGCATGGGAAGTACGAGATCATCAATCACCGTCACAGCTTTCGATTTACGGTCCCTTATCGATACCGCAAATTTCGAGCGTCCCCCTGCCAAATCAACGGTGCCAAGCCGCACATCGGATTGCGGATTTTGGCCATAGGTAATCACACGGCGATCTTCGATTTTACCCACCAATTCCTGCACCGTCGGATGATCAAGACACATCACCGCAAAACCATAAAACGGCAAATTCTCGATAAAAGCCCGAAACGCCTCTTTGATCGCATCAAAGGTTTTGAAATGATCAAGATGCTCAGGGTCAATATTGGTCACAACCGCAACATCCGCTGGTAGTTTTAGGAACGTTCCATCGGACTCATCCGCCTCAACAACCATCCATTCGCCATCGCCTAAGCGCGCATTGGTGCCATAGGCATTGATGATGCCGCCATTGATCACGGTCGGGTCAAACTGTCCGGCCACCAACAACGTTGCAACAAGCGATGTCGTCGTGGTTTTACCATGTGTGCCGGCAATCGCCACGCAGGTTTTAAGCCGCATCAATTCAGCCAGCATTTCGGCCCGGCGCACGACCGGAAGCCGCCTTTCACGCGCCGCCATCAATTCAGGATTATCGCGTCGAATAGCGGTTGAAACGACAATCACCTCAGCATCGCCCAAATTATCCGCCGCGTGACCGATATGGATTACAATACCCTTCTCACGTAATCGCTTCACATTCGCGCTCTCAGCCGCGTCCGAGCCTTGCACACGATAGCCGAGATTATGCAGCACTTCTGCAATGCCCGACATGCCAATGCCGCCAATACCGACAAAATGGATGGCACCCAGTTCGGTTGGCAGTTTCATAACCCGTTACTCCGCTTTTTACCCAATCCCGCAACATCAATGACGATATAGGCCAATCGCGCCGCCGCATCAGAAATCCCCGCGCTTTTGGCCGCTACACTTGAGTCGGTCAATTCGGAGGGATGGCTCAAAAGCCGCTCAAGCAATGCAGCAAGTCGATCAGGCGTAAACTCGCTTTGCGGAATAACGGTAGCAGCACCAATCCGTGCAAGGCTCTGAGCATTCGCCGCCTGATCTTGATCGAGCGATCCCGGCAGCGGCACGAGAAGAGAGGGGCGGCCAATAACGCCCAATTCCGCAACCGTGGATGCACCCGCCCGTCCAATCACAAGATGCGCCTTCGCAATGCGTTGCGGTAGATCATCAAAAAACGCCCTTATATCAGCCGTTACTTCCGCTTCAGCATAATTTTGTTTCGCAACAGCAAGATCATCACCCCTCGCCTGATGCACAATCGCAAGCCGCGTTTTCAAGCTTAATGGCAACAAAGCCAAAGCCTTCGGCACCACATCGCTCATCACGCGCGCACCTTGACTACCTCCTGTTACAAGCAGATTGATCATACCCTCCGTTGTGATTGGTTGATACGAAATTTCCGCCGCTTCAAGCACGGCTGGGCGAACCGGATTACCAACAATTCTCGTTTTAAACCGAACGGCATCAGGCACGGCTTTTACATCCATAAAGCCGGTTGCAATGATTTCTACCCGCCGTGCCAAAAACCGATTGGCCCGACCAAGCACCCCATTTTGCTCGTGCACAAGCGTTGGAACGCCCAACAGCCAGGCGGCCAAGACAGGCGGCACCGAAGGATAACCGCCAAATCCCACCACCGCATCAGGCTTTAGACGTCGCACCAATTGAAGGGATTGGACAAGCCCCCACGATAACGCCCATAGGGCTTTTAAAAACGCGATAGGTGATTGCCCCGATGGCGTCGCCGCGCGAATGGCATGGCGTTCTTGCGCTGGAAAAGCACCGCCATACGCCATGCCACGCGCGTCTGTCGCAAGATGAACCTCAAGGCCTTGTTGAACCAATTCTCCCGCCAAGGCTTCGGCCGGGAAGAGATGCCCTCCCGTGCCACCTGCCGCCAATAAAATGCGGAGAGGCCGCGCCATGCTCATTCCTGCTCCTCAGCGCGAAACCGATCAACATAATCCGCGCGCGGCCGCCTACGCGTCACCGCCAGCAAAAAACCCATGCCTAATCCAAGCGAGACCAAGGACGATCCGCCATAAGAAATAAACGGCAACGTCATGCCTTTGGCGGGCATGAGATGAACATTCACCGCCATATTAATCGCTGCTTGAATCCCAAACAAAATAACCAATCCGGCAGCGGCTAATCGACAAAACGGATCTTCACTTCGCCGCGCCATATAAAGGCCTCGAAGCACCACAATCGCAAACACCAATAAAAGCGCAATACAGGCGATAATACCAAATTCTTCCGCCGTTACCGCAAACACAAAATCCGTATGGCTATCAGGCAAAATGCGCTTAATCGTTCCCTCGCCCGGCCCTTTGCCAAACCAGCCGCCCTCAACAAAACTTTGCAACGCATTATCAACCTGAAACGTATCGCCCGATGCAGGGTTGCGAAATCGATTGATGCGATCCGCCACATGCGGCAATAATTTATAGGCCGCAAACAAACCAACAAAGCCCACGCCGCCTAAGCCAAACACCCAAAACAAATGCAGACCAGAGAGAAAAACAAGACTGACCCACACCATCGAAATCAACATCGTCTGGCCAATATCGGGCTGTAACACCAGCGGTATAATCGTTGCAAACAGAATAAAAAAACCTAAAAAATTACCCGGCACATCGGTGCGTCTGCCGCCTTCTGAAAACGCCCATGCCGCAAGAATAACAAAAGCGGGCTTCACAAATTCCGAAGGCTGTAACGCCACACCCGCAACCGTAATCCACCGCCTTGCCCCTTTAACTTCAGCACCAAACAACAATGCCGCGCACACAAGCGCCATACCCAACACAAACACCACCAATGCCGTGCGCCTCACTGCACGTGGCGTTAGAAAACTAACCAAAAACATAAAAATAAAAGCAGGCGCTAAAAAAATAGCCTGACGGATCACAAAATGAAACGTCGGCAAGCCGAGCCGCTCCGCAACAGGCGGACTACCCGCAAGCCCCAGCACAATGCCTGTTACCATCAACAGCGTGATGAGCACAAACATCGCGCGGTCTATGGTCCACCACCAATCCGCAATCGGATTTCTATCGAGGCGTGAATTCATCGCCTATCCTTTTATAAAAGGCTTAAAGCCGGAAATGGCTTCCACCAAAGAACGAAACTGCGCGCCACGTCTTTCAAAATTCTTAAATTGATCAAAAGAAGCACACGCAGGCGACAATAAAATGCAAGGCTCGGCGGATGAAGACGCTTGCGCATCGTGAGATGCCTGTGCAACAGCCGCCTCTAATGTACCCGAAACATTATAAGGCACATGTCCTTCAAGCGTCCGAGCAAAATCATCCGCCGCCTCGCCTATCAGATAGGCCTTTTCAATCCTTGGAAAATAACGACCCAAGGATGCAATACCACCTTCTTTGGCGCGCCCGCCTGCAATCCAAAAAATGCCATGATTGAAAGAGGCCAATGCCTTCTCCGTTGCATCCGCATTGGTTGCCTTTGAATCATTGATCGCAATGGCTTTACCAATATAGCCGATGACCTCAAGCCGATGTGCCAATCCCGGAAAGTTTTTGAGCCCTTCGCGTATCTGATCATCAGACACGCCCAAAGCAGAGACCGCCGCCATCGCCGCCGCCGCATTTTGCGCGTTGTGAACGCCTCGCAAGGTTGGAATCCCTGCAAGATCAGCAATACTGCGCTGCTCCCCTAAACAGGTCCAAAAAATCTCGTTACCTCGACGGTTAATGCCCATCTCCAAAATCCGTTCTACGGAAAGCCGAATAATTGTCTGCTGAGCCGCCTCGCACCGATCCGCAATGTTACGACACCACGCATCATCAACCCCGATAATCGCTGTATCAGATGCGGCCACCAATCGTTCTTTAACATGTGCATAATGCGCCATCGTTCCATGACGCTCAAGGTGGTCAGGCGATAGATTAAGCAACACCCCAACGCTCGGCTTAAGCGATGGCGTTAAATCAATTTGATAACTCGAACATTCAATCACATGCACACGATCCAGAGCAGGCGGATCAAGCGATAAAATCGCGGTACCAATATTACCCCCTAACGCAACATCCCGGCCTGCTACGCGTAGCAAATGCGCAATTAATGCCGTCGTTGTTGATTTACCGTTGGTGCCTGTAATCGCAATAAAGGGCGCTAGAGGCGCGCGTACTAATCGCTCCCGACAGAAAAGTTCGATATCACCAATAATTTCAACAGAAGCAGCTTTTGCCTTTGCCACAACCCAATGCGGCT
>Ga0316217_10001518_pt1 | contig 29973 bp, 27 predicted proteins | sample 1anoAmetaG_FD_203633 | JGI IMG/M metagenome (GOLD analysis project Ga0316217, IMG submission 203633) | Freshwater microbial communities from Trout Bog Lake, Wisconsin, USA - 1anoA | ecosystem: Environmental > Aquatic > Freshwater > Lake > Hypolimnion/Profundal zone | place: USA: Wisconsin... | reverse complement strand
ATGCCCGGGCGCCGGCCGCACGAACTCGCCGTTCTTGATGCTCACCGCATCCGCCAGTTGCGGATGCAGGCCGTAGAATGCCAGCAGGGTGCCTTTGCGGCCGAGGAAGCCGGTGATGGCATTGGCGGCGGCATCGGGGAGCTTGGGGTTGTGCGGCAGAATGACCAGCTTGAAGTCGCGCAGGCGCTCGGCGGTCACGTCGCGGTCGCTCATCATCGCATACCCAAGCCCAAGATCATCCAGCGTGTGGGCAACAGCGGAACTGAACGCGATAACCGGTGTCAACTCATCCGGTTCCGTTTCGGCAACCGATTCACCGCGCACGATGACAATCCGGGGATTGGCATCCGCGACCCAGCGCAGGTTGCGAATGTAAAAAACGGTGTCCTTGTCCTGGGCACGCCAGGCCGATATGCGGATCGTCTGCACCTTGGCCCAGCCGGCCGGCCGGCCTTCGATGTCCATGGCATTTTTGTCGATGCGGATGCGGCTCCAGCCGTCACTGCTGGTCGCGCCAAAGTGCATGGCGTACCAGCCGCCACCGCTCTGGAGGTAGAAAGTGAATGTAGAAATCGGCGTGCTGTCGGGGCAGAAGAACTCAAATTCCAAACCGTGTGCCATGGTCAGGTCGAGTTGGACCGCGCGGTCCCAACTGGCGCGATCCGTTTGGATCCCTTGGAAATGGCACGGCATCGCCAGGACACGGCGGCCCTGAATATCGGCCAGCGACACATTGGCGGTATTGTCCATCGGTTGCCATGCAGCGCGGGCAGCCTGGTCGTTAGCATAGGTAACATCATCAATGATGCCATTGGTGTCAGCCAGCGCGGGCCAGCCGCTCAACAGCAGGAACAACACCCAGCAACAGGCCGTGAGCGATCGCATGCTGTTTCCGTTTATATCCCCGTTATTCTCAATTGACCAGTTGCCAGCCGGCCACAATATTACTGGAATCACTTTCGCAACGCCGCTGGATTGCCTGGCTAGCCCTAGCCCGATGCGATAGCCCCGGCATCGCCACGCCGGCCCGGCTGCGTTTCCCATGCCGATTCCCCTTCACGTGCCGCAGCACGGCAAGCGATTATCCCCGCCGCCGATGGTTGCACCCCGGCTGGCGGCGAATCGCCAGAATGCCGGGCGTTGACGTTTTTCAGGGCGTGAACGTCAATACCGCGGCGCAGGCTCAATCCTGGCACACCTGCGGGGCAGATAGCCGTGCAAATCGTCGCAATTACGGTGGCGACGAACCAAAAACATTGTTGTTCCGCAATTCAACCGTTGCTATGCTACGCAAAATGGCCCGCGACGTTTGTCGGTGGAGTTTCATATGGGAAATCCCGGTTAATGGAAGAGTGGCCATGGTCAACCGAAACCCCCGAAAAGCCTTTACGCTGGTAGAGCTTCTGGTGGTCATTGGCATCATCGCAATTCTGATCGGGGTTCTCATGCCCGCCTTGGCCCGGGCACGCGATGCCTCCATCACCACCAACTGCTTGAGCAATCTGCGGCAACTGGGCATCTCGGCGATGATGTATGCCCAGCAATACGACAACTCCACCGTGCCTGAATACGCCAACACAAAAATGGTGGTTAACGGCAACGGCCAGGATGCCAACGCGGAAAACTTCGCCACGATCCTGGTCAATGCTGGATTGGCCAAAGCGCCGCTGCTGAACAGCGTCACCGCTCCGGTCAGCACCGCTCCCAATATTTTCCAGTGTCCCGGCGGAACCGAGGACTACCTGTATAACGATTTCTCCGAGGCTAACGGCAGCGCTCCGCAACCCAACGGTCGAACCGATGCCATGGGCGCCAGGCCGCTGCGAACCCAATCCCTGTCCACGGGAATCATTGTGGACACCTGGTACGGCATTAACAGCACCATCGGCTATGCCGGGTGCCAGGAGCCATGCCGGCGCGTTCCCAACGCGGTCACCGGCGATTTAATCATTCCCAAACTGTCCATGATCCATTCCACCTCGAGAATGGTTTTCTTGTTCGACGGCATCTTCTACAACCTTTACTACGATGGCGACCGCATCAACGCCCGCCATGGCCGGCGCACCCAGACCAATATTCTCTTCTTCGATGGCCACGCCGATACCTATTTGACCGCGGGTTTGCCCGGCAAGTTGGGGCCGAACCCCGCGGGTACCGATTTGTTCAATTCGCAAGTGCTTGGTGCATCCCCCACACCGTGCTGGCGTCTGGACCAACGATGACCTTTTGACCGCGGCCGCGGCGCGCGTCACATCAATCGTCAGACAATCCAAAACGGTCCCACAAAGCACCTGGAAAATGCGCGCATAAAGAAGTTGGCGTGGTCCCGCAAATCGTCGGCGGCTTTTCCTTCTCATTTCGTTCTTATGGCTGCGGGATTTTGCCTGTGGTAGAATGCTTATCAATTGCTACGAAGCACGATGGATTACCGGTTGAAGTTCAAGATCCCTCGCCACGCTCGATCGGGTTTTCGCCAAGATCGCCAAACAAAGGCAACAACACATCGATGCCCTTGCCCGCATTGATGCGTTGTTCGGCAAGTTCGGCATCAGCCCAGCGACCTCGGCGCCGGTGGCTGCGGCTGCGGTATCCATCCCTGCCAAGACCACCAAGTCAGGCAGTCGCAAATTCACTGGCCAGGAATTTGTCCTGTCCCTGCTGGCGGGCAAGAGCCTGATCACCAGCGAGATCAATCAAGCGTGGATTGCCGCCGGCCGCAAGGGCAATGCGGATACTACGCTGTTCCTTCTGAACAAGAAGAACGCGGTCAAGCGTGTGCCGCTGAAAGTTGGCAAAGGCAGCGCGTATAGCCGCGCCTGATACCATACGGGCATGACCAGTAATGACCTGCAATCGGATCAGGCCGACCGACTGAAAGAGCAGGCAGGCCAACAGCTTCGCTGGCTCAACCGCCTGTGCGAGCGGATGCAGCAGTGCCATTTCCCACCTGATGATCCGCTGTGGACGGCGGCGCACAATGCACAGGATGCCATGCAAGGTTTGTTCATGGCCTACCACTATGCCGCTTGCACAAGCGGCGTTGGCAAGAGTTGATCGGCTTTCCACGCATGTAGGATTGGACCATGACCCAGAATGCCGGCAGTTTCATCTTCCCTGTCTTTGCCGCGGGCACCAATGGCGATCTGGTCATCCATGCTTCGCCCGGCCTGCTTGCAGCGCAGGAATACCTGGCCGCCACCCGGCAAACCATCCGCCAGCACGTGGCTGCCGGCCCGCCGCAATGGCGGTTGACGCTCAGGATTGAAGACACCAAACCCTTTGTGATCGATTACGGCTGGCTGGGCCAGTACGCGGCGGCCGCCCGCATCATCCGTGCCGATGTGCAGTGCGTGCTGATCGTGCTGGCCGGATGCGATGAGGCCATCCCGATAATCAAGACGCTGTACGAAACCGTCGCCACCGTGGCACCACAGTCGCTGCTGGCCGGCGCGATGGACTGGTTCACCGGCATTGCGCCGCCGCTGGCAGCGCTGGTTTGCCCGGATGTTGGGCCACTTGGCGGTTGGCCAGGGGATCGGCCCATCGCCAAAGCCAGCCACGGTGACGGTGCCGCGGATTTCGCAAAACAGTTTTCTTCCGGGGCGGGTTTGGGGGCTGCGGTAGGGTCCATGCAGAAGCTGGAAGCGGTCGGCGATATTCAAGGGCGCCACACGGTCAAAGCGGTTTGCCAGTGCTGCGGGGGTGGTTAGGGCGAGATTATGGGTGGTGTCGTTGCCCATGTCCTGGACGGTGATTGTGGCTGAAGCGGGCAAATGTGCAAGATCGGTGGATGGGCGCCGTGGGCGCCCGTATCGGTAGCACTGTGCATTTGCGCTAACTAGGGGCGTGAGGGAGATTGTGGCTGGCCGGCAATAACGTCATCGGTGGCGTCCAATACGGATCAAGGACACGGATAGTTGGACACGATGACCGGCTCAGTATTTACTGAGAACGTACCCCAAATACGGTGTTTTTTGGCCTAAGACTGCAGATGAATCACCACGATTGCATTTGCTCTCCACGAGGGTAAAATGCCAGAAAATCCGGGAATTTTCGGGCTTTTCGGCGTTTCCCTGGTCGGGCCTCCGGAGCCGAAGGTTGTAGGTTCGAGCCCCACCGGGAACATTCAGAAACCCCCGTATTGTACGGGGGTTTTTGCGTTTCTGGCATCGGCGCGGAAATCGCTGATTTTCACGGGGCACACGGGCGCTACACTGGTGGCGGAATGCGTTGGCTTGGGCAAGGTGGCTGCGGTTACAGGTTGGACGTGGCGTTATTAGGCTTTTCAACCAACCGGCGTCACGAACCGGAAGGCTTACGCCTTGGCGATCACCGCGATGGTTTTCACGCCGCCCGTCCTACTTGAGATCTACGCACGCCAGCATCGCCTGGTTGCGGACCAGCAGCTTGCCGTCGGCGATGATCGGCGGCACCCAATTGTTTTTGCCGGGCAGGGGCTTGATGCGGCCAAGCTCGTGATAGCCGGCGGGAGTAAGCTCCACCATCACCACGTCGCCAGTAGCGCCGCATACGGCCAGCATCACGTGGCCGATGCCGATCATGCTGCCTTTTTCAAACCCCTTTTCTCGCCAGAGCGCCTTGCCGGTGAGCGGATCGAGGCAGATTAATTCGCCTTTGGGGTCGGTGGTGCCGTAGATTTTGCCGCCGAACAAGAGCGGCGAGGCGTAGTGCGACTGCATCTCTTTACTTTGATATTTGAAGCTGGTGGTGTTGCCATTGACATCCACCAGGGCGCAGCCGTGGTCGTTGCCGCTGGTGATGAAAACGCTGTTGCCGATGACGATGGGGGCGGCGGCGTTGCAGTCCCAGCCGGTTTTCCACGGGGCTTTCCAGAGCAGCTTGCCATCCTCGGGAGACACGCCTTGCAGGCCGGCGGTGGTGAGATAGACGTATTGCCGGATGTCGTTGATCGTGGCGATCACCGGCGTGTCATAGCTGGGATCATCCTTGCCGCCGCCGGTAAAAACGAGCTTGCCGGTTAGCTTGTCCAGAGCCACCATGCTGGCGTCGCCGCCGGTGCAGACGATCAGCTTATCGCCGTCAATGATCGGGCACATGGTAACGTTGTGCAGCGGCAGCTTGGCGTGAACCTCTTTTTGCAGTTCCTTCGCCCAGATCATCTGGCCAGTGCCGGCGTTCAGGCAAGTGATGATGCAGCCGGCACTGAGCGTATAGAGTTTGCCATTGTCAAACACCGGCGTGCAGCGGGCATAGCCATAGTCTTTCTTGGTAATTTCATCGTAGGAATAGGTCCAGGCGTCTTTGCCGGTGGTGAGATTGATGGCGCGGACAATATCTCTGCTGCCATGGTGATCCAGGACGAAAACCTTGCCATCCGCTGCCGACAGCGTGGCGTACCCGCCATCGGTCAGGTTGTAGGTCCACAGCGTTTTGGGGGGCTTGGTGTTCCAGTCCAGATTGAGAGCCGTTTCCGGCGTGAAGCCGTCCGCGTTCGGCCCGCGAAATTGCGGCCAGTCTGATGCCAGAAGGTTACCACTGACGGCCAGCAATAAGCTTGCCGCCACCATCCATTTACCGATAGGTCGCAATAGAGTTCTCCAGATGAGGATAGGAAACGCCGCTTACTTCAGCTTCAAGCAGACGCCTTCGGCCGAGCCGTTCTGCGAGGAATTTCTGGCGAAGATCATGCCGTCCACGTATGCCGGGGCGGTCCAGTTCTTGCCCTTGAGAATGCTGCTGCGGCCCAGTTCCTTAAAGCCCGCCGGGGATGCGGTCACCAGCACCAACTCGCCCTTGGGAGTCTGGATCAAGAGCTTATCGCCGACGGCGATGATGCCGCCCTGGCTGCCGAAGCCCGGTTCGCTCCACTTCACTTTGCCGGTTTCGATGTCCAGACATGCCAGCGGGCCTTTGCCGTCATTGTGGCCGAACAGGCCGTAGATGAAGCCATCGACACATACCGGGGTGGACCAGTGGCTCAGGTTTTCGCCCGGCGTGCTCCACAGTTCGGTGGCGGTCCACTTGCCGCCGTTGTTGCTCACCCGGCAAGCGGCGGCGCCCACGCCGTAGCCGGCCGAGCAATACACCACATCGCCATTCTTGCCGCCCACCACCGGCGAAGCGGCGGTGGAGGTTTTGTACTCGTGGGCAAATTTCCACAGCACTTCACCGCTCTTGGGTTCCACGGATACCAGCCCGCTCTGCATGAAGCAGATGACCTGCTTGACACCGGCAATAGTGGCCGACGTGGGTGCGGCGTGAGTGAATTTTTCGCTGGTCTTGGCCCAGGCTAATTTGCCGTCGTTTTTGTCGAACGCCATGATGCCATGGCCCGATCCGCTGCCGGTGACGATCACCAAATCATCGACCACCACCGGGGAGGCGGCGTTGCCCCACATCAGCTCTTTACCGCCCAATTCCTTGGCCACGTCATGCTGCCAGACTTCCTTGCCGCTGGCCAAATCCAGGCAGGCCAGTTTCATGTGCGTGCCGTAGATATAGACATGTCCGCCATCGATGGCCGGAGTTGTGCGCGGACCATTGCCGCCGCTGCCGTCCGCGATCGATTTATCAATGCGCGTGGCCCATTGTTCCTTGCCGCTGGCCGCATTCAGACAAACCGCAAATTCATCTTCCCCGCGCTCGGCGAAGAGCACCGCCTTATCATCGGTCACGGCAATTTGCCCGAACGCATCCCCGACGGGAACCTTCCACACCGGCTTGCCCGCCAGCGCCGTCAGCCCGGCATCGGCTACCACGCCGTCGCCATTCGGCCCGCGATATTGCGGCCAGCCGGCCGCTAAAACCACGCCGGCCCAAGCCAGCACCAAACCCGCCGCCGCCATCCATTTACCGCTGTTACGCACGCAAAGCCTCCGCTGAAAATACGTTCGATCATTCATCGCGTTGTATCTTAGCGACACGCGATGAATTGCCAAGCCTTCCGACCTCCGTGCCAAATTGCCGGCTACTCAATCTTCAGACCCTTAATCTCCGGATCCGCCTTGGGGAACTTCAAATCCAACGCCCCCATCGCCCGCACAATCGTGTCGGACAGCACCCAGTTGCGGAACCACTTGTTATCCGCCGGCACCACATACCACGGCGCATAGTCGGTGGAACACTTTTCCATCGCCTCCTCGTAGGCCTTGGTGTATTGGTCCCAATATTGCCGCTCGGCCACGTCGGATGGGCTGAGCTTCCAGTTCTTGGCCGGGTCATCCAGCCGCGCTTGCAGCCGGCGTTTTTGCTCGTGCTTGGAAATGTGTAAAAAGAATTTCAGGATGATGTAGCCTTCGGCAGTCATCATCTGCTCGAAATGGTTGATTTCGTCATAACGTTTAGACCAGATTTTTTCCGGCGTGAGATTATGCACCCGCTCTACCAACACGCTTTCATAATGCGAGCGATTGAAGATGCCGATCATCCCGCGCCGCGGCGTGGCCATGTGGTAGCGCCACAAAAACGCGTGCGCCTTCTCTTCGGTGCTGGGAATTTTGAAACTGGTCACCTGGCACCCCTGCGGATTCACGCCGCTGAACACGTGCGAAATGGCCCCATCCTTGCCGCCGGCATCCATCGCCTGCAACACGATCAGCAAGCCGTGCGTGCCCTGCGCGTAAAACAATTCCTGGAGCTGCTTCAGCTTCTGCAAATTCTTCTTCACCACCGGTTTGCTTTCGGCTTTGTCCTTGAACTTGCCGGTATCGTCGGTGGGCCAATGGCTCAGCTTGACTTTGTTGCCCGGCTCCACGCGGTAGGGGGAATCAATCACGATGGGTTTAGCCATGATCGCAGCGCGCCGCGGGTTAAATCAAGGGAAGATCGACGACCGTTCCCTTACGCAGCGCTCCTTCAGCGGCAATCATTACCGCAGAACCGGTTTGATGAAAGGGCTTTTTCATCACCGCCAGACAAATTGCGCTATTGGATAACACCGGCGATAGCGTGCTGCTGGTCACCCCGCCCACGTGGTTTTGTTGCATATCCAGCACCGCCGCGCCGGCAATCGGCAGGGCGTCGTCCAACATGCGGATGCCGACAATCTGCCGCGCCAACTGCTCCCGCGCTTTCATGCGGGCGACGATTTCCTGGCCCAGATAACACCCCTTGGTGAAGCTGACCGCCCGCGCCAATTGCCCGGTTTCCGCCGGCAAAAACTGCTCGTCAAAATCAATGCCCATGATGGGCCGGCCCGCTTCAATGCGTGCGGCATTAAACGCCGCCCAGCCAATCGGCCGCACCGCCGGCTGCCGGCAAAGATTACGCCACAGATCCCCGGCTTGCGCGGAGGAATGCACCAGAAAAAATCCCGGCACACCGCACGCATCATCGCGGAAGGTATTCACCGGCACACGCGCCAGCGGCAGAATCTCCGCCGCTTTCGGCCCATGCAGCCCAATCACATGCAGGCTTGGCGGCGAATTGTTGAACGTCACCTTTTCGCCAAACACGTAATGTTCCAGCGTCTCTTTCACCACTGCGATATTGCGGGCATCGGTTTCCAGCAGCGTGCGGTCGCCCAATTCGATCACATTCATATCCGCGACAATCCGCCCCTTGACATCCAGCAAAAACGCATAAACGGTGCTTCCCGCCGCCAGCGGCGTTTTGGTGCTTTTGTTATAAGTCTGATTGGTCAAAAACCGGTTGAGAAAATCCAGCCGGTCGGAGCCGGTGACTTCCAGCACCCCGCGCTGCGGCAAATCCATCAGCCCGGCCCCAGTGCGAATGGCCGCATATTCCGCCTGCGGCTGGCCGAAAGTCGCCACGATTTCAATATCGCCATACGGCTGAAATTCCGCCCGTGCCTGCTGGTGCAGATCGTGCAGCACATCGGTGGTTAAGTTCGCGTCGGTCATCATGCCCAGATGATAGCCCAAATCTAAAATCTCAAATCCCAAATTTCAAATCTGAAATTTGAAATCTGAAATTTGAAATTTCAAATCGCCAGGCAAAAGACTGACGACGCCGCTTAACTATGCTATAATCTGGACGTTTTGGAGTCCGGCAGTATGAATCAGGAAGATGACGCCACAGGTCGAATCGGCAACGAGGCCAAAATGTCCAACAAGGACATTACCCCCGTGCTCAAAGGCTGGGAATACGAACCCGGCACCATCAACGTGCGCAAAGTCCACGGCCTGGACGGCCTGCCCAAATTGCAAATGCGCCTGGACCTGGGCCTGCTGCAAATGGAAGTGACCGGCCGGCCCGATGGCCTGCGTCCGCATGGCTGTGAATCGCTCTTGGAATATTACGAACATCAGCTCGACGGCTACAAAAATCGCAACGGCACCGAACTGGGCTTCAATCTCACCGCCGAGCAGTGCCAGAACCTGCGCGAAGAAGCGGTGATGTATTACCACCGTTACCTGAGCCTGTTTGTGCTGGAAGATTTCGAGGCCGTGGTGCGCGACACCGCCCGCAATCTGCGTCTGCTGGATCTGTGCGGCAAATACGCCGCCGAAGAGCAGGACCGGATGATTATGGAGCAGTACCGCCCGTATATCATCATGATGCACTGCCGCGCCAAGGCCGCCAAGTATTATCAGGACAAAAACTATCCCAAGGCGGTGACCGCCGTGGAAGACGGCTTGGCCGGCATCCAGGAATTTTTCGAGCGTTTTGGCCAGGAAGAGGCCTACGACGATTCCAACGAAGTGCGGGTGCTCAAGCGTCTGCTGCGTGACATGCGCCGCAAATTGCCGGTCGATCCGGTGGTCCGTCTCCAGCAAAAGCTGGCCAAGGCGGTGAAAGAAGAACGCTACGAAGACGCCGCGCGCCTGCGCGACGAACTGGCCAAGAAGGGGGAAGAGAAGATGACCGGGTGACAAGGTGATCGGGTGACAAGGTGAAAAATGCGTCCCCTGTTTTTGTCACCTTGTCACCCCCTCACCTTGTCACCTTGTCGTATTTTTCTTTGCACCGTGCCCCACATCGCCACCATCCCCATCGCCACACCGTTCTGCCAGGCCGGCTTGGCCGGCTACAGCGATCGCGCCATGCGCTTAGTGGCCCGCCGGCGTGGCTGCGCTTACGCCGTCACCGAAGCCCTGCTGGACACCATCCTGCTGGCCGGCGGCCTGGGCCTGAAAAAATCCATCGACATCAACGATGAGGACCATCCCATCGCCGGCCAGATCATCGGCAGCGAGCCCGCGCAAATGGCCGCCGCCGCCCAAATCCTGGCCGCGCGCGGCTACGACGTGATCGACCTGAATTTTGCCTGCCCGGTAAAAAAGGTCAAAAACAAAGCGCGCGGCGGCCACATGCTGCAAGACCCCGCCCGCGGCATCGCCATCCTGCAAGCCGTCCGCGACGCGGTGCCCGCCAACATTCCCACCACCGTCAGCCTGCGCCGCGCTTTCGACGAATCCCCCGAATCCACCGACCGCTTTGACCAGCTCATCGAAACCGCCTGGCGTCTGGGCTACAGCGCCGTCCGCGTGCATGGCCGCACGGTCGAGCAGAAGTACCACGGCCGGGCCAACTGGGATGTGCTGCGTGATCTGCGTCGGCGTTATCCCGATAAAACCCTGCTAGGCAGCGGCGACGTCTTCACCGCCGAAGACGCGGTGGCCATGCTCCAGCAAACCGGCGTGGATATCGTGTGGATCGCCCGTGGCGCGATTGGCAATCCGTGGATTTTCCGGCATGCGGCAGCGCTGCTGAGCAATTGCCAATTGCCGATTGCCGATTACCGATTGCAAGAAAAGACCTCACCTGGGCCGGCATCTGCATTTCCAATCGGCAATCGGCAATTGGCAATCGGCAATATCCTCCCTCCTTCCATCGCCGACCAGCGCGACGCCCTAGTCGAGCATTTCGCCCTTTCCATGCAAATTCACGGCGAGCAACTTGCCGGCCGGCGGATGCGCAAAATGGGCATTAAATATTCCCGTTTTCATCCGCACGCGGCTGAAGTGAAGCGTGATTTCATCACTGTCCACAGCCTGCGCGACTGGCAAAGTGCGTTAGATCGCTGGTACGCCACCGACGCCCCCGGCGTCTGGCCCAATCCGGCGGCCGCCGATGAAGTCAATGTCACCGAGGATTGAACTGCCCGTCCGCGAACGCGGCCCCGCCCGAGCATTGCTCGGCATTCTTTGCTATACTTCCCGCGTGGTTGACGTCCAAAACATCTTCCGCCTGGCCGCCGACGTGGCATCACTCGCCACGCCGCAGCAAGTCATCCTGTTCGGCTCCTACGCCTACGGCACCCCCACGGCTGATTCCGATGTCGATCTGCTGGTGCTGATGGATTACACCGGTTCCAGTCACCATCAGGCCACGCGGATTCGCCAAGCGCTGGACGTGGATTTCCCCATGGACCTGCTGGTGCGTTCGCCGGCCGAGGTGCAACGGCGGATCGGCTGGAACGATTTTTTCCTGAAGGAAATCATGGAGAAGGGCATGGTGCTTTATGCTGCCGACGACGCGGGAATGGGTGCAAAAGGCCGAAGGCGATTACGACGTCGTTTTGCTATTACGCCGCTCGCGCAAGCCCAGCCGGTATGATCCCATCTGCTTTCACTGCCAGCAGTGTGTCGAGAAGTACCTGAAGGCGCGGCCACCGAATCGGCGATTGCCTTCGCCAAAACCCACGACTTGGCGGCCCTGCTGAAACTGGCACTTCCCGTTGAACCAATGTGGACGGGTCTTTCAGCCAGGATGATGGGGTTATCGGGTTGGGCGGTTTTGCCGCGCTATCCGGGCACGAGTCCGACCGCAGCCGACGTGAAAGAGGCCACGACCATCTGCCGCCACTTTCGTGAACTGGCCCGCGCCTCGCTGGGTGCATAAATGTGGCCCAGCTTGGATGCCAGCGATGAAGTCGGCGTCGCCGAGGATTGGCTTTCGGTTGACGGGCTGTATATGAAGCCGGCGATCTGGTGGTGTTTATCACCCTCTACTGAACAAGGCAGACCATGAGACAGACCATTGCGAAAGTGCGGCGCGGCGGTGACTCCCACGCCAATCCCAACGTCCCCTGGACCATGACTCTCCCCGATGGCCGCACGCTGGTAGTGGAAATTCCCGGCCAGTGGACCACCACCGACCCCGATGGCAGCTTGGCGCTGCTGCCGCCAGCCGTGCGTTTCCTTGACCGGGTGCAAGTCTTGGCCACCGAGCATCCCCTGACGCCCTCGCCCGGCTACATCCGCACCCTGCGGCAAGCGCTGGGATTGACCCAAAGCCAACTGGCTGACCGGCTGGCCGTGAGCAAAATGACCGTGGCCCGCTGGGAATGGGGCGCCTGGCATCCCACCCCCGCGTCGATTGCCGCCCTGCGTGATTTGCGCCGGCAGGCCATCACACGCGGCGTGCTTTTAGAACCGGAACCAAGCTGAAACCCGCCGCCGCCATGACTGCCCCCGTAGTTTCCGGCGATACCGGCTGGTCCGCTGCACAGAAGAACTTGAACCGCGGATAACGCTGATGACGCGGATAATCAGTGCAGGATTCGCCACCTTGTCCCCCGGTCACTTCCCACCGAGTTTCCGCTTTCCGCTTTTCGCCTCCCGCTTTTCCACCTTTCCCCCTTGACCCGCCGCGGCCACGAGGTATATTTGGCAGCAGCGGGCTGTACAGCCCTGCCAAGAAACCGCGAGGCTGTTGTGGCCGAATGGAAAGATTGCAAGGATGGTGCGGGAATCCCATCCGCCATCAGGCAGTTATTAAAGCGCATTGCGTCAAATCGGCAATGGGAGCCGACCGGCTTGGTGGGCATAACGGTGTGAAAATCGAGGGTCATGCGTTAGGGCTTTGCCGAAAAAACAGGAAACGAATGGAAGTTGAATATTAGCGCAAAATAGGAGAAGAAGCTTATGTCGGAGAAGCGGCCACGATCCACGCAGGAAACGCGCCCGGTCACCCAGGCATCGGAAGCAGTGCCGATTTCTCGGCGCGGCGCGCTTGTGTTCATCAGCCACGACAACCGCGACGCAGATTTGGCGGAAGCTTTTGGGAACCTTTTGACGGACGTGAGTGGCGGCATCCTGAAGCACTTCCGGTCATCGGACAAGAAAGGCATCGCGGGGATTGAGTTCGGAGAAGAATGGTACAAGGCTATTATGGGGAAACTGGATGAGGCAACCGACGTTGTCGCACTTCTCACGCAACATAGCATCGGCCGCCCTTGGATTCTGTATGAAGCCGGCGTGGCAAAGGGCAAATTGGGGGCAACGGTTTTCGGTGTGGCGCTTGGAATTCCTCTTGACAGGGCAACGACAGGGCCATTCGCGCAATTCCAAAATTGCAGTGACGACGAAGACTCTATAACAAAATTGGTTCTGCAACTAATTCGCAGGAACCCGGACGCGTCGCCCCGTGAAGAGGCGGTTCGTAAGCACGTAGTCGCTTTTCGTGAATCTGCCACCACTGCTTTGAAAAAGCGAATGGTGCCGACTGACACACCCGTGGCACCGGTGGACGAAGCGGCGGTTGCAAAATTGTTCGAAGAAGTTAAGGCGATGTTCCGGGCCTTACCCGAGACGGTAGAGGAGAAATTGGGGCGATCGGCCCGGCGAAACGTGCTGCGACGCGAGAAGTTTTTCCACCCAATGATGTTTGAGGAAATGCTGTTCAATCCGGGCATGGTTGAGGGGCCGGGCTCTTCGGCTTTGGGATGGTTGATTTTCGTCTCGATGTTCCGAGACGAGTTGCCTTGGTTCTACGAGCTTGGCATGGAACTCTACCGTGCAATGCGGGGCAGCAGACGGGACGAGATTGTCACTGCGCGAGACCGGATCAAGATGGCTTTCCACGTTATGATGCACGGGCCAATGCGCGACATGTTCATGGTTGGCGAGTCTCCGGATATGCACCATATGCTTCGGCATATGCCAGAAATGCTGGATCATTTTCTTGAAAGAGCAACATTCCCCAAGGTGTCTCCACGACGACGACATCTTGATCATAAGGAGCCAGACGGACCCAAGGCTGAATAGGATGATGGAAGGCAGCTTCGTGGAGGCCGGCGCAGGCTAACAACCGTCGGCTGTGTGGAGCGTCCCTATGACAGAAACCAATAACTCGACCTCGCCAACTACGGGCACGTCGCCTCCCGGCGGACGTAGATCAATTTGCCGTTCGGCATCAGTGGCAGCAGATATAGACGATAAACAACACGCAATGCTCCGAGATTATGCGTGGAATTATTTCTCCATGCACGCTGACCAGCGGCTAAAGACTTTCAACTTTTATGTCACACTTTCGACCCTGATCGCTGGAGCGTTCGTGGCGATTTTGAAGGAGGACAAGGTGTCGAGGTGGCTTTCAGTGCTTCCTTTCCTGCTGACCTTTCTGACGTTCGTTTTCTGGAAATTCGAACTCCGCAATAAGCAACTCGTCAGGAACGGCGAGGCCGCGCTGAGATACCTAGACGGCCTCCTGCCGGTTGAGAACACTGGTGGGGTGCCACACGTGCTGCGCATTTTACATCGAGATGATTATTTTTCTGGACAGGTAGACGGGGTGCCACGCAAACGCGGGTGGACATACTCCCGTTGTTTTAACGCCGTTTTCCTTGTGCTTGGAATCACCAGTTTCGTCCTTGGATGCGTCTGCTTATTTCATTGAACGCTGAAAGGCGAGGTGGCCCATCTTTGCTGTTGATACAGCGGCATATTTCAAGGGAACACAGATGCATTTGCGGCGACGAGGTGTACGATGGCGGCGCGGCTCAAACGGGGGCAGGGCGATGCGTGGAACTTTGCCGCGTAGCCGCTGTCCCGCAGGGACGCGGGTTGGGCGGGCGAAGAAAAAGTGTCCCTGCGGGACGACGGTTCGAGCCAACTCACCGAAGTCCGCTACGCGGTAAAACCCCGGATTTCACCTAACCAACGCCCTTGACCGAGCCACCCGGCTTTAGGCGCGCCTAAAAATATGTGACAGGCAATATAGTGATAATAGAGTCATAAGTCGTTTGCCAGCCAATATTTATGGCGATATCGTCAATTTGCTCAATCGCTGCAAAACTCAAAAAGTGTCTAATGTGTCTAACGCGTTCAAAACGCCATACCGCTCGCCAATTGAATTTCATTCGGCATCCGGCAATTGGCAATCGGCATTGCCTCCCATTGACGTGCCGCCGGCATTTCGCAAAATAGCGGCTCTATGGCAAACAAAACCTCCGGCGGCTCTATCGTTCCCAATCAATTGCGGTGCGAGTATTCCATCAACCCCATCGGCGTGGGTGAGGCTAAGCCGCGGCTTAGCTGGAAGCTATCCGTTGCGCCGGCCAAGAAGCCGGCGACGGATTTGACGCAGTCGGCGTATCAGATCGGCGTGGCGTCTTCGGCTGCCAAGCTGGGGGAGCCGGATTTGTGGGATAGCGGGAAGGTCAAATCTAGCGAATCGGTGTTTATCGCGTATGGCGGCAAGCCGCTGGTTTCCGCGCAGCGGGTTTGGTGGACGGTGCGGGTGTGGGACCAGGATGGGAAGGAATCGCCAGCCGCCAAGCCGGCGTTTTGGGAAATGGGGTTGCTGGAGCGCGGGCAATGGAAGGCACAGTGGATTGGCTGGCATATCGTCGGCGGGCCGAATACCGAAGTGCCGTCGCCGCTGCTGCGGAAGACGTTTAGCGTTGATAGCCGCAAGAAGATTGCGGCGGCACGGCTGTATGTGACCGCGTTGGGTTTCTATGAGTTTCGGCTCAATGGGCAGCGGGTGGGCGATGATGTGTTCACGCCGGGGCATACCAATTACCGCAAGCGCGTGCAGTACCAGGTTTATGATGTCACCGGGATGGTACAGCCGGGGGAAAATGCCGTGGCGGCGATATTGGCCGATGGGTGGTATTGCGGCTATGTGGGCAATACGCTGCGGCGGCAGTTTTATGGCGACCGGCCCAAACTGCTGGCGCAGTTGGCCATCACCTTTACCGATGGCTCGGTGCAGCAGGTGGTGAGCGATGAGATGTGGAACGTGGCCCAGAGTCCGATCATTTCCTCCGATATGCTGATGGGCGAAAGTTACGATGCCCGGCAGGAAATCGCCGGCTGGGATAAGGCGGAGTTTAAGGAAGATGAGCGCTGGCTGCCGGTGACGCTGTTTGATGATCCCGGGATGGCGCTGAGCGCCATGGTGGGCCCGACGGTGCGGGCGGTTAAGGAATTGCATCCGATCGCGCCGCCCAAACGATCTGGCGGCGGCTGGCTGCTGGATTTCGGGCAGAACATGGTCGGGCGGGTGCGCATCAAAGTGAAGGGCAATGCGGGGCATACCGTGACGCTGAAGTTTGTCGAGATCCTCGATAAAGATGGCCGGGCCTACTTCGCCAATCTGCGCGGGGCCAAGCAGACCGACAACTACACTTTGCGCGGCGATGCTAATGGTGAAGTGTTTGAGCCGCGGTTCACGTTCCATGGTTTTCGGTATCTGGAGGTTTCGCATTGGCCGGGCGAACCGAAGGCGGAAGATTTTGTCGGCGTGGTGCTGCATTCGGATATGGAGCAGACGGGCAGTTTTGAGTGTTCCGAGCCGCTGCTCAATCAGCTTCAGCACAACATTGAATGGGGCCAGCGCGGGAATTTCGTGGATATTCCCACCGACTGCCCGCAGCGCGATGAGCGGCTGGGTTGGACCGGCGATGCCCAGGTGTTCGTCCGCACGGCGGCGTTCAATTTTGACGTGAGCGGGTTCTTCGCCAAGTGGACGCAGGATTTGCGTGATGCCCAGGGCCAGCGCGGCTCGTATCCCAAGATCGTGCCGAATATGGAAGTGGTGCGTGATGATGGCAAAGCCGAGTGGGAAGCGGATGGCGGCCCGGCCTGGGCCGATGCCGGCATCATCTGCCCGTGGACGATGTACCAATGTTTCGGCGATGCGCGGCTGGTGGCCCGGCACTTTGATTCCATGTGTAAGTTTGTCGATCACATGAAAGCCGAGGCCGATCCATTTGAGTTGATTCGCTCGCATCCGCAATGGCACGGCTGGCATGGTTTTGGCGATTGGCTTTCCACGGATGGCCCCAACGTTTTTGGCGGTACGCCCAAGGAACTGATCGGCACCGCCTTCCTGGCTTACGATGCCACGTTGCTGGCCAGCATTGCCGCGGCCCTGCGTAGAGACAAGGAAGCCGGCAAATATGCCAAGATCGCCAAGCAGGCGACGGCGGCGTTTAATCGCCGGTATGTCACCGCCGATGGCTTGGTGGTGGGCAACACGCAAACGGCATATGTGCTGGCGTTGCATTTCGGCTTGCTGCCGGAAGAACTTCGTCCCGCCGCCGCCGAGGCATTGGTGCAACTCATCAAGAACAACGGCAATAAGCTGACCACCGGCTTTGTCGGCAGCCCGTATCTCAATCACGTGCTAACCGCCGCCGGCAAGCTGGACGTGGCCTATCAACTGCTGCTACAGAAGAATTGGCCAAGCTGGCTGTACGCCGTGACGCAAGGTGCCACGACGATTTGGGAACGCTGGGACGGCTGGACGCACGAGAAAGGTTTCCAGGATGCCGGCATGAATTCCTTCAACCACTATGCCTACGGCGCGATCGGCGCCTGGCTTTACCAGGTGGTGACCGGCATCGAAATCGATCCGCTGCATCCCGGCTATCAGCACGTGATTTTGCGTCCGCACGCGCAGGCCAATGGCCCGCTAACCTTTGCCAAGGCTGCCATCGAAACCATCCGCGGCAAGATCGAAAGCGGATGGAAGCTGGAAAAGGACGGCAAGACGCTGAAGTATGATGTGACCCTTCCGCCCAACGTGACCGCCGCCGTGTACCTACCCGGCGCAGTCAAAGGCCAGAAGATCGGCTCGGGCACGCATCAGTTCACGGCGAAGCTGGCGTAACCACCGAGCGATGGCGGCAACATGCACTCACGCTCGGCAACACGTAATCGGCTGGCCAAAGTTCTGCCCGAAGAATGGCGGGACTACCTGCTGAGCAAAGGTGCCCCCAAGCGCAAGTACACGGCCGTTTGCAAAGCCACGCTGGTCGATGGCCGGGTGATCGAGCATCTGATCATCGAGGAAGGCTGGATTATCGCGCTAAGCAAAGCGCATCTGGCCGGGATATTTGAAGAGCGCATCGATTTCGATCCGCGCGGCATCGCCGAGTTGGAATTGCTGCAAGTCGTGTAAATCGCTGCGCGGCAAAAATTCATCCCGCCGTTCGCCGTGGCACGCTACGGCGATTGACATCCGCGCCAAAGGTCTGGTTGTGTCCGACCTGTTTGCCGAACGCAAATCCCTGGGAGGGCTTCTTTTGACCCGTCGGCGTGGACTTGTCCAGCATGTTCCCCAACGCCGTGGCGTGGGGCTTGTTGAGCGCGTCCTTCAGGTTCTTAAACGCCGACGATTCCGCCGGCGCGCTGCTCGGCGCGGCGAGGTTGGCGACCGGCCCGGCATGTTGGTGGGCCACGATGGCCGCCGCCGCCTGCGCGGCATTGGTGGTATCGAACTCCGGCACACCCGCCGGTGCGGCTGCCGGTTTCACCGGCGCAACTTGGGCAACAGAAGTTTTTTTAGCCTTGGCCATGGCGGTATTATAGCAGAAATCACCGTGGGGCGAAGCGCACGGAAGAATCATTTTCCACCGCTTGCCTCGCCTCCGCCTGCCGGCTTCCACCACCACGACATGGTCCAACTCATCCGCTGGCCCGGCTGCAAATCCTGCCAATCGCTGGCCAGGGCATATGGCGGCGGCGCGGCAGCGTGGTTGGTTTCATTGAAGGTTTGCAGCGTCACCGGCTGGCCGGCAATGCGGAAATTCGCCGTTTGCAAAAATAGTTTTACCCGCACCGGGTTGGTTTGGCGGTTGGTAACTAGGCAGGAGACATTCAGCCGGTCGCCGTCCAGGCAGTAGATTTTGCGCCAGCCCAGGCCGTTGGCCGCATCTTCACCGAAATACTGCCACGTTTGATCGTCACGAAATTCCACGTAACCATCGCAGGCGCTCAGTCGTGGCTCGCCACCCACGGCCGCAAAGTAACGTACCGCCGCCAGCAATTCGTTTTTGCCCCCATCCTGCCCGGCAAAGCAAACATCGCCACTGACCGCATCAATGGCAAACCGCGCATGGCGGTTGGCCAAGGCATAGCCATCGGCCGCGCGGGTGGTCAGCGTTGGCCCGGCGAAATTGACCGCGAAAGGACCGCTGCGGTTTTCCGCGCAAGTCAACAGCAGCAGGCACAAAGGCACGATCAGCAACAGCGGCAGACGTTTCATGACACACAAAATACCTGCGGCAATGCCAAATGCCGAGTGCCAAATGCCGAATTGAAAATACAATTTGCGAACGTATGCTGTTACTTCTATTCGGCAATCGGAAATATACAATTATTCATTATCAAGCGTCAATTATCAATTGTACGTTTCCTCCCGCGATGTATCCTTTGCTTTAGCGGGCGGCGTATTACCGTTGGACAGATAAATGAAGATATGCACAGCATCCATCCATTTTATCCGCGCCATCGGGCTATCCGCGGTTGAATGAATTTCACCTGGAATTTGACGTCATGTGATTCGCGGATAGCCGAGTCCGCGTACGCTGCACAATTGTTGTGCCCGCTAGGCGCGCCTAAAAATATGCCATGCGCAACAGATTGATAACGGTGACGTAAGTGGTGCTAATAAAAGCACTTACGCCACTGTCATTAAGATGCTCAGGCAGCCCAAAACTCAAAAAGTGTCTAATGTGTCTAACGCTGCCGGCTGGACATCCAAGCGTTGATATTTTGCGATGGCGTCAGGCGTCTTACCTTGCCGCCCATAAAAATCCGCGGCGCATGATTTCGTGCGCTGCCGGGATTTCCAGGATGTCGGCGTGGTGGCCCAGCGAGTTGTAGAACACCTTGCCCTGGCCCCATAGTTTGGTCCAAACCACGGGCATATCCACCGGGCCGTTGACGGCGTGGGGGCCGTCGGCGACCGGGAAACGCGTGGTCGCCAGCACTTTCACGGCCGGGTCAACGTGCAGGTAATACTGCTCGCTGGAGACTTCAAAATCCTCGATGCCTTTGGTGATCGGGCTGCGTTTGTTCTTAATGTGAACGGTGTATTTGGTGCCATCGTTGCCGGGGTGGGCGACCCATTGGCCGCCGGTGATGAATTGCCAATCGCAGTTTTCGCGGAAGGCATCGCACATGCCGCCGTGGCAGCCGGCGATGCCGGTGCCGGCCTTGACCGCTTCATTGACCGATTTCATTTGCTCGCCGCTGATCTTGCCCATCGTCCACACGGGAACGAACAAATCCAACGCGGCCACTTTGGCGGCGTCGTTTAACGCATCCAAGGTGGTGGCAACTTCCACCTCAAAACCTTCGGCCAAGAGAATCTTGTTAAAAATCTCGCCGACTTCCTTGGGTTGGTGGCCATCCCAGCCGCCCCAGACGATCAATGCTTTTTTGCTCATGAGAACTACTCGCTCTTTCGCGTTAAATTACAAATGGATCGCACGGCCGTCGGCCACGCCGGCGGCTTCCATCACCGCTTCACTAAACGTCGGATGCGGATGAATGGCGTCAATAATTTCGGCCTCGGTGGCTTCCAGCTTTTTGGCCATGACCAGTTCGGCCAGCATTTCGGTGACCGACTCGCCGATCATGTGGACGCCCAGCAGTTCACCGCTATTGGCGTCGAAAATCAGCTTGACAAAACCATCGGGTTCGCCGGCGGCCAAAGCCCGGCCGCTGGCGCTAAAGGGGAATTTTCCCACTTTAATTGTTTTTTTCAACTCCCGGGCCCTTTTCTCGGTCAGGCCCACGCTCGCCACCTGCGGGTGGGTGTAGGTGCAACCGGGGATGAAACTGTAATCCAGGGCATGATGGGCCAGCCCGGCGATGGTTTCCACCACGGCCACCGCTTCATGGTGGGCCACGTGGGCCAGATCGGGATGGCGATAGTCGCCCAAGCCTTCGCGCACCGGCCAGTGCAGGCTGACGCAATCACCCACCGCCCAGACATTCTCCAAATTGGTGCGATAGCTGGGATCGACCTTCACGCGGTTCTTGAATAATTCCAGCTTGCAATCCGGGCCAAGCAGGCGTTCGGTGTTGCCGGTCACGCCGACAGCGATCAGCACGGCGTCGGCTTCCACGGTGCCGGGCTTGGCGCCGGAAAGGGTGAGTTTCACTCCCGCCGGCGTGGTTTCAATTTTGTCGGTCTTGGTTTTCACGCGCACGTCAATGCTGCGGCGTTGGCAGATGCGTTCCAGCAGCAGCGAGACATCTTCATCTTCGTTGGGCAGCAGATGATCGAGCATTTCCACGATGATGACTTCCGTACCGATGGCGTTGTAAAAATCGGCAAACTCGCAACCGATAGCTCCAGCGCCGATGACCGCCAGCCGCTTGGGCTGCCGCGGCAGAGTCATGGCCTCGCGCGAAGTGATGATCTTGGTGCCATCAAACACCACGCTCGGCAGGGGAGCAGGGCGGGCACCGGTGGCGATAATAATGTGTTCGCCGGTCACTTCATTGCTGGCGTTGCCCGCGATGATTTTCACGCGATGCGGCCCCAGCACCTGCCCGCAGCCGATTTCACTTTTCACGCTATATTTATGGAACAGATGCGCGATCCCTTTGCTCAGCCGGTCGGCAATCGCCCGGCTGCGGCCAATCAGCTTGGCAAAATCGATTTTCAGATCGGTAAAAGTAACGCCATGTTCGCCGGCGTCGTGCCGCAGTTTACGAATGAAAGCGCCATCATCCAGCAGCGCCTTGGTGGGGATACAGCCCCAGTTCAGACACGTTCCGCCCAGGTTTTCCTTTTCGATGCACAGCACGCGTTTTTTCAATTGCCCGGCGCGGATCGCCGCCGCGTACCCGGCCGGCCCGCCGCCGATGACGATGAGGTCGTAGGCATATTTGGATTTCACTGCCGTAGCCATGGCTCGATTGCTCCGATCCCTAAAACGCATCGCGGTGTTTCGGCGATGCCGGGCCGGAAATCATAGAAAGCCGGGGGCGGCTTGTCACGCGGGGTGCATCAATGGTTCTATGCCTATTTATCATAGAACTCATAATCATTCTTGAAAAATCCCGAGCGCATATAGACGGTGTGCGGCAGGCCATCGGCACCATGCACGCGGCAACGATAAATGCGTCCGCCTTTCCGCCGAAACCAATAGGGGCCGTTCCCGAACCAGGTTTTTTCCACTTCGTCGATGGCGTAGCCGTTTTCGCTGGCCCAGCGTTGGATGTCGTTCTGGTCGGAATTGGCATGGTACACGGACATGAATAGTCCAAAGATGACCACCGCGATGATCAGGACGATCACGATCATGCGAATATCGTACCGCTGGCGTGGCATGCCAACAATTGACACATCACGCGGTTGTTTCTGGGTAATCGCCAGATTGCAACCCGGCAAACTGTGCGATAAAATCAACGTGTATGAGGAATCTGCGCCATTTTCTCATCGGGGTTCTTTTGCTGATCAGCACCGCCATCGTTGTTCATGGCGATATTGTCGTCGGCACGGATGGCCATCTGCTCGACGGCAAAATCGTTGCCAATAACGATAAAGAAGTCACCATTCAGGCGGATGGCGACGCCAAGGCCGAACCGCGGCATATCGAACGGGCCAAAGTGGCACAAGTGCTTTACACCGACGCGCATGGCGCGGTGCTGGCCGCGCCGGCTAATGCGGGGGCGGCACCGGCCACGCGGCCGGCGGTACAATGGGATGTTCCCAAAGAGCCGGCCGCGCCGCCGGCGGTTACGGTGGCGGGAGCAAGCTATTACGTGGTTCCCTTGCATGGTGAAGTGGGTGTCACGGTGATGTCGGATGCTTTGGAAAAATCGCTGGCCGACGCGGTCACGCGCAAGCCGACGGTGGTGGTTCTGGATATCGATTCGCCGGGTGGGTCGGTGGCCGAGGCGGAGAAAATCATCCAGATCATCCATCATTACAACAAGCCATTGCGCCTGGTGGCGCTGATCAACCAGGATTTATCCGCCGCCGCGATTCTGTCGCTTTCGGTCAAGGAAATTTACGTGAAGCCGACCAGCACGATTGGCGCGGCGACGTCGTTTATTCCCGGCGAGCCGGACCTGTCGGCCAAGGTTGAGGAAAAGATGCAGTCGGCGTGGCGTGCGGTGGCGCGGAACAGCGCCGAAGAAGGCGGCCACGAGCCGCTTCTGGCCGAGGCGATGATCGATAACACGATGGAACTGCATCTGGAAAGGTACGCCGGCAAACCGGTGGTCAAGGAGGGGCCGGGTGCCATCAAGCTTTGCCGCAAGGGGCAGATTATGACGCTCACCAGCCACGAAGCGGTGGCGTGCGGCTTGTCCGCCGGTGAGGCCGATGATTATGCCGCGCTCGGCCACGCGCTGAAGTTTGCCAACTGGAGCGAGTGCAAAGGTCTCGGCACGTTGCTGGCGGATTACTTGCCGACGCGCAACGCGGCCTTTGAAGCGCAGGCGAAAAAAGTCATGGTGGATTTCCTGTTGAACGTCCAGGCGGCCAAGACCGCCGACCCGACGCAAACCAATAGTTACGTGGTTTTCCAAAGCAGTCCGCAACAACATCGGGGGATCAACCGTTTTGGTCCACCGGGAATGGGGCAGCCAGCCGGGCCACCGGTTGGGCCGGCGACACCGGGCGGTGTCACCGAAGTGACCCAGCAGACCACCTTGGACACGAAAAACTGGAAACAGCGCTCGCTGGCCAGCGTGGTGGCGCTGCAAAAAGCCGAGCAGAATCTGCAAGACGTGATTGCGTTGTGCGATGCTTTCGGGCAAGCTTCCACCGTTGGGGAAATCAACGACTCGCTGACCATGATCAGCGCGTTGCGTGGCAAGCTTTACGACGATCGCAACAAGTATGGTTCGGATACTGACACAGCGGCGCAGGCTGTGGTTGCCACCGGCAATCCGGTGCCGCAGCCGAATCCGGCCTCGCCGGCCAATCCGGCGCCGCAACCCCACCTGTTTTGGCAGCCTAGTGCGGTGCCACAGCCGAATCCGGCGCCGCCGCCTGCTGCGCAACCGAATCCGACGCCGCCGCCCAGTCCGACGGCGCAACCGAATCCGACGCCACAGCCTAATCCCGTTGCGCAGCCCAATCCGGTTTTGCCGCCCAATCCGCTCCGGCATCGCAATCCGTTTGCGCCGCGCAATCCCGCGACCCTGACCGAGCCATCCGCCGACGAGACGGCGGCCCAGCTCAAGAAGATCGACGCCGGCTGGAAAGCTGCCACCACCCAGCCGGTCGATTTGCTGGCGACCATGACCAGCGCGCGGAATATTGCCAAAGCGGCCGATGGCTCGATCGTTCTCAATCGCTTCGACAGCATCACTACGGCTGACAGCTATCGAACGCCGGTGGCCTTTCGCTTTGTCGTGCTGAGCGATCAGACCGATCTTCGCATTGTCTACCCCGCCGATCAGATTATCTTTAATTGGGAAATGAACCGCGACCAGCTTCGCGTCGATGGCGGACCGGCCGCCGGTAAACACAAGGACGGCGCCGGCCGATTACCGGCGGGGGAATGGGTGGGCATTGAATTGGTGGTTCATGCCGACGAGATGGTGATTTACGTTGACGGCGAGGAGCGTTACCGGCAAAAGGCGGATTTCTCGGGCATCAATCGCACCTTTTCCATTAACTCCCACGGCGGGGTGACCAAGATCAAATCGGTGACGATGGTGCATTGACTACCCAATGCGCTGCATCCGCGCGCGGCGCACGCCCACGGCGTCGGCGGGCAGGCGGATGCCCAGCTCGTCGCCGTTAAGGTTGCGGCCGGATATCCAGTTGCCAGTGGCATCGTAAACGCCTTCGGCGATCGCCAGCCATTCGACATCGGGACCAGGCTCGCCGGTTTTGCGGCGAACCATGGTCAGTTCAAATCCGTAGCCGACGACTTCAATGGCTGCCGAGTGGCCGTCGGTTGGCTCGCGCAACAGCACCAGCCCGGCGGCGGGGGGCTCGGCGGTGGATAACGCGCGGGGAAATTTCACGTGCATCTGCCAGCCGCTCAGGTTCAACTCCATCTCCGCCGGCGCGGTGCGCGATTGCGTGATGGCGGCCAGCCGGCCCTCGGCTTTGGCGGTCGGCAGGACGGCGGCCAAGCCGCGCAGGGCACGATAGGTGCCGGCCAACAGCGCCGACGCGGCGGCGGTGGCTTTGGCGTAGGGACCGACTTCGGCGACCGGGTTGGCCGGTGGGATACCGGTGTCGCCGATGCGCGCGGCGCTGGGATCGGTGGGCAGCGGCAGCGAATCAATGCCGAACGGGGCGTATAACCGCGTGCCATGTTTGGCAATGGCGGCGAAAGCCTTGGCGGCCATGGCCACGTCACCGCGAATTTCCGGCAGCAGCAGTGGCAAACCGTAGGCGGCGTTGGCGGCGGCATATTCGGCGGCGATGCCTTCAAAATCATCGGCGTAAATGTCCGCGGCCAAGGGCACGCCGGGCGCGGCCGCCTGCCAGATGTCGATGATATGCGCCACCGGCCCACCGCTGGGGTAGACGCCGGGCGCATCGCCGGTGTGCTGCACCGTCCAGGCATTGGCGAACATGGGAACATCATGCTCGTTGCGGCCGGCGGCGGCGACGCTGCCGACGAATGAGGCAAAGTGCCAGGCCATAAATACTTCGCGGGCGGCGGGGCTGTCGCCAAACACTTCCGGCCAGGTGCCGTGATCGGCGGCTTGGTGCGATTCCCACAACTCGCGCAGCGCCGGGCAAAGCGTGCCGCGATGCTCGGCCAAATGCGCCAACAACTGCGGCGATACCGGCCCGGCCCAAACTTGATCGGCGGTTTTCGATTGATCGCGGCCGGCGGCACAAAGAATTCCCACTTCGTTTTCCACCTGCACCGCCGGCACCACTGTGCCATCCTGATCCAACACCGCGATCCGCCGCATGACCGCGGCAAAGGCGGCGGCATCCGCGCGCAGCACCGCGGGGCAGAAGACCGATAGCTGTCCGCTGGGCCGGCCAGGTTCCAGTTCGGCGCGGGGAAACCGCCGCAGGTTCCGCTTGACCCAATCCGGCACGTAGCTGCTCCACGTGTTCTTATAAGCGCCAAACCACAGCGGAATGACTTTAATCCCGCGTTGCCGGCCGCCATCCAGCAGCGCTTCCAGCGTGTTGAAATCAAACTGGCCTTCCACCGGCTCGATCAATTGCCAGGTGATTGGCGCCAGCACCACCTGGCAATCCAGTGCCACCAGCCGATCCCACACCTGCGCGTCCATATACGCCGGCGACGAACTACTGCTGTTGTGTACTTCACCGCCGACCAGCAGCGGAAAATCCGACAGGGTGTTCATAGCGTCACTTCCTTATCGACAAGGTTACCGGGCGGCAGCGTTTTTGTCGCTATCGGTTTCGGTCAGGCTCAGAAAGAAACTGCCGCCGGTGTCAATCACCAACTGATTGACGCCTGCGGCAAGATGTACCGGAATCTGTTCTTTGCAAGCATGAAACCCCATCCAGCCGGTGTTCTTGTAGACTTGTTGGCCATTGAGCCAGACGGCCTTGAGATCGGCGCCGGTATTCAGCACGGCCGGTTTGGCGTGATCGGCGGTCACCGTGGCAATGCCGAAGAACCGCTCACCTTTGCCAACCTGTTCGGCGATATCCATGGCAAAGCCGCATTGGCGTTCCTGCTCTTTCCAATCCGCCGGGTCGGCCGCCGGCCGGCCGGGAAGGTTCAGCGTCGCAAAGCCTGGACCGGGAACCAGCTTGGCGACGCTTTGCGCGTCCAGTTCCGCTTCGCTCTTGGCGGCTGCGCGCATCTGCCATTGCCGGATGACCCCGGGAAATATCTCCAGCGTCAGGCTTGGCGGCAGGGGGATCGTTTCGTGGCCCAAGGCATTGAGGACTGCCCGCGCAATCAAGGATTGCCCCAGGTAGTTGGGATGCACGCCGTCTTCCACCAGCAGCTTCCCGACGGCATCCGGCTGGCGATCCATCAACTGATAAACCTCCGCCAGCGGCAGCTTGCGTTGCTGCGCAAGCTGACGAATGGCGGCGTTGTAGCCGTCCAGCCGCGCTTGCCGCTCGGGACTTTTGTCCCGCACGATGCTGGTGGTCAGCAGAATGGGCGTGGCACCGTAAGCCTGCACCGCATCGACGATCGCAGTCATGTTCTTGGCAAATGTCTCGCTTGGGAAACGATCGTTGATCCCGGCACTAATAGTCACAACGGTGGGATGATGGCTGAACACATCGCGGTCCAGCCGTTTGAGCATCCCTTCGGAAGTGTCCCCGCCAATGCCGGCATTAAAACACTCCGGCACCGGCAGCTTGGCCTCGCGGATGGCCTGCTGCACCAGCAGGGGATAAGTGTTGCCATCCGTGATCGAATCGCCCAAAAATACAATTCGCCGGGTGGTGGGCGTTTGGTCGTCGGCCAAAGCCAAACTGGCACAAAGCATGGTCGTTACCGCGAGCAATCGAAAAAACATGGTTGAGATACCAGTAGGGTGGGTGTACTCGCCCACCATTTTCCGGCCAATCACACAGACCAAGCGGTGGGCGAGTACACCCACCCTACAATTTGACCAGGGTAGCGCAATCCTCATGGCTTCCACAGCCAATACAAGCCCTTGGCCATCCACACTTCTTCGGCGAAGACGACATACGTGCCATCGGCACGCCGATGCGTTTGCACCCCGTCGTTCATGTCGATCCAGCCGGTGGTATCGCCCACCTCGGCACTGGGCAGCAGCCGGCCAACACGCTTGCCGTCGCTCAATTGGTAAACGTCCACCGCCTCGCGCTCGAATTGCCAGGTGTAGGCGATGAAAGCGTAATCGGTTTCAAAACTCCACGCTTTTGGCGATTTGCCGTCGCCCATCATTCCCTCGGGCGGGACGATGACTTGCCGCCAGGCCAGCATCGGCTCCTTCGACCAGTTATCGAAACGCAGCAGCACCGCGCCGCAGGCCATCTGTTCCCAGCCGCCGCCGGGGAAGGGATGATCGTCGGTCCACGCACCGATATACATGCGATCATTAACCGGATCGTAATTCAGCTTGGAAAGTTTTTGGATGCCTCCGGCCGTGGGGATGGGCGTGCTGCTCGTCTTGGCGACATCCCATTGCGGTACACCGTGGGCATCGACGCCAGTGCAAGGGATAATGGTGATCGCACCTTTGCCGGCTTGCCAGCCGCCCGTGTTGACCACGATATCACCGCGCTGGTCGATGCGGATGGCCTGGCTGCCGCGCGGCACCGGCAGGAAATCCTCGGCGCGAAATTGCCCGTCGCCCTTGGTGTCGATCCACAGCCAAGCGCCATCCGGCCGGCTGGGAGGCCATTTGTCGGTCTTCCGCCGCCCCTGGCCGCAGTAGATCGCCGCCGGCACGGCAATCTCGCCGTCAAAACGCCAAACGTAGAGGGTCGCGTCCATCTGCGGCTTGCCGAACATCAGCTTTTGCCCGCCGATCCGCAACATACGCATCGCCATGTTGGCATCATGCAAACGCGGATCATCCGGATAACGCACCGGATCCAGCGTAATCGCCACATCCCGCCAGTTTTCCCCCGGCGGCTTATCATAATCGATCACATACCGATGCCCGGTGGAATAAACGCTGGTATCCTCGCCGGGATCGGCATCGGCACAATTCACAAACTCGGTGCCCTGGCGGACCCAGACCAGTTGCCGCTTGGCATCGAACTTCCAAATCTTCCCGCCATAATCCCAGCAGCCGACATACAAGCTGCCATCGTCCCCGCAGGCGATGCCGGTTATGCGGAAAAATCTCCCCAGCGCAACCACGCCCGGCGTGGCACTCGAATAAATCGGCCCGCCAAAATCCGCCCCGGCCACGCGCGTGCCGCCCGGCAGCTTGTATTGCTGGATGCGCTGCCGGGTGAGATCGCCATCCGCCACCAGCAAATCGCCCTCCGGCGTAATCGCCAACGCCACCGGCTTCAAACAATCCGTTATCTGCGTCGCAAGGGCTTTCCCATCCCGGCCCATCCGCCGCACCACATGGGCATCGGTGTCAATCACCCACAGGGCATGATCGGCCGTGGCATCCACCGCGATCCGCCCCGGATGCGCAAACGGAAACTCACGCACCTGATGCAAATCGGCAGTAGCAAAAACCACGATCCGATCCCCCGCTGGATCGGCAACAAACAACTCCCCATCCGCCACCGCCAGCCCGGTCGGCATCCGCGTATGGTCGCTATTGACCGCCAGCCGGTGTTCTTTCTTCGCCCCGGCAAACTTCGCCGGCTTGCCATCGCGGGTATACCGCGCCACCCCGGCAAAATTCTCCCCGCCGCCATCGTGCTGGTCATGCCCCACCGAGTAGTAAACATAATTGGCATCCACCGCCACTGCCGGCCCCCCGCGCCAGCCCCAGGAATGCCACCCCTCCGGCTTAGTGACAAACTCGCCAGCCGTCGTGTAAACATTGGTTTCCCCGCCGCGCTCGTCCCACAGGGCAATCGGGTAAATGCGGTCGCCCGCAACGGCCAGGTCATCGACCGTCATCATCATCCACCGTGCCGCCTCCCCCTTGCCGCCGGGAAACGAATTGCCGAACCAGTAGGTGCGGTCATTAAGCTGCTTCCCGCCGTCATCAGCAGCCAGCAGGATGGAGCACGGCGACAGAAGCAGGATAAGCAGCAGCCAGTGTGTTTTCATGGTTGGTGCTTTGTACCGTGGATTGATTCCCACGCCAAGCGGATGGGCTGGAGATAGGTCGCATTTGGGCCTATGGTGAATATGGAGCCGTTAGCAAAAGCTGGTTCAGGCGGCACGGTGTGGGGGTTGCCAGAATCGTCCCAGGCATTACACTGGTGTTCCGAATCGACAATCGCCAGCGGCAAGGACGCGGATCATGGCCAAACGTGGAATGGGTACGGGCGGCATGCGACGTAGTTCTGGCCATCATCTTCTTGTCCCCTCGCCCTGTACCCAGGGAGAGGGCTAGGGTCAGGGCAGAATCATATGGTATCACGATATTGCGCTTGCGCTCTGGGGGTGCTTGCGGTAGGCTCCAATCCCGTTAGCGAGCTCGCGGATAATTCTTGTGGTTCTAACCTTGGAGCTTGGCA